>Ga0315547_1003124_pt1 | contig 11024 bp, 7 predicted proteins | sample SalMarSW160240MG_2_FD_202542 | JGI IMG/M metagenome (GOLD analysis project Ga0315547, IMG submission 202542) | Salt marsh sediment microbial communities from the Plum Island Ecosystem LTER, Massachusetts, United States - Salt Marsh Sediment SW1601-240 ... | reverse complement strand
CGAAGAGCTCTCGTCGGAGGAGGGTGAATTGAGCGGCGACGGAAAGGTCGTGGCCACCCAGGGGCTTTCCGACGGTCAACCAGGCAGGGTATACGAGTATACGATTAGCGCCACTGTGGAAGATATCGATAGACAGGCCATATCCCGCCAGGCCGGCGCTTCGGTCTTCAGCTCGTCCCTGCTCGTCGCTGCCAGATTGACCCGGCGGATCGACGGCGATGAGTCCCTCTACTTCGTGGGCGCGCAGGAACCCTTCTACGTTCAGGCCTGCCTGGTTCAACCCGACGGTCGACCTTACGACGCAGGAGCTGGTGATGTCAATTCGCTTGAGATTCAGGGACGGCTGCTGCGGGAAAACTGGAAGATGGTGCGGGAGCGCAGTGTCGGAGCACGCATCGACACCCGCTGGATCCGTGAAGAAGTTGAGGAGCAACGTTTCGTTCTGGAGCCGGATGGCAGGAAAGATTCCAAAGGTCGAATCCTCGTTGCCGGGCAGCTGAAGACTTCCCAGGTGGGAGCGTACATCATGGAGCTCGGATCAGTCGATCAGCAAGGCAGGGAGACCCTCACCCGTTTCAGTTTTTACTCAACCGGCAGCGGCAATGTGCTCTGGCAGCGCCATGACGAGCGGCGGATAGAATTGGTGGCGGACAAACCGGGCTATGCCCCGGGCGACAGAGCGAAGCTGCTGATAAAGAGCCCCCTCGAGAAAGGAAGTTATCTTCTAACGATCGAACGGGAGGGCATTCTCGAGGAGCGAATACTCGATCTTCAGGGAAGCACCGACACCGTGGAGATACCGATTCGAGAGGAGCACATCCCGATCGTGTATGTCACCATATCCAGCGCAGCCGGCCGCAGCGCACCTCCGCCGGTCTCACCGGATGTTCCGGATCTGGGAAAACCACGAGGGTGTTTTGGCATGCTTGCCCTGGCGGTGGATGAATCCGAGCGAAGGATCGAGCTGGAGCTGTCCAGCTCCCGGGAGAGCTATCGCCCGGGAACGGAGGCGGAGATCACGGTTCGGGCAAGCCGGCAGGGGCAGCCCCTGGAGGGAGTGGAGATTGCCCTGATTGCGGCTGACCGAGGGGTGCTGGACCTGATCGACTATCACCTTCCCGATCCCCTATCCCTGTTCTACAGCCGCTATTTCTACGGCCATGGCGTCGCCCACTTCGACAGCCGGGCGCTCCTCCTCGACCCGGTGCTGTGGAAAACCCGGGATCTTCCCGGCGGCGACAAAGAGGGGGAGGAACCGGATGAGAGCACGGTAGCGATCCGAAAGGACTTCCGTGCCACCGCCGTATTCGAGCCGGGACTGGTCACCGGGGCCGACGGAACGGCGAGGATTCGCTTCCGGCTCCCGGACCAGTTGACCACTTTTCGAACAACCGCCGTGGCTGTGAAGGACGATCTGTTCGGTCTAAGCGAAGATGAGATCCTGGTACAGAACCCGATCAACGTGCGCACGGCACTGCCGAGACGCCTGCGGGTGGGGGACGAAGCGGAAGCCGGGGTGGTGGTTACCAATCTCGACACCGAAACCAGGACTGTCACCGTTGCTCTTCAGAGCGATCTGCTGGTTATCAGGGGTCGCACCGAAAAGCGGATCAGCCTACAGCCGGGGAAATCGCGAGAGATCGCCTTCAAGCTGGCTGCGAAGGGGGATGGATTGGCTACCTTAAGTTTTTCCGTCGACAGCGAAGTGCTTAAGGAACGGCTGGAAGCCACGGTACCGGTTGAGAAAAGTGTAGTACAGGAGGCCTTTACCATCGTGGGGCAGACTGAAGGCAGCGTCCAGGAGGGATTGGTCGTGCCGGAAAAATTCCTCGGTGATCCCGAGGACGGCCTGCATATCACATTGGACTCGACCCTGGCCTCTTCGCTGATCGAAGCGATCCGCTTCCTCGAGGTCTATCCCCACGATTGTCTGGAACAGCGAACCAGCAAGCTCTTCGCCTACCTCCTCTACGACTGGCTGCTGGAGCAGGGCGATCGGATCGACGCGGAGCTTTCCTCTTTGCCTGTGTACCAGACCTCCGATGGGGGCATGTCCTTTTGGCAGGATCCGGGGTACCGCCGGTCGAATTACTACGTTTCGCTTCGCACCGCTCACCTGCTTCACCTCACCACACAACGGGGGTATGCCCTGCCGAGGAAATTCGACCTGGAAGCCCTGCTGGGCTACCTGAGCAGCGAGTATCAAAGTGCCGGCGTCTATCTGCAGAGTTATGCTGTCTATGTTCTTGCGCTCCATGGCTGGGAAGTCCAGAGGGAGATCCAATCTCTGCACACGAACATGACGAATCTCGGTGTGCCGGAACAGGCCTTTATCGGGCTTGCCTATCACACTCTCGGGGAGCATCAAAAGGCGGAAGCCGTCCTCGAGGCAATCCGCGCTCACTTAAGGGTCGGCACCCGTTCGGTCACTCTGACCGGAACCGTCGGTTCCTGGATCTACTACGGCGGGGAGCTTCAGGCCAAGGCCGCCCTCCTGCTCCTCTACGGCAGACTCGAACCCCGCTCGCAGATTGCCCAGGCCTTGGCGGACGATCTGCTCGCCTCGACCCGGAAGGGGTACTGGCAAAATACGAGCAATACCGGCTGGATTCTCCAGGCCTTTGCTTCCTACATCGATACCGACCAGGAGAGGCAGACCGACTTTACCGCCCGGATTCAGCTCGGAGAAACAGCTTTTCCTCCAATTGAGTTCTCCGGTGTCTCTAAGCAACCCCAAACCTTGTCTATAGGTCCACAAGATCTGATCCGGGATCAGGAGTGGTTGCCGCTGGTGTTTTCCAAACAAGGCCGGGGCAGGTTGTACTACACGGCAACTCTTCGCTATGCACTGGACGCCGCCCTGGTTGACCCCCGGGATGAGGGAATCGGGCTTTTCACAGAAGTTCTGGATTTGGAAGGAAATCCCGTCAGCGGGGCGCTGCGACTCGGCGATGTCTACAGGATGCACTGCGTGATCTACTCCAGCCGCGACCGGGATTTCCTGGCTCTGCGGCTACCCCTGCCTTCAGGGGCGGAAACGATCGACGGTTCGCTGGCCACTTCCCAGATAATCCGGGGACAGGAGGAGTACGAGGACCCATGGTACTTCCGCCCGGTTCAGCGGATCTATGACGATGAAGTCCGGTTTTACTATGACACCTTTCACCGTGGGAAGAGGGAGGTCTCATTCCTGTTCCGTGCCACCACCCCTGGAACCTTTCCCACCCCGCCGGCCACAGCCGAACTGATGTACGAAGAGGAAGTCTTCGGCAGGACGGGGGGTCGGGAGTTCCGGATCCTTCCCTAGGAGGATGGAATTTGTGAGATTCACCAGGCGGCTGATCCTCTTCCTTGCCGCCCCTGTGCTCACCGCGGCTTTGATCTATCTTCCCGGCCCGGGCTTGGGGCAGTTTCGCTTTTCCTTGTACGGGGTGGTCATTACAGACCGCACCGGGGAGCCGCTGCACAGCGTTCCGCCACGGGGAGGCGGGTACCAGCACCGCCTGAGCCGGGGACAGATCCCCGAGTCCGTACGGGAAACCTTCCTTCGTCTGGAAGACAGGCGCTTCTACAGCCACAGCGGGGTAGATACTCTGGCTATGGCGCGAGCCGCGATGATCAATCTCAGGCAGGGGCGGATCGTTTCGGGAGCCTCGACGATCAGCATGCAGCTCGCCCGACTGATCCACCCTCACCGGCGTGGTTTTCTGGGGAAGGCCGGGGAGATCCTTAGAGCGCTGTATTTGGAAGCGAAACTGTCCAAACAGCAGATCCTAACGCTGTACCTTAACAACCTACCCTTCGGGTATAACGCCATCGGAGTCGGGGCGGCGGCTCGGACCTATTTTTCCCAACCCTTGGACAAATTGTCCCGCCCTCAAATACTGCTTCTCGCGATCATTCCCAAAGCACCGAGCCTGTACGATCCCTTCGACTCTTCCGAAAGTCGAGCACTCCTTGAGAGCAGGGCGGTTGCATTGGCTTCCCTGGTGACGGTTTCCGACGAGGAGATCGGCCGGGCAATGCGCACCTTCCGCCGTGGGGCAGCGGAGATCCATGCCCCCCACTTTATACGCTACCTGCTCGAGACGCTGGAAGGGTTGGACCGAAGTGAGGCGGGGCGTCTGGAGATTGCTCGGATCGTTACCACGCTGGATGCAGGGTTGTACAGATCTCTCAGCGACGGCATTCGGGGCAGACTGGCTGGGATCGGCCGCAGCAGCGCTTCCGAGGACCTCTCCACCGCGGTGCGCATCCCACTTCACAACGCTTCGGCCTTGGTTTTGGACAACCGTGGAGGCGAGGTCTTGGCCTGGGTCGGGTCTCAAGATTTCTTCGACAGGGAGAACGGCGGGGAAATCGACGGGGTGCGGAGGGAAAGCTCTAGCGGTTCCACCCTCAAACCCTTTCTCTACGCCGCGGCGTTGGAGAAGGGGTACACACCCTCGACCTTGCTCCCCGATCTGGAACTGACCTTTGGAGCCCAGGAAGGCTACCGTCCGGAAAACTTCGATCGGCGCAGCCGCGGAATGGTTCGTCTGCGCACCGCCCTGGCCAGTTCCCTGAATGTGCCGGCTGTCTATCTCTTGTCCCGGATCGGGTTGGAGGCATTCCTCGGCTCCTGCAGAGACCTCGGATTCGAGCTACCTGAAGACGCGGAGGCTCAATACGGTCTCGGAGCGGCAATCGGGAATGCAGAGGTGACCCTGCTCGAGCTTACCCGCGCCTTCAGCGTTTTTCCCAATGGAGGGGTCCTTCGTCCGATTCGGGTGGTGCTGGAAATACAGACCACGGATGACCGCTGCATCCAGTTTGGGGAGCCTTCCGAGGGAAAACGGGTATTCCGGGAGCAGACCGCCTGGCTTGTCGCCAATATCCTGGCAGACCCGGCGGCCAGAGCAACCGGTTTCGGCACGGCTTCACGGTTCAATACCGCCTTTCCGGCCATCTTCAAATCAGGTACGGCCAGCGAATACACGAATCTCTGGTGTCTTGGCGCCCTTCCCGACTACACGGTGGGGGTTTGGGCGGGCAACTTCGACGGCCGTTCCGCCTTCGGGACCACGGGCAGCTCCCTTCCAGCCGCCGTGGTCGTGCGGGTCCTTGAGGATCTCAGCCGGGGAGGAGGGGAACAGCGGGACACACCGTTTTGGGGCGAACCGTCCGGACTCTCCCGAATTCGAATCTGTACCCAAACCGGGTACCTGGCTTCAACTGCCTGCCCGGCGACGCGGGAGGAGTACTTCTTGGCGGGTTCGGCGCCTGAAGCGGTCTGTCCCGTTCACGGGCAGGGAAGAGATATGGAAGAATTGCTCTTGGAGGTTGTACTGGGGGAGTCGAAGCAGCCCCGGGTTCTCTTCCCGCGAAAAGGCACGGTGTTCTACCGGGATCGAGGTGCCGCGGCGGAGGTCCAGACGATCCCGGGGTGGATCGCCTCCGATCCCGAGGATCGGATCGTGGTCCGATTGAACGGCCGGGTTCTTGCACTGGATGACCCCTCTCGACCGTTGCTGCCCGTACGTCCCGGTCCCTATCGACTGGAGGTAGAGGGACGATTCGGCGGCGATGCGGTTTCCTATTCCGTCCGTTGACACTGATAATTTAAAATAGTAATTTAAATTTGCATGTATTTTAGAATACTTTCTTTAGAAATGTCACGAAAGCATACTTGTTTTCTTTGGGGCCCACGACAAACAGGGAAGACAACGTTGTTGAAATCACTGTTCCCCAATGCTTCTTTGACGTATGACCTCCTTTTGTCCGACCAGTATCGGCGCTTGATGCGAAATCCAGAGCTCCTGCGACAGGAATCTGATGCTCGCGGACTTACAGGGGAGAACCAGAAGGATCCGGTGATCATAGACGAAGTTCAAAAAGTTCCGGATTTGCTGGATGAAGTACACTGGCTCATAGAGAACCGGGGCCTTCGCTTTATCCTGTGCGGTTCGAGTGCCCGCAAGCTAAAACGGGAGAAAGCAAATCTCCTTGGTGGAAGAGCTGCTCGATACGAATTATTCCCGCTGGTCTCTGAAGAAATCGAAAATTTTTCTCTGATCAAGGCGTTCAATCGCGGTTTGCTGGCACCCCACTATGCACAGGAAGATCCAAGCAGACTCCTTCAAGCTTACGTTGGAGACTATCTCAGGGAGGAAATCGTGGCCGAGGCGGCTACTCGCAACGTTCCGGCATTTGGTAAGTTCCTCGAAGTTGCCGGTCTTTCTAACGGTGAGATCATCAATTATTCCAATATCGCCCGAGAGTGCGGGGTCAGCTCCCCAACGGTAAAGGCCTACTTCCAGATACTCGAAGATACACATATCGGCTGTATTGTACCGGCCTTTCACAAGAGGGGACGCCGCCGGATCATCGAAGCACACAAGTTCTACTTCTTTGATATCGGTATAGTTTCTGCTCTCACTCGACGGGGGCATGTGGAACCTGGATCGGAGTTGTTCGGCCGGGTCTTGGAACATTTTCTCTTTATGGAACTGAGAGCTCACAGTCATTACAGCGGTTTTTTCTATCCGATCAACTACTGGCGGACAGCTTCAGGACAGGAAGTTGATTTTATCTTGAACAATGGACAAATCGTCTTGGAGGTTAAAGCTACCCGGACAGCGCAGACACATCACCTAAGAGGCTTACGGGCATTTCGAGAAGATTACCGGCCAGAACGTTGCATACTGATAAGCCTCGATCCCCGTCCCAGGAAAACATCAGAGGGAATTGAAATCCTGCCTGTGCGCGAGTTTCTACAGGATCTGTGGGATAACCGCATTATCACCCCATGATCTGTGCTGTCTCATGAAAAACGAGCTGGTTTCTATACACAAATCCAGCTATACTATCTCACGTAATTAATCGTATGATTGAAACGGCCATTTAACAGCCGGGAATAGGAGAGAATCGTCATGTCCAACGAGGAGGCGTCCGTTCAGGGGAAGATCATCGAAGCCACCATCGAATGTATAGAACGGGAAGGCATCCAGTCTGTTACGATTCGAAAGATCGCCAAGTTGGCCGGCGTGAACAGCGCGGCCATCAACTACTACTTCCGCTCCAAGGAGAAACTGGTCGAAGAGGTAATGCGGAGCACCGTCGAGCACGTTTTCGAGGACTGGGGGGATATCATAAACGATGAGAATCGCAGCGTTCGTGAGCGCCTGTTCCTGTTGTTTACCGACTATATGGAAGGGGCGATCATGTACCCGGGAATCTCCAAAGCCCATATGTGGGAGCCCCTGATCAAAAACAACTACGACTCCCTGTTTGTGAAGCTGTTGAACGGATTTTTCCAGGACCTGGTTAAGAAGCTCAGTTTAGAGTTGAAACGACCCGCCAAAGAGCTCAAGCTGGTGGTGATCCACCTGTTTTCGACCTTGACCATGCCCGTGCTGATGCCAGACCTGTATCGGGAGTTCTACGACGGAAAAACGTTTAAGGAAGCCAAGGTACGCCGTGCCCTGATCGAGCATGTTCTTAAGTTGTACTTTGATGAGGGGGAGAAGTTCGAGCAGGCGCAGGATACACTGTGATACGAAGACGAATCATCACAATTCCGTGGCCCTGTGGAACTACCTGTACTTCTAAATAAGACAGCTACTCTGGAATCACAGAGCTTTCACGGTGTGGCCACGATAGTATGGATTTTTCATTGCTCATTTATGATTGAAATACTACATTAAAGGTATATATTGAGACGTAGGAGGACAGACGTATGAAAAGAGTATTGATTGTTCTAGGATTGCTATTGTGTCTGACTGTTGGACTTTCCGCTCAAACCCTTGATTATGCAACTTTCGCCGATGCCTTCCAGGATTTCGCTGCCGAGGTGGCCAACACGCTTCCGGCTACAGCGGGTGTTGCAGGGCTTAGCTGGTCGCCGGCCTATATCGGTCAGTTTCCCCATTTCGGGGTCGGTGTATCCCTAGGGGCGTCAACGATCCCCTACGATTTCGTGGATCCCCTGATTACTCAGTTAGGCGTGACGCTTCCTTCCGAGTTTGAATACTTGGAACAATGGGGTCTTCCCATCCCGGCCGCGGCCCTTGATGCCCGGGTCGGGGGATTCCTCTTCCCCTTCGACGTCGGGTTCAAGATTGGTTTCGTCCCCGATAAGCTGCGGGAAAAGCTGGGTAAGGTGAACCTAGATTACATGCTGGTCGGAGGCGACGTGCGGATTCCTCTACTCAAGGACCGGGGACTCGTTCCCGCGTTGTCTGTCAGCGGCGGATACACCTTTATGAGAGGGAACGTCGGGATTCCTGACATCGTAGACACCGGGCCTTACGTGATTGATACGCTGCCTGGACCACTCGCTGGTGAAACCATTACCGTAACAGCCCCTGAACTAGCCTTCACTTGGCAGACTCAGAGCTTTGTAGCTAAGCTTCAGGCCAGTAAAAACCTATTTATCTTTACACCTCACCTGGGGCTCGGCGCCGCTTACGGGATTTCAGACGCCGGCGGTGGACTGTCGAGTACAGTAACTTACTCGGGTGGAGATATAAATGATCCGGCTACTGTAGAGCAAATTGAGACCGCTCTCGCCGCCGCGGGCTTGCCAGTCCCCGACCTAGACGGTGAAAGCATTCTGGTATCCGCCGATGCCAATGGTTACTCCTTCTGGATTTACGGCGGCACGGCGATAAATATTCTGATAGTCAAAGTGGACCTCAGCGCCATGTACAACATCGTCAACGGCGGATACGGTGCATCCGTGAATGTAAGGGTACAGTTGTAGTATTCCAAGAATACCTCTTGGCGAGGTGGCAGAAGATAAAAAGGCCGGGAATTTCTCCCGGCCTTTTTCATTGTAGGTTAGATAACACTTACGACAGCCCGGGCATATAAATTGAATGCGGCATGCAAAGGCGGATTACTCCCCTTTGGCGAGCCGGATCATTTGCGGGATCTTCCTTCGACTGCAGTCGAGGACCCGGCGGGCTTCCAAGTCCAGCTTGACCGTGGTTGTGTAACAACCGATCGAGCCTTCGAACTTCCTCCTTGAGCTTTTCCGTGATCGTTCGGATCAGAGGCTGTCTATAACACGCTGCAGCCTCGCTCGAACCTGTTCGGCTACATCCTTGAGATCGGCGTTCTCTATCATAGCCATCGCCTCCGCCGGATCCATCGCGGACACCTCTACAATCCCTGAAGTGGTTTCCTGCACGATTACTTTGCAGGGCAGAAGCACCCCAATCTTGTCCTCCGCCTGCAGGGCTTGATAGGCGAAGGGCGGATTGCAGGCCCCGAGGATGCAGTATTTACGGAAGTCCACGTTTAGTTTTTTCTTCAGGGTTTCCTGAACGTCGATTTCAGTCAGCACCCCAACGCCCTCTTCTTTCAACGCCGAGGCCACCCGCTCCAGGGTTTCCTCGAATGAAGTTTCTACGGTTTTTACAAAATAATAGCTCATTCCTCAGATCCGTAATTCTTGTTGTGAAATTAAAACCGAAACGCATATCGCAATCTTCGATCGCAACTAAAAGGAAGATTGCGATGTCCTCTTCCAGTCGAAAATCTTGTTTTTATAACAAGATTTTCGACTGTCATCGTAATAGGTACATCGGAAATTAATAAGATGACGCCGGAGAGGCAATCAAGCGGGCAGGTTTGGATTCAGCAGCGGAATCCTCTATTCATCAATACCCGATCGATTTGGGTAGATCTTTGGCCATCCGGATGCAAAAACGAATGTCCCTCTCCTTGAAATCCGCCTTGCTGTAGCCCGCCTCCAGGTATTTCTTCTCCAATTGCCTGAAAAGCTGCTCGGAGTCAGCCTGGGCGAGGGATTCGACGGTTTCCGCCCCGATGTCGAATAGGAGTCGTGCGAAGATTGGGCCCACACCGTAGACACGGGACAGGTCGGCCAGCTTCACCATCTCGAGCAGCTTGGTTGGATCGATATCGGCTGCCTGGGACAACTGGATGCGCTCCTGCTTGTTCCGGGCTGCCAGGAAGAGCTGTTTGCTGTTCCTGATTCCCCTTTTTTCCAATTTTTCGATTACCGCCGGTTCTATACCGGGATAATCCCGCAGGTTCTTCGGTTGGGGAAGCAGGGCGTTCACCTCTCTTCGCAGGATCGTCAGGTATTCCTCGGACAGCCCCGTGTTATTGGCCAGATCTGCAATCTTCTTGGCGTTCTTCGCCGCGCAGAGGAGATCCTCCAGGTTGGAGATACCTTGGGCCTGCAGCCGTTCAAAGCGCTGGTCTATCTGTTCTTTCAGGATCCGGCGGCTGGGGATCAACTCCGCCTGCTTCAACGTCTGCTTGAATTGATCCAGGGAAATATCCTGCAGATTTATATGGTAGGAATCACTCATCTCAACAATAATTATATTGATTTCTGCGTCAATGCAAGTGAAAGGAACAGTGATGAAACAGTTCGATCCGAGTGTAATTGATTTTGACAACCCTTCAGCTCTCTTCCGCTTCGAGGACTGGGTGAAGGGGTTGATCGGTGGACGCCTGTATTACGATCCCTACTTCGAAACCCGGGGCGGGTTTCGAGGAGACGAGGAGGTTCTGGATTTCGGCTGTGGGGGCGGTGTCAGCACCTGCTGTATCGCCGCCAAGCTCACCCAAGGGGGTCGAGTCACGGGGGTGGATATATCTTCGTACTTCACGGCCAAAGCGCAGAAGCGCCTCGAGGATTATTCCTACGCCAGGGTTCTTCGCGGAGAGATTACGGATCTGGCTCTGCCGCAGCAATCCTTCGATCTGATTTCGATCATTCACGTGATTCACGATATCGTGAAAGAGAAGCGGGCTGAAACGGTACAGGCTCTGGCAGGCGTACTTAGACCCCAAGGCCGATTGTGGATCTGGGAGCCCACCCCGCAGAGTCACGGCATGCCAGCGGAGGAGGTCCGTCGGATAATGGCTGAAGCGGGACTGCGGGAGGTATCCACGGAAACCGAGGGTAGCTCTTTCAAGGGGATCTTCGAGAAGTAGAGCCGCACCCGCTCGGCTGCCACTCTGCGGATTAGATAAAGGGATTTTCTGTCACTACACTTCGAGCT
>Ga0315547_1003123_pt1 | contig 11026 bp, 4 predicted proteins | sample SalMarSW160240MG_2_FD_202542 | JGI IMG/M metagenome (GOLD analysis project Ga0315547, IMG submission 202542) | Salt marsh sediment microbial communities from the Plum Island Ecosystem LTER, Massachusetts, United States - Salt Marsh Sediment SW1601-240 ... | reverse complement strand
ACCGTGACTACGCGGCTCTCGATCACCTCGTTCGCCCCGTTGAGCGACAGGCAGACGAAGTACTCCTGTCGCTTGTCACGGATCTGTTGGATGAACGGAAGGACGTCCTGCGCCTCACGGATCGGGGCTTTCCCCTGGAGGAGGTGACGTCGTGCCAATTCGAACGCGGCCACGATCTGACAAGCTTTGGCTCGTCCGACTCCCTCGACCCCTTGTAGCGTGTCGACATCGGCCCGGTCCAATCGTTGCTCCAGCGAGTCGAGGATCTGCGAGGCCAGCTCAAGAACACTGACTCCTCTAATACCGCTTCCCAAGAGGATGGCAAGGAGTTCCGTATCCGAAAGGGCCGTCGCTCCTTTGGCGATCAGCTTTTCCCGCGGTCGGTCGATATCCGGAATATCTCGGATGCGTTTTGTTGACACCGCTCATCACCTCATCGTCTCATAAAATAACAGATACGCATTGAATTGACAACCCCCACCCCTTTTGTGCGCACCGTGGATTTTCTTGAAAAAAGAGACGAAGAGATGGGGTCTTGCAATCATACATTCACCAGTCTCATGAGAAGACCGCAGCGGATTGAGTCCCCGGGGCAGTCTACCATTCCCCGGATGGTAGGTTTTAGCCCATCGCTTGGCACGAGCTCCACCGGGCGGCTCACCAATGTCCGTTTGAAAACTCCCCAATCTGCCGTGTTTGACGAGAGACTTCCCTAAGATGACGTTGGGGTGAGGTGAGTACGATGCGCGGTGCGCGTTTGCAGAGAGAGCTCGTTATTCGAACGGATAACAGAGTCGGCCTGTTGGGAGAGATCACCCGGCTGTTGAGCGATATGGGGATCAGTATTGTCTCAATCTCCGTTAGGGCGGAGAATGGAACTGCAACGCTCCATCTCCTTACCGCTGTACACCTCTCCGCTCGGGATGCCCTGCGCAGGGCCGGTTTCCTGGTGGAGGAGAGGGAGGTGATCGTCCTCGATCTCCCTCATCACCCGGGTTTTCTTTGCCGGGTGGCCGAGGCCCTGGCCCGCAAGGACCTCGACCTGCAAGAACTGTACGCGACCGTGTCAGATGGGAGCACAAAGAGCTTGGTGGTCTTCACCACTTCCCATAACAACAAGGCCGTACAGATGCTGCGCGGGCACTGAAATGTTTCCTCCCATCGTGATTCATTCGGCTTCTGTTACCGTAAAGATCCGTCCAGCGGCCTGCCCGAAGACTTCCGGGAAGTAGAACTCGTTCGCCGTGGTTGGGATGACATGGTAGGTCCCGACCTGCGTGGTACGGAAGGTGTACTGGTAGGTGTAGGTTCCTGCCGGCAGGTAATCGGCGAAGAGGACGACCTTTTCGTCGCGCATCTCGCTACGGCTGTACCAGCGCCACCACCACCAGTAGAAGGATGACCACCAGTCGCTCTCTGACTCACGGAAGAGTCCCGGCTCTTGAGAAAGGAGGCTCGTCGTTTCCAGGCTCGTATCGATCGCTTCGCAGCCGGCCGGGAGCGGATCCTCAATGACGACGTAGTACAGGTCGTGCGGGGCGATGATCGTCAATCGCACCTGAATGGTCTCTCCCACGGAGGCGTGATCCACCTCCTCGCACGTCTTGTTGAGCGAGCAAGCGGCTGGTACGTACTGGCGCTGGACGATGATCCCCCGATCGAGCGGTTCGATCTCTTCGACTGGGAGGTAGACCTTGAGGTGTGCGGTGTAGTAGAGGCGCCCCTCGCCGGGACCGCGCCAGATGGCGAGGCGATTTCCGACGCCGGAAAGGAGGTCGGCCACGTCCACCCGTAGCTTGATCGATTCACCCACGTTCTCTGGAACTACGTGCCCTTCGTCGAGGGTGCTCCCGTTCAAGCGGAGGCCGTAGTCGTAGGAACCTTCAAGTTCGCCTGTGACGACCATCCAATCGGTCAGCGCGATGAGCGCCCAGGCCGTCTCCTGCGTCGTCTCCCAGATCCCGTCCTTACGTGCGATCATCAGCCAGCGTACAACGTTTGGTATGAGCGCGTTGTCTGGATCTAGTTCCGCCAGGCAATCGAGGATAACGGCGGTGGAGCGGGTATCGGTGTTCATCGCCCAGAAATCGTAGTTCTCCTCTTCCCAATGCGCGCCTGTGGCGCTGAGGATGGCGGCGTTCTGAATATCCGAGAGGAGCGTCTGTACCCGACTGTCATTCGTGTCGATCAGGTTGAGGGTGAGTGCCAGGTAGGCGCGGGCATAGTGACTCAGTTTCTCGCGGGCGTTGAACAGGGAGTCGGCCCACTTTTTCGCCTCGGAGGTGCGCCCCGCCTCGGCGATGACATAGAGGATCCACGCCTGCCGGTTCGCCTCGCGATAGGAATCAAGCTCCTTGGAAGCGACTAACCGGCCGACGAGGAAGTCCAAACCTTGTTCTATAACGTCCCCTGCTACCTCGAAGCCAACCTCCTGGACCTTTGTAAGGGCGAAGACGACGTACGCGGTGAGGTAGGGGCTAGATTCATCCGCCCACCACCAGCCCCATCCGCCGTCTGTGTGCTGCTTCAATGTTAGACGGCTCAGCCCTTCTGCGACGAGATTGGGGAGCTTTGCCGAGAGATCCGGATCATCGATATTCAGATTGCGCAGGGCGCGGTAGGTGAGGACGTTCGGGAGGAAGCGGCTGACGACCTGCTCGGTACACTCGTAAGGGAAGTGTTCGAGGTAGTCGAGTCCGTCGCGCATCCCCGCGGCAAGAGAGGGATCGAGTTGGATCGCGAGTTCACCTTGTCTGTCGTCGTACTTCGGAGGAAGGGCGATCACCTCGGTTTGGCTACCCTCCTCCGTCAGTTGGCCGGCAGTCCCCACGATCTCCGGGGCGGTGTAGCGGTAGACAGGGAGGGTCCCATCCGGTCCTGTGGTCAAGCGCGGGCGGGCGGCATCGGAGAGTTCACCGCTTATGGCACTCATCGCGAGGTCGACCTGTGGGACATCCTCTACCGTCGCCCACCAGGAGACCTTAGCTTCCTCGCCAGCGGGGATGTCGATCAAACGCGTGGCCGCGTCCTCCAGCACCAGTCCGTCGTATCCAATGGTGACTTTAACCGGGAGCAGGGTGTCGGTATTGTTGTTGACGAGTGCGTGCAGCTTCACCCGGTCGCCGACGACGAAGAAACGCGGGGTGACCGGGCGGATCAGGAGCGGCTTGGTGACCAGGAGCTCGGAGGTCTTCTCACCGACCTGGGTCGTTTGCGTGACCCCGACGGCGCGGAAGACCCACGTGGTCAGGTTATCGGGAAGGTCGATCGTGACCCGTGCCATCCCGTCAGCACCGGTGACGATATTTGCGTCCCAGTAGGCCGTGTCAACGAACTGTTCGCGCAGCTCGACTCCCGGAGGGAGTTGAGCTGCAGCCTCTTCAGGGCTACGCGAGCCTCCAGCTTTCTCATCGGCTGCTGCCATCAGCGTGACCCCTGGTGCAGGCGGCACGGCTCCTGTCGCTTGATCGAGTCCATAGCCTGCCTTGTCGTTTGTTTCGGTGATCCCTGCCTCCTCCATCTGCTCGGCTACGAGCCTGTTGATCGAGATCGCGAGGCCGCTAGCGGTCGCCACTCCCAACCCGCGGCGGTCGTAGAACGCTTGTAGGATCGCGTTGGGGGCGCGCGGCTTAAGGGTGAGGACCGCTTTATCGACCAGGTCGAGGGAGAGGGAAGTACTCACCGGTTCATCGAGTTCGTCGGTAACGAACACGGTGTAGCTCACCTGTGATCCAGGTAGGGCCTGCGCCACCGAGGGGGTCAGGGTGATGTGGAGTGTCTGCGGGATCGGATCGACCGCTAGTGAGACGTAGCCGACCTTGGTGCTAGCTACGGCTGGGCTGTTACTTGAGGTTGCAAGTGCGGCCGCTTTCCCCTGCACGAGCACTACACTGACGTAGATATTTGGGGCATGATCCGCAGCGATCGGGAGGGTGTAAACCGTACTGTTTGATTCCAGGCGGATCACTTCGTGGGTGAGGATCGTGCCGCGTTCGACAGTGACAAGTGCCCACTGTTCGCCGGAGAAGGGGCTGGGAATGAGTATCTGAGCCGTCTCTCCGGGCGTGTAAGTCGTCTTGTCGCTGATCAGCGTGATCCGATCATCGTTGCTCCGTCGCCAGGAGACGGACTCCGGACTGCTCGCCCAGAGGAAGAGGCTCGACTGCACCGTGCGCTCGTACGCATCGCGCCCGCGGACGACGACCTTGTAAGAACCGCCGCCCGGTGGAGTGAAGGTCACCACCCCTTCAGCATTCTCTGAGGTGACGAGCGATCCGGTGGCGATCTCGATATCGTTCGTCTCCCACTCCCAGTGCCCGCCACCTGCCTCATCTTCGATATAGGTGTTCTTCCACTCGCGCTGGTAAATGATATACTCCAGTGGCTTTGTTGCAAGCCGCTCACCGTTCCAATCGACGGTAACCAGGTCGACGTTCATCTCGTCACCGGCACGGCCGATGTATCGTTCTGCCGCCAGCCCAACATAGAAATCGCCACGGTGAACGACGATCGTCGTACGCCCGGAGAGGGTCTGGCCGTCGTTTCCGCGGACCGTTGCCTCGATCGTAAGCGTGCGACTCCCTAGCGGCGCTTCTGCCGACGGATCCGCGGTCAGGCTCGCCACATCTTCCGGAAGCTCGATCACGAGTTTCCCGTTTGCGTCGGTCCTCCCCGTCCCCTTGAGGATGATCTCGGGCGTAGCAGGCGGGAGCCACCAGCAGGACCAACATTGCCAGGGATCGTCTACGTCGGTGAAGGTGTAACGGGAGAATTGGTCGGGACTGAAGCGGTACTCATTAGCGAGGATCACCCACTCTATTGGTGCGTCTTTCACCCCGCCTCCGAAGAAGTATTGTACAGCTACCGTTGCCTGGGTTGCTTCGCCACGGGCGATCTCGCTATTCGCTGGGGTGACCGTAACCTCGAACTCCGGGGGGCGGTACGCTGCCACCTGGAAGGAGCCGGAGAAACTCGTCTCCTCAAGAGTTGCACGGATGCTATAGTTACCGAGGGCCGCCTCCTTGGTGAGGACGAGCTCCCCGGAGAAGGCGCCGAACTGGTCCAGAGGGAGCGTCTCCTCGTAGACGACCTCCCACGCTGCATCGCGGATCGTCACCTCGACCGTGTCACGGTGCGGGAGAGCGTAACGGGCGTCGTCCTCAGCACGGATCACGCCCTTGAAATATACCGTCTGGTCGGGGCGGTAGATCGGTCGGTCGGTGTAGATGTGAGCGCGCCAATCCGGTGTGTAGCCCGAATTGAAGCCGAACTCCCATACGGAGATTCCATCATTCCACTGTGTGCTCCCCATGGCAAATGGTCGCTTAGAGAGGATGGTGGTTCCGTACCAGTTGGAAGATTCGTCCGATGAAAGAATGGCCAATCCGTTGCTGTCGGTGATTGAAGCGGAGCGCTCCACCCCTTTGTTGTCGACTGCGCGGAGGATGAGACCAGGGACCGGCACACCGGTATCGAGATCGGTCGCCCATGCAAGAACCTGATCCTCGTCGCTCTTGAGGGTGAGGTTGATCTCGCTCACCACCAAGAGATGTCGGTGCTGCCAGCGGCTGTAAGAAACTCCGTCGGAGCGCAGTTCCAGGCAGTAGATTCCCGGCTCCAGCCTCCTACCTCCTTCGACGAGGTCGATCGGGGTGTAGCCCACCTCGTTGAGCGGTGCCTCGACCGGTACCGACCAGTCGCGCAACCGTCCACTAGAGGGAAGAACAAATCTGTACCAATTATCCTGTGCTGCGAGGTACTCATCGATAGTGAGATGGTATAGGATGAGGTCCAAGCGCTCCGTGTTTCGATGGGCGACGAAGATCTGTGCCGGTTCATAGGCGTTGTAGGTGCCGGTACGACCAGGTGCGTGGAGCCAAGCCACCGGGTCAAGCGCTGCAGTGGAAAAGCGGATTGTCATCTGCTGCCCGGTGGTGTTGCCGTACGGATCAGCGATGTCCGGACCGATGTGGACGACATAATCGCTGCTCGGCTGCGCGCCGAACGTCAACACAAAGGTGTTATCCCACTTGCTGAAGTAGGTGTGAACCAGCTCGGGCGAAAGGGCAGGCTCCATCTCGATGTTATCCATCACAGTATCCGGATCGATCGGGGTATTGAAGCGGATCTCAAAGGAGGTGTAGGGGTACGCATTATGCTCACCGTCCCTGGGATCGGTTTCGATGATCCGCGGCAGAGGGACGGTGGTGAACTGCCAAGAGAGGGCCTCACGCATCCCTGTGCCACCACCCTCGCTGGTGACACCAGACTCCAGGCGGACACTGTACCTCTGGTCGAAGTCGAGCCTCTCTGTGGGGGTGAAGACGAGCGTGTTACCCTGGATCTCGAAGGTCCCGTCAATCTGCGTTGCAAAGAGATCACCCAGGAGACCGATCGGCTTGAGTGTGAAGCGCTCCTTTGCGCTTTCGAAATCGATCGGCATGTTGAAGTTGATGGAGATAGTGGTGTCGATTGGGACGAGATCTTCGCCCTCATCCGGGTTGACCCACACGCTTTTGGGCGGCTGCGTGGAGAAGGTCCAAGTGAGATCCTGCGCAAGGATACCACCGGTAGTATCGCTCAGACCGGCGGTGATGCGGGCGGTGTAGGTCGTTCCTCCGACGAGCGGAGCAATCGGGGTGAAGACGTAGATCGAGGTATTCAACCACTCACCAGCTCCTTCGATTGTCGGATCGAACGTTACTGGCGTGGGGAGGGTGGCGTACGCGGGATCGGAGACCGCGACGAGGGGGACGACCGGACGATTGAAGATCACGGTGATCATGGAATCGGCAGCGACCTCTTCAGTCCCAGGAGCTGGAATGACCTGGCTGACTTCCAGGTAGCCGACAGTGCGGAAGCGGAAGGTGTAAGCTTCGTTCAGCGGAAGGCTCTCCCGATCGGTGGCCCCGGTGCCTAATGCAACCTTGTAGGCCGTATCCCGGCTCCATGGGGTGTTTGGATGGTAGTGAAAGGTGCTCTCATCCGGCCATGAAAAACTCCCTACAACATACGGAGAGAGAGAGAACGCGGCCTCCACGGAAGCACGATCCATCGGACGATCGAAGATCAATTCGAGCACCCCGTCGATCGCCATCTCCTCTCCCCGTTCCGGACTACGTTGAACCACGATCGGTGCCGGGGAAAGACCGGCCCCTACACCACAGATAGGAATCAGCACGCTCAATAGAACAACAGCCACCAAACCACTCAGTAGACGGTTCATATTCATTCTCGCCCCCTATCTCGATGATCGATTGTGTCCTTTAGACTAGTACGGAACGTTAGTACAAGGCAAACGTTCTACCCCAATAAACACGCAGGGAGCGCTACGGTTTCATGGATTAAGTGATTTAGCATCTCAATCGCCTGATCATTCGATCCTCCGATCTCTCAATGGGGGGAGAGGAGGATCTCGTCCACCGCTGTGAGGACAGCGTCGATCGTATCAAGGTTCATCAAGCGCGATCTGATGGCGCGCTTTTTTGGAAAACCGGCGAGGTACTTGACGAGGTGCCCGCGGAACTTGTGGCAGGTCGCTCGTTCGGTGAAGGGGCGCGGCCGCTTCCTGCGTACGTTCTCCTTATCCATCCACGCGAAGAGGGAATGGAGGTGTGCAGCGATCGTCTCTCTTCGTTCTTCCACGGTGGGCGGTTTATAGGTTTCTCCGGTCAGGAGAGATCGAGCCTCCTCGAATATCCACGGATTTCCGATAGCTCCTCTCCCGATCATCACTCCGGCAACGCTTGTTCTTTGCAGCATATCGATCGCATCGTGCCCGCTCATAACGCCGCCGTTTCCGATGACGGGGATCGAGCGCTCCCTGACGATGCGCTTTAGCATATCCCAATCCGCCGGCCCGGAATGACCCACCACCGCAAAACGGGCGTGCAAGAAGAGAGCGGAGGCCCCACCCTCCTCAATAGCTTGGGCGATCTCGGAGATGTTGGCACGCTCCGGTGAGATTCCGAGGCGTGTCTTCACAGTTACAGGGAGGGAGACCGCCTCCGACACGACCTTGACGATCCTGTAGAGCTTCTCTTGGTCTTCCATCAGGGCCGCACCGGCGCCCTTTTTCATGATCTTGGGGACAGGGCAGCCACAGTTGATATCGATCAGGTCGAACTGTTCCAGGGATTCGATCGTCTGTGCGGCAGAGGCCAGTGTTTCGGGTGAGGCCCCATAGATGTGCGCCGCGACTGGACGTTCCTCTGAGCTGGAGTGAACGTAGTTCAGTGTGCTCGGGTTACTGAAGTTAATCCCTGCGGCAGAGACGAGTCCCGTGAACACGAGGCCGCAGCCGTGTGCGCGGCAGAGTGCCCGGAACGGGCTGTCGGTGTACCCGGACATCGGGGCAAGGACGAGCGGAATCGGGATCGTCAAAGACCCGATGTGAAGGGGGCGAACGGCGATCTCTGGCATCCTCTCCTCCTTTAGTGCGCGCCAGACTCTCTTGTAAGTATAGCCGCTCCTCAGGGCAGTGGGCATGAGAGGAAGGGTCACCTTGGTTCGTTGTAGTGATGATTCCTTCTTGCATAGAGAGGGTGCCGCCCTTGACGTGCCCGACAAAGTTCGATGTCTTGCTGTGGTGAGATAATCGATCGAGAACGGAGGCCAGCATCTCCATCTGTACCAGAAGATTCAACTTGATCGAAAGAGCATCGAATTCATACCCCAACTCCCAATTCATCATCGTGGCCTTAATGGCTGTATCGGGTTATTTTCAGGATATCAACTGGTGTTTCGAGCTTCCGAAAAATGACAAAGAGCCGAATTCAATGAGGCAATTCGAGTGGTTGACAGTCCAGGAATTTTGGTCTATACTGTCACCAATATGGGATATATCGCTTTGGTTTTGACAATGTCAAAAAACGATACTACATCCCCCTCGCTTGGACAGCACGACATCTCCCCAATGAACATCCGCAAAGCCTATGAGCATTTCCACTATAGAAGTCTCCGCATACAAAGGAGGTGATACAAGGTATAGAAGACCGTTAATCGATGATTCGATGGGCAACGCACAACGGACAAGGAGGTTTGATATGTTGCGCAGATTTGGACTGCTGGGTGTTATTGCTGTACTAGGAATTGTCGTGGCGATTGGTGGTGTCTCGTTCGCTCAAGATGCGGAACCAGTCGAGTTCGGAATCGTCTGTGAGTTGAGCGGGCACGGTGCGAGTCACGGTGCACACTGGCGTGATGGAATCCTTCTCGCATTCAATGAGATCAACAATGCAGGCGGGATTCTAGGCCGCCCGATCGAGTACTTCCTCGTTGATACGGAGAGCCGTCCCCCCATCTCAATAGCAGCGATGCAATACGCTGTCAGCAAGGAGCCGTTCGCAGTTTTCGGTACGATTTACAGCTCCTCCACTATTGCTAATATGGTCACGCTAGAAGAGGCAGGGATCATCCAGCTTGTTGGGTCGACATCGACCACTATTTACGAGCAGGGAAACTACAACGTTTTCGCTACGTCGCCGATTAACCGGAACGTCTTCCCATGGATAGTTCGATGGATGGCCACTGATCTAGAAGTGGCCAAGGTCGTCATGGTATACACCAACGACGAAATGGGAGTAGATGGACGCGACATTTTATCTGCTGCTGCAGAGGAGTTCGGCGTAGCGTTTGAAGGCATCGCTATTCAGACCGGTCAGGCCGATTTCGCGGGAGAGCTGGCGCGCATTCAGCAAATGGGTGCAGACAGCATCTTCCTCTATGGGCACGAGGAGGAGAACGCCCGCTTCATGATTCAGCTTAAGACTCTAGGGATCGACCTACAAGTCATCGGGTATAGCCCTCTATTGAGTGCTCTTGCACTCGACCTAGGTGGCGAGGCGATGGAAGGCGCGATGGGTGCCGCAACGTGGTCGTACAAGTACGGACCGATTCAGGGCTTCGCCAATATGTTCCAGCTTCTGTATGGTGAGGTTCCCTCGCACGATGCGATGAAGGGATACGTCGCTGTCTACACGTTGAAGACCGCGATTGAGGCCGTTGGAGCATTCGATGACGATGCGGTTCGCACGTGGCTCCATGAGAACACGATCACGACCGAGATGGAACCGAACGTCTTCCTTGATACGTCGTACCGAGAAGATGGAACGGTCGACCGCAATTTCTTCCTCGTGAAGATCGAGAACGGCGAACAGGTCATCGTTCAGGTGATTTCATCGCAATAGTAGATTCGGGTCTGTCCGAGAATTAAAAAGAAGATCTGCGGGGATCGAGCCCAGGGTTCGATCCCCGCAGGAATGAAAGAGCTCAACGAAACTTCGGAGGGGAAACGGTTGAGCCTCCCCTTGGATCTTGAGCAGCGAACTAGGGAGAGGTGCGACGTGTACCTTGAAGTGAAACAATCTTCACTCAGCGGATCGATCCGGATCCCTGCTTCAAAATCGCACACAATCCGGGGCGTCCTTGTGGGTACATTGGCTCAAGGGAGAACGGTCCTTACCAATCCGCTTGAAGCATCCGACACGCTGTCGGCTGTGCAGTGCTGCAAGGCACTCGGGGCAAGGATTACGCAAGAACCCGACCGATGGATGATCGAAGGAATCAGTGGGCACATCCCGGCGCTTAACGAGAGCTTGTACGTCGGAAACTCCGGCACAACCCTTGGAAACTTAATTGCGATATGCGCGACGAGCGACAGACCAATTACGCTCGACGGAGATGCGAGCATTCGGATGCGTCCATTCGCTGCCCTGCTCAAATCGTTGCAACAGCTCGGAGCTACAGTTAAGGAAGCCGGTCCAAACGGCACCGCGCCGATCACTATTCGTGGTCCTCTTCAAGGCGGCGAGGCGACCGTTGACGGAACGACGTCTATTTACTTGACCCCCCTATTGATAGCCGCGCCGCTTGCTCCACGTTCATCGATCTTAAGAGTCGATGGTGTGATGAACGAGAAGGGATACGTTCGGATGACGCTGGATTGGCTTGCAGCCTACGGCATTGAGGTTGTGGCCAACGACGATCTCACATGTTTCGAGATCCCCGGGGCGCAAACCTACCGGCC
>Ga0315547_1003121_pt1 | contig 11029 bp, 21 predicted proteins | sample SalMarSW160240MG_2_FD_202542 | JGI IMG/M metagenome (GOLD analysis project Ga0315547, IMG submission 202542) | Salt marsh sediment microbial communities from the Plum Island Ecosystem LTER, Massachusetts, United States - Salt Marsh Sediment SW1601-240 ... | reverse complement strand
TGAGGTATCTGTACCGGTTACTGATATTGACAGTTTGGTAAATGAGCTTGCCAGAGAGTTGATATTGTATCTCAGGACATCTAACTTTGTTGGGCTTTCCGCAATTCAGCTTGGTGAGAAAACTAGAATAATTGCTGTGAGGCGTGGGGCAGATGTTATCGTGGTCATTAACCCTGTTATTTTTAAGGCATCTGTGCAGACACATCGGGTAGTAGAAGGTTGCGCCAGTATAAGGCACGGACAGAGTTTTTATAAGGTAACTAGGCACAAGTCGGTTAAGGTGATCGGGCGTAACTTACGTTGGGAAAAAGTTGTCTATAAGGGGTTTGATCTGTTTGGGCAAGTCTTACAGCACGAAATTGACCATCTTGACGGCAGAATGATTGATACACACGGAAAGCTAGTGGAGGAAAGATAATGGACATAAACAAGTTTCTAGGTGAAGCCGGCAAAGAAGAAAATACTCCAAAGCCTTCAAAGTGGGATGAGGTAATCCAGCCGAAAAAGTCATATCTGTTAAGCGGTGATGTTGGAACAGGGAAGTCCGCGCTGGCATATTTTATTATAGAGAAATACAGTGAGAAATACGGTTTAACTCCTGCGGTCGTAGGCTTACCTAAAAGCAAGAGAGAGTTACTGCCTGATAACTTTAAGTTCCTTGATAGCATTATGGAGATAGCGTCAACCGAGAACGCAGTTGTCTTTATCGATGAAGCGGATATTCAGTTGCCTCTGGACAGCAATAAGGATAAAGAGGCGGTCATAAACTTTTTGAGCTTGCCAAGACAGCGCAAGCAGATCTTCATTCTGGCTTATCACTTTCCGAGATTAGTCAAGGGAACATATCTGCCGTTTTTTAGTGGTTTCCTATTTAAGCGTCCTCCGTATTTGCTTGAGTTTGCTTCAAAGAAAGGCTCTGATGAGATTATGGGGATGCTCACTAAAGCCGGTGAGCGGTTTGACGAAATGCCCTCTGAAGATGAGGTAGTGAAGAATACCTATGTCGTGGCACCGAGAATAAGGTGGCAAGGACTATTGCAGAATGAAGTGCCTAGTTTTTGGTCTGAAGAATTGTCTGAAATTTGGAGTGGTGTTGGTCTTGATCAAGTGGCACCTGAAGCGCAACAGCTTGAGCTATCTCCGGAGGGGTTGCGAGAGAAGATGAAAAAGCAAGGGCTGGAAGATCCTTACTGGCATAATGTTAGTGAGCTTCAAGCAATGTGCAAGGAAAGAGGATTATCAACAACTGGGAACAAAGACGAGTTAGTTTTGCGCTTATACGGGTTCGGCTTGAACTAGACGCTTATCGGTAACTCTCCAGCCTTTCCGTATCAACTCTTTACACATCCAGATTTTACCACCGGCAATGCTTATCTTTTCGGCAACCGCCATTTGCTTCACTTCCTCATAGCTGAACGCCCACAGGCAATGATTTATTTCGTCAATGATTGGCTCTAACTCCGCGATAAAGTCTTTATAAATGCGCCACTTAACATCAAGGACCTCCCCAGGAACTCCGGGGAAATATTGTGCTTTAATTCTTTTGCGTGTGCCATGGCCAACAACAAAGCCGCCACCATAAGGGATGGACCGTTTACCTAGTTCATCTTCAATATAGCTAAGATCCCATTTTACATTATGCAATACCTCTTTAATGTCCTTCGCACTCTCTATAAGCTGTAAGATCTCGTTCCTGGCTTCTTCTTCAGCCTCTTTGAGTTTTTTCTGGCTTAGCATCGGCTATTCTTCTACGGTTGGATAACCCTTCTGTTTTACTAGCCTTAATTCAGGAACGTGTATCTGGCAGGGACTATTCGTGTAACCTTTTTTCGTGTTTCTTAACAATCGCCAGAAGGCTGTCAATATAAGCTTCAAGCTTTTTGCCCTCCTCGGTGCTTTCATACCTGTATGTTTCTATAATATCACCGATGCACTCAGAAATACTAACTTTAACGATGTTTATAACATCAGGCAATTTATCCTTTTTAACACTAGCTAAGTATTTATCTAGTTGCTCGGGAGTTACAGTGTATTCAGGAATATCTTCTATCTTATGTGGCAAATACGGGAGAATTTTAATTTCACCCCTTTCTGCTTTTTCGGCTAAAGCTATTTCGTCAGCATACTTTTTGTTAAAGTAAGCCTCGAGTTTCGCCAATACAGCACTAGGTTCTTCAACTCTAGTCGCTCTAATGTCAGCAAGACGTAACTGGCTGGGTGATGGAGAAGTTTCAGCCTTACTTAGTCGCTCAACTAAATCCTTTTTAGCGCCATAGGTAGACAAGCCTCTTTTAGCACATTCTTCTCGGAGTTCCGGTATAGTCAGCCAATACAAGTTGCTCATAATGGTAACATCGCCACCGGGAACAATGCTGGCTGGTCATGGCGCCGGTCTAATCTAGTCAATCTTATCCCTCCCTTTCAAAGTAATGGAAACAACACGCTTGGATGGTGAAGGGTGAGGAGTTCTCGTAATAAATCCTTGGCTATGTGCCTCATCAAAAGTTGCATCACCGAAACGCTGGCGTAATTTACTTTCGGTTGATTCTTTACTAATTGCTGTGGTTAAGAATATAAGCATTTCTTGCATATAATCTGGAATTAGTTCGTATTCAGGCAGTGGTTCAGTTACCTCCTCCCCGAGAGTTGTAGGCAGACACCCCACACCAGTAGCGTATTGCCACCAATCTTCCGGAGTCCATTTCTCCCATCCTGGGTGATTCCAAGTGAAATTATGGTCAGTAAAGAGGCTTGTTGGTAAAGTCCAAACTTGCCCCTTCTTGTGCTTTAGTGTTTCCCAATCGCCGTGACCATAAATCTGGACATTGGTTTCATCACCCATCTCGGGTATAAACAAGTGAAATTCGTCGTAGATTTGGAGTAAAAATAGGGCTTTAGCCCTTGCTGGTTGAAGGCGCTGGACCAACTCAGCTTTAGTCCCCGAATCGGGTAAGCCTATTTGCCGGCATTTATCTTGTAATTCTGGTATAGTCAGCCAAAATAAACTCATGCGTCAACCCATATATGTTTTTCCGGGTCCCAAACCTGCCATGTATGTTTTTCCGGGTCCCAAACTTGACCAGGTTTCCGTGCATATGGTGGTTTGAGTCCCATTCCAGGCTCAAGAAGATCAATCAATTCTTTTTTATGATATCGTTTGGGTATGGGTATGCCCTGTCTGATACATTCCTCGCGAAGCTGTTCTACAGTCCAAAAGTAAAGGTTTTGTTTGGCGTTTGGCAGCAATTTCATTTCCTCCGGGACTGTGGTTTGCTCTTTGGCTGCCTTTAACTTGCCGTAGCTTTCAAATTCCATCTGGCCCGGAGTCCATGGTTGTTTTTGAGTATGAACCTTGCCGGGAACTCCAAGCATACCAGCCTGTTCGCCTTTTACTGGGCTAAGTTCCTTGTATCCTATGCAACGACCATCAATATCCCATGTGTTGCATACTCCCCTCTGTGCCAGTCGGTCAAATATCGTTATCTTTTCATTAGGTTTATTATGGCGCAAAGATAATCTACGGGCAGTTTCCAACGCCTCAGCTAATGTTTTCTCTGTAGTTAAAAATCCACAATAGCTACAGTCAATCGTAAATCGGTCCTTCATAGTTGTCGCCATTATTTCTTTAGCCTCCGGACTAAACCTCGCTTATTATCTCGTTCTCAGCAGGACAGTTAATCTCCACGTTATAGTCGGAATATTTTATGGCGCATCTTTTCCCATCCTGATAAGCTGATGGTATTTCAGTTAACTCCATTTCAGCCACTTTAGGGAAGCCTTCTTCAGTTGCCACATCAATGACCTCGACATCATCGCCGAATCCGCCGTTCTCAGCGATTTCCTTTAGATCCTGTCCGGCATTTTCGCCAATGAATATCTGTAGTTTTGCCATTTTAGTAACAAGGGGGCAGGCTCTCACCTACCCCCCTTGGCACCACTAATCTAGGTTGCTGGGCTTACCTAGCCATAGCCGGGCCCACACACTCGATCATAGCCTTTACCAGCGTGCCTCTGGCCATACCCTTGTGGATACCACAGGATCTCGCAACCTCACGAACTCGTTTCTGCGGGGCATTGAGAGGATATGGGCGTGGCAGACGAGCAACATAAAAGCCGGAATTCTGGCGGGTTAGAATGTGCTCGAGGCGATGGGGTGCAGGGCGCCTTTTCGGGTTAGAAAAACCCACTAAAGCTCCAATAACCATGCTTAACTACTCCTTAAATTTTTGGGGTCTTGTGGCCGAGTTGACCTGACAAAAGGGTCTTTAGTGGCCGTGTGACCTGACTCAATTCTTATTTTACTTATGTCCGTCTTTAATGTCAAGCTCGGTCCAACCTTTGCAATGCCGGCATTTAATACGGATCGCTCCTTCCTTAATAGCTTCATACATCAGGAAGCGGCCACAGCCGTTACAATATACCGGGTTTGGCTCATTGGGTTTGCGTTTCTTGGTTATTTTACGGGTCGTCATTTACCTGCTCTCGAAACTCCAGCAATTATGCCTATGACAAGCATAACAGCAACAACCTTGAATAGAGTTTTAGCCTCTTCGGTAGTCATTCCCAACTCACAACGCTTACTTCGCCTGTTCCTACATCACAGACAACTCTATCGCCTAGATTGGGCAGGTTTACATGCACATCAATTACACTAGGAGTATCGTAAGGGTCTTGCTTGAGCCATTCATAGTCTTTCTCCACTGGACCTCTTATCTCAATGTGGTGCTGGCTAGGCATGGTGACAAACTCGCGCCTTCCCTCATACTCATAGCCTCCTGGCCCCTCAAACACTATGACAATTTTGTAGCCAATAGCCTGCCAGTATGGTCGTCCATGACGACCAGTTACTTGGTCGTCAATTCTAACAGCGTAGCAGTATAAAGGATCAGGTCTGAACTCTCCACCTAACAGGTCTGGTATGTTATCAGCGACTATCAGGCATCGAGGTATTGTTAGTGGATGGTCAGGATGAGAAGTTTGAATATGCTCAATGAGGTTATAGGATGCTGCTAGCCGCTCGCCTTCCGTGCAGTGAAGCCCTAGTGACCGCACACAGGCTGTAAAATACTTTGAGCAATAAGGGCAGTCAATGACATCGCTGCTGAGTCCCTGACCAGGAACGCGTTTGCCATGAAAGTGCGAGTTCAGGTGATGTGCAAGAGCATCTAAACCTTCATAACCAGTGCTTCCTCCAAATGGACAGTAATAAACCTCTGCCACTGGTTCCTCTCTAACTTCAAATGAAACAGAGCCAGGGCAGTTAAATTTTATCCCGTTAGCTGGAATTGTAGCGGTGTAAGTCCCAACGCTTACCGGCGTGTGTTCAAATACAATGATTCCATTCGCAGCGTTAACAGTCCAGGTATGCTGCAAAGTTATTCCATTTATCAGGCATTGAAGGCTGAATGTTCTCTCTATTAGTCCAGGGTTCGGGCAGAACCACTGAACTTTAATGCCTACCGAGTTGCCTAGTATGACTATTGGCGGCTCAGCGGCTATTTTGTCTATCTCAAAGCCTTCAGGCAGAGGCGGTGGTGGGGTAACTTTACATGAGTCAGAATCTTCCTCTGTTAATTGCCACTCGCCCCCAACACATGTATAAAGGTCAGTGCCAACGCACTTGGTATCGCCTGTATTACATTCAGGTATTGGCCCACCACCACACTGAGGAGAATTTGCTTCTATCAGTTGCCATTTACCATCAACACAAGCGAGAAGGTCTGTATCTTCACATTTAGCTTCTCCTTCCTCGCAGGCAGCCTCAGCTTTTCTGGTCCATAAAAATAAGCCTAGCGCGCCAGCTAGTAGCCCGATCCCTGCTAATATCTTTTTATCAATATTCATTTCTTCTTCACCGCCTTTTTCGGCTTCGGAATTAGTAATATTGCACCTGCAATAGCCACACCACCAGCAGCAAGCCATTGCCATGGGACAGCTTTCTTTATCAAGATAACAGAAATATCGTTACCTCCTGACTCTAAAACTACATACTGCTCAACTGTTTTATAGCCGGCTTTCTTGCAGGTCAGTTTATAGTTACCTTTGGCAATATTGCGGAACTCGAACTTGCCTTCAGCATTGCTGGTAGTTGTCGCTTCCCCCAAGTTTGTCAGAATAGCCAACACACCGGGCAGAGGTTGACCTTCTTCATCGGTTACTACTCCAAGCAGGCTGGCGTTCCCCGGAGGAGGCCCTGGCTCCTCAGAGGCATTTATAACATTCCAAGTTTGCTCATCGTTTATAGTATAAACTTCGCCTTCGTAAACAGCTTCCTCCAGCACAGCATGTAACTGCCAAATTCCCGCTTTATCCAGAGTAACTTTTGCAGAACTTGGAACACGCCGTTCCTGACACCATCCAGCACTGGTTAGAAAGCCAGGACTACTAGATGCTCTAACCATACCATCAGGGTCTATAATTTCCATTATTGTCCTTAAAATCACATCAACATCGCTATCATTGCAGAATGTAACACTGCACTGAATGCGAGTTTCCAATGGTAAATCTGCTGGGAAATCAGCAGCTAAGTGCTCTGTTGAGTTGGTGTAATACCATACAGCGGCAGATTCTATGTGTGCTGCTATCTCAGGGGGAGGAGGCGGTATTGCACACGCTGGATTTTTTGTGCTCATTAGCCATAGATTTATAACCTCGTTTGCATTGGACATAGTTATAATTCCCATTTGCCAGTCATGCTGTGCAGCCATCGCCTCAGATGCACTTATGTAGCAGTCACCGTTTGTATCATAAACCCACGGGTTAAAACCTATCCTGATCATAAGCCTCTCCTTAATCTAAGTAATAACGCAGCCACTACTAAAACCCCACTACCAACGGCAACCCACTTCCACGGGAATTCCTCTTCTGGAGGAGGTGCACCTGCTAATGGAACAAGGCAGTCTTTCATATCACACAGCACGAAGGGTGCCGAGCCACCCTCAAAGCCATAAAGCTCAACATGAACTGTTAAATTTCTATCTGGCATCCGGCCAATAGGTTGGTAGAAATCCTCGTCAGCTTCATCATGAGTAGTCCATGGTGCAGCACCATGTATATTATAGTTATCAGCTAAGAGTTCAGCAGTATCGGCATCATAGAATCTGAAATATGAATACCACCAAACGCTCCACGGGTGTAACCCATCAGCCTCAATATGGCTGGTGACATGTATCCTGACTTGGTCACCGCCATCATATTCAGTATATTCAGGCGTGACTGATACTTGACCACTGAATGCAACGGCGGCAGCTATTCCTTTATCTTGCAGCACTTTTAGCTCTCCTTGGTAAAAGCTTATCAATTAAGTATATCCCAGCCAGCGCAGCAACGCCAATGCCTATCCATTTGAAGGCACTCCACATTGCAGGACCACTTGGAGAATAGCTTATTTCCCTTATTGTTTTGACAACATAAATAGTTGTGAAGGCTATTATCGCCACTAATACAATTCTTAGGACCCAAGCCCAAGCTACTGAAACCGAAGTTATCTTGCCGTTACTAGCGCTCACACCGGGGCCGTAGGCATTAAACTTCACTGAGTAGAGGTTATTGGCGCCACTTTCATCTACCCATGCTTTAGTCGTGAGCATAGTCGCTCCTTCTCCAGTAGCACCTACCTGAGATTGCTCGATAACATTAGTGGCTACATCATCTGGGTGGAAGTCTTTAGATACATAGAATGAATAGTAACATTCAGTCGCCGGTCCTGAGTATGTATGGCCATCCGGATAAACATGGCTTGCTAATAATCTATACATATTACCTCTTCTTAATTAACTTCCCCCATATAAGTGCCCCCGCAGCTATTAAGCCAGAACCACCTGTTATAAAAATAAAGCCTATGTCTGCCTGCATGGTTGCCTCAACCGCTATCCCAGCGATGATTCCTATAACTCCTATGGTTTCAAGGGCAACGGCTAAATAGCTAAGACTTTTCATGATCACCTCCTAAAATATGCCAGTGGAGATGATCAAGTATTTGGCGAGGCTTTTTCCTGAATTTTATATTCGGGCCAAAAAGCTCTTTCGCCACCATCTCCATGTGTCCAAGTTCAAAATTATTTGGCTTCATCGTATGCCTCTTTAAGACTATCATTGGCACGACTATAACCACCTTGTCCTGGTAGTAAAGCTTCGTTTTTATGTTTCCTGCTGCAAGCTTGCATAACGGACAATCCTTCTCCATCTCATTTCATAGGCACTATAGGCTTGGGAAACCTAGACTTCCTACGCAAAAACTTCCACCCTTTATTTAAAACCCAGACAATGGCTTTAGAGATTTTGCAGTTGCTAGGCTCCACATAGTCTCCTGCTATCTCTTTAAGGTAGGAATCAAGTAAGACCACATCTATTGGGGAGTGTTCCAGCCAGGCATCTCTGTTATCTACTATGCCATAAGCTTCATCTACCCTGGCATCCCAGAAATCCCAGGTCATAAATTGTTTTACTCCCCAAGTCATACACCATAAGCCATTTTCCGTATAGCCAACAATGTCTGGACGTGGTAGCCAAGTCTTTCCACCATTCAATTTAGCTTGCTCTGCTAGGAGACCAGCTAACTTAATGGTTTCCGAATCTCTATATTTACAGCCATAAACTCCATGACCGCCTCTAAGATAACCATCATTGCCGGTTAAATGCCAACCTTCCCCCGCTTCAAATTGCTCAATATCTTTGGAGTAAACCAGCATCCCGAAATTGATACCATTGAGTAAGTGGATACAATGCTTCACTTCGTCATGGTTCTTCCAATCCACTGAAGCAAAGGCATGAATGGTGTAAACTTTGCCCCCGATTAGCCACCCTTTATTCCGCCAATCCTTCAGACTTTGGAGCAGATAGAGACCAATATCATATCCGCCACTCTCTTCTAAATAATCGTCAATAACTTCCTTATCAGTAATGACTGGCTGTATGCCCTGCTCGTATTTCTCAAACCGAAGAGTTTGATGAGCGCGGGCAGCCTTTACGCAATCACCATAAGTATCGTTGCCATACATAAAGTTATCTTCTACACCAAGAACATCATCTATATCATAGGAGACAGGCAAATCGGGCAGTAGTTTCTTCCTGATAATAGAGGACAATTTGATGGTTCTTTTATCAATTATAGGCGGTAGTTTCCCAAATTTGATTTCCATTTAGATCACCCCTGTTAATTTTAATACTAACACGATGCCAAGGCCAATGAAATAACCAAGAACTGCACCCCAAAAGTCGTGGCTCCCTTTATCCCCAACTTCTTTAGCCTGCCAATACTCAAATATCCCGAAAATAGCAATTCCGGTAACAGACAAGACGGGATACCAGGGGCAAACCAGCGCAGCGAGTAGTCCGCCAGAAATGTGAACGACATCATAAAAATCTTTTATCAGCTTTTGCTTCGTTTCTTTATCCATTAGCCGTTTATTAGCCGTTCATTAGCCCTTTTAGGCGAGGTGCAAAACCCTCTACGCGCACCAAGAGGGGAAGGAGACGGTGAAAACCCTAGCCACCCCAGGGAAAAGAACCGTTGCACCTCGCCTGAACAACAACTATTCATTTAAACTTATTTACCTTCCGAGTTTCTTGTCGTAAGAGAACATTTTCAGCTTCCAATAAAGTTACTCGCTTTTCTAAGTGTTTAATTTTATTTTCAAGGATGGTTATTTGATTATGCCTATCATTTGAAATAAGTTGGAGATTCTCAATACGATTATCATCCTTGATGCCATTCTTGTGATGAACTATTTCCCAAGGAAGTAAACATCGCTTTAGGTGTTTAGCCATTACTAGACGATGTTCTCTAACACGACCACTCTTGTCTGCCATAGAGCGGAAAAAATTATCGTGAGTAATATAAACTGCTATATACCCAGTAGAATCTCTGTATTTACCATATCCTAGCCTTGGATTTTTTCTTAATGGATGCTGTCTTTTATGTCCACAATGACTGCATCTTATGCTTACTGGTTTATCCCTTCGCAACATTACCCATCGTTCTCTTTGGCAGTCTGCACAATCCTGCCAAATGAATTTACTGTGACCCTTATGACCTATTTCCTTTGCATGTTTAACTTCACCTAGTATTGGCACACCTATCTCCTTTTTAAGAATTTATATGCCTTCGGAACGTAGTGGCCGCCAATTCCACTGATTATGACTGCCACCGTATAAGTTACAGAGTCGACCTTTGTGAGAACGCCTAGGATTGTCAGGCAAACCATGGCCACTACCGGTATTATTAGCTCTTTCATGATACACCTCCTGTTCTGTTGATTTCGGGATAGCTGATATGGTCTCTAATCATAGTGAAATTATCAGGCTGAGGCGTGCTACCATTCTCTATCTGAGGAATTTCCTTATGGCATCGCAGGCAGAAACATCGATTGCCCTTCCTTCTAGCCCAGGTAAGCTTGTTGCAATTCGGACAGGTCATAAATCTTCTACCCATTATTCACCCTCATAAATAAAAAGGCTGTCCATACTGATCAGACATCATCCCTAAAGAAGAATATGCATATGCCTCTTGTATGGATACCTGGCCATCCCCATTAGTATCAGCCAGCCCTTTTACTATACCTTGCAGTAAGAATTTGTATCCCCATAGGGAATAGCGTGTATTGTCGACTGACCATGTGTCAGGTTGAGCCGAGGACACTACCACTCGATTGACACCTTCGAGGTCGTTAATAAAACTACCGGAATAACACGCCTGTATGGCGATGAAAACTTTATGGGACTTTAGTGGTAACAGTAAGCTTCTTAGCTGTGCCGCAGTCAAGAAGCTATCACGTAACGCCAGCTTGTCTGTTAAACCATGGCCGCTGAAGAAAAACACCGCCTCATCATCCTCCGTAGTCGTTTGCACCAACCAATCAACCGCCTGCACTACCACAGGTAGAGTAGCCTTCCTGTCTTTGAGCAGTTTAACAGTAGTAAAATCAGCCTTTTTGAGGATACGCCGTGCCATCAAAGTAGCATCACCACCACTCCCTACGCCAATTACTACTGCGTATTTGTTCATTCTGCAATTCCTCCCAACAAATTA
>Ga0315547_1003120_pt1 | contig 11030 bp, 10 predicted proteins | sample SalMarSW160240MG_2_FD_202542 | JGI IMG/M metagenome (GOLD analysis project Ga0315547, IMG submission 202542) | Salt marsh sediment microbial communities from the Plum Island Ecosystem LTER, Massachusetts, United States - Salt Marsh Sediment SW1601-240 ... | reverse complement strand
GCAAGGATTGAAAAAGAGTTTGATGAGATTGCTGTTGGCAAACTGGGCTGGACAGAAATGATTGATGCCTTCTATAGCTCCTTTCACAAAAAGGTGGAGACTACCCTGGAAAGTTCCGAAAAGAAAAAAGGGGAGCGGTACCTTGGTGAAGATCCCGTTACAGGGAAAAAGGTATTCGTTAAAATGGGAAGATATGGGCCCATTGCCCAGCTGGGTGACAGCCAGGATGAAGAGAAGCCAAAATTTGCGAGCCTCATCAAGGGGCAACTGATCGAAAATATCACGCTGGAAGAAGCACTGGAACTGTTTAAATTACCCAGAATCATCGGCACCTTTGAAGGAAAGGAACTGGTGATTGGCCTGGGTAAATTCGGACCATATGTCCGGCATGAAGGCAAATTTTATTCCCTGAAAAAAGGGATTGATGATCCACTTACCATTGAGGCAGATCGTGCCATAGAACTGATCGGTGAAAAGAGAGAAGCGGATCAGAAGAGGATCATAAAAACCTTTGCTGAAGATCCAGATCTACTGGTTCTCCGCGGGCGGTATGGACCCTATATCTCTTTCCAGAAGAAAAATTATAAAATCCCGCGGAAAATGGATCCTGAAAAATTGGGGTATAGCGATTGCAAAGAGATCATTGAACGGCATGATAAATCGGGAAAATCTAAAAATTGATCATGACAACAATGGATCTAAATGACTATTTCCAGCCGGTCAGTATCGAAAAGCCAGACCATTCCTTTCTAAATCAAGAGAACACGGTGGGCCGAAACATCACCATTCATACACCCAATAATCCCATCGGGGATATTACCCCATACAACATTGCCATTCTTGGTATTCCCGAAGAGCGGAATTCTCCCAATAAGGGTTCAGCTAAGGCACCGGACAGGATCAGGGGAAAACTCTACCAGTTATACCGGTTCCCTCCGAAAGTGAAACTGATCGATCTGGGGAATCTTATTCCCGGCACCTCTCCCCAGGATACCTATTTTGGAATATCCGACCTTCTTTTTGAACTGACAAACAAAAACATCTTCCCCATCCTTCTGGGGGGGAGTCAGGACCTTACCTATGGTGCATACCTGGCCAGTGAGAAAATGAAAAAGCCGATGAACCTGGTAACGATTGATTCACGGATTGATTTGTCGGGCCGTGAGGATGAGTTTACTTCACAAACCTACCTGCATAAAATCCTAACGGGAAGTTACCTTCACGATTACACCAACATTGGTCATCAGATCTATTTCAGCGATCAGGATGATCTTGATTTCCTTAAAAAATCGTTCTTTAATGCCATCCGGCTTGGGGTTGCGCGTTCTGCCATGTCAGAAATGGAACCGATCTTACGTGATGCTACCATGATCAGCCTGGATATCTGTTCTATCAGGCAATCGGATGCTCCGGGTCACTTTAGTGCTACACCCAATGGTTTTTATGGAGAAGAGTTGTGTAAATTATCCATGTATGCCGGATTGAGTGATCGCCTCTCAGTACTTGGTATTTTCGAAGTGAATCCCGATTATGATATCAACGATCAAACATCCCACCTGTCAGCCCAGTCCCTTTGGTATTTTATCGACGGATTTGCCAATAAAAAAACAGAACAACCACGCGATAACGCCAGGGAGTTCAGAGAGTATATCGTTCACCTGAATGAGATTGACCAGGATCTTGTTTTTTATAAAAGTATACAGACCAACCGGTGGTGGATAAAAACCCCTTCACTGAAACAACAATCCGGCTTTCCTGAATTCATTTCCTGTTCTTATGAAGATTATCAAAAGGCAAGTAATCAGGAAATTCCGGACAGGTGGTGGAAGGCTTATCAAAAATTCAACTGAACCCGTTAATTATTAATCCAATGATTTATTCTCCTGTCCGCTTGGAGTAAATCCACCTGGGGGAGAAAAAATTCACCTTTTCAAGGAAACTTTATCTGGTAATTTGAGTATAAAGGATTAATTCCGGGTGGGTTATCAATATTTATCTGTTAACAAAATTTGTTTCAGAATGATATTTTTGTTTATTTTACTGTTTCCATTTCTTCGGAACCATTGATATCCCGAGGGAAAGATAAACTTTAATCGATCCATATGCGCACTGCTTTTTCTATCATTTTCGGCTTTGTTTTCGTCACGATCGCTCTTTCTCAACAAGATCCGACGTATAGCCAGCCCATGTTTAATCAGATGGCATTTAATCCGGGGTATGCAGGAGGCAGTGACATGGTCTGTTTTTCTCTCCTGACAAGACAGCAATGGGTTGGATTCGAAGGAGCTCCTTCCACAACCATGCTAACTGCCAACATGCCCTTCAAGGTTTTTGGTATCTCCAGTGGTGCGGGTCTCACCCTCATGAGTGATCAGATTGGGTTTGAAGATAACCTGAGCATTGCCCTTTCCTACGCTTACCGGTTGGACATAGGTACCGGAAAACTGGGTATTGGATTGAGTGCAGGCATGTTCAACAAATCGCTGAAGCCAAAATGGGAAATCCCGGAAAGTGAAAACCATACGCCTGCTACCGGAGATCCGTTAATTCCCGAAAATGACGAGAGCGTTGTCTCTTTTGACCTTGGGTTCGGACTCTATTACAAAACGGATGATCTTTATGTCGGCCTTTCGACCACTCACCTGAATGAAGCAAAATTAAAATACACCAAAGGAACACCCTACCTGAAACGTCAATACTACCTGATCGCCGGTTATACATTGCCTTTCGGGAAGCCGTTGTTTGAGGTAACACCCTCCATTTTCCTCTATTCTGATGGAAAAACATCACAAATCAGTATAAATACGATGGTTTTATACAATAAAAAATTTTGGGGAGGCGTTTCTTACAGAGCCGGTGACGCAATTACCGGTATGATCGGTATTGAATTGTTCAACGGACTTCGTATTGGTTATGCGTATGATTTTACAACTTCTGATATCAGAAAAAACAGTAACGGAACCCATGAATTCATGATTGGCTATTGTTTTAATCTCAGTCTTGACAGGAGTCCGCAACATTATAAAAGTGTTAGATTTTTATGATTTATGAAAAAAAATAGTTTACTTGCATATATAAAATTAATTGTCTTATGAAAAAGTTACTTTTTTACAGCATTGTTCTGACAGTTGTCCTGAGCGGCTGTGGTAAAGGATCCTATAATGGGGAACTGGTTGGGGTACAAGGCAGAAAAAAATGGTATGAACCCGATCCCTACGGTTTGGTTTTTGTACCTCAGGGTAGCTTCAACGTGGGACCAAGTGACGAAGATGTTGCTTTCGCGATGAATTCATTATCCAAGACAGTAACCGTTGATGCGTTTTGGATGGATGAGACAGAAATAACCAATAATGAATACAGACAATTTGTATATTATGTCCGTGATTCCATTTTGCGATACAAGTTGGGAAATGCTCAGATTGAAGGATTTTTCGCTGTAGACGAGAACGGGGATGAATATGACCCCCCGTTCCTGAACTGGGAAACAGAGATTGACTACGAAAATGAAGAGATCCGGGATATTGCTGAAGAGATGTATTACCCAGAGAATGAGAGATTTTATAGAAGAAAAGAGGTGGACACACGCAAGCTTATCTATAGCTATTTCTGGGTAGATCTCAAACAGGCTGCGAAAGAATCCAGCCGGTATAACTACGAAACCCAGTCTTATGAAGGTGACTTTTATAACAACAGGGGAGAACGAGGACCTATCGTTGACCGCTCCTCGTTCATCATGCATGATGAAGTACCCTGCTATCCCGATACACTGGTCTGGATCAGGGACTTTACCTATTCCTATAATGAACCGTGGGCAAACATGTATTTCTGGCACCCATCGTACGACGACTATCCGGTGGTTGGTGTGACCTGGAAACAAGCTTCTGCTTTCAGCATCTGGCGTACAAAATTTCTGAATGATTATCTCGCCACTCGGGGTAGTTTCTTTGTCCAGGAATACAGGTTGCCGCTTGAAACCGAATGGGAGTATGCCGCCCGTGGAGGACTTGACCTGGGAATGTACCCCTGGGGCGGACTCTACACCAGAAATGACGAGGGATGTTTTCTGGCAAACTTTAAACCCCTTCGTGGTAATTATATCGATGACGGTGCTCTGGTAACAGCAGAAGTTGGTTCATTTGGTCCCAATGAGTTCGGGCTGTATGATATGGCAGGTAATGTGGCGGAATGGACTATCAGTGCGTATGATGAATCAGCATATGTCTTCACTCACGACATGAATCCCGACTATAAATACAATGCATTACCCGATGATCCGGTGGTAATGAAGAGAAAAGTAATCCGTGGTGGCTCCTGGAAAGATGTAGCTTACTTCCTGCAGAACTCCACCCGGACTTATGAATATCAGGATTCAGCCAAATCATTTATCGGGTTCAGGAACGTTAGATCCTATATGGGCTACAATTAATATCAAATACTTCAAAAATAATCATCAAAAATTCACAACTATGAATGTAACTGAATTAGTTCAAAGTAGCGGATGGAAAAACTTCATGTCCAAACTGTATGGTCTGGGTGCTTCTGTTGTTATTGTTGGTGCACTTTTTAAAATTCAGCACTGGCCACTGGCGGGTACATTTCTGACCCTGGGTTTGCTGACAGAGGCAACCATTTTCTTTTTCTCTGCATTTGAACCTCTCCATGAAGAGGTCGACTGGACTCTGGTTTATCCGGAACTGGCAGGCATGGGTGATGAGGAAGAAATTACCCAATACAAAGGACCATCCCGTGGAGGTTCATCAGCCCTTGAAAAATTCGATTCGTTGATTGAAAACGCTGAGATCACTCCTGAACTTTTCCGAAAACTAGGACAAGGATTAAACAACCTGAATGAAACAACGGCTAAATTGTCCGATATTTCGGATGCATCCGTGGCTACAAACGAATATGTATCCAGTGTCAGGAACGCCGCTACTTCCGTCAATTCATATACAGAATCCTATGTGGACTCCACAAAGGAACTGAAAGAATCGGTTGGCAGGTTGTCTGAGTCCTATGATAAAACATCCAACCTGATTGAAGAATCCGGAAGAAATTATGCTCAACTTTCGGAATCCTTCTCCAGCATTCAGGATGGCAGCAAATCCTACAGCAATCAGCTGGAAGTACTCAACAAGAACCTCACGGCGCTGAATGCAGTATATGAACTGCAGCTGCAGAATTCAAACGAACACTTGAAAGCAACCGAAGCCCTCTATTCCGGTCTTGACCAGATGATGGAAGACCTGAAAGATTCAGCAGAAGATTCTAAGCGATACCGGGATGAAGTGGCTAAACTCAGTGATAACCTCTCTGCTCTGAACACGATTTATGGCAACATGCTAGCTGCCATGAATGTTATGGTTAAATAACATAGAATTGATTATATAACTTTAATTAAACCCTCTATTCAGTTATGGCTCACGGAAAAGAAACCCCGAGACAAAAAATGATCGGTATGATGTATCTGGTGCTGACAGCCCTGCTGGCACTGAATGTATCGAAAGAAGCGGTGGAAGCTTTCAAGTTGATCGATGAAAGTCTCAACAAAACCATTGCAAACTTCAATGTCAAGAATAACCTGACATATGAAGAGTTTGATCGTGCAGCTGCAGAAAATCCTGTGAAAGCCGGGCCATGGAGAAATCAAGCCTATGACGTGAAAGAGCGTTCCAAAGAAGTATTTGATCTAATTCAGGAACTGAAACTTGAAATCGTTAGGGAAGCTGAAAAAGGGCATGCAGAAGAAGTGATCGAGGGAAACATCATTCATACCCGTGAAATTGAAAAGATTGATGATAACAATACGCCTTCTGAAATATTGATCGGTTCGGATAACAACGGAAAAGCATATGCGCTGAAAGCAGCCATCGAAGAGTACCGGGCGTTTCTTATCGAGACCCTCGACGGGAAAGGTCCCACGGCAGCTGAGTCGATCGAGAGCAGTCTTAATACCGAAGATTTCAAAGAAAAAGACGGAAAAGTTAGCACATGGGAATACCACAATTTCCATACCCTGCCACTGGTGGCAGTCGTGGCTGTGCTTTCAAAAATGCAGAATGATGTGAAGAATGCCGAAGCCGAAACCATCAACTTCCTGTTCAGCATGATCGATGTAGGCTCCTTCAAATTCAACAAACTTGTCCCGACAGTAATTTCTAAAACAAACTACGTTCAGCAGGGAAGCGAGTATAGTGCCGAGGTGTTTATTGCGGCAACCGATACAACCCAGAAACCGAATATTTTAGTGGGTGAAATTGATTCCACCCTGGTAGACGGAGTATGGCAGTACACGATGAAAAGCGCTAATCCTGAGAAGATACCGATTGATAGCAGGGGGCGGGGAATCTATACGGTTTCTCCCTCCAGCCTGGGAGATAAGGAGTGGGGTGGTTTGATCCAGCTGATTTCGCCTATGGATGGTTCAATGGTTAGCTATCCGTTCCAGGCAGAATACCAGGTAGCCCCACCCACTGTGGTGGTGTCACCCACAGCTATGAATATCCTTTATATCGGACTGGATAATCCGATTGACATCTCCGTACCCGGAGTGACTCCTGACAATATCAGAGCAAGTATTTCAAACGGATCCCTCTCTAAGGGAAGGGTAAGATACGGTAACAGAACCTATCCCGGTTCATGGGTAGCAAAACCCAGAATCGGAAGTAACCAGACTCAGATTACAGTTACCTCGGTAAAAGAGGATGGTACCATGCAACGTCATGGAACCATAACCTTCAGGGTGAGAAAACCACCCCCACCCATTGCTAAAATTGCCGGAAAAAAATCGGGGAACATTTCGCTTCCGGAACTTACTTCACAGATAGGGTTGGCTGCAGAGGTGGAAGACTTTGAGTTTGATATCAAGTATCAGGTTACCTCATTTAAAGTTGGTGTTATCTCAAGAGGTCTCCTGAGTGAAGAGGCATCCAGCAGTTACCGGTTGACTGACGCTCAAAAAGGCCTCCTCGCGCAACTTCGAAGAGGTAATATGGTTCAATTCACAGAAATCAGGGCTGTGGGTCCAACCGGTGAAACGCTGGAACTTCCCGCTATTGTATTAAAAATAAACTAAGTTGATGTCATGAAGAGATTTGTTTTATTGTTCATCAGTACACTCCTGCTTTCAGGAATTTCACCCCTGTTAAGCCAGGAGTTGGAGGGGATCTATGAAAAAGGCATTCTTGAAAAGAAAGCGGTTCCCTATCCACATTTGAGAGAAGCAGATGTGATGTGGTCGAAGCAACTGGTCCGGTTAATCGATCTGCGGGAGAAGATGAATCACTCCTTATACTACCCAACGGTACAAATGCCCGATCGGAAGAATCTTATGGGTGTGATCCTGGAAGCAATCCGAAGCGGAGAAGTGACTTCCATTTACAATTTTAACCTCGCAGATGATGAGATGACGGTGCCGATGCTACCCGCTGAGGCTGAAGACAAACTGGGTGGATATGTGGACACCATGGTTGTCATTGATCCGGTTACCGGAACGGAGGAACTGAGCATTTTGGAACACAAAGCAAATCTCGCTGAAATCAAACAATATTTTATCAAAGAAGAGTGGTATTTCGATAAAAAGCTTTCCACGATGAAGGTTCGGATTGTTGGCATTGCTCCTGTCCGGTTATTTCAACACCCGGAAACCGGTTTTCCGACCAGATCAGCGACTTTCTGGGTCTATTTCCCTGAACTGAGGAATGCCCTGACACGCAATGAGGTGTTTAATCCCAACAATGATGCAAACCGGATCTCGTTTGATGATCTCTTTATGCAAAGACGTTTTAGCGGTACGATCCTTGGTCAATCCAACGTATATGATAACCGGAGGATCGCTGATTATGAAACAGGAAGAATGGCTCTGCTTGAAGCCGAACGGGTGAAAGAGTGGTTGATCAATACGGAACACGATATGTGGGAGTATTAAGCCCACGCTAACCGATAAAAAACCCTCAGGCAAACACCTGAGGGTTTTTTTTATATGTAATCATCGCCCTTTTTCATCTGAACATCCTGAACGATCTGCTTTATCATCTGCTCATCCTGCCGCTTACAAACCAGCAGGATATTATCCGATTCAACGACGATAAACTCCTCCAATCCCTGTAATACAACAAGCTTGTTCCCGGGCACTTTTATGATAGAATTTTTCACACCGTAGAAAAAAATATTTTCCCCGGATGTTACGTTCATCTGATCATTCTTTTCCGACTGTTCATATAATGAACCCCAGGTTCCCAGATCAGACCACCCGAAATCTGAACAGAGCACATAGACATTATCTGCTTTTTCCATTATTCCATAATCGATGGAAATGCTTTTCGCATTGGAGTAAGTCTCAAGGATGAATTCTTTTTCCTTGTCGGTATTATAAATGCCCTCTCCCTCTTTGAACAAGCTGTGCATTTCCGGAAGGTGACGTTCAAATGCTTTTATCACCGATTTCAACGACCAGATAAAGAGACCCGAATTCCAATAAAACTCCCCGCTTTCAAAAAACACTTTTGCCAATTCCAGGTCCGGTTTTTCAGTAAACGTCTTTACCTTCCTGAGGTTTTTGTTCCCTGCAAAACCCTGCCCGTTATTGATCTGTATGTAACCATAGCCTGTCTCGGGCCGGTCCGGTTTAATACCCAGGGTAAGCAGGGCATCTCTATCCCTGACAAAGTCCATTCCTTCCAGAATAACCCGCCTGAATTCCTCCTCCCTCAGGATAAAATGATCGGATGGGGCAGCAACAATTATGGCATCGGGATCCAGTTGCTGGATCCGATAATTTGCATAAGCAATACAGGGTGCAGTATTTTTCCGGAACGGTTCAAGCAGGATCTGTTTTTTGGATAATTTGGGCAATTGCCGCTTTACCAGTCTACCATACTCTGAACTGGTCACTACAAAAATATTTTTTTCAGGAAAGATATCGATAAACCGGTCATAGGTAAGCTGGAGAAGTGTTTTGCCAACACCCAGAATATCAAGGAATTGCTTTGGTTTGTCTTTTCGGCTGAGCGGCCAGAAACGACTTCCCACCCCCCCTGCCATAATAATGCAATAGTGATCCTTTTTCATGGTTGATGATCTCTGTTACAGGATGCCCAAAGGTATAAAAATTGTAGTACTCCCCGCAAGGATTATCTGACCAAAATAAATAAAAGAGGGGAAAAACCGTTTTCCATAAAATATTCTTAAATTTATGTTCCAATTCAGGTTTTAATGAATATTATCTATCATATCGGGAATTATTTTATCCTTTTATCGAAAGTGTTTGCGAAACCCGAAAAGGGTAATATCTATTACAGGCAGATCATCCGTGAGATTATCAGCCTGGGAGTAAACTCTGTTGCAATTGTTGTGATCATTTCGACATTCATGGGAGCCGTGATCACCTTACAAACCGCTTACAACACGGAAAATCCATTATTCCCATCTTACCTTATCGGCCTGGGGTGCCGCGATTCGATCATCCTTGAATTTTCCTCCACCATGGTTGCATTAATACTTGCCGGAAAAGTGGGATCCAATATCGCTTCAGAATTAGGGACCATGCGGGTTACTGAACAAATTGATGCCCTGGAGATCATGGGTGTAAATTCAGCCAGTTACCTGGTCCTCCCCAAGATCATTGCCGCTGTTCTGTTCAATCCCCTGCTTACAATCATCAGCATTATTGTTGGCGTCTTTGGAGGATGGGTTGCCGGAACCGTAACGGGTGTAGTTACATCAGAAGATTTTATCTATGGAATTCAGTATGCATTCATTCCTTATTATATTACCTATTCCTTGATTAAAACCGTCTTTTTTGCCTTTATCATAACATCTGTTTCAGCCTACCATGGATACTATGTTGAAGGGGGGGCACTTGAAGTTGGCAGATCGAGTACGAGAGCCGTGGTTTACAGTAGTGTGGTTATCCTTCTGTTCAATGTTATTTTAACCCAATTGCTTCTTTCATGATCGCGGTCAAAAACATATCAAAATCATTTAACAATTTACCCGTACTGATAGATATCTCGGTAACCTTTGAACAGGGAATAACAAACCTGATTATCGGACAGAGCGGCTCGGGAAAAACTGTATTACTGAAAGCCATTGTCGGACTCCACGATATCGATGAAGGAGAGATCCTTTACGGAGACATTGTATTCAACAAACTCAATTTCCATGAGAAAAAAGAGATCCGCAAACAGATGGGAATGCTTTTTCAGGGGAGTGCTCTGTTTGATTCAGCAACGGTTGAAGAAAATGTGATCTATCCGCTCGACATGTTTACAAAAATGGACCCTGAAGAAAAAAGGGAGCGGGCCAACTTTTGTCTGAACCGGGTAAATATTCATAACGCAAACCACCTCTATCCCTCCGAGATCAGTGGTGGAATGAAAAAAAGGGTGGGAATTGCCCGAGCTATAGCACTGAATCCGAAATACCTCTTCTGTGATGAGCCAAATTCAGGACTCGATCCGAAAACAGCCATCGTTATCGATGACCTGATCAAAGAAATAACCGAAGAATTCAATACCACGACCATTGTAAATACGCACGACATGAACTCCGTGATGGAGATAGGAGAAAAAGTGGTATTCATCTATGAGGGTGAAAAATGCTGGGAGGGAACCAACCAGGATGTTCTGCATTCGGATAATGAAAAACTAAATGAATTTGTTTTTGCCAACAACCTGGCGAAACAGGTCAGGAATATCCATTGAATCCTTCCCTCCTGATTCATTACTCAACCCAATCTGTTAACCCGGATTATTCATTAATAATGCGGGTTAACTGTATTGTCCTGATAAAGAGTGTCTGTTTACGGCTAAATATGCTTTTTACATGAATTGACATTCCAACATTTTGGCCATTGATTTTTAATAACATAACCGTACATTTTTATACCGGGATATATTCAATTAATTTTACAGTCACTGAAGATTTAGTATGTTCTAAAAAAATAAACCGATGAAAATCAAAGGAAAAGGATTTAATACCAAACTTGTTCATGCCGGTGCTTTTGAAGATAATTTTGGGAGTGCAACGGTCCC
>Ga0315547_1003118_pt1 | contig 11031 bp, 8 predicted proteins | sample SalMarSW160240MG_2_FD_202542 | JGI IMG/M metagenome (GOLD analysis project Ga0315547, IMG submission 202542) | Salt marsh sediment microbial communities from the Plum Island Ecosystem LTER, Massachusetts, United States - Salt Marsh Sediment SW1601-240 ... | reverse complement strand
TGAATATCAGAGCCCTTGCGCTTGCGGACACATCCGACTTCGGCGTGCTTCGCCTGATCGTAGACAATAATGAAAAGGCCGTCGAGGCGCTGAAGAACCGGGGATTTACCGTGGGAAGAACCGATGTCTTGGCAGTGGAGGTGGAAGACAGACCCGGCGGCCTGCACAATATCCTGGACATGTTGAACGAGGCCGAGATTAACGTGGAATATATGTACGCCTTTGTTCAACACAGCGGAAAAAATGCGGTAATGATTTTCCGCATTGATAATATCGATGAAGCCGTTAAGGTGCTTGAAGAAAACAATGTCAAGGTGATCAACGGCAGCGAGGTATATACCCTTTAAGCTGATCTTGCAGTGTAAAGCGGCTGGTTCTGCGGATCGCAGCGTCAAGCCTTTGGTTTCGAATGTGATCCATTTGAAACCGACCATCATGGCAATAGAAGCTATCTAAAAATAAAGATTTTGATTCAAAATCTCCCGTCGAGGATTGGCGGGACAAGAACGCGGAGACGAGTTTTAACCCGCCCCGTTTGCTAACGGGATCTTCGACACGCATACTCAAGTATGTCGAGGACTTAAAACGAGGTTCCAACACCGAGTTTGGGCCAAAAGATAATTTTGAGATAGCTTCTAGCCTTTTCGTGCCTTATGCGGCCGAAGACATCGGATGGATGATGAAACCGATTCGACTGTAAAAAGTAATTTGATTTTCGTAACGATTCGCATGTTAACCGTTTAAAAAAGGAGGAGGCGTAGATGATACTCAAAAGAATTTCCATTTTTTTGACAATCGGTCTTTTCTGTCTGGGACTGACGGTCAGCCCGGCACTGGCATTCAAGGGAGCATATAAGGTGGGCGCTGTTTTTTCCGTGACCGGCAGGGCATCATTTTTGGGAGATCCTGAAAAGAAAACCGCTGAAATGATTGCGGAGCAGATCAACAAGGCCGGCGGCATCAACGGCAAAAAGCTGGAGCTGATTGTATATGATACCGAAGGCGATGCGACCAAAGCGAATTTGGAAGTAAAAAAACTGATTACCCAGGACAAAGTCAGTGCGGTGATCGGTCCTTCCTTGAGCGGGACGTCCCTTGCGGTGGTGCCTTTGGCAGAAAAATATAAGACGCCGCTGATTTCCTGTGCTGCCAGTTACAAGATCGTTCACAATGACAAAACCGGCAAACCCTATAAATGGGTGTTTAAGACACCGCAAACCGATACCATGGCGGTAGAGGCGATTTATACGCATATGAAAAAACATGGTATCAGCAAAATCGCCATTATAAGTGGAACCACCGGTTTCGGAGCCAGCGGCCGCGGAGAATTGATCCGGCTGGCACCCAAATACGGCATCACGATTGTTGCCGATGAAAAGTACGGTCCAAAAGATACGGATATGACGGCTCAGTTGACCAAGATCAAGGGTACGTCACCCCAGGCCATTGTCAATTGGTCCATTGGACCGACCCAGGTAACCGTGCTTCGCAACTGGAGAGATTTGGGAATGTCCGATATCCCCTTTTACCAGAGCCACGGCTTCGGGAGCCGCAAAAATATTGAGCTGGCTGCAGGGGCGGCGGAAGGTGTTTACGCGCCTTTGGGCGGATGTAACATTGCCGAACTGCTGCCGGCCGATAATCCGCAAAAGAAAGTGACCATGAAATATTTGAAAGACTACATGGCCAAGTATCATGAACCACTGTCTTCTTTCGGCGGTCATGCATGGGATGCGCTGGAGATGGTCGCAAAGGCGCTTACGCATGTGGGCGGCGACAGGGCAAAGATTCGAAATTACCTTGAAAACCATATTAAAGGTTTTGTGGGCCAGCACGGTGTATTCACCTATTCTGCAACAGATCACAATGGGTTGACCAAAGATGCTTTTAAGATGGTCGTGGTCAAAAACGGAGACTGGGCTCTGGCGAACTGATCCTTTTGCCGGGTTGTTGCCTGAATTTAGAAGCCATCTCAAACGCAATGAAGCTCTCCGCAGCCTTCTGCGGGGAGCTTTATTTAATGAAAGATAATGGAAAAAATTACCCTCGCAGGTCAGATTTTTCAATATTTGATCACAGGGCTCACCGTCGGCAGTATCTATGCCATGGTGGCCGTGGGATTTAATATTATTTACAATGTCACCGAGATCATCAATTTTGCCCAGGGCGAATTCGTCATGCTGGGCGGGCTGATCATGGTTTTTTTTTATGCGGTGGTGAAGCTGCCCTTGGTCGTGGCGTTTCCGGCCACGGTGCTCCTCGTGACCCTGGTGGGGATACTCCTGGATCGTCTGGCCATCCGTCCCATCCGGCAACCTACTGTTTTGACGTTGATCATCGCCACCATTGCCGCATCGATCTTGATCAAGGGCGCGGCCATGCTGATCTGGGGCAAGGATCCCTATGATCTTCCGGCGTTTTCCGGACGTAATGCCATCACGGTTTTCGGCGCGGTCATACAGCCCCAGTATTTCTGGGTAATCGGTTTTCTGATCATCGTCGTCATTGCGTTATCGATCTTTTTTGATCGAACCATTGTCGGTAAAGCCATGAGCGCCTGTGCGGACAATCCGGACGCCGCCAGTCTGGTGGGGATAAACGTTCAGCAGATGATTTTGCTCTCCTTTGCCCTTTCTGCCGCCATTGGTGCAGTGGCCGGTATTACCGTAACGCCGATATCCCTGATGGAATACGACCGGGGGGCGATGCTGGCGGTAAAGGGATTCGGAGCGGCCATACTCGGCGGACTGGGAAGTTTCCCGGGAGCTGTTCTGGGCGGGCTGATTATGGGTACCATCGAATCCATGGGCGCCGGACTCATTAGCTCAGGATATAAGGATGCTTTTGCCCTTATTGTGCTGCTGGTTGTGTTGTTCTTCAAACCCAGCGGGATCATGGGAAGCATAGAGATCAGCAGGATTAAGAGGTTTTGAGCATGTTACGCATCGGCAAGCTTCCCATCGCGGTTTTTGCGCTCTTTATCATTGCTTTTCCATGGATCGCCCACAAAATTCCTCCGATCGAAAACTATACCGACATCATGATTTTTGCAGGGATTTACTGCCTCATCACTTTGGGTTTGAGCCTGCTCATGGGATACGCCGGTCAGATTTCCATCGGGCATGCGGCCTTCTACGGCATCGGGGCATATACTTCCGCGATCTTGACGGCGAATTATGGCTTCAATCCCTGGTTGTGTATGTTTTTCGGCATGATCGTGACGGCGGCGGTTGCGGTCCTGGTGGGAGCGCCATCTCTCAAACTGAGAGGCCATTATCTGGCCATGGCAACCCTTGCCTTCGGAATTATCGTCTATATCGTTTTCAACGAGGAGACAGCCTGGACCGGCGGTCCGGACGGCATGACCGGCATACCGGGATTAAGTTTGCTCGGATTTGCGTTCGATTCTGTCGACAGATATTATTACCTGGTGTGGATTTTTGTTTTTGCAGCTTTTATCTTTACCGCCAATTTAATTCAATCAGACACCGGAAGGGCCTTAAGAGCCATCCATGCCAGCGAAACGGCGGCCGGCGCCATGGGCGTGGATATATCCGGACATAAATTGTTGGTTTTTGTCTATTCCGCGGTGCTGGCCTCTCTGGCAGGGAGTCTTTATGCCCATTACCTTAATTTTATCAACCCGTCCACTTTTGACCTTTTCTTTTCAATCAAACTTTTGATTATGATTGCACTGGGAGGCATGTATAACCTATGGGGCGCAATTATCGGCGCCGGTCTTATCACGTTTTTAAGCTATGAATGGCTGCATTACTTTGAAGAATTCGAAGTTATCGTGTACGGCGCGATTTTGCTGCTGGTGACCATTTTCTTGCCCAAAGGACTGGCGGGAACGCCTGAAATTGTAAAAACCTGGTTCAGGAAATAATGACCCGATGAATTTTATAGGAGAAGATAATATTCTGGAAGTGAACCGCGTGAACATGGCCTTCGGCGGCTTGATGGCCTTGAGCTATCTCAGTTTCAAAGTCAAAAGAGGAATGATCAAGGCGGTTATCGGCCCCAACGGCGCCGGGAAAACAACGCTCTTCAATATCATTACCGGCTCTTTCCCTCCGACCGAAGGCTCGATTATATTCAAGGGCATGCCGGTCGAACGTCTCAAAGCCCACAAGATCGCCCATAGGGGCATCTCCAGAACGTTTCAGACGGTGGAGTTGTTCGATAATATGACGGTACTGGAAAATGTGATGCTGGGGTGTCATACATGTATCCGGACTTCGTTTCTGGCGTCAGGGTTAAGACTGCCCATGGCCCGGAAAAAAGAAGCCCAAATACGGGAAAAGGCCATGAAAATCCTGAAATTTATCGGTCTTGCCGACAAGTTCAAAGATCCTGCGGACAGTCTGCCCCTTGGTGAGCAGAAGATACTCGAAATCGGGCGCGCACTGGCCGGAGACCCGGAGCTGATTTGTCTGGATGAACCCGCGGCCGGTCTCAACGAGACCGAAACTTATGTGGCCTCTTCTTTGATTCGGGCCATCAACGCAAAGGGAATCACCGTTTTACTGGTGGAGCACGACATGAAGGTGATCATGAACATCTCAGATGAAATCGTCGTATTGAATTACGGACAGAAGATCGCCGAAGGATCGCCCCGGGAGATACAAAATAACGCCAGGGTGATTGAAGCTTATTTGGGAAGCGGGTCTTAAATATGCTTAACATAAAGGGTTTAAATGCTGCCTATGACAATATCCGGGTGCTGAAAAACATCTCCATCAAGGTGCCGAAAGGAAAGGTGGTTTCCATTATCGGTGCGAACGGAGCCGGCAAATCCACGTTGCTGAAGGCCATCTCGGGATTGATAAAAATCAAAAAGGGAAGTATTTTTTATAAAAACAAGGATATCGGCGGAATGTCCGCCAGCCGGATCGTGGGATTGGGGATATCACTGGTGCCGGAAGGGCGGCAGATCTTTGCCCATCTGAGTGTTTTGGACAATATTCATCTGGGCGCTTACCTTTATTTTAAACGTAATAACCGGCATGAGATCAACGCGCGCGTCCATCGCATTTACGAGATCTTCCCCATCCTTGAAACACGCTCGAAACAAATTGCCGGTACGCTGTCCGGTGGCGAGCAGCAGATGCTGGCCGTTGCCCGCGCCCTGATGGCACGGCCGAAACTGCTGCTTTTAGATGAACCTTCCATGGGCATCGCCCCGTTGATCGTGCGCGAGATTTTTCATGTGATCGAAATGCTCAACGAGTCCGGAACCACGGTCCTATTGGTTGAACAGAACGCCCGGGTGGCGCTGAAAGTGGCCCATTACTCTTATGTACTCGAGAGCGGTGAGATCGTAATGGAAGGGCTGGCCGGCGAACTGCTGGACAATCCCAGGGTTAAAGAGGTATATCTGGGCGGATAATAGTGTCCATCCGTAAATGGTCTTTTTGCCCAAGCTCTGTGTTATGCTCAAAAAATAATCCTCGGAATATTATTTATATGCCTGCGGTTATTTTTTTAGCATGCCTTGATCTTAAACAAAAATCCTCATTTACGGATGGACACTATCTAAAACATTGCCAGTTTAAATCAATGCAGTTTAAAGTGTAATTCAATTTATGTCGGAAGAACGCTTAATAAGGTTTCGTAATGAAAGAACCTTCGAAAAACATTTGAATTCTTGAATTCTTGACCTCCCGAATCATTTAAATATCAATAATCGAAAGATTGGGATAGCATCATGGACTCCGAAAAATCGAACGATACCCAAAAAGATACCGACGGTAAACACAAACCGATGATTCAGGTGATTTATGGGATTGCGCTGACCTTGGCGGGCATCGGCGTGTTCTACAGAATACCCCAGGTCATGCCCAGAATCGAACAAATGCATCAATTTTCTTCGGTGATGGGCTTTATCCGTTTCAGCTTCTACCTGCTGGGTGTTTTGCTCATCGGCGGCGGATTGAAAAAGATTTATGAAAATTATAAGAAATTGTAACATCCTCTCCGTTTAAACCTCCCTGGATTCCCAAAAACACACCATCAGATCATCGTCCGCGTGATCGAAAAAAAACTTCGGATCGAAACCAGCTCATGTCAAAATTAAAGTTATTTTACTAATCTGACGATAAATAATGAATGAGATTCCAAAAAGAAAATAAAAGGAACGGGCTCGGATGGCCAGCGACATTAATTTCTTGTCATATAGATATATTGTGGGTGATGCGGGTTGGAATTGGATCAGTTAAAGGCCTGAATAAATGGAGTCTGTGATGATCGACCGTCGTATTCTGATTGTTGATGACAGTGCCGTGTTCCGGACAAGCATGAAAAAAATTCTGGAGTCGAAAAACGACGAGATCGTTTTAGCGGAAGACGGGCAAGAGGGCCTTGATTTGGCATTAAAGGGAAAATTCGATATTGTCGTCAGCGATATCGATATGCCGAAAATCAACGGCATTGATTTGTGTCGCAGTCTGAAAAACAGCGCAGGCACCCAGGGAACGCCTGTTGTCATGGTCAGCACTTTTGATTCCGACAGCGATGTCGACAAGGGGTTCCAGGCGGGTGCAGCAGCCTACCTGTCAAAATACGAGATACAAAACAGTTTGCGTGAAACCGTAGACAGTGTCTTGTCAAAATCCAAGTTTAAGAGCAATCGCCTTGTCATGGTGGTGGACGATTCCAAGGTTATACTTCGGATTGTCGAAAAAGGCTTGGCAGAAGCCGGGTTTAAGGTGATAACTGCCGAAAACGGGAAAAAAGCGCTCGATCTGTTGGATGACATCCGGCCGGATCTGATATTGACCGATATCGAAATGCCCGATATCAACGGCTTTGAATTCTGTGAAGCGATCCTCACGAACACTGAATTGTCCTCGATACCGATCGTAGCAATGAGTACGAAGACCGACCGTGGTTATATGAAGCGGATGCTGCAAAATGGCGCCTCGGCCTATCTTTGCAAGCCATTCAATATCGATGAACTGGTGATTCTCGTTGAAAAATTACTGTCGGATCAGTTCCACATGCTGCTGATGGAAAGAGAGCGCCTGGATTCCGAGCGGAACTTGATGATTGCGAGTATTACCAGCCTTATTACCGCACTTGAGGCCAGAGACAATTATACCAAAGGACATTCCGAGGCGGTCGGGAAAATCGTGTCCGGAATGTTGGGAAAAGCCGGCGCCAGTCAGAAGGAAATCGAAACCGTTACCATCGGCGGCAGGCTGCATGATATCGGTAAGATCGGGGTTAGAGACGAAATCCTGCTCAAACCCGGGCGATTGACAAACAAAGAGTTCGCACATATCAAAAAACATCCGGTTATCGGCGCCAATATTATCAAATCGATTCCAAGTTTTTCGGACGTCATCCCCATTGTGTTATCCCACCACGAACGTATTGACGGAAAGGGATATCCCGAGGGGCTTAAAGGAGATGATATCCATTTGTGGGCGCGAATGACTGCCGTTGCCGATACCTATCACTCTTTGACAAGTGACAGGCCCTACCGCAAAGGGATGGCTCAGGATAAAGCGCTTCAAATTATAAAAGATGCCACCGGCACCCAGCTTTGCACGCAGTCTGTGGAATTATTTTTCGACTGGATCTCTCGAAAATAAATATTGTGCATGCATCGAAAACTGTGCAGCAGTGCACATTTTTCTGTGCGATTTCCCATCTGAATATCGACCTTTAATCTTTTCCGGTTTATTTGATTCATACATCCTTCTATATTTCAGTTTTTTATACAACCGCTTAAACCGGGTTCAATCCATGTGCTGCAGAGACTTATCGATGGTAGGATCCATTATCGATACTTTGGTTTCTTAAAAAAATAACCTTTTGGCACAGGGATTGCTGAGGAGTTGAGTGTTCGGAGTTCAGTGTTCAGCGTTCAGCAAGGACGATTGAACGGCTAAGAAAGATTGCCATCCTGAACTCTGAACACTGAACACTCGTCGCTGCATCGCAGTGACGATAGAGGAATATCATGTTGATCAAGAAGAAAATTTTAAAGAACGGCCAGACCGTCGGCCTGAATCCTCGTAAACTGAAATCCGAGATTGATTACCGGAAAAATCTCCAGGATATTTGCAACAAGATACATGGGGCCGAAAATCTGGATGAGATCCTGGTGGACCTGAAAGATGAGATCACCGCGCTTTTTGAAGCCGAGCGGATCACGGTTTATGTTGTAAACGGGAAAACCCATGAACTGGTGTCCCGGTTTAAATCCGGTAATGAAACTGAAGAAATTCGGATTCTCATGTCTACCGCCAGTATTTCCGGGTGTTCCGCTTTTAAGAGAAAACTTATCAATATTAAAAATGTGTATGATAAATCGGAATTAAAGGCTGTCGATCCCGAGCTTGAATTTGATCAACGATGGGATCTAAAGGCCGGCTTTAAGACGCACCAGGTTTTAGCGGTCCCGATTATTTTTAAAAAATTTCTGATGGGCGTCATTCAACTCATCAATCGAAACGGCGGAGGTGCATTTACCCGGACAGATGAACAGTCCGCCAAGGAGATGGCCGACATCCTTGGAATTGCCCTGTATAATCAGAAAAAGATGGCAAAGTCAACGCCGGGAAAATTTGATTATCTTGTTCAAAACCATATATTAACTCAAAAAGAACTCGAAAGAGCCGTATCAGATGCCCGGGCAGGAAAAGCGGCTGTTGAATCGGTTTTAATGTCTGATTATAAAATTTCCAAACAGGATATCGGAAAATCTTTCAGTCAATTTTACAACGTGCCGTTTGTGGCCTATGATCCCGGCATATCGATTTCGGATAAACTTTTTGCCAATCTCAAAGTGGCTTTTATGCGAAAAAACGCCTGGGTTCCGTTGAAGATGGAAAACGGAAAAATCGTAATTGCCATCGACAATCCGCACGATCTCCGAAAAATCGGCGAAATAAAGACGCTTTTTTCAAACCGGCCCATTTCTTTAAAAGTGGCTTTAAAAAAGGATATCCTCGCTTTTATTCAACGCGCGGTTCGGAAAGAAAAGACGCTGGCTTCCAGATCGGAGATCCTGTCGCGGCTTAAAATCCCGGAGGTGGAGATACACGACGAGGAATCCGTATTATACGAAGAAGACAGTGCCATCGTCCAGTTTGTTAATAAAGTGATTATCGATGCTTATCGGAATGGTGCTTCCGATATACACATCGAGCCTTATCCGGGAAAAACAAATACCCAGATACGTATACGGGTTGACGGCGCCTGCAGGTTGTTCGAGAGTATTCCCTATATACTGCGAGACAAGATTGTGTCGCGAATCAAAATCATGGCAGATCTTGATATTGTGGAGCGGCGCAAACCTCAGGACGGTAAGATCAAATTTAAAAAATACGGCGGACCGGATATCGAACTTCGAGTAGCGACAATTCCGACCCAGGGCAATGTGGAAGATGTTGTTTTACGAATACTCGATGCCGGTGAACCGCTTCCTTTGGGGAAAATAGGTTTTTCAAAAAGTAATTACCATTATTTTACCAAGGCCATCACACAGCCCCACGGCCTTGTTTTTGTTTGTGGTCCCACGGGTTCGGGAAAGACCACCACGCTGCATTCTGCCATGGCACATATCAATACGACGGATACAAAGATCTGGACCGCCGAGGACCCCGTGGAAATCAGCCAGAAGGGATTGAGACAGGTTCAGGTCAAACCCAAAATCGGGTTTAACTTTGCGTCTGCCATGCGGGCGTTTTTAAGGTCGGATCCGGATATTATTATGGTGGGTGAAATGAGAGACAGAGAAACGACATCCATCGGTATCGAAGCATCTCTGACCGGTCATCTGGTACTGTCAACCCTGCACACAAACAGCGCCCCTGAAAGCATTACACGGCTTCTGGATATGGGAATGGACCCATTTAATTTTGCAGATGCAATTTTATGCATCCTTGCTCAGCGCCTGGTGCGTACGACCTGTGTCCATTGCAGACAGCCGTATCCTTTATCCAAAGATGCGCGTGATGAACTTGCAAGAGAATATGGTTCTCCCGACGATTTCGAAAAACATCTTGATATCCCAAATCACGATGATGTGCAATTGTATCGGCCCAAAGGATGCGATAGATGTTACAATACGGGATACGCCGGTCGAATCGCGCTGCATGAACTATTGCGGGGAACCGATGAAATGAAAAAGCTGATCCAGAATAGTTCATCAGTGGAAGCGATACGCCGCCAGGCCGTTAAAGACGGCATGAAGACCTTGAAGCAGGACGGTATTGAAAAAATCATAAAAGGGCACTGCGACCTGCTGCAGATCAGAAAAGTATGTATGAAATAACGCGAATAGATCAATCCCGGATCAGCTTGTTCGTGATTTCATAAACATTGCCGAAAGCATGGCTTGACTGCTCCAGATTGATTATAGGGACCATATCGGAAACTTTGCTCTGGACATGTTTGTCATAAGATATACTGCCCATATCCGACGAAGAAATGGTGAGGTATTTTTCAGCGACGATCTGAACAATACGACCGGCATTTTCATCCTTATCGTTTCTGACCATATTCGTGATTATCGAGAGGCGGATACCTCCGATCTCTTTTTTTAACAATTCAACGATATCATTTTCATCCGATTCTTCAATCATCTGAATCAGTTCTTTGATAGTTCGAATTTTGAGAACATTTTTAGGGTCCATGGCAATTTTAATCAGTGCTTGAAGAGACGGATTTTTGCTGGAAAGCCGGCTTAACTTCCGGTAAACGGCATTGCGAACAAATATGTATGCATTTTGAATCGCTGTCGGCTCCGGGGTAAGGACCACAATTTTTTTATGGGCAACAAGAAAGAAATCCAGAACGTTAAAAGAAGTTCCTGCCCCGAGGTCGAGCACGACATAATCTGCATCCAGCCTTGACAGGTGGGTGATCAGTTTGATTTTTTGGCTGAAATGGGGATTTGCCAAAGAAAGAACATCACTGGCGCCACTGATCAGGCGAAGATTTTTTTCTTCGGTTTCGATGCAAATATCTTCCAGTGACTCAAATTTACGAGTGATGAAATCATTCAGCGTTCTGGCC
>Ga0315547_1003117_pt1 | contig 11035 bp, 7 predicted proteins | sample SalMarSW160240MG_2_FD_202542 | JGI IMG/M metagenome (GOLD analysis project Ga0315547, IMG submission 202542) | Salt marsh sediment microbial communities from the Plum Island Ecosystem LTER, Massachusetts, United States - Salt Marsh Sediment SW1601-240 ... | reverse complement strand
AGAAAAGAAGTTGTAAATATTACCAAATAATTTTAAAGATCGCATTTAAATGTTGTTATATTTAATATTTTTTATCAAATAATATAGGATGATTTTTAGTTTTATTTATAACGACATATCCTGCTTTTTTCAAAAATTTCTTTGTATATTTTATTCTCTTCATTATTTCTTCTTCAGGCACCTTTGGTTCTATCTCCACAGATTTAGTACCGTCTCTGCATGAAAAAGGAAAAATAACACCAAATCTAAATTCAACTTCCATGACAAAACGTAGACTTTCCCTAAATTCTTCCTCAATTTCTGTAGGAAAACCTATGATAACGTTAGTGCTCAATGCAATATCGGGATACGCCTTCCTTAATTTTATAATCGCATCTTTCATCTTTTCGGTGTCTGAATAACGATTCATAAGTCTAAGAATACGACTACTACCAGACTGAACAGGAATACCTATACTTGTTATCTTACCCTTCTTTATTATTTCAACAAGTTCATCAACATATTTAACAACCCAATATGGGCTGACAGTACGGACGGATATTTCATAGTCGTCATCTATCTTAGTTAGTTCATCTAGCAACTCAGGGAAACTACTGCCAATATCCGAACCATAAGCGCCAGTATCATCAGATATTAGATTAAAATGTTTATATCCTTTATCCAGTCCTTTTCTAAACTCTCTAACACACACATCTAAGGGCTTACTTTTATGAGGGCCAATAGCCTTTTTTATACCACAATATGTACAGTTTCCTAGACAGCCTCCTGAAATTCTTATGAAATAAGATTTGGTTTGTAAACGTTGGTAAAAGATCGAATTTTCTCCCAAAATATTTCTAAAAAGGTTATTTTTAATTTTAATGAAAATGTTTTCCAATATTCTTATTTTTCCAATGATCTTTTTTATAAATCTAAAAGATTTGATTTTGTCAAAATTTTGAAAAAGAGTATTTGCATCATGAATGCTGTCGAATGTTGCTTTGTCTTCTGGAAAAAATTGAATTATATCTTTTAAATTTTTTGTAATAATTGTTTTTCCACTAAAAATTTTAGCCAATTCTTCTTTTTCAATAGCAGGCAAACAACCTGCTACAATCAACTCTGCATCATATTTCTGAAGTTCTTTTACCTTATCTAATGAATATTTTGCATCTTTACTAGAAACTGCACATGTAAATAAAATTATTGCATCAGCATCTTCCGGTTTGTCGACAATATTATAATTATTCAATGATAAATATGCACTAATTTTTTTAGCATCTAAGGCTCTTAGTTCACACGCCTGTACGTAAATAAATATTTTTTTCATTACCCATCACATTTATATTGAGTTTTATCTGTCTTGTTGATGTGGACATTTTTTATTATATGTTGTCAGATTTAGCATTTTTTATCAAATAATATAGGATGATTTTTAGTTCTGTTTCTTACAATATATCCTTCTTTTTTTAGGTATTTTTTTGCATATTTAATCCTTTTAGATATTTCTTCTTTGGGCAACTTTGCCTCCATCTTCGCAGCTTTAGTGCTTTTTATGCATGAAAAAGGGAAAATAGCACCAGATCTATATCCTACTTCAATTACAAAACGCAGACTTTTCATAAACTCTTCTTCTGTTTCAGAAGGAAATCCTACAATAATATGAGTGCTCAATGCAATATCGGGATACGCCTTCCTTAATTTTATAATCGCATCTTTCATCTTTTCAGTGTCTGAATAACGATTCATAAGTCTAAGAATACGTCCATCACCCGATTGAATGTCTATATCAAAAATTGATATCTTGCGTCTTTTTGTTATTTCAACAAGTTCATCAACATATTTAACAACCCAATGTGGGCTGACAGCACGAATAGATATTTCATAGTCACCATCTATCTTAGTTAGTTCATCTAGCAACTCAGGGAAACTACTGCCAATATCTGAACCATAAGCACCAGTATCATCAGATGTGAGAATGAAATATTTGTATCCCCCATCCAATCCTTTTCTAAACTCTCTAACACACACATCTAAGGGCTTACTTTTATGAGAACCAATACCTTTTTTAATAACACAATATGAACAATTACCCAAACAACCCCAGGATATTCGTATACAGTATGGCTGGTTTTTTGATGATAGCTGACGAAAAATAGAATGTTCTTTGAATAGACGTTCTATGACATAATCTTTAGTTTTGACATATAGTTTTTCTACCAATTGTAGTTTTCTTAGAAGTTTTTTTAGGTTTCTAATTGAGCTATTTAATGTTAGGTCCATGACATAGATGTTGGCATCATCAATTTTGTTAAATGATATCTTTTTTTCGGGAAAGATTATACTTATATTTTCTAAATCTTTGGTACTTATCGTTTTTCCACTAAAAATTTTAGCCAATTCTTCTTTTTCAATAGCAGGCAAACAACCTGCTACAATCAACTCTGCATCATATTTCAGGAGTTCTTTAACTCTGTTTAATGCATGCCAAGTCGCTTCATTAGAAGCAGCACACGCGAATAAAATTATTATATCGGCCTCTTCTATTTTGTCTACTACTCTATAATCATTTTTAGTTAAATAGTCAAAAACTCTCTTGGCATCCAACAATCTTCTTTTACACCCATCAGCATAAATAAATATCTTATCCATTTTAATGATAGTTTATTAATTTACAGACTATAAATTAATTTTGAAAAAATACATCATACTTTATATGGCACATATGGCCACTATTTCCAAGTAATTAAATTTACGAAAAGTTTACAGACGAAAACATTTAAATTGGCATGTTGCACTCCATTTTTAATATTATTTGAATAATTAATATGAGCCTTATGCAATACCGATCTATGTTAAATTGTTGGATAGATGAATATGGAATTCCTTTTAATTAATGGTTCAGAATCCTGTAGTCCCCTATCACTTAAAACAAAATACAAAAGAAATTTACCAGTTTTTCCACCTTTAGGATTGCTTTATATTGGTAGATCGCTTGAAGATGATGGACACCATGTAGAAATACTTGATTTTTTTGTTGAGAAAAATCCTTTTAAGGAATTAAAAAAACTTGTACATAATGTTGATGTTGTTGGAATTAGTGTTGATAGAGAATATTACAATGAATCGGAAGGAATTGCACGGACGATCAAAGAAATAGATTCTTCAATTCCAATTGTTATCGGTGGCCCATATTGTACGTTATATCCTAAGAAATCTTTAGTTGATTTACCATCTGTAGACATTAGTGTTCAGGGGGAGGGTGAAACTGCAATAAAAGATGTTGCAAAGGCGTTATCTGGAGACATAGATCTTTCTGTGATTAATGGAATTCATTATAGAGAAAACGATAGAATAAAACCTGGAAAGCCTCCCTGCATTAATGAAGATTTAGACTCGTTATCTTTTCCAGCACGGCGTCTTGTTGATAAATATGAATATGGAAAACTTGGAGATACTTATTTCTATAGACAGAAAGTAACTTCGATGATAACTTCTAGAGGATGCCCCTTCCGCTGTCGTTTCTGTGTCAGGCATACGATTTCACATAAGTTCAGAAAGAGGTCTGTAAAAAATGTTATGGATGAGTTGCAAGAGATCAATGGCAAATATGATACAGTTATTATTGCAGATGACACTTTTTTATCTGATAATAAGAGGGCGGAGGAGATACTTGATAAAATTATCACCATGGAACCAGATATGGATCTTTGGGTTAGTACACGTGTGGATGTAACAGACAAGGAAATATATAAAAAAATGAAAAAAGCAGGGGTTAAGTATGTAGCCTTTGGGATAGAATCAGGGAATCAGGATGTTCTTGATTTTTATGACAAGGGCATCACTCTGGATCAGATTATAAAAGCTGTAAAATTAAGTAGTAAAATGGGTTTTATTTCTTCTGGAAACTTTATATTGGGAGCGCCTATCGAAACAAAAGAACATATAGAAAATAGCATAAAATTTGCCTGTTCTTTGCCGTTAGAACAAGTTGGTTTTTCAACTTTGGAATATAGATATGGCTCCGATTTATGGATAGAAGCGGTTAACAAAGGTTTAATAGACAAGAATGAAAATGAAGTTGTTGCAGATTCAAATCGCGGGTTAGCGAACTTTTCTAAGGAAGAATTGCAAGAATTTTGTAATATTGGTTTGAGAAGATTTTATTTTAGGCCTAAGTATTATGTTCAACAATTGGCAAAGGCGATCTACAGGAGAGATTTTAGAATATTAAGAATAGGGATGAACATGTTTTTCAATAAATCACCTAAAAATTTAAAATAATGTATATATCTTTTCATTTTTACATTTATGACATTTTAACTCGGCACCTATATATACTATAAATGGCAAAATGTATAATATAATCCAATACCACACATACAAGTGGGACAAAATGAAAGCAAAATATGCATATAAACAGAGAACAAACCTGATGAAGATAAGAAGAAATGCCTTCGTTCATCCTTTGTATGTTGAAAGTAGACAAGAAAAACTAATGAGAGTGAAAAACTACGTTTATTGGTATATTATCGACATGATGATTGCCAAAAAAGATGTTTTTTTGAAGTTGTATCCAAGTAATTTTGAAAAATCAGTTGAAGAAGAAATAGATATGGCCAGCATTTCAAAAAATGATAGAGTACTACACATAGGTTGCGGATCCTATCCCATCACTGCAATTGTAATTGAGAAAATAACAGGTGCTTTCGTTGTTGCGCTAGATAGAAAATATGCTGCTGTAGAATTGGCAGAGAAATATAGAAAAGATAAAAATATAAAAAATATAAAAATTGAATATGGCGATGGAATAAAATATTCTGCTAAGGATTTTGACGTAATAATAATTACATCCATAGTTATGCCAAGAAAAGAAGTTCTGGACAATATTTTTAAAACATCAAATCGCAATTGTAGAATCATATGTAGGGAATTAGATGATGCCAAGAATTCATCTAAAAGATATATTTTGTTCAATGGTGTCATTATAAAAAGAAAGATAAAACCTGGCGGAAACTGGATTTCATATTTAATCACAAAAAGAAATTCTTAACTTCCCAGCGCTTTAGGGAATATGATATCAAATCTCTCAAATAACAACCTCTACATATTAACAATCTAAGTAACGAACGCCTCTTTTTGAAACGCTTTGACCTTGAGACCCTGAGGTAAAGACAAAAATTCCTCAACAATAACTTTCTTCTTAAGATTTTTCTGCAAAAGCAAAAATATGATTTACTTTATGAAAACTAAAAACAGGTCTATCAAATAAATCAACTTACTTCTTTTTTATAAACAACGCTCTGTTTTCATAAATTTTTGGAAAAATGTATCACCGAAGTCAACCATAATTTCATCCTTCAGGATTTTTTCTGAAAGATTTACACCTAGTACCTAAAAGTCAGAGAATTTGTGAAATTAAAAATAAAGAGAACTGTTTATCTATCGTTTCAACGTTAATCAATAATAAGTAACTATAAGATATTGTTTGAGATTCACACAGAATACATGCGTGGTGAAAATGAAACAAATGATGGAAATTCTAAGGTGTTTTGATAAAATCGTATTGGATAATAAAAAAATAAATATGAAGGATACTATTATTGTAGCTGGTGCACCACGATCAGGTACTACTTGGCTAATGGAACTCTTAGCAACTATGCCTAGATATACCTATCTGTTTGAACCATTAAATCCAATATGGTTTCCTGAGTCATATGAGAGAGGTTTTCAATCTAGAACATATCTTTCAGAAAAAATAGTTTGGCCTGACGGAGAAGGATATTTAAAAAAAGTTTTTACAGGGATGGTTTTCAGTAGTGAACCAGCTTATAAACCTAAAATTGAAATGATTATGCATAGGTTATTCGGCAATAAACTGATTGTAAAATCTGTGAATTGGAATAGATTATTACCATGGATCTCTCAAAGATTTCAGTTACGCCACATGTTTCTTATGATTAGGCATCCCTGCGCAGTTATCGATTCACAGTTAAGAACTGGATTTTTTGGATATCACCCCATAGTTCCACCATACACAGATGTTTTTCCAACTCTTAACAATATTTTGGATGAAGTACAGAGTATTGACTGGCTAGACGAAAGGGTGTTAAATATACTTAAAAAAATAAAAACTAAAGAGGGAATTCTTGCGGCAGTATGGTGCTTAGATTATTATATCCCTTTATCCTTTTCAAAACCACATCCTTGGGTACCAGTAATTTATGAAAGATTGGTTAAATATGGTGAAAAAGAGATTGCCCGTATTTTCAATGAAATTGGTGGGAAAAATGTACCAAAATTAGCATATAGGCAATTAAAGAAGGCAAGTTTGTCAACAATGAAAGACGATAAAAAAATGGTTGCAAAAGAAAATGAACAGCCATATAAATGGGAAAAAAACTTGTCAAAGGAACAAATTGACAGGATTTTTAAAATCGTATCAGATTTTGGCCTTGACTTTTATCCAGAAGATCTAGATGCGAAGTATAATGATATTATTGTCAAAAGATAAAAAAAATTAGCAAAAAAATAAATAGTTTTTTTACTATAAACTGAAAACTAGCGAGTTCATATCGTCCTTGCGTATAGGTAACTATTTGCTAATTTTGCCCACTTCAAGGTGACTGTAAGAAAATACTCTATCTTCTCTCAAAAGTTGATCTGCTAATTGTTTTTCGGATAATATTTTTTCCAGATGATTGGGTATGTAACGGTCGATTCTAGTACTAAAATAACAAAAACGTGCCTGGTTTTTTCCAACTCTTATTATCTCTTTCATATTTCTATTGAATTGTTGATCGTCTACCCAATCAAGCACATTGGAAAGATTGAATTTTGTTATTAAATCGTCAGCAAGATTATTTAAAAATTCTCCAAAATTACCTGTTTGTATCTGTATTCTATTAACTCTCTCTTTTAAAAATGGATAAGATTGTTTTTTTAGATACGGGAAATAACAATCCTGATTTAAATAATATCCAAATAATAATAAGGATGCAAAGTAATTATTTTTCAAAGGCATCTCGGTAAATACTTGCTCTACTTTTTTTAAAATGGATAGATCATAAGAAAGTTTTTTTATAAATCTAAAATCTTCTTTTGGAGGGTTTCTTCCAAGGAGAAAATCAAGCACCAAACCATAAGAAAGTTTTAATCTGAGAAGATATGGATTATATTCAAGAATAAGTGGTAAACGCCATGAAAAATCATAAACTTTGTCGTAAAAATATTTAGCCTGTTCTTCTGTCGTTGGAGATGCAAAAAGATTGTTTATTGTTTCTTTTCCTTTTAAAAACCTCAGGTATTTTCCAAAAAATTTTGAACGATGTTCCATTTTGCCATTATATGCTATCCCGCTTTTAATTAAATCAATAGTATCATCCCAAAACTTTTGAGTTTCTTTGCTAAGTTCATCTCTTACAGAGGTATAAAGATCTTTTCTTCTTTTTGATGGTACAATACCTATCAATTCTAAAAATTCATCATAGTTTAACTTCTTTATAGCCTCAATTTTTAGTTCCAAAAGATAGTTTTGATATGGATTATAATCAACGGCGAATATTTTTTTTGCATTGTATAAAAGAAAATTTAGAACATTACAACCTGATGAAGTAACAGAAAGAACTGTGTCATCTTTGTTAATATGAAGCGCTTTTTGTATCACCTGTGGATCTTCCCAGCAAGAACCATATTCAATTTTGCTAGAAAAATATCGTCTTGTTAAATTAGTAATTCCCAAATCCTAGTCCTCAATCCTATAGATATGCCCCATTCCAATATATAGATTTCTTACTTAAAAAGAAAAAGAAAGAAATGTTGAAGACGGTGGGAGTTTTTTACCATTCGCCTTCATTGCATGGTTCGTATGGGCTGAACGCTGGATCTCCGTAGAGGGTGAATTCAAAGTATGTTGTATATTTTGCTTCCTCATGTGGTCCATATGCGTCAGGAACGTCGCTGCTGCTACTCAGTGGAGGAGTCCACCATAACTCCCAAGTTATATCTTCAGGAAGATATTTGTTTTTAGCAAGTTTAAACGCTTCACCAGTGCTACAGTCTTCTTCTTTCAAATAACCACATATGTCTTCAAACATTTTGAATCCAAAATGCAGGTCTGGGTATATGCCTTGTCCTACTTTCTTTTCCCATTCTTTGCGTGCTTTCCAAACAGAAAAAGGTGTATCAGTCATTTTGTTTTTCCCTGGCAGATATCCTCCTGGTATGTTTGAACCGGTAGTTGAAGATATAATGTTGCCTACACCTGCATGAAGCAACGCCTGCACTACGCTTTGCTCTGGATACACACCATCTATTTTTCCGCATGTACAACTATCTAGAAACATAAAGGATGGACCCATATCTAATCCAGTGACTGTTGCAGAAGTGTATTTTTTTCCAAGACCATATCCCGGTCCAAGCCATCCTCCGCCTATTGGCGTAAGTCTAAGAACGATTCTTTCTATAATCTTACCATAACCTGCTGCTGCAAGATCTGGACCGGCCATTCCATAAGTTCCAATGCCTCCATGGCCGTTTGCAAAAATATAATTACTATGTTCCATGTATTCTCCTCCTTTCACAACATGATCACCTATCAGAGCCCTAAGATCTCCTTTTCTCATAAACAGTTTGGATATTATGTTTTTGTTTTTAACTTGATCTAGTTCTTCTTCACTGTATCCATCTATCATAGCCTGGCTTTTCAAAGCATAGTTTGCTTCAAATCCCATTGCCTCAACTGTTTTTTCTTTTAGTCTTAGACCGCTGATTTCAGTGGCACCTGTTTCATGTTTCCAGGGGCCGTTAGAATCCATAAAATGGACAAGACTTGCAGTTACTGGAATTTTACCTGCAACAGATTTAACCAAGCTAAACAACCCAAACCATTGTTCAAGTTTGTATCTAAACCATGGTTTCTGGTGATCTATACCATCACCGATAAGGACACCAAAGTTATCTTTCCACTCTTCCATATTTTCAATGATTTCATCGTAAAAAATACTTCTGAGTATTAACGCAGAAGCATCTTGGGCATCCCAGCCAGTTATACGACCGACAACATTCTCCATATGAGGTAAATCGGTGTATATATCCTGTGCTTTATTGGACCAATCATATTTTACAGGATCAATATTTCCATATATTACATCGCTTGGTGTACCTCCGCCGCCCATTCCATATGCTGTATCATCAGTTCCATCTCCATCTATGTCACCAAATGGCTCTAAAAGGTTTTGATAAGTATACTGAGGGAGAACTGTTGGATCGCCTACTAATGCAATACTAAAATCTTTGTTATCAAAATAATTACGTAAGGACTTGACGTCCTTTGTATATGTTTTTTCCTGTAGGGATACATCTGCTATTTTAGCTAAAACATTGTTTAATGGTTTATGGATGTTATCATAGATATGTTTGTTAGAGGGTATTGTTAAATCAGCATTGTAACGAGGCATGTAAAAGCCGGGCATTTTTTCTCCATCTTCATTTCTAAGATCATCATTGGCTGTAAAAGCAAAATCTTCTTTTCCAAAGATTAAACCTTGATGACATGCAGTCAGGTACGGAGCCAAAGTAGAAAGCCCTTTCATCATAGGATAAACAGGGTTCTCAAGTTTTTCAATAGTAACACGAGCTGAAGAATCAGTTGACCCGTGAATGCCATAGGTTACTCCCCCTCTACCATAAACTACTGATTCCCTGTAAAAGTTATATCCTAGAATATTTCCTTTTGTATCTCTTTTTGGCATTGCGTAGCCACCGTCAGTTATTTCCGTTCCTTGCAAAACTGGATGGATATCTTCCAAGTCTGCCCCGATTGTAAAACTTACAGGTTCATCTGTGTTTGCCTCGATTTTGACTAATGCATACTTGTAGCCATTAGGTATAGTAAAAGACCATTCTTCTGATGAGGGGGCAAAATATTTTTCTACAGAGTCTAAAACTTTTGGAGGAAATGCATCTGCTGGGTTTGTAAGAGTAAGATAGTTAATATCACCAAATTTATCCATAAGTAAATCAATTTGTGCATCAACGATTTCTTCAACAGTTTCAAACCTTAAAACATTACCATATCCTTCAAGATTTTCTCCACAGACTATAGTATGTTTTACACCAAGATCAGAAAGAACTTTTGTTACTTCTTCATCAACTTTATCAGTAATAATAACAGGAGTACTTAGGTAAGATGCAATTGGTGTGGCAATTACTCCAAGATTGTATCCTGATTCGCTATCTTCGATTAAAAGAGCTGCTTCACTGCTCTCCCAAAATTCTTTTACCACATCAAGAGATACTTCTTTTGCTGTTTTAGAGCCGTCTATTATATATTCGTTATTACCTAGCATTCCTAGTTGATATTTTACCTTTGTAACTGCAGTTGATGGATCTTCTGAATTTTTAATATATAAAGGCATTACTTCTTGTTCACCATCTGCACCATAATGAATGGCTAATGACGTTGTTATCAATGGATAAAACGGGCAGCTATCCGAGACTGTTATTGCATCTGGTACGCTGGAAAAATCACCAGAAATACCGAAAAAATCTTCTATTTCTGCATAACTTGCTTCTGTTTCTCCAGGAGCCCAATTATAGATCCCGATGGATGCGATAATTAATATTATTACTCCTAATATTACCACTAATTTATCATTCTTTTTCATATTTTATTCCCCATTTAGTATGATAATATACTACAATATGAATATTTATATCTTTCTATATAATATTTTCCATTATATTAACCTACTTTATATAATTAGTGATTAAATACTATGTAATATAGGGTGTTGAAAAATTAAAAGTGCCCTCCCAAGATTCATGATGCTTGGGAATGCATTCATGAATATTACAAGGAGGGCAAGCCTAAGAAAGATCTTATCAAGTTTAGATCTTTCTGAAGCTGAAGAGGTATTGAGAAGCAAGTACAAATATGTTCCAGGTAAACCTGGAAGGCCACCATTACCACCAATTGGTATGTTTCTTTCTTTTACAATTATGTTTCTACGCATGGAATCATATCGTGATTACCATGCTTTTCTTGAAAAAGACA
>Ga0315547_1003114_pt1 | contig 11042 bp, 17 predicted proteins | sample SalMarSW160240MG_2_FD_202542 | JGI IMG/M metagenome (GOLD analysis project Ga0315547, IMG submission 202542) | Salt marsh sediment microbial communities from the Plum Island Ecosystem LTER, Massachusetts, United States - Salt Marsh Sediment SW1601-240 ... | reverse complement strand
TTGAAAACGAGCGGTCTTCATGTTCATTCCATTCACGCTCCTTTCACAGGATTCGGAAGCATGTTTCCGGAACCCTTGTTCTTTGGCCGTTGGTTCGAGGTCATGATAAGAACAATCGAATTATGTCACAGTATAGAAACCTCCCTCTTGGTGTTTCATGTGCTGTGTAGAGAAGAGTACAACTATACTCCGAAGGAAGTACCAAAAATATATGATTTTCTTGAAGAGGTGGTCCATCAAGGTAAAAAAAAGGGAGTTACACTTCTTCTCGAGAATCTAAATAAAGGATGCATGGACGGAGAATACAGCTGTACAATTAGAAATCTGGTTGGAACTTTTGGCACCTTGGATGTTGGCTATTGTATCGACATAAGCCACACAGCATTGACACAACAGGATATAGTTGAAGAAATTTCTTTAGCTGGTTCAAGGTTAATGTCTGTACATGTCAGCAATACCTGTGGAAGACAGGATATACACGCTTTACCCAGCGAAGGTGTAGTTGATTGGCACCTGGTGAGGCAAGCTTTTTTAAGCAGCGGTTATAAAGGTAAATTTGTCTTAGAGATCAATGGGCTTGACAATCCGGATAGAGTATTCCAAGAAATCTGTAAATTATTTGATATAAACTGCAAGTAATACAAATGAAAATGAGCATGTAAAATTAGAAGATAATGCAGCTGCCATGATGAAGAAACACAGGATAATACCTTATATTTATCTTCTCCCTGCTATCTTTTTTTTCTTAGTTTTCAAATATTGGCCGATGGTATTTGGCTTTTTCCTAAGCCTATCTAAGTGGAATTTCATCAGTTCGATTCAATGGGTCGGAATTGATAATTATATCCATATGTTCAGTCGGAGTCTATTCATTAATGCGGTCAGTAACACAGGAAAATATACTGCAATACTGCTACCGAGCTATATCATTATTCCCTTGCTTCTTGCTTTGATGATTCTTCAGGTTCGAAATAAAACCCTTGCTTCACTATATAAGCCTGTGATCTTCTTGCCAACAATACTGTCATTCGCAATTACTTGTATGGTCTGGATGTGGGTTTTCAATCCTAGCTTCGGTGCTCTCAACACAGTTTTATCGTATTTTGGTATTAAACCGATATATTGGCTCAGCGATAGCAAAATAGCACTGTGGTCTATCATCCTAGTTTCAGGCTGGAAAACCTTTGGTTACAATATGATTCTATTTATCGCCGGCCTCAGTACGATCTCAGACGAACTCTTAGAAGCATCAATTATCGATGGCGCGAACGCGTGGCAGACTTTCTGGAAAATAAAATGGCCGATGTTGGGTCCAACGACATTTTTTATTTTGATTACCTCGATTATCTATGCCACGGATAAGGCTTTCATTCCCATCAACGTCCTAACGCGTGGTGGTCCACATGACGCAACAACAAATTTGGCCCATGCAATCTATGTGTTTGGTTTCGAGATGTTCAATTCGGGAATCGCGAACGCGGTGTCTATGTTCACATTCTTTATTTTTTTAATACTAACATATGTATTGATGAAAATAATTGGCGAGAGGATTTATTATGAAGTATAAAAAATACATATTCGCAGTATTTAGAAATCTGATGCTTCTCCTAATAGGCTTTATTGTCGTATTCCCGATTCTTATTATGATATCAAACTCATTTAAACTGCCGGACGATATATTCGTAAAAAGAATCAACCTCATTCCTGCAAAGGTGACTGTGAGTAATTACGTTCGGGCCTGGGTAGATTACGATGTTCCCACATGGTTTTGGAACAGTATCGGTACAGCCGTAGGAATTACAATACTCCAACTGATAATCTGTATACTGGCGTCATACAGTGTGGTTTTTTTTGAATTCAAAGGTAGGAATATAATCTTCTCCTTTTTTGTCGCATCAATGCTTGTACCCTTTCAGGTAACTATGATACCGAACTACATTCTTGTTAGTAAAATGGGTATTTTGAATACTTGGACAGCGGTGATTCTACCAAATCTAGCCAACGCATTCGGTATTTTTATTCTCCGTCAGCATTTTAAAAGCTTTCCGTATTCACTTTATGAAGCAGCGATCATAGAAGGTTGCAATTCGCTTGAGATACTATGGAGTATTGTTATCCCGATCTGCAAGGCTTTTATTGTTGCTTTATTAATTCTCTTTTTTATTGATGCGTGGAATCTTTACTTCTGGCCTCTTCTGGTCATGCGTACACCAGAATCTAAGACACTTTCGATCGGTTTGCAGCAATTCATCGATTATGAGCTTGGACATAGATGGGGGAATTTCATGGCAACAGCGACACTGGCGTGTCTGCCAACAATGATTATTTATATCATAATGCAAAAGCAGATTATTGCTACTTATGCAAAATCAGGTTTGAAAGGTTGATACACATAGACTGAATAAAGACGGATAGCTATTCTTTTTCTTGTTCTGTGTTTCTTCATAAAAAATAATTCATAGAAGGAATTAAGTTATACAGGCTGGAGCTGGAAATATAGGGGGCAAGAGTGGATTCCATGAGGCGAAAATCCGGGAGGCATCATTGAGCAAGAAATATATCCCAGCTGAGCGGCAGGAGTTCATCTGGAAAATGGCGATGGAAAAGGGCAGTGTTGCCGTCTCCGAGCTTAGCGAACTGTTTCAAACTTCGGAATTGACGATCCGCAGGGATCTGGACGCTCTCGAAAAAAAAGGCCACGTGGAGCGAACACATGGAGGTGCTATAACCAGCCATCGAATGAGGGTGGAAACGCTCTATTCCCAGAAAGATCGAGAATTCCGAGTGGAGAAAGAGGCGATTGGTCGTGCCGCTGCAAAACTGATAGAGGAGGGTGATACGATTCTTGCGAACAGCGGCTCTACGGTCCTGCAGGTTATCAGGCATATGCAGGCGAATTCGGTCACCGTCATCACCAACAATGTAGGCGCCTTTTTTGAAGCGGGAAAAAAGAACATAGAGCTGATATTAATAGGAGGGGAATACCGGATAGAGTCAAATTCTCTAGTTGGAGGGCTATCCCATCTGGCACTGAACATGATCTACGGTAGCAAGGCGATCATCGGCATCGACGGCTTCAGCGCAAAGGCGGGATTGACCAATCCCGTGTATATTGAAACGGAAATAAACAGAATTATGATCGAAAGGACGCGGGGTCCGGTTATCGTGGTGGCGGATCACCGCAAGCTAGGTGTCGTATCGAACTTCGCGACCGCTCCATTAGATATGGTGAATATCCTAGTGACTGACGACGGGGCGCAGGAAGAATATCTCCGTGACGTAGAGAAATTGGGAATCAGGGTCATTGTGGCGTCTACGAAGCTGAGCGGTAAATTGACACTTGACCGGGGAATGGCTCAGAATCCGTAGCTGTCGCGGCGATAGAGGCCGAGACGCCGCACACCCTATGCTACAGGAACGAGGTCCCGCCGAGCGCCGCTCTACCTCCGCTCCGGGCCGTTGTGCCTGCTAGGGAATGCGCCCCTCGGAGGCGGACTGCACAGAAAGCGCGGGCGGAGTGACTTCCCGGAGCAGGCTGGGGGACAGATTGAGCATTACACGAAGCTCTGTTCCAGCCCCGGAGGCATGCTGTCTGGGTGTTAACTCTGAGTCCAGAGTGCCTCCAATTAACTCGGCAAGTGGCGATGCTTCCATTACATTTCTGGATTTGATAAGCGGGGGGCAGCTTCTGTTGAAGGTGAAACGCAATAAGATCTGGTAGGAGGTGCCCCGTAGGACACCCCCTCCCTACAGAACGGCTCGTACCGGCCAGGTAAGCCGCTCTTCGATTAGCAGCTAAGATTCCTTAAGAGAAGCAGGCCTGAAGTCATCGAGAAATACAAGCCCCATCCGTTGGAACCATTCCGGGCTCAGCACGATGCAGACGCTCATCCGGTCTATCCCCGCTGCTCCGGCATTCGTTTTCACTTGCTGCCATGCCTCCAGCAGTCGCCTCGGTTCATAGACTTGTTCCAGCACATTCTCATGTTTGCTCATTTGCTTCTCCGCAACGTCTCCTTGCCGCCTTCGGTTACCGGGTTGAAGGTGGGTTTCCCCTTGAGTCGGACAGGCTCATGGCCCTCCTAAGCAACGGCTTAGCGGGCATCCTTTCTTGGATTCCCCTGCCCCCATTCTGGTTTCCTGACTCCGTTCCTTTCAACGCTATGTCGGTCCTCCGGTCGTGTTGCAACCGCCTTTCGTCCGCAATTTCCCATATCGGAGCGACGATTGCTCCGCTATCCAGGCCTGCCTTCGGTACGGTGTGAGGCTCGGGTGTGTGTTGACCATCATAAATGATGGGTTCCCCGGTTCCTGCCTTTTCCACCAGTTCCTCCGTGCTTCCCGATCGCCAGAGTTTTCTCCTCCACACTGTTACCAGTGTTTCTCAGGCTTTGGGTCATCAGTACTCCTTGCGAATCTGCCACCCTCTTCTCCCTCCCCGCTTTGGGGCCTCCTCGTCGGCTTGGTTTTATAGCGCCAATAGCAGTGCTCGGCACCAGATCAGTAGGGCAACCCTTCAGTAAGATGTACGGCCTCGCCGTATCCCGTCCAGCTCCGTAAAGGTTTGTTTCTTGTAGCCCTCCTTGGCTATGTCTGGATATTGGAACTCGCCTGCTCAAGTCAGCTCGTTCCACTCCCCTCTACCATATAGCTGGTTCGCTGTTCGCTACGTACACGGTTTTATCTCATGCTTCCGACGGGGGCGCCCAGCCTGACAGGCCATTACTGGCGTTGCCATTGCCTTGTTGATGTGCTGGGGACGCCCAGTCCTTCCGTCCAGAACGGCGAGCAGTGTTTAGTTTTCTTCTGGTGTCTTCACACCAGGATTTCAGCCTGTACATCATGCCAGGCGCACTTACAACGTTCGCGACATCCCTGTCGCTCGCTTTAATCCGGCTAAATGGATTACACGATGTAATCCATTTAGCCGGGAATTGGGGGGTGGGGACCTGGAGAAGAAAATCAACCGGGAAGATGGCACATTATGAAGAGAGAATATGGTACCATTACTGCTGCTGCTCTTCTCCCTCATCGGATGGATCTGTTTTTTTCTTCGATTCACCGTATTTTGCGCTCCTGTTTCTTCTTGCGATAATCCCTCACCATCTGTTCGATGGGCCGCACGCTATCAGGCTGAGATTTCTTGAAGTGCTTGATGTACAGCTTCTCTATATACTCGGGCAACGGTAACTTCCAGGGTTCCTGCTTCGTGTTGGCCAGACTGCCGAATTCCTTGGGATTCAGCCCCCGCTCTCTGGCCATCTGGATGTGAGAATGGGAAAGATGGTAGCTCTTCCGCGCTTCGATCCATCGCTGGTATTTTTCTGGTATCTTGCTCTTAGCCAACGGACGAGTGCCTGCCGAGCTCCTGTCTTGTGAAGATAGTATGCCACTCCGGCGATCTCCAGGAAAACACCCGGGGCAAGTGGCCCAATGGGTGTGGGTTTGCGGAAAACGGCAGGATTATGGACCGGAGTATGCCTTTGGCGAATCGGATGGAACAATACTTTTAGGACGCACGGCAACCGTCCTGGTTGCCGTGCTCTACAATAAGCATAAAATCTGCCATGGAGGGCAGATTTTATTGCTCCAGAGGGGGGGGGATCAAGAGAAGATATTCGTTAGAAATCGATTGATCAAATCAGCTTCTACAGCCAGATTATGTCTCCACCTGATTGCTGTGATTCTTTTTCCTTTAGTCTCCGGTCTCTCCGTTCTTCCTTTTTCCTGTTATAGTCGCTGACCATCGGCTCAATTGACCGCACATTATCGGGCTGATTTTTCTTGAAATGTTTGAAATAGAGCTCCTCAATAAAATCGGGCAATGGCAATTTCCAGGGCTCTTGTTTGGTGTTGGCAAGGCCGCCAAACTTCCTGGGATTCATGCCTAATTCCCTGGCCATTTGGATATGAGCGTGAGAAAGATGAAATCTCTTTCGGGCATCGATCCATCTTTGGTACTTCTCCGGTATCTTTTTCTTTTTTGCCATGAGAAATTTGTCTTAAAAGCTGCCCTTCCGGCGAAAGTCGCCTAATGTTACGTTATGCCACCTGCAGTTTCGCCCAAGTGCGAATTCCGGACCCTCAAAAATTTCGCCAATGTGCGCTTCCGGAGAAGTGAACAGAAAACCGCCCTGTCAATCTCCCTCATCCTACCGTCGATAGCCATTTGGCTCTGAATGTCCTGACCTGCACGGCTTGACCTTACACCGGATTTGGGCAGAGCGAGTATAGCGAGCGGAACCGCGAATACGTATGTACTAAGTCCCACTGCTGCGTTATTTAGAGCTAGTATCATTAAGTGATTTCCGAATTTCTTCCTTCTTTCTTTTATCTATCACAAGATGGTCCAGCATTTTGCAGATGCAATCTTGAAGGGAATCTCCGATATTGATAGCATTCTTGACTCTTCGAAAGACCCTATTGTCAGCAATCGAACGGTCGAACAAGAACCTCAGTGAAAGAAAACTCTCGATGCGTTGCCGATCCGGGCATTTCGTAGAAAGACGATACCATAGATCGTAATAACGGGAGTAAACACGATATTGTCTAGCTAGCTGTCTGTTGATTACCTGAGTTCTTCTTCCGAGATAGATCATCCGCTCGATAAAGACATGAATTGTTTGGAGAATCTCGATATCTGACATGAAGCCTGAGAAGTCTTCGAAGTATTTTCGATTCTTCAATCTCAAGATTTCCTGAGAAATGCCTGCATCAACGTATTCTACATGCTTTTCCGTGTGCAGTAAGAATTTCTCCTCCAACTCTTGGATTGTGAGTTCCTTTGCAATATCGTGTCCTTTTCTAAAAGCTGTGGCAGTATCAAAGCAGGCCACAATTTCTGGAATGAGAGGTAGAAATAACTTCCGTATTGTATCTCTATCAAATTGACGCTTCTGGCTATGTTCCGAAAGGCGGTTTGCTAAGAACGAAACAGCAGCCGCTACAAATAATGAAACTATCCCACTCAGTAATAAGTCACTCATGGCATTACCTCAGAATCAGCGGTATCATTTCGCCTAACGTCCCAGGCGTTCACGAACTCGAGAGCCGAGGCAAGCGTGCTCATACACTATGCTCACGTACTCAATAGCGCAACCTCACCTCGTTTTATTCTAGGCCTCCAAGCCTTTGAGTTGGGCGAAGCGAGGGCGCCAGCCCGAGCGAAGCCGTGAACACCGAGTTATGCGCAGTGCCCCGCTCATTGAGTCTGCGTAAAGAGCTTGTTGACATCGTCGACCAATCTCTCCATTACGCCAATGGCTTGGCCGGGAGGATAGATACTCTGATTCTCTGGATGAGAGGCGATGTTGCGTAGCGTGCGTAGCTGCTGCCAACGAAATGTCGCCGGTTCGTCAAGAACCCCTGCTTCCTGGAGTATCTCTATCTGCTTAACCAAGTCGCGGGAAGATTTTCCAGTATGGCAAAGAGCAACCCTAGCCTTTATCGCAGCTTCTCCAACCCGAAATAGCTGCTCTAAAGCTATGGTGAATAGAGGGTAGAAGAAGTAAGAGTAGACCATGGCACCACGCGCTACCTCGAAAAGTCTCCTGATCTCGTGGGGTACGTTTTCCTTCAGATGCGGGCGCAAGATGTGTTCTAGAAAAGGATTCCCCCTCGACTCCTCCGAAAAGGCATTGCTCGAAAGAGGAGCCATCTTAACTGAGACGTTGTCTGGCTGTTTCCAGTTCTCCAAAGTAATAGTTTTGAACCCATAGTTCGAATCCATAGGTATAATCCTCTTGGTGAATCAACTGAACTTCCTGATGCCAAACTGTGAAGCAGATTTGTTTCGAATACAACCGACGTATATGCATTCTATTATGAAGTCGTGTAAACCTTGGAGCCGGGCATTGCGCCGAAGGATCCGTTAGGCCACCTGCAATTTTGCCGAAATGCGAATTTCAGAGCGTCAGAAAAATCGCCAACGTGTGATTCCGGCGGTTTTGACGGATAGGCCACCGGCCCCTTCATCTCACCATCTCAGTATGGCCACAAGAGATTAAACCTTATGGTTAAGAATCTTCGAAAAAGACATTGGAATACCTAATACTCATTGGCCGGGAATGAAGTATGCTCGAATTGGGAATAGCTGCCGTCCGTGTTCAATCTGAAAAGGTATGCATGGTAATTAGGGCCGCTGATATTCACCTGCATCTCGGCTGCTCTCTCTAGTTCCTGGAATGAACCATAGCTAGGAAACAGAGGATAAGCCAAGAGACTTCTTACAACTACCAATACCATATCGGTCCTATCCGGCGGAACGGCGATCCAGTGCATTCTTGATATTATTTCTCTGGCTTTCATAGATGTTGAGACTGATGGTGCAATTACTGCGACAGGTTTTGCTACGTAATTTCCCTCATAGGACAAACAGGACTGAAGGAAAAACAGCCAGGCGGAGAGGATTAAGAAGGCGCGTTTTTGCATGATGACCTCTTTGAAAAACCTCACCTATTGCTTATTTGGCTTCGCTATCACATCGCCGAAGAGCACTTGGGCAACTTCGTCGCGGTATTGGCACACGAACTGAAGTGTCCTGAGAATCGGATACTGCTCGGAGACAGCGCTTGAGAGAATCGAGGAAGATCGGAGTTCTTTGAGAATGTCCACCAGGATTTCACTGGCAAGAACTATTCTGCCGCCTGCAAGCGTCTGCCTGTTCTGCTTGCTCGCGGATACGAACACGGCGACCTGGTCAATGGGACCCTGGGCTTCAAAATCCTTGAATAGTTCCGGGATGTATTTCCGGCCAGCCAGAAACTTGCGTGCGTAACGCTCTTCTCTTTTCGCCCAACTATCGGCATCTGAAGATGGTTCAACTTGTAGCAGGTGCTTCTCACCTGGGTGGAACGCTACAATATCCAGTTCACATTCATACCCGCCTTTCTCTCTCTTACCTACCCAGACATTCCTGCGGATGAAATAACCCTGATATTCATACCATTCAGCCAAGAGCTGCTCCAGGTAATTGGCAGCCATTCTCTCCTCCTTCATTATCCTACCTCGGCTCCGGCTCGGCCGCAAGGAATTGCAGTCCTTACGGCCATGCAGACGGCCTGGGTGCTTGCCGTTCCGGTCAGTGCTCCGTGGGAAGCCCATTCACTGTCGGGGCTGTCCCTGAAACTACGAGAGCTTCGCACATAGCCCCTTCGGGCACGTCCTGTGCCCTCAGGGGTGCCAAAGAGGCGCAAGCCTTCCTGGACAGGGATGTCCTGGAAGGCTTGCGCCAGGGGGGGATGCGGGAGAAGAGCCCGGAGCCCTCACGCGCAGAAAGTGTGCTCCACCACATCCAACAGTGGCCGGCTGTGAAGTGGACCTGCCTCTTGCGAGACTTCGAAGTCGATCTGCCCGCTTCTGTAGTGCTTGCCGAAGGCTTTGCGGTTCATCTCGTTGAACGCCTGCGAGGCTATCAGCAACTACGAGCGTAGCAGGCCACATATACATACTCCCCCGTGCTGCTAAGCTATCAAGCTATCTTCCGTAGGTCCCCGTAGCTTTATGACAACTCTGGCAGAGTATCTCGCAGTTAGACAGGACATCAGGTCCACTCGCGTTGACGTGATGGGCCTCCCACCCTTGCTCAGAGTCGCTGCCCCGTGAACTATAACTGAGGGTCTTTGGGCATCGCCCGCTGTGATTGTGATTTGTTCTTCTGCACTCGCACCGACCACCTGATCTTCTCCAGGCTTCGTCAACGACGGATTGCGGGAAAGCCACGCTATCCTCCTCTGTCGTTTAGGATTTGAATACACCCAGAGAATCATGCTACACGGACGAGCAAAAGAATATCAGGAGAACGCTGAATATAATATCCAAAAATCCCTAGTAGTCACCTGGATGCGTGCCAACTCCTAGCTTCAAGCCAGCACATGTGCCCCTACTGGGTATAGGTTGGTGTCTTCTATTCTCTGTAAAATCAGGACTGCCGTTAGTCGAAATATGACTCATCTATTGCTTGTTCGGGGCTGACAGGAGCTCCCACATTTGGTGAAGGTGAATGGCTTCCTCATTGATGGGCATTTTATAAATCGTTTCTTGTATTGAATCAGATGACTTTTTGACTTCATCTCTGAACTGACGAATTGTGTCTGTTACGCTCGTATCTGAAAGAGAACGAGTCAATATCCATATTGATAGCAAGCTTGTGGCAAAGGCAATTACAATGCCAATCCATGTGGCTATCATCTGAATTTTATATCTTCTATCGCCCTTAGATTGATAACCATGATTACGAAGATCGTTAAGCTCAGGTGTAACCAGGATTTTCTTGTTTAAGAAGCGCAGGAAAAGAACATTAATTTCTCTGTCAGGGAATTCTCGTGTGACAACTTTCTTGCCCAAAACAGTTTTCTGCACAAGGTCCCTCGAATCTGCATTTTCGGTTGTTTTGACAATAAGAATCAATCCATTTCTTTCGAGATAGGACAGAAGATTCGCCGTCACTACTACCATTTCCTGAATCTCTTCAATCCGGTCAATAACATGTTGATCAACTCTTACGTTTAATTCGGTGATGGGTATGATAACCTTTACAAGACGTATTTTAGTATCAACCTCTAGATTCTCGTTTTTGAGTTGTTCAAAAACGAAATTCTGTAGAAATGCTCCGTTGTTTTTAGGTGTGTATAGAGCATCTATGATCTTCTTTTCGAAGCTGGAAAAAATCCTCATATTCCCCTCCTTTGATGCACTATATTTTGCATAGGAACTCATCGTAAATCAGCGAAGGAGCCGTACCTATTCACGATATCGCATAAAGCTGGGGTACCTTGGCGAAAAGGCCATATTTCCAAGCCCGAATTAGGCTCGATGTCTCCGAATGTTCCGCATCTTGGCGGAAAAATTGGAGATTACAAGACCTGAATCAGACGATCGGGGACATTGCGCACTTTTATTTTTGCCTGGTGAATATCTACCGCCTGTTGGGCATTAAGCCAAAATTCAGGTGACGTTCCCAAAGCGGATCCCAGTTTCACTGCCATTTCCGCGGAAATGGATGTTCTATTGTTCACGATTCGATTGATCACTTTCACATCACA
>Ga0315547_1003113_pt1 | contig 11043 bp, 9 predicted proteins | sample SalMarSW160240MG_2_FD_202542 | JGI IMG/M metagenome (GOLD analysis project Ga0315547, IMG submission 202542) | Salt marsh sediment microbial communities from the Plum Island Ecosystem LTER, Massachusetts, United States - Salt Marsh Sediment SW1601-240 ... | reverse complement strand
GTCGCCTCCCTGGCAGCATGCACCGTAGCCTCGGTAGCCTCTCTGGCGGCCTTCGCCGACTCTTCAGTAGCCTTTTTTGTCTCCTGGCCTATTATCTCCGCACGACTTATCGCTTCTTCAAAGGCTTTTACTGAGGTCTCGGCTGCCTCTCTGGCGGCCCGGGTGGCCAGTCTGGTCGCTTCTTTTACCGCTTTAATCGATTCATCCGCCGTATCTTTGGTTTCCTTGCCAATTGTCTCTGCCTTGCTTATCGCCTCCTGGGAGGCTTTAGTCGCTGCTTCTGCTGCCTCTCTGACAATACGCATTGCTTCATCAATCGCTTCCTGGGCCGCCTGCGCGGCGGCCTCGTTGGTTTCCCTGGCTTCCCGTCCAATTTCTTCGGCCCGGCTTATCGCCTCCTGAGAGGTGGTGGTTGATGCCTCGGCAGCTTCTTGGGCAGATTTAATCGCCGCTTCAGCAGCTTCCTGGGCCGCCTTGGCGGAAGCTTCAGCGGTTTCTCTGGCTTCTGCGCTGACCCGTTCTATCCGGCTTATCGCCTCTTCCGAGGCTCTGGCTGACGCCTCAGCTTTCTCCTGCACGGTACTGGTCGCTTCCCTAGACTTCTCCAGCGTCTCGCGGCTCATTGTCTCAACATGAGCAAGAGCCTCCTGAAATCCCCTGACCAGCTCATCATGCGCCGCTTTTATCTCATCTCTCACCGCTTCCGCCTGGCTGATTGCCTTCTGTGACTCCCCGGATGATGCTTCGGCGGCTTCTCTTGAGGCAGTAATTGCCGCATCAACGGCCTCTCTGGTAGCTCTGGAGGCCTCCCCAATTGCTGACCTATTTTCCTTGCTTATTGTCTCGGCTCTGCCTATAGCTTCCTGTGAAGCCCTGGCGGAATTATCCGCCGCCAGTCTCATATCCTTGCTTATCGCTTCAGCACGGATGATTGCCTCCTGCGAGGTTCTCAATGATGTTTCGGCAAGCCCTTTGGCATCGTTACTTATTCTCTCTGCCCTGACGGCCACTCCCTGAGCCTCTTTTGACGCCGCCTCCGCTGTTTCCCTGGTTGTCCGGCTGGCCCTTTCCGCCTTGGTGGCAGCGTCTCCAGCTTCTTTTATCGATGCTTCGGCAGCTACTTTGGCCTCCCGGCTGGCCTTTTCGGCCCTGCTGTAAGCTTCCTTGGCTGCCCTGATGGACTCTTCAGCCGCTTCTTTAGCAATCCTCCCCGCCTCTTCAGCTTTATTAAGCTCCTCTTTGGCTGCCCGGGCTGCGGACTCTGACATTTCTCTGGCTTCTGTGCTTATCTCGCTGACCCGATTCAGCCCTTCTTCCGAAGCAACGTACGCCGCCTCCGCCGCCTCCATGGCCTCCTTGCTTATCTCCTCAGCACGATTGATCGCTTCCTGAAAACGCTTTGTGATTGCCTCGGCTGCTTCCTTTGGCGTGCGGGCAGTTTCCTCAGCTCTTTTTATCGCCTCCTCAGCGGCCCTAATGGCAGCTTCAGCACCTTCCCTGACCTCCCGGCTTACCTCTTCGGCACGCTGCACCGCCTCTTCGGCCGCCCGGCGAGAGGCCTCGGCGGCTTCTTTCGCCCCCAGGCTGATCTGCTCCGCATGTCCAATCGCCCTCCGGGCAGCCGTGGTAGTCGCCCCCGCCGCCTCCATGGCCGCACGGCTTAGCTGTTCGGCACGGATAACCGCCTTCTCCAGAGCGCCGATATCACTACCAGCACTATCCAGCACTTCGCGTGATGGTGCCTCTCTCGCCATTGACCTCACACCCAATTGTTTTACACAATTCTAATATAGGTATTCTAGTTTTTCAATATTTTTTATGGAATAAGAAAACTTCCTTACTAAAAATGATTGGTCGGATGCCAGTCACATTTCTTGCTCCACGCATGACATTATTACCAGGTACCTTATTGCTAGGAATTCTATGACAGTTATAGGCAAAATGATTGACAATAAATGGTAAGTGTGTTTAAAATAACATAACTCTCATAACCCTATAAATAGATTTAGAGGTGAGCTATGAAACTAGTAGTTGTAGGTTTCGGGCAGTGCGGTGGTCGAATTGCCGATGAGTTCGCCCGTCTAAACAAGAAAGCAAGAAACCAGCGTGGCATTGAAATAGTTACCGGCTGCTATGCGGTCAACGCTGATGCGGCTGACCTGAGTGGACTCACGAGCATCCGCAAGGACTACCAGCACAGAATCCTCATCGGCAGTCGCAAGACCGGTGGCCACGGAGTGGGCAAAATAAATGAACTCGGTGCCGAAATCGCCAGAGAGGACGGCGACAAAGTAATCGACGCAATAAGGACCACGAAGCGGTTCTTTGAGACAGACGCCTTCCTGTTTATTGCCAGTGCTGCCGGTGGCACCGGCTCCGGGGCAATCTCGGTGATGACGCAGCATATTAAAGAGCGCTATGCTGACAAGCCCATTTACAACCTCATTGTTCTACCCTTTGAGCATGAAGAAACCACCGAGGACAGAACTATTTACAATACTGCCACCTGTCTCAAATCCTCATACTCCGTGGCTGATGCCGTATTTCTGGTGGATAACCAGAGATTTGTCCGCAAGGATTCCTCAATCAAAGGTAACATCTCCAAAATCAATACCATGATCTCGGAGCCCTTCTACAATATGCTGTGTGCCGGCGAGGAAAAGAAGGCCAAGTACATTGCCTCAAAAGTGCTTGATGCCGGCGACATCATACAGACGCTGGTGGGCTGGACGGTTATCGGATACGGCAAGGCAGAACTGCCTCTAATCCGGTTCCGCCGCGAGTCAAGGCGCGATTTCAGGGCCAAAGGCGATGAGACCCTCAAGGGCATCCAGGCCATGGACGAGGCCGTCAGCGAGATGTCTTTAAAGTGCAACCCGGTGGATTCCAAGCGAGCCCTTTACCTCATCTCGGCACCGGGCAAAGAGATGAACATGGACATGGTCAAAGCCCTCGGTGATTACATGAGAGATATCGCTCCGGAAGCTCTTATCAGAAACGGTGATTACCCACGTGAGAGAGGCGTGCTTGATGTTACCGTAATCCTGTCCGAGCTCAGCGATGCGGAAAAGGTGAGGAATTACTATACCCAGTCCACGCAGCTTATCCCCGAATTCAAGAAGCGGCAGGAGGAAACCGAAGTCAAACTGAGAGCCATTGAAGACGCCTCCAAAGATATTCCCTCCCTCCTCTCCTGAAGCAGATTAGACCGGCAAGCCAGCTTTACCGCAGGAGACTCAGCCAATCTCACGCAGCAGAGCTGGCTTTTGTTTTCTAGTGGTAACCCTCATGCCTGATGCCCGAAACCTGACTCTATAGCGGGCAGCAACTGCCTAGAAACACCACCGCATATGGGTTATAATAGATAAAATGGTTTCCCTGGTCTTTTACCGCCGGTGGCGTCCGCAGACCCTGGCTGAAGTGGTCGGGCAGGAACAGGTTACCAAGACACTGCACAATGCCCTGAGCAGCAGCCGCATCTCCCATGCCTACCTTTTCTGCGGTCCGCGCGGCACTGGAAAAACCAGCACCGGACGCATTCTGGCCAAGGCGGTCAACTGTCTCACCAACGAGGGCAAGGGCGAACCCTGCAATTCCTGTGAGATATGCCAGGCAATCACCGAAGGCAGAGCCCTGGATGTCATCGAGATTGACGCCGCCAGCAACACCGGCGTGGATAATATTCGCGACCTCAGGGAAAAGGTCAATTACGCTCCAAATGAAGCACGGTATAAAGTCTATATCATTGATGAAGTTCACATGCTGAGCACCAGCGCGTCCAATGCACTGCTCAAAACCCTGGAAGAGCCGCCGCCGCATGTCATCTTCGTCCTGGCCACCACCGAGGTTCACAAAGTATTGCCTACCATAATATCGCGCTGCCAGCGCTTTGATTTCCGGCGCATCTCCCAGGCCGATGTGGTGACCAAATTAACGCAAATCGGCAAGAAAGAGACCATTAAAATCGAGCCCGAGGCACTGCGGCTCATTGCCAGGGCGGCCACCGGCAGCCTGCGCGACGCCGAAAATCTCCTGGAACAGCTGACCACATACTACGGGAAGAAAGTCACCCTCCAGCAGGCACAGAACATCCTGGGTATCACCGGCGACTGGCGCGCCAAAGAGATGGTAAAGCACATCGTGAATAACGATGTCGCGGCCGGGGTATCGACCATAAACGACATCAACAGCGATGGCCTTGACCTGCGCCAGTTCAATCGGGAACTGGTGGAATACCTAAGGGCGCTGCTCCTGGCGAAAACCGGCTCCGCCGAATCAATAGACCTGCCGGCCGAGGACGTTGAAGAGCTGAAGGAACTGGCCAGCAAGGCGTCAATAGCGCAGATATTAAAGGCCGCCAAGCTCTTCGGACAGCTTGACCTCAGCCTCGACAATTACTCCACGTTGCCGCTGGAGCTGGCGATGGTGGACGCAACCCTGCCCTCCGCCAAAGAACCGCCGATAGCCAGGGCCGAACCTGAGGCACGCCCGCCAGCCAGACCGGCAGCCCCGGAAACCCCACCCCCTGTATCGGCGAAGGCCGCCGCCGGAGAAGAACGTCCCCGCAAGCCGGCGGTGGAGCCAAAACGCGAGCCGGAACCAGCCCTGACGCCGGAACCGGAAGCGAAAAAAGGTGAACCAGAACCGGCACCGGCGCCGGCAGAAGCTGCCCCTGCCACCCCCGCTGGAGCCAGCGGTGAAGAAATCGATTACCTTAAACTGAACTGGTTGAAATTCATCCGTGACGCACCCCCCAGCATGAGCCGGACCCCCGCCGCCGCCCTGCTCCGGAGTGCCAAGCCCAAAGCCATTGAGAACAATACCGTTATATTGTCTTTCAAGATAGCGGAGCAAATAATCAGTAACTTCCTGGGTCGGGCCTGCCGCGTTCGCTGTGTTTACGAGCCGGAGGCAAACCACCTGATAGAAGAAGCCCTGAAAATAGGTGCCCAGATAATTGAATCGGAGGAGAAATGAACAGGTTTATGTTGCAGCAGGCCCAGAAACTCCAGGCCAAACTGGCCCAGGCCCAGGAGGAATTGAGCAACCTGACCGTCGAGGGCAGCTCCGGAGGTGGTGCCGTCAAAGTCACCATGAACGGGCAGCAGAAAATACAGTCGGTGGAAATATCACCCGAGGTGGTCAACCCGGAAGACGTTGAGCTTCTTCAGGACCTGGTGCTGACCGCGGTCGGTGAAGCCCTGGCCAAGTCCCAGGAGGCGGCGGCCAAGCACCTCGGAGGTCTTACCGGCGGTCTGAAAATTCCCGGGCTAACCTAAACAGGCGAAGGAGATACGGCATTGGACCAGAACGTTCTGCCCAACGCTGATGTTATCGACAACCTCATTCAGGAATTCAATAAATTGCCCGGCATCGGGCCCAAGAGCGCACAGCGCATTGTCTATCACCTGTTGCGGGCCGGGGATGAGCAGAGCAAATACCTTGCCGAAGCCATTCTTTCCCTGAAACGGAAGATAACCCTCTGCTCGGTCTGCTGCAACGTAACCGAGTCTGACCCCTGCCCGATATGCCGCAGTGACAAGCGTGACCGCAGCCAGATATGCATCGTGGAGCAGCCTCAGGACATACTGGCCCTGGAGCACACGGGAATTTATTACGGGCTGTACCATGTCCTGCACGGGGCCATCTCCCCCACCGAAGGCATCGGCACGGAAAACATCAGGGCGAAAGAGCTGATGGACCGCCTGAAGGACGGTTCGGTCAGGGAAGTTATCCTGGCCACCAATCCCAACCTTGAGGGAGAGCAGACCGCCATGTACCTCAGCCGCCTGATAACGCCGCTGGGCATCAGGGTTACCCGCCTCGCCCGTGGTCTGCCCTTCGGCACCGAGCTTGAGTACGCCGATGACGTCACTCTCACCCGCGCCATCGAAGGCAGGCAGGAGTTTTAAGATTTAACTCGCCGTCTTTAATCTTTTTTAAACTATTGCTCTTCTTATGCTTTCAAATGGATAAAAAAAATTACTGGAACAAAAGGTTTCAAAGCGAGGGCTATGTGTGGGGCACACAGCCGAGCCAGACCGCCGAATATGCAGCCAGAATATTCCGCAAAAATGGGGCGAAGAAGATTCTAATTCCCGGCTCTGGATACGGACGGAATACCAGGCTATTTTCGGAATCCGGCTTTGATGTCACCGGGATTGAGATATCGGATATTGCCTGCGAGATGGCCAGGGACTATGACCCCTCGACAACACACTGCCAGGGCTCAGCAATCGATATGTCATTCATTGATGAAAGTTTCGATGCCATATACTGCTTCAATGTCCTGCACCTTTTTGAAGAAGGAGAAAGGGAAGCATTTATCCGGGAGTGCAATGACAGACTAAATGACGGCGGCCTGCTATTCTTCACCGCCTTCTCCGACCATGACCCGAGCCGTGGACGGGGTAAAAAACTAGGCAAAAACACATTTGAAAGCCGACCAGGCAGGCCCGCCCACTATTTCAGCGAGGAGACTTTTCTTTATTACTTCAGAAGCTTTGCGGTGCTGGAAACCGGGATTGTGGAAGACCCGGAGAACCACGGTGAAGGCCCACACACTCACGTCCTGCGCTATATTCTGGCACGGAAAACCTATCCGAATGATATTTAAGTCCTTACTTGAACACGGAGGCTGGTATGAAATCAAGGCGTCCGATAAAAATCAGAGTCTACATGAGAGCCGTAACCGCCATCCTGCTGCTTATCGTCTGGGCGCTGGTTACGTTCACCGGCATCCTTATCTGGGCGGCACCTTCCGGACCCCGGTCAGGACAACGGCCCCTGCTTTTCGACCTGACCAAAAGCGAGTGGGGCGATATTCATTTCTGGGTGGCAGCGGCCACCGTCGCCGTCACGCTGGTTCACATTATCATTGACTGGAAAGCCCTGCGAGGTGTTATCCGCTATCTGGTGAGCGTCCACCGGGAGCAAGGGATACGGGAATAAGATGCGGAAATGTCAAAGCCACGCACCTATCAGACAGAAGCCGTCATTATCAAAAAGACCAAGCTGAGGGAGGCTGACGTCATATTTACCCTCTACACGCCGCACCTCGGCAAGATTCAGGCCTTTGCCAAAAGCGTCCGCAAAACGAAAAGCAAAATGGCCGGACATCTGGAGCTCCTTACCCACAGCCAGGTCTCACTGGCCAGAGGGCGCAATCTGGACACCATCATCGGCAGCCAGACCATCAACAGCTTCCTGCCTCTGAAGAGCGACCTCTGGCTCACCTCCTGCGGGCTCTACATCACTGAGCTGGTAAACCAGTTCACCGTCGATAACGTTGAGAGTTTATCCCTGTTCCAACTGCTGCTGGAGTCCATGAAGCAACTATGCCGGTCAGGCAACAGGGACCTGACGCTGCGCTATTTTGAACTGCACCTCCTCGATGAGGTCGGCTACCGGCCACAGCTTCAACAGTGCGTCTCCTGCCAGAAGCCACTGGCGCCGGTGGTCAACTCTTTCAGCCCCGAAGCCGGCGGCATGCTGTGCCCGGACTGCTCCGCAAACCATCCCTCAAGCTACCCGCTTTCCGTAAATGCCCAGAAAGTGCTGCGCCTTCTGCAGAACAGCGACTACGGCACGGTCGAACGTCTGAAAATAGATGCCGGGCTTTCCCGGGAACTGGAGAGAGTAATAAACAGTTATCTCAGATACCTCCTGGAGCGGGAAGTTAAGTCGGCCGCCTGGCTTGATGAGCTGCGGGAGCAGATGAAGTAACCATCACGACACTCAGCCCTTTACCGCAATTCCGGAATGGCCTATAATAGAAGTTGACTGGGGGTCTGGAACTCTCAGTCTTTTTACTATATTATAGGGGCAGAAATGACGACCAGACTGGACCGGATTACGCAGCAGCGCCGCGAGAAGCTGGAACGGCTTCGTGGTAATGGTATCAACCCCTACCCGCACCGCTACCAGCGCAGCCACACCACCCAGGAGACGGCCTATCTGCTTGAGCAGAACGAGGCCGGCCAGGCCGAAGAGAAGCAGGTTAACGTCGCCGGGCGCATCATGGCCATCAGGCAGATGGGAAAAAGCGCCTTCGCCGATATCCGCGATGGTGCGGGCAAGATACAGCTGCTTTTCCAGAACATGGACAAATACCCCGCAGAGCAAAGCCAGCTCTTTAAGGAACTGGATATCGGCGATTTCATCGGCGTGGAAGGACAGGTGCTCCGCACCCGGACCGGCGAGCCGACCGTTCACGTTAACCGCTTCACCCTGCTCGCCAAGTCATTGCAGCCGCTGCCGGAAAAATGGCACGGCCTCAGCGATGTTGACACCAGATACCGGCAGCGCTACCTCGATTTAATCAGCAACCCGGAGACCCAGATAACTTTCAAGACCCGCAGCCAGGTCATCAATGCCCTGCGGCAGTTCCTCAACGAGCGCGGCTTCATCGAAGTGGAGACGCCGGTGCTGCAGCCATCCCCCGGCGGGGCACTGGCCCGCCCCTTCGTTACCCACCACCATGCCCTCGACCAGGATTTCTACCTGCGCATCGCCCCGGAGCTCCACCTCAAGCGGCTTATCGTCGGCGGACTGGACCGCGTCTACGAGCTGGGCCGCATCTTCCGCAACGAAGGCGTCTCCACCCGGCACAACCCGGAGTTCACCATGCTGGAAAGCTACCAGGCCTACGCCGATTACAACGATGTGATGGACATGCTCGAGGAGATGGTGGCCTGGGTCAGCAAAAAGGTGATGGGCACCACCAAGGTAAAGTACGGTGACTACAAAATCGACTTCAAGCCGCCCTGGCCGCGCCTCACCCTGCGCGAAGCCGTTGAGCAGTACAGCGGCATTGACTTCGTCACTTACCCCACTGCCGATGGCCTGAGGGACCGGATGAGGGACAAAATGAAGGCCCGCGGGCTTGAGGTTGACCCACAGAAGAACTGGGCCAAGCTGGTGGATGAGCTCATCGCCACCTTCGTTGAGCCGAGCCTCATCAAGCCCACCTTCCTCAAGGACTATCCGGTATCGATGTCGCCGCTGGCCAAGACCAAACCCGGCGAGGACCGGGTGGTGGAGCGCTTTGAGACATTCGCCGGCGGCATGGAAATCGCCAACGCGTTTTCCGAGCTTAACGACCCGGATGAGCAGAGGCAGCGCTTCGTCCAGCAGCAGAAAGAGCGGTACGAAAAGGACGAGGAAAGCTGGACCATTGACGAGGACTATCTTCTGGCTCTGGAATACGGCATGCCGCCCACCGGCGGCCTGGGCGTTGGCATCGACCGCCTGGTGATGCTGCTCACCAACCAGCAATCAATTCGCGAGGTCATCTTATTCCCGCAACTCAGGGAGAAAACGTAATAAAATTAAAGAGGAGTAGCTGAGAAACAAAACCTCCAGAACAGGGGGGCATGAGGGGTGGAATATTAAAAGGAGAATTTTAGAGGGGCGAAGCCCCTCTTACCCAACCTCCTCCCCCCCTCCTTTGAAGGAGAGGGGGACAAAGGGGGTGAGGTTGATAAAAATTAAAGAGGAAATCCATGCTTGACCTTAAATTCATCCGTGAAAACAGCAAGGTTGTCGAAAAAGCGCTGAAAAACCGTCAGGACAGCGCCCCGATTGACGAGATACTCGAGCTCGACGCCGACCGCCGCCAGAAGATTCTGGAGCTGGAGAGCCTCCGGCATACCCGCAAGGAAGCATCAAAAGAACGGAGGACGGACAAAACGTCGGCCGAAGAGGCACGCGACCTGCGCGCCATGATACGCGACTTTGAAGAAGAGGTGAAGAGCATAGATGCCCAGCTTGAGGAACTGCTTTTACAGGTGCCCAATGTCCCGGACCCCTCCGTGCCCGTCGGCAAGAGCGAAGATGATAACGTGGTGGTGCGCACCTGGGGAGAGCCAAAGCGCTTTGACTTCACCCCCGTCCCCCACTGGAAGCTCGGCGAAGCGCTGGACATCATCGACTTTGAGCGCGGCGTCAAGCTTTCCGGCACGCGGTTCTACGTCCTCAAAGGACTGGGCGCCCGACTGCAACGCGCCATCATCTGGTTCATGGTTGACCTCCACACCGGCAAACACGGCTACCAGGAGGTCTATCCGCCGTTCATGGTGCGGCGCGAGTGCCTCGTTGGTTCAAGCCAGTTGCCCAAGTTCGCCGACAACCTCTACCACGACTCGGAGGATGATTTCTGGTTCGTGCCCACGGCGGAGGTGCCCCTCACCAATCTTCACCGCGATGAAATCATTCCGTCGGGCGTGCTGCCCTTCCACTACGTCGCCTACACCGCCTGCTTCCGACGGGAGAAGATGTCCGCCGGCAAAGATACCCGCGGCATCAAGCGCGGCCACCAGTTCGACAAGGTCGAGCTTTACAAATTCACCGAGCCGGATACCTCCTATGACGAGCTGGAAAAGATGACCAGCGATGCCGAAGCGGTCTGCCGGCAGCTTGGTCTGCCCTACCGCGTCGCCATGCTCAACACCTCCGAGCTTGGCTTCGCCTCGGCCAAGTCCTATGACATCGAGGTCTGGGCGCCCGGCTGTGAAGAGTGGCTTGAGGTCAGCTCCTGCTCCAACTGCACCGATTTCCAGGCCAGAAGGGCCAATATCCGCTACCGCCCCACCCCGGACTCAAAGCCCCAGTTCGTGCACACCCTCAACGGCTCCGGCCTCGCCCTGCCGAGGATAATGATTGCCGTCATGGAGAATTACCAGCAGAAAGACGGCACCATCTCAGTCCCCGAAGTTTTAAGGCCAATGGTGGGGGAGAAGGTGATAAAATAGATTATGGAGGGGTGGCCGAATGGACTATGGCGGCGGTCTGGAAAAACATTGTCCTCGCCAGAGGGAGGTGAACGGTAATGCGCAGGTTTATTACCAAAAGGTCTCAGAAAGCGGGGCTTCCCCCGGGCACCCTCGTCCATATCGGAGAGCAGAAGACGGAGAAGGTGCGGATTAGCGTCATTGATTATGACGAAAAGCAGCTTAAAGAGATGGAAGCGGAAACTATTGAGACATGTTTCCCTTTCAAGGACAGTCCGACGGTCACCTGGATAAACATAGACGGTGTTCATCA
>Ga0315547_1003112_pt1 | contig 11044 bp, 16 predicted proteins | sample SalMarSW160240MG_2_FD_202542 | JGI IMG/M metagenome (GOLD analysis project Ga0315547, IMG submission 202542) | Salt marsh sediment microbial communities from the Plum Island Ecosystem LTER, Massachusetts, United States - Salt Marsh Sediment SW1601-240 ... | reverse complement strand
TGACAATATCGGCTAGGGTTAGAGCCCAACCTGCAGGACCCAGAAGGGCTTTGCCTATGGTTGCGGGAAGTAGATGGGCAACTGTGCGGAATACGACGGATAACGTGCCCAGGGAGTCATTGATATCATCGAGGAGGGTCATGGTGGTTCCGATGTTCGAGATCCATGTTGGAGTTGGGCTGCCCATCATCCGCAGGTAGGATTCTTTCTTTGCGGCCATGATGCTCTTGATCTCTTCATATCGATGTGCACCCAGGGCGTCAATATCTTTCTTTCTGTACAGTTTAACCTCTTCGTCAGTGGGAGGTCTCTTGAGATCGATCTTGACGATATCTGAAAAGCCTGGGATATGCATTTCGTAGCCATACTTTGCCACATATTGGGCCTTCTTAAGGTTGAATTCCGCGTTTGTGAACCGGTGGGCTTTGACTGGAAACTCGTATTTCATGGTTTTGGGGTTTTTGCTCCTTTTCGGGAAATTGAAAAGCCCAAATTTGCGCCAGGTTGAACGATCTCAACAGGGTTGGGGTTATGGCATAGGGTTCATCATGTAAATGATGATACCATACATGCTAGCCGCGTCAAGCAAGTCCTCGTTGGGTATCGAGGATACCAAAATCATCCTTTCTACCTTCATGATTTTGGGATCCCTCAACCATAATGCCCGGTAAGCTTGGAGCTGGCCAATAACTCTGAGGCCTGGATTTGGTGCAACCTCTATAATCCATACCTCATGGTCGAGCTCGGCGATCGCGTCCGCCCGTTTGGCCAGGTTAACCCTCCACATGCGTTTTAGAGGATCCCTTTTTTCCTGATCAGTAAGATATGGGCCGCCAAGTAGGCAATCATAGTACAAATTGAGAAAGCTCGAGCCCCACTTTTCTAAAAACTGGTACCAAATGGGGACGTCCTGCCTTAGCATGTGCGGGGGGTCTCCGCGCCAGTCTAGTCTGTATGGTCTTCCGAGGTCGGTGGGCATGATGGGTGTGCTCCTTTTAGCCAGGTCAAGTCGGTCTGGATCCGGGCGATCTTTATCTCGAGTCGAACGGCCCAAAGAAAGATGGCGGCGATAACTGGGAGTGATTGCCAAATATAGTCGAGCATAGCGAGTTTAAGAGTAAAAGGGTTTGCATGGATGTCATGTAAATTCAACAACCTCGTAACTGATTTCCATCTCTGAATATATAGAGTCACGTTGGGCGCGTATTGTGGTGGAATTTAGCAGGAAAACGCGGAGCAATGCGCGTGTCAAGGTGTCTGTGGCGGAGGTAACAGAGAGATAGCTGACAAAGGTTTTATCTGTATCTACCTCGTCGATGGTGGCGTCGTGGTAGGTTTCCGCTCCGATTTGGATGGTACCTCTCTGGATTGATTTAATACCTGCTGTGCATTGAATGATACAAATATTGATGATTAGAGAAACTCCAGTCAGGTAACGTGTGGCTAGGATATGGGTTGAATCGGTGAGCTCAATACGGGCAAGAGCGGCCCTGCAAAGGCTTGAACTGCACTGAATTCCGCCGTAGACAAGAAATGTGTTGTCCATATCCACTTCATTGATCAGTACCTGTGCGGTAAGATCAGGTGCAGGGATTGTAATAATCAGGTGTTGAATGGCGTGGATTAAGATCTCCGGGCACCTGGGAATATAGCCGATCTTGTTGGCGGGCTGGTTATATGCAAGAACCTTCTCGTCTCCCTTGTCGGTGTCGTTTATGGGCACGGCCTTAATGAGCTGTGCATCATGGATTATGTCGGTCTGGCTTATCCCCTTCGTGGTGAGGGAGTTGGGCACGGTCACTTCTCCTTTTGGTGAAACATATACTCTGATATGTGAACGGTGACGGCGTGGCCTGCTTCAGAGTTTACAAGGAGAATGTTCAACCAATAGTTGGCGTAGTCGGTACCGGTGGGCTTGCGTGTGGTTGCTGTATAAACGAGCTCTCCGTCCATGTAGAATTGTGGATATGCCGGAGGGTTGTAGTCCCAGGAGAGCAGAACGTCATGTTCTGCGGGTGTAGTCCAGTCTGCTATCTCGTGGGTTTCGAGATCGCCGGCTGAACATGACATGGCAATGAGTGAGCCGTTGGAAACACCGAAACCGATTCCGTTTTCGGTGGGTAGGTTTCCGGGGCCTATGCCGATGGTGGCGATAACACCGGCTGTTAGGTCGATGTGAAGGCGTGCCTTCATGGCCCTGGGTTTGTCCCATGAGTTGGGGAGGTGAGGATAATCTGGATCCTTGATCAGGTTCGCGAAGTCGTTTAGTGTGCCTCCGATTACCAGGGTAACATAGTCGTGGTGTAAAACGATCGTGGCGTCGCCGACAGTTGATGTGCTGAAGCCTGCAAGGCTCTCAAAAAGGGTATGAAAAATCGTATTTTCGTAGGGAAAGCGTGGGGCGGCATATCCCTCGATCATCTCGGCTATCTTTGCCCTGGGGACGGGAAAGCCAAGAAACATGTTGCCCACTGGCTTAACCTCCTTCCCTAAACCACCCCATAAGTTTGGACCTAGTGGGTGTTGCAGGAGTAAAGGTGACGGCCGTGGCCTTAACCTTAAGCGTGAAGAAGTCGAGCGAGTAGAAGCTATCCTCGAAGAGCTCTATCTTGGCGCCGTATGGCTTCACCGCGTCCCTGGTAAGCTGGTAGTCGACAACACCATCATACGTGAATATATCAATTCGTGTGACCTGCTGAGCGAAGGTGAACTCGTGATAGGGTATGATGATGTAATCCTCGCCGAGGATCATGATGTCCGTGTCGAGAGTGAGATCTCCGTTTGCAACGGCGGTTATAAGGGCGTATGTGGTATCGGTTACGTTCTTAACGAGATAGCCGGCAAGGATGCCGTCATCCTCGAACGGTTCGCTTGCGTCCTTGAGGTGAAATGCTGTGGTGGCGTCTGTGGTCCTGGCTGCCTCGGTAGCTGCGAAGTCGTGCTCGATCTTCTCGTAGTCATCAAAGGCGCCACCGCGCTGGACAACGGCTAATGAGCCGTCTTGAGTACATTTGACAGCGACGGGCCCGTAAGGTCCCTGTCCGGTCATCCTGGCCAGAACACGGGTGATGAGGTTGTTGATGTATACCCATGGAACATATTTAGGCTCAAGCTCGAGATCCTGCTCGAAGAGGTCCTCGCTCTTAATCTGCTGGTAGATCTCCTTTGGAGTGACTCCCTTGACGTCCGGGGGTTTTGTCATGGCGTAGCCTCCTTTATGAGGTTATCTCATATTCGTAGGCACCACGTACGTTGCACAGGGTTGCTGAGCATTTAATGGCCACCTTGAAAGACTCGCCTGCAGGTATATCGATGTCCACGGGAATGGGCTTTGATGTTGGCTCTGCTTTGTCGGGCGCGACGCTGGCCGTAAGGCAACACGGAAAGAGCTTTTCCGGGATGTCGAAAACTTTGGCTCGCTCGTGGTAGCCCTGAATGTCATTATCGTCTGTGCCTGCGTGCTTGTCCATCTGGATATGGCATGAAACCAGACGTTTAGGCTCTGCCTCGGTGGACTTAAGTCCGCCATCATAGGTGATAGCATTTGCCACACCGGTTATGCGGAACAGTTGAAAGTATCTCATAGTAAAGCCTCCTGGATTTTAAGATAAGTATCTAAAATAACTGGTATTCAGTTGCGATTACGTGGTGTTAAATCCTCCTGGCCTTTTGGATGCAGGCCATTAAAACATCTTCCGCGGTGACGTTAACGGCGGCTGAAAGGTCGACAAGAAGCTCGTCCCCAGCAGTGAATGGAATTGGTGAGGGAAAAAGCTTGATGTCCGTGTTTGTCTGGCGGCAAGGTCCCCAGGTGAAATAGCTCATCCCCTGGGTGCAATAGATGCCGCGGCGGTCTTCATTCCAAAGGACGCGCCGATCTTTCGTAAGCCTCAAAAATCTCATGGTGTTGGCCGTGTCGTCAACATATCCACCCCAGTCTTTAAGAAGGATGCCTAAAATATCGATTTCATATCCGGCTGGAACGACTTCACCGAATGGAAAAGCGGGATATTCGGCAGGGTTGCGGCTTTTGTCGAGGCGGCCGTATGTACCGGCGTCGATTTGGGCGGTGTTGGTACCATAGTTGAGGTAGGTGAAAGATGGTGATTTGGAGCCGCAGTCCTCTTCCGGCTTGACGTCCTCTGCGTCCCAGATCTCATAAAGTATGGCGCCAACAATATCTGCGCCGGCAACGGCAGGTTTAAGCTCGAAGGTCTCGCCTTCGCAGATAGGGTAGCCATCAAAAGCCTTGAGTTGCTGCAGGCGTTCAAAAACATTGGGCAGGGCATCTGCTTCAGAGCATTGCTCGAGGTGGTTAGAGGTAATACTTCCAATATACCAGAAACCAATACTGAGCCTGTCTATAAGACACTCGCAAAAGCCGCCGGCGTGTCGTGCTCCGATGCGGAGCTGCTTGATGCGGTACGCCTCGCCTACCTTTGGGGTCAACTCAATGTTTGCGGTGGCTCCTGAGAAATTCTCCTTGACCATAAAGGGTTCTCTAAGTCCCATAATAAATACCTCCTTTTTGTTGGTTTTGGTGGTTATATGCCAACTAATCCCCTAACCAAAAAGACAAGTAGATCGTCGAATGGGTTCGGGGTAGCCTTTGCGTTGGTCTCCCAGTCGTCCAGGAGGTGCTTAAGCTTGTCCCGGATTTCTGGGGTGGCCTTAAGCAGTACTGCTCTTAAGATGCCAAGTAAGAGATCTTGCCACATGATTGAGTTGGCTCCTTCGTTTTGTGGTCCACAAGGGGGCTGTTGTATCTTGTGGTGTTAAATGTTGACTTTCTGCATTTTGTATGCTTCCTGGAGGATCCGGCTGCCGGTGAGGCCTCTGCGAGCTCCTCGACACACAAGATACAGTGTCGATATTTTACTTGACCTTCTCCTCGATCATGGCGTCAACCACTTTCTTAACCCGCTCGAGGTTCCTGGGGTCCCTTTTGGGGAACTTAGGGCCAAGATCGACACGCTCGATGGCTGCATGGAAGGGTGCGAAGCCCTTCTCGAAGTCGGGGCCTGCAATGTAGACGCCTTCGGCGAATCGGCCCGGGCCTTTCTTGAGGGCCTTCTCTTTCCACTTGGCAGATCCTGCCTTGTCGATGCCCTTGACAAAAAGGCCTTTAGCCTGGGCGGCGTCGACGCCCGCCTTGTAATTTGCCTCGGATGCCTTGGCCTCCTCTGCCCAGTCGCGTTTGGGGTTTTGGATGCCGAGCTTATAGTCCTCGGTACGCCCAGGGGTTACCCTGGTCCACTTTTCTTTGACTGCGGATAAAGATTTTATCTCGGCCATTTTAGAGCCTCCATGTGAAAGGTTAATAATATCAGGCGGATAGCCTGGTGAAAACTTTTAGGTGTGGTAAATTTACCACACTTGACAAAGGGTGTCAAAGAAAAATATAAGGGGGTTGGTAGAAAATCTTAAAGAAGGGGTGAGGTATGAAAAATTCTCCAAAACAGGCGGTGCCAATTCTGGCAACACTGAATGCTCTAAACAGGAAATATGGGAGGCTGTATTCTTATCCGTCCCAGGTAACGATATTAAATCTGTTGTCTGTGTACCAGGGGGTGGATATTGCTATAGCTACCCTGAACCGGTGGCTGAGAGATGCAGAGGATAAGCAGTATTTAATCCGGATCCGTAGGATTAAGAGGGACAAAAAGCTCGGTCTTCTATTCCAGTCAACGCTGTATAAGATCACAATTAAGGGATACCATGCTTTGAGTCGAACCGGTGTGAGTGTTTATGCTCAGATCAAGGCGCTGTGGGCTGATGGGCTTAGGGCTGGATCGAGGCGGCTCGCAAAATACAAGGGGCCGGTACCTTTAAAGGCGGTAATTGAGTCAACCATGATGTTCGGAGGTAAAAAGACCGCCTTTATAAAGGTTTAAAAATACCCGTTCATCTCGGAGCATTTGGTGAGCTCCAAAAAAGTGATAAACGGGCATTCCTTTCGGGTTTGCGGGGGTTTTACTTGTTTTTACCCTGCCGGGAAAACTCCCTGACTATCTCAAGAAGTCTCATTTCGAGGATATCCCGGATATCAATCTGCACCTCGGTCTCGATCATGGCAATATGAGCGAGATCCTGGTGCTCTGAGTCTAGTCTTCGGGCCTTGACTTCTAAGTCGTTTAGTATTTCGTGTTTAGGTCTCATGTTTCTTTCTCCTCCTTGATTCTGTCGCACTCCTCTAAACACTCCCGGAAGAGTTGAGCTCGGACGGCGAGGTCCATCATGCGCTGTAGGCTTGGCTGCTTGCGGTGTCGCTCGTGTCTAAGTTTAATCAGGGTGTCCTCTCGGCAGATCTTAATCGTGGCATGGGTGTCCTTGTCGTTGTCTGAAAGGTTGGCGTACAGTAGAGCGTCCTCGGTGCACGTGAAAATGGGAAAGGCTCTTCTGTCCTTAGGCCAATTGTCAAGCCTGGATATGATTGGTTTCATTTCTTTCTTCCTCCTTTCTTTGGTGTGTGGTAGTCAAATTTAGGCGTGTGGTGTTCCAGGTCGAAAGCTTTGACTACTGCTGTAATGTGCTGCGATAACATGTCCTTAAGTGTCAGGCCCTGGAGGTCGCAAAACGCCTTAAAGCGGTTCCATTCCTCGTCATCAATACCGGTGAGCATATATTTTGCCATGATGTTTCACCTCCTTTCGTTAGTTGGTTTGGTGCCCTCCCCTTCTCCACTTGATCCTTGATCGGGTTAAACCAGGCTTTTACACTCGGGTCAATGATGATCACCCCCTTTGTTTAGATGGTGTAGGTTATATATATCATGGATATTATAAAGATGTCAAGTATTATTTTTATCGAGGTAGAAAAAGGTTGTCTGGATGTTGAAAAACTTTTTTCCTCCTGGAGGAAATAATATAAGCCCGCCCTGGCGTTTGAAGGGCTAAAAGATGTTGTGATTACGTATATTTACGCTTGTTCCGGACAGAGAGGTAAAATACCGGTATTTGGCACAGATCTTGCGAATTCGCCCTAAATGATGGTTTTGGTGTGGCTTTACGCTGTAAGCCCTCAAGATTCTTAGGTTTTTTCGAAGCAACTAGTATGGCAAGATATTCCCGGACCTGTAGAGAAAAAACCTTCCTTATTGTCTTTGCTTTATAAGATTCTCTGTACTCGGATTATAGTTTATCATTTATGATAAACGGGCATTCTATGCGGGTTTGCGGGCGTTTTTGGGCATGGAGGCCCATGGGTAGGGTGTTCTAAGGTAGGAGGATTGGCTGTGGCGTATCCTGTTAGCGACTGGGATGGGCTGTGGGCTAAAAGGATATGCCACAGCCAATCCTTACCTTTAGGGGTGGGTGAAACGAGTCATTTACGCCGATTTTGGTGTAAATGTCTCGTTTCGGTCGGGGCGGTCTGTGGCAAAAGAGAAAAAATAGTTGACATTGGCTGGAGAGTAGACTAATAGGATATAATTATGCATTGGGTGGTTAAGTTGACGAGCCATGGTGGGCAGTACAGGGTAACAATTCCAAGGGAGCTGGTTGAAAAGGCGAGGCTTGAGGGTGTGGAGTATGTGAAGTTATATTCGGTTGACGAAGGGGCAATTATAATTGGGGAGTATCATGGTAAAAGGAGGGAAAAAAGAGATTTTCCGGAGGATTAATCTTGATCTGATTGATAGACCTGAGGATATAGCGCGTATGGAAATCGGGGAAGGGGAGTTGAAGGAGCTTGCGGATTCCATATCTGAACGTGGGTTGATGCAACCAATAGAGGTTACGCCTCGTGGTGATAGGTATTTAATCGTTTTTGGGGATCGGCGATACTTGGCGCATAAGCTGCTTGAGAAAAAGGATGTGATGTGCCGGGTAGAGGATATTGAAGACACGCAGGTGGTGATTGACAGAGCGATGGAGAACCTTCAGCGTGTTAATCTTACGCCCTTCGAGGAAGGGCATATGTATGCGGGCCTAAAGGAAAAAGCCGGATTGGGTGTCGAAGATATCTCGCGAAGGGTTGGGAAGAGTCCGGGTGTGGTCCATCGGCGAATGGACATTTTAAGGATGCCGGAGTCTTTCCAGAAGGCCTTGCATGAGGGATCTATAAGTGTTTCTGTCGCTGAGGACCTCTGGAGTTGTCCTGATCAGGGGAAGCGTGAGTATTTTTTGGAACTGGCTGTTGAACATGGGATCACTCATAAGGTGGCGAGGCAGTGGATAGATGATTTCCGAAAGGAGTTGAGGGGGAAGGTTGAGGGGGTAAATAGTGGGGTAGGGGGTTTGGCACCGTATGAAGACCAGCCGCTTTTCCGGGCGTGTGATTTATGTAAGGGTCCGGTGGAGTATAAGGATGTTAGGGAGTTACGGCTTTGTCCTGGATGTTTTGAGGGAATTATGGAAGCAGTAAAAAAGAGCGCTTAAATATGCCGGGGGGGTTTGTTAACGGAAGGGTTGGAGAATTCCCTTCCTCCTCCTTGCCCTCCCTGGCTGAAAGGAGGTGATAGAGACATGGATGCTCCTACGGTTGCAATGGAAGTTGAAAGAGTGATGAACCTGGTTCGAGGTTTCGGCTGGGATAAGGTTAGGGAGGAGCTCGTGGAAGATGAGATACACATTACCATCAAGAAGAAATCTGCCGCGGCTGCAACTGCCGGTCCACCTCCTGGGCCATCGTAAGGTTGTTCTAAGGTTATCCGGGGCCTCCTGGCCCCGGAAGGGAAGCAAAGAGTAACCGGTTCAATGCAAAAGCCCAGGCGTGTGTTTGCCTGGGCTTTCGTACACCAAGTGCCAAAGCGGAAAGGGCTCCGAGCGCCGCAATTTTGGTCCCCCAAAATTAGTGTCGTAACTTGTTACGACACGGCGGCAGCGTGCCCCGCCCCCAGGGTCCCGCGCCTGACGTAGTCGGGGGTGGGTGGGGACGGGGGTCGGAGCCCTTTCCGCTTTGGCACTTGGTGTACGTCTTTTGCATTGAACCGGTTACTCTTTGCTTTCCTGTTCCCCTTGTTTTTCCCAATTTTGGAGATGTTCCGGAAAATTCCGTACACTTGTTTGGATTTTGTTTGGGTGGAAATGGCCTAAAATCGGCCTTTGGGGCCAAAAAGCAAAGAGCATGAAATGTTAATGTTTTGGACCTGAAATCAGCTTAATTCCGCACTTAGGACATATTAAGCGTATAATCTCAAAAAAGGTCCATTCTGCGTTTTTTGCGGGGGGGTACATAATGAAATCCGCAAAGCATTGGCGTTGTTTATCGTTTGTGGTTGGTGCCATTGAAAATCCGTGGTCGATTAGCTTAAAGCAAGCTTTCGCAACTGGGTGAAGGGCAATTTCGACTTGATCTTCGCCTTCCCAAAGAGCTAAAGCATTTTCAGAGAAGCTATTGACAGATTGCATGCCCAATTGTCCAAGAAGTGTATGTTTCTGTGTTTGTGCGTACTCTTGAAATGATGCTTCAATCCGGCCATCAGCCACGTCCATGAGCTCGCCTGCAGAAACATACTGACTGTTGGTGTGGAGGTGGCCGGTATTTGAAGGCCAGGCAAGGCCTTCTTGATCAAAAAGCAATTTTGTGAGTGGGTCCTTTGGCTTCTTAGCTGGGAGGATAATGTTTTCGAGGCCGTCAATCATATCGAGTGGGTGATATTCGAGGAACAAAGGGTATAAGACCTGGGTGGCTGCCTCTGCAGCAAGATATGTTTTGGTGTGGTCTTCCGGTGAGAGCTCTTGGCCGCCCTGATTGAGGACAGACGCCGCGTATATCGCTTGGATTGAGTCGGCCTCGAGCTGGGTGAGATCTGGAATCGGCCATTTCACTGTGACTTTTTTACCGGTCAAAACTCTGTAAGGACCGGTAAAAGCCTCAATGAATGCGCCAAGTATAGGGCCAAGTGATAGGCCAATCCCAAAAATACTATTTGTTACCTGCAGAGCTTCAATGACTTCGCCTTTGCTCGGCTTAAGCCTTTTGAGTCTTTTGGCTCTTTTGACTTTGGCTTCAGCACAAAAGGGGTTGGTGGCCATGGATTTGGCAAGATCTGCTTTAGCTGTGAGATACGTGACCGGTGCGGTTGATATAGTCATGGCCACATTGACAATATCGGCTAGGGTTAGAGCCCAACCTGCAGGACCCAGAAGGGCTTTGCCTATGGTTGCGGGAAGTAGATGGGCAACTGTGCGGAATACGACGGATAACGTGCCCAGGGAGTCGTTGATGTCGTCGAGCAGGGTCATAGTGGTTCCGATATTGCTTACCCACGTTGGGGTTGGGCTGCCCATCATGCGCAGGTAGGATTGTTTCTTTGCGGCCATGATGGTTTTGATCTCTTCATATCGATGTGCACCAAGGGCGTCAATATCTTTCTTTCTGTAGAGCTTAACCTCTTCGTCAGTGGGAGGTCTTTTGAGATCGATCTTGACGATATCTGAAAAGCCTGGGATATGCATTTCGTAGCCATACTTTGCCACATATTCGGCCTTCTTAAGGTTGAATTCCGCGTTTGTGAACCGGTGGGCTTTGACTGGAAATTCATATTTCATGGTTTTGGGGTTTTTGGTCCTTGTCGGGAAATTGAAAAGCCCAAATTTGGCCCAGGTGGAAAGATCTCCAGGGGGTCAAGGCTAAGACATAGGGTCCATCAAGTAAATAAGTATGCCGTACATGCTAGCGGCGTCAATCAAGTCCTCGTTGGGCACGTCTGAGACTAAAATCATCCTTTCGACCTTCATGATTTTTGGATCCCTCAACCATAATGCGCGGTAAGCCTGGAGCTGGCCAATAACTCTGAGGCCTGGATCTGGGGCAACCTCTATAATCCACACCTCATCCTTGAGCTCGGCGATCGCGTCGGCGCGCTTGGCCAGGTTAACCCTCCACATCCATTTAAGAGGATCCTTTTTTTCTTCCGGGGTTAAATAAGGGCCTCCTAAAAGGCAGTCATAGTATAGGTTTAAAAAGCTCGCTCCCCACTTTTCTAAAAACTGGTACCAAATGGGGACGTCCTGCCTTAGCATGTGCGGGGGGTCTCCGCGCCAGTCTAGTCTGTATGGTCTTCCGAGGTCGGTGGGCATGATGGGTGTGCTCCTTTTAG
>Ga0315547_1003111_pt1 | contig 11046 bp, 10 predicted proteins | sample SalMarSW160240MG_2_FD_202542 | JGI IMG/M metagenome (GOLD analysis project Ga0315547, IMG submission 202542) | Salt marsh sediment microbial communities from the Plum Island Ecosystem LTER, Massachusetts, United States - Salt Marsh Sediment SW1601-240 ... | reverse complement strand
CTTCTGGGGGCGGCTTTGGGCTTTTTGTGGTTCAATTCCCACCCGGCGCAGGTCTTCATGGGTGACACCGGAGCTTTATCGTTGGGCGCAGCCTTGGGGACTCTGGCGATACTGACCAAAAAGGAGGTCCTCTTGGTGATAGTCGGCGGGGTCTTCGTCCTGGAGGCCCTCTCGGTGATTCTCCAAGTTCTGAGTTTTAAGCTCACCGGCAAAAGGATTCTGAAAATGGCGCCGCTCCACCATCACTTCGAACTCTTAGGATGGAAAGAGCCCCAGGTGGTGATCCGGTTCTGGGTTGTGGGGATCATCTTTGCACTTTTGACTCTGTCGACCTTCAAGATCCGTTAGGCCGATCATGACGTTCCGTGAGGTAATCTGCAAAAAGATCGCGATACTGGGGATGGCCCGCTCCGGTCTGGCGGTGGCCAAGCTCCTGAAAAGACACGGGGCGAAGATTTTCTTAAGTGACATAAAAGGGGAAGAGGAGCTGAGCGAATCCATCTCGGAACTCAAAAAGCTCGGAGTCGAATTCGAAACCGGGAGTCATACCGAAAGGGTGATCGAAGGTAGGGAGCTGATCGTCCTGAGCCCGGGGGTCCCCCCAGATTTACCGATTCTCCTGGAGGCGAAGAAAAGGGGATTGGCTACCTTGAGCGAAGTCGAAATCGCCAGCTGGTTCAGTGAAGCCCATCTGGTGGGAATTACCGGCTCCAACGGAAAGACTACCACCGTCTCGCTGTTGGGCAGGATTCTGAAGGATGCCAAAAAGGAGGTCTCCATCTGCGGCAACATCGGGCTTCCCTTCTCTGAGGTGGCCACCACCGTCTCGAATAGTGGTCATATCGTCTTAGAGCTGTCCAGCTTTCAGCTCGAGAAGATAGGTGGCCTGCGCCTGGAGGTGGCGGTAATCCTCAACATATCCCGGGATCATCTGGACCGACACTCAGATATGCACTCGTACAAGAGAGCCAAACTCCGCATCCTTGAAAATCAGAGACCCAGCGAGGTGGCGATATTGAACGCTGATGACCCGGAGCTGTCGATGGGAGGTGAAATCGTCTCGCCTCGAGAGGAGATCAAAGTTAAGCAGGGGGTGCGAACTCTGTTCTTCTCCACAAAAAGGGAGGTCGGCGAGGGAGCCTTCGTTAGGGACGAAGAGATCGTCCTGAAAACTCTCCAAGGAGAGGAACCAGTAATCCCGATCTCCGAAATCGGAATCAGAGGTCCTCACAACTTAGCTAATTCCTGTGCAGCCTGTTGCGTCGCCTCGGCGTTGGGCATAGACAGCGAGGTTCTCAAGAAAAGCTTACGCTCCTTTAAGGGAGTCGAACACCGCCTGGAGAAAGTGTTAGAAGTTGAAGGGGTCAAAATCGTGAACGACTCCAAGGCCACCAATGTGGATGCGGTCTGGTATGCCTTACAGAGCGTCGAGCCTCCGGTCATTCTCATTATGGGAGGGAAAGACAAGGGCGGAGATTTCCTACGTCTCAAGGACCTGGCGAAAAAGAACGTCAGGAACCTGATCTTGGTGGGAGAGGCTAAAGAGAAGATAAAGCAAGCTTTAGGAGACTCTGTCGCGACAAAGGTCGCGGCTGACATGGAAGAGGCGGTCAAAGTCTCCCGGCAGTTGGCTTCCGAGGGGGACACGGTCCTCCTCTCCCCGGGATGCGCCAGCTTCGATATGTTTAACGACTATGAACAGAGGGGAAAGGTCTTCAAAGATCTGTGCCGGGAGATTTTCCTTTCCCACCGGGGATCGTTGGGAACCAGACGGGAGAAGGTGAGGTGACCGCGAAACCGAAAACGGATAATCTGCTGTTCTTCATCATCGTCCTCGGGGTCGGCTTTGGCCTGGTGTTGGTCTGCAGCAATTCCCAGGTGAAAGCGGAAGAGGATTTTGGCTCCCCTTATCATTTCCTCCTGAGGCAGTCGGTTTGGGCCCTCTTGGGGTTTCTGTTTATGGTTTTCCTGTGGAGGAGCGACTATCACCACTGGCTGAGGCTCTCTCCGTTTCTTTTGCTTTTCACTCTGATTTCACTGGTTGCGGTTTTTTTCTTTCCCTCCATCAACGGTGCCAGAAGGTGGATACACTTCGGCTCTTTCCAGTTTCAACCCTCCGAGCTGGCCAAATACGCGATGGTGATGTTTCTGGCCTATTCACTGCCGCGTCGGATTCGAGTCTTTCGGAGAAAGCCGTTCACCTCCGAGAGGAGAAGAAGCCTCACCCCCTATTTGATCATTTTGATGTTAGTGTCCGGGCTAATAATGTTCGAGCCCCACTTAGGGAACACCGCCATCGTCCTGGTTTCGGCCCTGGCTCTGTTGTGGCTGGCGGGGATGAAATTCAGAAAGGTCCTGCTTTTGGGCCTGCCGATCGCGATCATAGCCGCCGTAATGGTTTTTGAACTTGACTATCGCCGCAAAAGAATTGACGATTATTGCGATTCTCTTCGTGATCCCCTGGATGGCGCTCACCAGGTTCGCCAGTCGGCCTTGGCTTTGGCGGGTGGTGGTCTTTTAGGTCGGGGTTTGGGAGAGGGAGGGCAGAAGTGGTTTTTCCTGCCGGAAGCTCACACCGACTTTATCTTTGCCTCCGCCGGGGAGGAGCTGGGATTCCTGCCGCTGTCGGCGCTGCTTTTGTTTTACATCTTCTTAGGCTGGAAATCGTATCAAATTGCCTCTCGCTCCCAGGACGACAGCGGCTTTTTTTTGGCGATCGGGGTCGGCACGGTGCTCACCGTCAATGCTCTTTTAAACCTCGGGGTGGTGCTGGCACTTTTGCCCGTTACCGGGGTGCCTCTCCCGTTCATCAGCTACGGGGGCTCCTCTTTGTTTATGAACCTGGTGGGGATGGGTCTTTTACTGTCGGTAATGAGACGCAGTTATGCCTTACCGAGAACCAAGCTCTTAAACGGCGGGTTTGTCGCCCTGCGCGGAAGATTGAACCATGGATAGAATCGTAATCGCCACGGGAGGCACCGGCGGGCATCTCTTTCCGGCGATAAGCATCGCCGAGGAGCTAAAAAAACAGTTGCCCGAAGTTGAGATTGGCTTCGCCGGCGAGGGCAAAAGAGGCGAAGAGACAGCAGTGGGGAAGTACGGATATAGCTTCGAGAGGATCCCCTGCTCTCCTCTTTTGAGAGAGTTTGGGCTACCCTTGAGGTTTGTCCTCAAAAACGCCAGAGGATTTCTCGAGGCCAGAAAGTTTCTGAAAACATTCTCCCCGGATCTGGTGGTGGTCACCGGTGGATACGCCTCCGCTCCGGTAGGGCTTGCCGCCTGGAGGTTGAAAATCCCGATTCTTCTGCAGGAACAGAACTGCCTTCCGGGTTTGACCTCGAAACTGCTGGGGAGGTTCGCCGAAAGTGTTTGTTTCGGTTTCGAGCCGGGCTCTTATCAGTTCAATAGGCCCGAGAGACTTACTGTCACGGGTAACCCTCTGCGCCCGGAGCTTACTACATTGGACCAGGAGGCGGCCATCGATGACTTCACGCTGGAGCCTGATTTCCGGACGGTATTAGTGATGGGAGGCAGTCAGGGAGCGAGAAGCCTTAACACCATTCTGATAGAGGTCTTTGACTTCATCGAAGATCACGGACGGCTGCAACTCATCTGGCAGACCGGAGAGATCGATTTCGAAAGGTGCCAGGGGAGCGTGAAGGGTCGAGGCTTCCCCCACCGACTTTTCAAATTCATCGACAATATGTCAGCGGCCTATTCAGCCGCAGACCTGGTTGTCTGCCGCAGCGGGGCCCTGAGTTTGAGCGAGCTTGCCTTCATGGGCAGGCCCTCTCTCTTGGTCCCCTATCCCTTTGCCTCCGAGGGGCATCAATACCACAACGCCCGCTATTTTCAGGAGAAGGGAGCCTCAACGGTGGTCTCCGAGTCGGAGTTCAAAAACCTCTACTTCGAAGCTCAGTTCAAGAAGCTGGTGAACAATCCAGCGCTGTTGGTGAAGATGGGAGATTGTGCCAGCAAATTGGCATCTCCGGAGGCGGCTCGAAAGGTCGTGCAAGAAGTTTTGACGCATATGGACAAGAAGGTGTCCGCGGAAGGATGAGATGGTCTTTTTCAACAAGGTAAAAAAGCTCCACTTCGTGGGGATCGGCGGAGTGGGAATGTCGGGAATCGCTGAGGTTCTGCTCAACTTAGGTTACACCGTCACCGGCTCCGATTTGAAGGACTCCGAGACCACCAAGCGACTCGCCTCCCTGGGCGCCAAGATAGATATTGGTCACAAAGGAGAGAACGTCGATAGCGCCGACGCGGTGGTGATCTCCTCCGCGGTGAAGGGCGCAAATCCGGAAGTTGAGTACGCCCGACAGAGAAAGATTCCGGTCATAAGAAGGGCGGAGATGTTGGCGGAATTGATGCGCCTAAAATTCTCCGTCGGGGTGGCGGGAACTCACGGGAAAACCACCGTTACCTCTATGATCGGCCATCTGCTCACCGAGGCCGGTCTGGATCCCACCATAATAGTCGGCGGCAGAGTCTTGAGTTTGGGCACCAATGCGGTCTTGGGAGGAGGCGATTTTCTCATCGCCGAGGCCGACGAGTTCGATCGCTCCTTTTTGAAACTCTATCCCTCGGTTGCGGTCATCACCAACTTAGAACCGGAGCACTTAGATTGCTATCGGGATCTGGGGGAGCTTCAGGAGGCCTTCTTGGAGTTTGCCAATCGGGTCCCCTTCTACGGGAGGGTGGTACTCTGTCTAGATGAAGAGAACCTGCAACCTTTGGTCCCTAAGCTTGAGCGTTCCCTTCTCACCTATGGGCTGGTGCCCAACACCGACCTCGTGGCCGAAAAGCTCTCCTTCAAGGAGAACACCAGCAGCTTCAAGGTTTCCTTTCAACAGAAGGATGTAGGAGAGTTCAGCCTTAGAATTCCTGGTGAACATAATGTCAAGAATGCTCTGGCGGCACTTGCGGTGGCGTGCGAGCTGGGAGTTTCCTTCGAGACTTGCAGGAAGGCTCTGGCCAACTACCAGGGAGTGGGGCGGAGGTTTGAGTTCAAAGGTGCCGCCAGGGGCATTTCTGTTTACGACGATTACGCTCATCATCCCACCGAGGTGATTGCCACCCTGAAAGCGGCCCGTTCCGGTTGGGACAAGAGGCTGGTGGCGGTCTTCCAGCCCCATCTGTATTCCCGCACCCGGGATTTTTGTCTGGATTTCGGCAAGTCCTTCTTTCTGGCAGAGGTTTTGGTCATTACTGACATCTACCCCGCCAGAGAGGAGCCGATCCCGGGGGTGAGCGCAGAGCTGATCGTCAAAGCCGCCAGAGATTACGGACATAAGCAGGTTCACTATCTGCCCCGAAAGGAAGAGGTGGTGCCCTTTTTGAAGAAGGTATTGAGGCCCGGCGACATGGTCATTACCATGGGCGCCGGCGATGTGACCAAACTCTCAGACCAGCTGGTGGAGGAGCTGAAAAAGTGAAAGCTCTCCTGCTGAAGCTGCTACGCTCGTCAGTGGTCGTGGCAGTGATATCGTTAGGCCTTTTCCTCTGGGCCTATCACAGCCCCGAGTTCAGAGTCGAGGATCTCTCCGTGGAGGGAACCAGCAGTCTGAGCTCGGAGGAGCTTGTGGAGCTCACCAGCATCAAGCCGGGGAGGAATCAGCTCGGGATCGACCTGAAGGAGGAGGCCTTGAACGTGATCACCCACCCCCTGGTGGCGGAGGTGGAGCTTGCTCGCAGTGGCCTGAAAGGTATCGTCTTAAAGGTCAAGGAGGAGTCCCCAGCTTCGGTAATTCGGGGGGAGAGGTGTTTCGGCCTCTCTTTGGACGGGAGGATCATCCCCTATGAGCTCTGTGAGGGTTTCTTGCCTCTCCCGATTCTGTCCGCTCCCAAGGTCTCACTAACTCCCCTTGAGAAGCTCAAGGAGCCACAGATCCTTTATGCGCTCGATTTCTATCGGTCGTTTCTGAAGATAAGTCCTCTCTGGGCAAAAAAGGTCTCCAGAATCGCTCTTTCCAAGAGCGGGGATTTGCTGGTGAGCCTAAACCCCAGACCGCTCACAATCAATTTCGGCAGAGGCATGTTCACCGAGAAGATCCACCGGCTGACATTCATCTTGAAGGAGAATCTCTATTCGCTGGAGGAGATTGAATTAATCGATCTGAGAGTGGCGGATCAGGTCTTGGTTTTCCCGAGGGGAAGCTGAGGAGGAGATATGAGTCGCGAAGGGATTCTAGCGGGTTTGGATATCGGGAGCTCTAAGGTTCGGATGCTGGTGGCAGCGCTCGACTCCGGGCTCTCGCCGAAGGTGATCGGATTGGGAGAGGCCCCCGCGGAAGGGATGAGACGAGGGCTTCTGGTCGATCTGGAGAAGACCATCGGCTCGGTCGAGGCCGCGGTCATTGAGGCGGAGAAGTCCGCCGGAGTGGAAGTGAATTCCGTTCTGGTGGGGATCGGTGGCAACCACCTCCAGAGCATCGACAGTTACGGTATGACTCCCATCTCCGGCCCCGGTGGGAGGGTCACCATCGAAGATGTCGAGAAGGTGTTGGAAGCGGCGGAGGCCATCTCCCTCCCCATGGACAGAGAGATCCTTGAGGTCATCCCCCAAGATTACACCATCGACCATCACGGAGGCATCAAGGAACCGCTGGGATTGGTGGGGATGCGATTGGAGGTAAACGTTCACGTCGTAACCGGAAAGGTGAACTCTAGGCAGAACCTCGTCAATGCCTTAGACAGCCTCGGTCTGGAGGTGGAGGGCTTCATCCTGGGACCTTTGGCCTCCGGCTTGGCGGTGTTGACTCCCGAGGAGCAACAGCTGGGAGCAGTTCTCTTGGACATTGGCGGCGGGACCACAGACATCGCGGTCTACTACGACGAGGCCATCAGGCATCTCGCCGTCATCGACCTCGGGGGAAAGGACATAACCAACGATCTGACCAGCGGGCTGCGCATCCCGGCAAAGGAGGCCGAGAGCCTGAAAATCCAGAAGGGCGGTGTCCTGGGTGGGATAATGGATCCCGAGGAGACGGTCAGCTTGCCGAGCGTGAACGGCCGTAAGCCCTGGAAGGTGGCGGTCGGCGTCGGCACCTCCATCGTCGAGGCAACGGTGGAGAGGATCTTCGATCTGGTCAGAAGAGAGCTGAGAAGTTGTGAATACGTTGATCGCCTGCCGATGGGAGTGGTCTTGACCGGGGGGAGCTCCCGACTTCCAGGGATCAGGGAGCTGGCCGAACAGATCTTGCGGATGCCAGCTCGTCATGGTTTCCCACGGGTTCTGGATGGTGAGGGAGTTGAGCTCTCCTCCCCGGAGCTGGCCACCTGCGTCGGATTGGTGCTTTACGGTTTCTCGGGGAGGAGGCCGGAGGGCCGCAGCGGCCTGGATAGGGGAGGTTTCTTCGGCCGGACCTGGGGAGGTCTGAAGAGAGTGTTCAATCGACATTTCTGACGATTTTGGATTTTGAAGGAGATACCCACCCAGAAATAGAAAGGGAGTAAGATGGCTTTCGAGTTCGATTTTGAGAGCGATAACCACGCCAAGATGAAAGTGATCGGAGTTGGCGGAGCCGGGGGAAATGCCGTTAACCACATGATCGACACCGGCCTCTCCGGAGTGGAGTTTATAGTTGCGAATACCGACCTGCAGTCATTGGGCATAAGCAAGGCCCCCTGCAAGCTGCAGATCGGGGAACAACTGACCGGTGGCCTGGGAGCTGGTGCGATACCGGAGGTGGGGCGACAGGCGGCGATCGAAGACCACGACAAACTGGAGGAGGCATTAGAGGGGGCGGACATGGTCTTCATCACCTGCGGAATGGGCGGTGGAACCGGAACCGGAGCCTCCCCGGTGATTGCGGAGGTGGCCAAGAAAGGCGGAGCCCTGACCATCGCCATCGTCACCAAGCCTTTCAACTTCGAAGCCAGAAAGAGGATGGCAAGGGCCACCGCGGGGATCGAGGAACTCAAAGAGAATGTGGACGCGCTGATAGTGATACCCAACCAGAAGCTTTTAGAGTACGTCGATAAGCACGTTCCCCTGCTGGAGGCCTTCAGAATCGCAGACGACATCCTCCATCGAGCCACAAAGGGCATATCCGACCTGGTCGCCATCCCGGGGCTCATAAATCTGGATTTCGCCGACATCCGCACCACCATGTCCGAAAAGGGGGATGCCCTTCTGGGAACCGGTTTCGCCAAGGGTCAGAGCCGAGCGGTGGAGGCCGCCAGAGGCGCAATCTCCTCCCCGCTTCTGGAGGATAACTCCATATCCGGCGCCAGAGGGGTTTTAGTCAACATAACCGGAGGCGAGGATATGGGACTTCACGAGGTGGCCGAGGCCGCCGAGGTGGTCTCCAGAGCGGTCGGAGAAGATACCAACCTCATCTTCGGGGCGGTCATCGATCCTGAAGCCAATGGCGAGATGCAGGTGACTGTCATCGCCACCGGGTTTAGTCGCAGCACCAAGGAGTATGGCTCCCAGGAGCTGATCGGAGATCTGTTCAGCCGGGATGGTCGCCTCCGGGAGGGAAAACCAGGGACCTCCTTTAAACCAGTAGAAACAACGGTTAGCCCCCTGGGGAAGAAAAGGGAGGTGCTCCCGGAGACAGAGGCCTCTGTGCTCGACGAGGTTTCGCTCGAAGAGGAGGACTTAGAGATTCCCCCGTACCTGAGAAGGAGGTTCTCACGGTCAACGGACTGAATTTGACCGGAGATAAAATGAGGAGGGGGCTGTCGAAGCGCCCCCTCCTCCGTCAAACAAGGTACTGTTCTTTACTGAGTTTCTACCTCCTGGGGGTTGTAGTTTCCCTGGAGGACGATCCGGTATTCTCCGGTGGTCGGGTTTACAGACTCCACCCGGCACTTGCAGTTGATGGAGTTGTAGAGAACGTTGGAGAGTCTGGTGGTCAGGGAGGCCGGAGAATTGGGAACCTGCTCCAACCACTGGAACTCGTTAATGGAGAATTTCTGCACTGTGATCTCCCATGGTTAAGGGTTTTTGGTTTTGCTGGACTGTGGGCAAAGCTGTTTCTTTAACGTTTAGTGGGTCTCCTCCGGCCACCAGCCGTGCATATCCAGAGTGCCCTGAAGGATAATGCGATACTCCCCGGTCTCGGGGTTAATGGACTCAACCCTGGCCTTGGTGTTGTAAGAGCTGTAAACCAGGTCGTTGATCTTGGTTTGAAGCGTTGCCGGAGAGGTGGGATACCTCTCAAACCAACTGAAATCGTGAACGTTGAATCTGTACATAGTTTACCTCCTTTGGATTTTTTTGGGGTTAACGCTTTAAAAGGGGAGCCTTGCCCACAATTTTTTCTTTCTTATTTTCATACCCGCATTTCAGGACGACACGATATTTGACCGCGGCGGGGTTAGCTGCCTCTGCAGAGGTATCAGAACCTAGTCTCAGTCGCAGTTTTCGCTTCTCTCCTCTTCCCTCTCTCGGGGGAGCAGGGGCCGTCGTGGGGTGAATATGGATGGTCTTTTCAGACATATCTCTAATGGGACTTCTCTTACTTTCTTCTCTCTTTACTGAGTCTTCGGTAGTTGCTTAATAGATGTTGGGCTTCATCCCTGGAGCAACCGATGCGGTCGGCAATTTCTCCAGCGGTGAATCTTTTCCTGTAATCGTTTTCTATAATTTTCGCCAGTTTCGTCAATTTCTTTACTCTGTTTTTCTGAACAGTTCCGTTGTTTAAGTTTTCCATTACCTCCAGGGCCAGATTGGCGGCGAATAGTGCCAGTTCCTTTCTTGGGCATTCCACGAAGATGTCGTGACGGCTGATCGGTCTAACGTATCCACAGGTGACTCCGCTCACTGAACTGAGCCCACTTATGTTGGCAATCAGGTCTATGATGATATGCTCGATTAAGTGGGCGATGTTGGCGTAGATATCGGCCTCCTTTATGGGGATTCCTCCTCGAGTTCTGACTTTTTCGGCGTAGAGTGAATCGTGACAACATTGGTGTCTCTTTATGCTTGGAAAGAGTCGCGTCAAGCTTCGATAGGTCTCTTTAAAATCGCCCAGAAACTTGACATCTTTTTTGTGAACCTCCAGGACGATTTTGAGAAAGCGGTCGCCGGGCTTAAACTTGCTGTTGAGAAGCAGGATTTCAGGGTAGCTCCCATAACCGACCGAGGATATTTCCATGGAGTTCCCAGGCTGACGTTCTCCCCAAATTGCTTTTTTTTATTCGGCAGTTTTGTTCAAAACATTAACATTTTCTTGAGGGAATTCGAGGAGGGGAAAGCACCCAGTCTCTCAGAAGTTAGCCCCGCGAGGCTCAGCCCCTTTTGAGCGTTTTAGGACGAAGCAAAAGGTTCGGAAGTCAGCTCATAGGCTGGGCAGTCATAGTTCTCTTGCCCGGAGAGGATCACACTCTGCTGGCGGGGCCAACTTCATCAAAGGGAGAAGCTCTCCCCGATACTTCTGAAAATCTGATTGATGGGATGAGCCGCTTCCTTCTGCCTTTTCTCTTTGAAGGCCTCGAAGCCCTTGCGGTAACTCTTCATGAACTGTTCCGTGAACTCCCCTTTTCTGATTTCCTCCAGGATCGCGCGCATCGCCATGCGGGTGCGCTCACTTATTATCCGGGGGCCGTTCACGTAAGAGCCGAACTCCGCCAGCTTGGAGATTCGCGAATACATGCCGGCGATGCCGAATCTCTTGATCAAATCGACGATCAGATCCAGCTGGTGGACGCACTCCAGGTAAGCGTTCTCCGGAGGTAGTCCCTGCCCCACCAGGGTTTCGAAGCCGGCCTTGAGCAGTTCCGCCAGCCCGCCACAGAGGACTGCCTGTTCTCCGAAGAGATCTCCCAGGGCCTCGTGTTCGAAGGTTGTCTCCAGCACGCCGGTGCGGGTGAGCCCTATTCCCTTAGCGTATGCCAGGGCCTTCTGGAGGGCTTTCCCGGTCCTGTTCTCATACACCCCCACGAATCCTGAGACCCCCAGCCCCGCTTGAAACCTCTTTCGCATCACCTCGCCGGGGCCGTGAGGAGCAACTAAGATGACGTCAACGTGGTCGGGAGGCTGGACCAGCTTGAAGTGGACCGAGAAGGCGTGAGCGAAAATCAAACACTTCCCCT
>Ga0315547_1003107_pt1 | contig 11061 bp, 10 predicted proteins | sample SalMarSW160240MG_2_FD_202542 | JGI IMG/M metagenome (GOLD analysis project Ga0315547, IMG submission 202542) | Salt marsh sediment microbial communities from the Plum Island Ecosystem LTER, Massachusetts, United States - Salt Marsh Sediment SW1601-240 ... | reverse complement strand
ATGATAAGCTCTTTTATTTTTTGTATGCTTTATCGTTCTCTGCTTGTGTGGTACGGCAAAAGGGCCGACTTGAATTATCAAAAAATAGGCAAAAATAAGTAAAGAAGCGGGGCAACTACATAAAGGTCAAAAAATACGGCTGGCCTGTTATCAATACGGGGGGTTTACCTTGCCCCCTCTTTTGATGAGATATTGATTATTTTTTGAATTTCGGCAAGCTTGTGCTTTAATGATTTGTTGTTGTTCAGTTCAACAGCGAGTTTCTTACAGGAATTGGTCACGGCAGAAGGGTCCCTATCTCCCAGCAGGGCACCGACCTGGGCCAGCGAGTAGCTGGTCTCCTGGCGAAGAAGGGACATGGCAAAACGCCGGGCCAGAGAAGTTTCCTTGTCTCTCTTGCCGCCCTTGAGGTCTTCCGGTTTCATGTGGAAGCTTTTGGCAACGGTATTAACCACCAGAGTGGGCGTGCTTAAATCAAATTCTCCCTCTCTGCCGCCTATGTTGGCGATTGCCCGTTCGGCCAGGTCCAGAGTCGGCGGAGAATCAAAAAGCGTGGCAAAAGCGGTCACCCGGTTCAACAGCCCTTCCAGTTCTCTGATGTTTTGCTGTCCTTGGCTGGCGATGAATTCAAGCACCTCACTGGCGATATTTATTTCCTTCTGGCCGGCCTTTGCCCGCAAGATGGCCTGGCGTGTCTCCAGATCCGGGGGTTGAATATCGGCCACCAGCCCCCACTCGAAGCGAGACCGCAGCCTTTTGTCCAGCAGTGGAATGGCTTTCGGCGGCTGGTCACTGGTGATCACTATCTGGTGATTGGCATTGTGGAGGGAGTTAAAGGTATGAAAAAAGCTCTCCTCTGTCTGCTTCTTGCCGCTGATGAAGTGGATGTCATCAATCAGAAGCATTCCCGCATGGCGATATTTCAGGTGGAAATCGTCAATCCTTTTCTGGCGGACGGCGCGGACAAATTCATTGGTGAACTGCTCGGCGCTGACGAAGATGACCTGGATATGCTTGGACTGCGCTGTGTGGGCAATGGCATGTAAAAGATGGGTTTTACCCAGACCCACGCCCCCGTAAATATAGAGGGGATTGTAAATTTTGCCCGGATTCAGGGCCACGCCCTGAGCCGCCGCGCAGGCGAGCCGATTGCTACTCCCGACAATGAAGCTATCAAAAACGTATTTTGGATTGAACTGGGGGGAAGCAGACAGGGCCGGGTTTAAAATGACTGGCTCCCCTTTGTGTCCGTTTGATGGATTCCTGTACCTGCCGTTAACCTGAAAGGTTAACTGAATCTCTGAGGAGGAGGTGAGATGGATAAGTGTCTTTTCAATCAGGGAACGCTGGTTCCGGTCCAAATACTCGGCGACAAACGTGTTGGGTACGCTGACGACAAAACGATCACTCTGGTACTCCAGGCCTTCCGTTTTTTCCAGCCAGGTCCGGTAGTTTGACCTGCTGACCTGTACCTGCAACTCACCTAGGGCCGCGTCCCAGATCTCTCGTGCTGACTTGGTTTCCATTAATTAATTCAGAAAAGCGTGCAAAAGTTACCTGATATAGCTTGCAAATCCCCTTATTCGGGATTCGGCTCCTCCTTTTTTAGGCAAAAAAATACCCCTTAGCAAAACAGACGTCAGAAGCTTTTACCGGGGCAGTTGCTTGCTGGAAGATCTATTTATGCCCAAAAATCAAACGATTACTAGGATACTCCTGCGCCTTTTTTCTGGCAAGGTATTTGCTGGTAATCGCTGGGCGTTTTACAGCCCCATCAAGCCTTGCTAGGTTTTGTATACTCTCTTTATTGCCCGATTTTGCAATCATAAGTATAAACTATAAAGTTGTTGTAAAAAATTAACAGTGTTACAATTTTACACGATGAGACCAGAATTGCGCGTGCTTTTCATGGGTACCCCTGAATTCGCCGTGCCCCCGCTTGAGAAACTGGTGCAGGAGCGTTATCCGGTGGTGGCGGTTTACACCCCGCCGGATAAACCGGGCGGGAGGGGTCGCTCTTTGATTATATCGCCGGTGAAGGTTGCAGCGCAGGGCTTTGGCCTGCCAGTGGTTCAACCGGACAGTTTAAAAGAGAGAGAGGCAGTGGCACAGCTCGCCGGCTTTCAGCCGGATGTTATTGTGGTGGCGGCCTTCGGAAAGATATTGCCCCAGCCGGTTCTGGACATTCCACGCTATGGCTGTTTGAATATCCATCCTTCGCTGCTGCCCAGGTATAGAGGTGCATCGCCGGTGGCGGCAGCGATACTAGCCGGGGACGAGGTCACTGGCGTTACCATCATGCTGCTGGACAGCGGCCTGGATACCGGGCCGATACTGGCCCAGGAGAAAGTGTCGATATCGCCGCAGGATACCACGGGCACACTGTCGGCCAGGCTCTCTCTGGCCGCGGCACAGATGCTTCCTGATGTGCTTCGGCGCTGGACGGCAGGTGAAATTACGCCCCGGCCCCAGAATGAGGTCGAGGCCGCCTATTCCGCCGCAATCAAAAAAGAGGAAGGCGAGATTGACTGGCAACTTTCCGCCGATGATATCTGGCGGCGTGTCCGTGCCTACCGGCCCTGGCCGGGAGCTTATACCAGCTGGGGCGGCAAACGACTTGAGATAATTGAGGCCGTTGCTCTGCCGGCGGAAGGCGAGCATAAGGTGGGCCAGGTGGTGGCGTTGCACCGGCAGGGAGCTGCCTTTGGCGTCAGCACGGGGGAGGGGGTTCTGGGTGTAATCAAGGTGCAGCTTCAGGGGAAACGGGCCATGTCGGCGGCTGATTTTCTGAGAGGGCAGCGGCAGTTAGCCGGCACCGTACTGCCCGACTAGGCAAGGAGGAGATAGTGGTTTCGGAAAACAACCTGGATAAGTTTGAGACGCTGGTGGCCATCATTGCCCGGCTGCATGGACCGGGAGGCTGCCCCTGGGATAGGGAACAGACCCATGAATCGCTGCGTGAGGCGCTGCTTGAGGAATGCTACGAGGTTCTGGAGGCGCTGGATGAGAGGAGCAGCCAGAGCCTTGCCGAGGAGCTCGGTGACCTGCTGATGCAGATTGTCACCCATGCCCAGATTGCGGCGGATTCAGGTGAATTCCAGCTTGCTGACGTCATCCGGAAAATAAACCGCAAGCTGCTCTACCGGCACCCCCATGTCTTCGGGTCGGCGAAGGTGAAGGACGCCGCCGAGGCACTGGTCAGCTGGGAGACGCTGAAGAAAAAGGAAAAAGGAGGAAACGCCTCACTGCTGGCTAACGTCCCGAAGAAGCTGCCGGCTCTGAGCTACAGCCAGGAAATCCAGGGCCGGGCGGCCAGAACTGGCTTCGACTGGGAGAAAATCGAGGGCATCATCGACAAGCTGGCCGAGGAAGTTGGTGAACTGAAAGGGGCGGACAATCAGCAGGAGAAGGAGCACGAGTTTGGCGACCTGCTCTTTACCCTGGTCAACATCGCGCGCTGGCTGAAAATAGACTCGGAGTCGGCGCTGCGGGAGGCCAACCGCCGGTTCTACCGGCGCTTTTCCCATATGGAGGAAGTCTGCCGCCAGCGCGGCGTGAGCCTGGCCGACTTGTCTTTCGATGAGCAGAACGAACTGTGGGAGGAGGCGAAGAAGGCAGTAGAAGGTAAATAAAAATGGTCGGGGCGAGAGGATTTGAACCTCCGACCTCAGCGTCCCGAACGCTGCGCGCTAACCGGACTGCGCTACGCCCCGCCAGCACCATTATAGACGGATTTGACCTCTTCGGCAACAATCTTAGGGAAGAGTGGACGCTCTAAAGGAGAGTCAAAGAGAGGCGAAGCCTATTAATATGATTATAGGGGGAAGGGGTTATTAAAAGGAAAAACTGATGAAACACGTCATTTTAATCATGGACGGCGCCGCCGGGTATCCCATATCTGAGCGTGAGGGAAAAACCTCTCTGGAGCTGGCGCACACGCCCAACCTGGATGCGCTGGCCAAAGAGGGCGCCGTCGGGCTGGCCCGCACCGTGCCGCCGGGGATGGAGGCGAGCAGTGCCTGTGCCTGCCTGTCGGTGCTGGGCTATGACCCGAAAGTATATTATAAAGGCCGGGCGGGCATCGAGGCGAGAAGCATGGGCATTTCCATCGGCGGTGGGGAGGTCGTGTTCCGCTGCAACCTGGTGGCGGTCCGGGATGGGAAGATGTGGAGCTACAGTTCCGGCTACATCAGCACCGAGGAAGCCCATGCCCTGGTTGACGCCCTGAATAAAGCGCTCGGCGGTGATGATGTCCATTTCTATCCCGGTGTCAGCTACCGGCATATCTGCAAAATCAAAGGACACGAGGAAACGCTCCAGGCCGAGTGCACGCCGCCGCACGATATCCCCGATAAAGAAATCGCCGGATTTTTGCCCCGCGGGCAGGGTAGTGAAGCGCTGCGCGACCTGATGGAACGGTCAAAATCGGTGCTTTCTAACCATCCACTGAATAAAGAGCGGATGGCCCGCGGTGTCATTCCGGCCACCATGATATGGCTTTTCTGGGGGAGCAGCCGGCTGCCGGATATGCCTTCTTTTGCCGGCAGGTACGGCCTCAAAGCGGCCATGACCTCGGGGGTTGATTTGCTCAACGGGCTGGCGCAGCTCGCCGGGATGGACGTTCTGGACATACCCGGCGTGACCGATAATCTGGACAACGATTACCCGGCGCAGGCGAAAGGGGCCATTGATGCGCTGTCAGAATACGACCTGGTGGTGGTTCACATCGAAGCGCCGGACGAGGCGGGTCACGACCGTGCTATCGATGCCAAAATCGAGGCCATTGAGAGAATCGATGATGAGGTGGTCGGACGGCTGCGCGTCTATTCGGGCGATATCCGCCTTCTCATTATGCCCGACCACCCCACCCCGATACCGGTGCGGACCCATACCAATGACCCGGTGCCGTTTCTGCTCTGGGGAAAGGGGTTTGCCCCCAGCGGCGCCGCGAGGTTCACCGAAGCCGAAGCGGGAAGAACTGGCCTTTTGCTCGATAAAGGGTATAAAATAATGGATAAATTCGTTGCCAAGGCGGGTGTCTAGATGGCGTTAATCGTGCAGAAATACGGCGGCACATCGGTGGCTGATGCCGGGCGCATCAAGAGCGTGGCAAAACGGATTGCCCGCACCAGGGACGAGGGCAACCAGGTGGTGGTGGTCGTCTCGGCGATGGGGGACACCACCGACGAGCTTATCAAGCTGGCCTACCAGCTCTCGGAGAAGCCGGATAGTCGCGAGCTAGATGTCCTGCTCTCCACCGGGGAGGTTGTTACCAGCACCCTGCTGGCCATGGCGCTGCATGGCATGGGCTATCCGGCCATCAGCCTCAGCGGGGCTCAGGCGGGAATTCGTACCGATGCCACTTACAGTCGGGCGCGCATCCTTAAAATCGAGCCCAAGCGGGTGCTCGGGGAACTGGAGAAGGGGAATATCGTCATCGTGGCCGGCTTTCAGGGCATCACCGAGGACATGGACATCACCACGCTGGGGCGGGGTGGCTCGGATACCACCGCCGTCGCTCTGGCGGCCAGCCTGGGGGCAAAAGTATGCCAGATATATACCGATGTGGAGGGGGTACACAGCGCCGACCCGCATCTGGTTCCGGAAGCGCAGCATCTCGATGAGATACATTACGAGGAGATGCTGGAGCTGGCGACCTATGGTGTGAGGGTAATACACCCGCGGGCGGTGGAGCTCGGGGAGCTGTTCCATATTCCCATCCTGGTGGCTTCCAGCTTCAGCGAAAATCCGGGGACTTTAATACACGGAGGGGTAGCAATGGAAGTTCGGAACAAGGTAAGAGGCATCGCCCATGACCTCAATGTGGGCAAGATAACGGTGGTCGGTGTTCCGGATCGCCCCGGAATTGCCGTCGCCATCTTCAGCCCTCTGGCCAAAGCGGGGATAAACGTTGATACCATTGTGCAGAATGCCAGCATTCAGGGCATTACCGACCTGACCTTTACCGTGGTCAAGAGCGACCTTGCCCGGGCCATGGAGGTGGTCAAGCCGCTCGCGGCACAGATTGGTGCCAGGGAATGCGCCAGCGATGACAAGCTTGGTGCGGTGAGCATCATCGGCACCGGGATGCAGAACACTCCCGGCTTCGCCGCCCGCATGTTCAGCACCCTCAGCGAGAAAAATATCAATATTCAGCTGATTACGACCTCAGAAATACGGATAACCTGTATCATTAACGCTGACCAGGTCAAAGACGCGGTGCGCGCCCTGCACCGGGCATTTGAGATTGAGGAAGAATAGACGGTTGCCCCGCGGCGCTAGACCGCCGCCACTTCCTTAAGTTCCGGGATATGCTCTTTCAGGATTTTCTCAATCCCCATCTTGAGCGTCATGGTGGACATCGGGCAGCCGGCGCAGGCACCGGTCAGCCTGACCTTCACCGTGCCATCGTTGATTTCAACCAGTTCCACATCGCCGCCGTCCCTCTGTAGCTGGGGGCGAATCTTGTCCAGTATCTCGCTAACTTTGTCCTGCATAGAAAACTCCTGTGAAAGAATGGCTACATCTTCTATTTTATCTGCTGTAAAGCCGTTCGTCAAACCAGTACCAAACCCCCTTGTTTAGTTTTGATGTTTAATGTAGAATATAATACTTACAATCGGGTTCTTTTTTCAGGGGACATGATGACATACCAGGAAGAGAGGCTGGCGAGCCTGAAACGACAGCGCACCAGGCAGGCAATCGACCTGGCGATGCAGGGTCGCTGGAGGGAGGCAATCACCGCCAATAAGGCAATTCTGGAGGACTTCCCCAACGATGTCGATGCCCACAATCGGCTTGGCCGCGCTCATATGGAACTGGGAGAATACCGGCAGGCCAAGGAGGCCTATGGCCGAACGGCTGAGCTTGACCCCTTCAACACCATTGCCAAAAAGAACCTGCAACGCCTGAACTACCTCGGTGAGGCAAAGGTCACTGCCGAGAGCGCGGCGCGGAAGGTTGAGCCGCACCGGTTCATTGAGGAGATTGGCAAAGCCGGGGTGATAAACCTCTATCATCTGGCGCCAACACAGGTACGCGCCCGGCTCGTCGCCGGCGATGAGGTATTTCTCAAGATAATCAGTACCCGTCTGGTGGTTGAGGATGACCTCGGACAGTACGCGGGCCATATTGACCCGAAGCACGGTCAGCGTCTGATAAAATTAATGGATGGCGGCAACAAATATTCGGCAGCGGTGGTGAGCTCCACGGAGGAGGCGATGACCGTTATCGTCCGCGAGGTCTATCAGGACCCGAGCCAGACGGGGAAGCTGTCCTTCCCGTCCAAGGGAGTGGAGGAACACAAGCCTTTTGTTGACGAGAAGGTCTTCAAGATGGAGTCTGAAATTGAGGAAATTCTGCCGGAGGAATCCGGCTATACCATCATCGGCGGCGATGAAATAGAAGTATTGCCGGAGGAGTCCACTGGCATCGGTGACGAGCCGGTCAGTGAAGAAGAGTAGGGGGTTTTAACCTATGGCGATTGGAACGGTGAAACCGGTATCAATTGAACAGGAGATGCAGAGATCGTATCTCGATTACGCGATGAGCGTGATAGTGTCCCGCGCTCTGCCGGACGTCCGTGATGGGTTGAAACCGGTGCACCGGCGCATTCTTTACGCCATGAATGACATGGGCCTTGCCTATAACAGCGCCCACCGCAAGAGCGCCCGTATTGTCGGCGAGGTGCTGGGGAAATATCACCCGCATGGGGACACATCGGTCTATGACGCGATGGTGCGCATGGCGCAGGACTTCTCCATGCGCTATCCCCTGGTAGACGGGCAGGGCAACTTCGGCAGTGTGGACAATGACCCCCCGGCGGCCATGCGGTACACCGAAGCCAGGCTGGCCCGTATCGCCGGTGAGATGCTGGTTGACATTGAGAAAGCCACTGTCGACTTCATGCCCAATTTCGATGACAGCCTTGAGGAGCCGGTGGTGCTGCCCACCCGCCTCCCCAATCTATTGCTCAATGGCAGCTCAGGCATAGCCGTCGGCATGGCGACCAATATCCCGCCCCACAATCTCAATGAGGTCTGCGACGCCGTCTCGTATCTTATCGGTAATCCCAACGCCACCATCGATGAGTTGACCCAGTACATCAAAGGGCCGGACTTCCCCACCGCCGGCATAATCAGGGGCATTGATGGTATCAAGAGCGCTTACGCCACCGGGCACGGCAAGATTGTGGTTCAGGCCAAAGCTCGCATTGAAAATATCGCCCGGACCGGGCGCAGCCAGATCGTGGTCACCGAGCTTCCGTACCAGACCAACAAGGCTGACCTGATGGAGACGATTGCGGAACTGGTCAAAGAAAAGAAAATCATCGGCATCAGCGACCTGCGCGACGAATCCGACCGCCACGGCATGCGCATCGTCATCGAGCTGCGGAGAGAGGCTTTCCCCGAGCAGGTGCTCAACAACCTGTACAAACATACCGCCATGCGGTCCGCTTTCTTCGCCAACATGGTGGCGCTCGTGGACGGACAGCCCAAGGTTATCAGCCTGAAGCAGGCGCTCGAGAGCTACATTAAGTTCCGCCACGAGGTCATCACCCGCCGTTCCAAATTCGAGCTGAAAGAGGCCAGGGCCAGAGCCCACATTCTGGAAGGGCTGAAGATTGCCCTCGACCAGATTGACGCCATTATCAGCACCATACGCAAATCGGAGACTGCAGAGGCGGCGCGTCAGGCCCTGATGAACAACTTCGGCCTGACCCAGATACAGGCGCAGGCCATTCTTGATATGCAGTTGCGCCGCCTGGCCAATCTGGAACGGAAAAAGATACTGGATGAATACACCGAGGTCCTGAAGACGATTTCCTATCTGGAGGACCTTCTGGCCAACCCGCGCCGCATGCTCCTGCTCATCAAGGAGGAGGTCAGCGACCTGAAGACGAAGTACGGTGACGAGCGGCGAACCGAAATCGTCACCGATGGGGAGGTGCAGTTCCGCGAGGAGGACCTCATCCCGCATCAGAGGATGGTGGTGACGCTGAGCAACCGCGGCTACGTTAAGCGGGTTCCCGCTCGCCTTTACACCCTGCAGCACCGCGGCGGCAAGGGGATAATTGGCGTGGTGAACCGGGAGGGCGACCCGGTGCGATTGCTCACCGTGGCCGATACCCACGATGTCATTTTCTTCTTCACCAACCGGGGCAAGGTATACAGCCTGAAGTGCCATGAAATTCCGGTGGACAGGTCCCGTGTCGCGCGCGGCACGGCCGTGGTCAACCTTTTCCCCGTTGTCGAGGGAGAATTGGTGACCGCAATAGTGGCGGTGACTGAATTTACCCCGAAGACATACCTGCTCCTGGCCACGGTTAAAGGGGAAATAAAGAAGACGTCGGTGGACAAATTTGCCGTGGTGCGCTCAAGCGGGCTCATTGCCATGGACCTGGCCGACGGCGATGAGCTGGTAGATGCCTGTATGGCCACGGACGAAGACGGCGTTATTCTGGTCACACGGAAGGGGCAATCCATCAAGTTCACCGTGGTGAGCTTGCGGGCGAGTTCGCGTGTCAGCGGAGGCGTGCGGGCCCTGCGTCTTGCCGCCAGCGACCGTGTTGTCAGCCTGGACCGTGTTGATGTGGAAGCGTACCTGCTGGTGGTGACCAGCGGCGGCTTCGGCAAGCTGACGCTGCTCAAGCATTATCCGCGGCAGCACCGGGCTGGCAGCGGCGTCAAGACCTTTAAAGTAGCCCAGCAGACCGGTGAAATCGCGGCCGCCAAAGTGGTTACCTTCCAGGAACAGGTGATGATTATATCGGCCAAAGGTATTGTCACCCGCACGCCGGTACGGGAAAAAGACCCGCGACGGGGCATCACCGTTCAGGGCAGGAGCACGCAGGGGGTCAGGTTAATGAAACTGGAGCCTGGAGATGAGGTGGTGGCGGTGGCCGCTTTTGATGGCGAGCTGGAGCGGAGCAGCGAAAAAGCGGAAAAGGAAGGTGAGAGATGAGCATGCCCAGTCTTTCTCTGGCCGGCAGGGTGGCTATCGTTACCGGGAGTTCTCGCGGTATAGGCAAGGGAATCGCCCTCATGTTTGCCAGGGCGGGGGCGGATGTGGTGGTGTGCAGTCGAAATCTGGATGGCAAGCTGGAGCTGACAGCCGAAGAGATAAGGGGGATTGGTAGACGTTCCCTGGCGGTTACTGCTGATGTCACCAAGAGTGCCGATATAGATAATCTGGTAAAGAAAACGACGGATGAATTTGGCGCCATAGACATTCTGGTCAATAACGCCGGCACCGTTAGCAGGACACCGGTCATTGAACACAGCGAGGAGGACTGGGACCGGGTTTTTGACACCAATCTCAAAAGCTGTTTCCTCCTGTCGCGGGCGGTGGGCAAGATTATGCTGGGGCAGAAGCGGGGCAACATCATCAATATCGCTTCAGTGCGGGCAATCGTGGCTTCGCCGGGGAGGATAAGTTATAGTGTTTCCAAAGCGGGCGTTATCATGTTCACCCGGGCCCTGGCGCTGGAATTTGCTCCCCATATACGGGTGAATGCCATAGCGCCGGGCTGGATTATGACCGAGCTTACCGAGCCTCAGTGGAAAGACCCGAAGATACGCCGGGAAATTGATGCCACCATACCGATAGACCGCTGGGCTTCGGTGGATGAGATGGCCAGCGTGGCGCTCTTTTTGGCCTCGGACGCTTCCAGCTATGTCACCGGCCATATACTTGTGGCTGATGGGGGCATCTCCGCGGCCTAACTTCTGGCCTGAAACTTCTGCTGGCAGACCGGCTGCTGGCGTTGAAGTCCGCATGAATTGCAGTCGCCAAAGCGGCAGTCAGGCGTCTCCTTTCCCTCCGTGGCAGCTTGGAATTCCTCCTTCAGAAAAGCGGTTGATACTCCCAGGTCAATATGTGCCCAGGGCAGCAGCTCGTCGAAATCACGCTGCCGGTGGGCGTAGAAGGCGGGGGCAAGTCCGCTCTCGGCAAAAGCGCTCAGCCAGTTGCCGTAATTGAAATGCTCGTTCCAGGCATCAAAGGTGGAGCCCTTTTTCCAGGCGCGGTGGATTGCCGCGCCCAGGCGCCGGTCGCCGCGTG
>Ga0315547_1003100_pt1 | contig 11069 bp, 11 predicted proteins | sample SalMarSW160240MG_2_FD_202542 | JGI IMG/M metagenome (GOLD analysis project Ga0315547, IMG submission 202542) | Salt marsh sediment microbial communities from the Plum Island Ecosystem LTER, Massachusetts, United States - Salt Marsh Sediment SW1601-240 ... | reverse complement strand
AGAGAATTCACCACGAAGAGCACGAAGGACACGAAGGAGTTCTCAGTCATCAGTCTTGAGTCCAGAGTCATCAGTCCAGGGTCTACAAGCTAGAAACTGACCCTAATCCGTAATCCTTCAATCCCATCTCTGGCCTTATCAATCATTAACCATCACTGTATTTCCGCTGTTCTCTGCGTCTCTGCGCCTCTGCGAGAGAATGCTGTTGATGTTGCTCTTTCTCTCTGTCCTTTCTCATCACTCGTCACTCATCACTGTTTCACGCCTCTGCGTGAGGCACAAGCTTTTTCTCTCGCCCGTTCGTTGCACTCACTCAAGACGCCAAGATCGCGAAGGGGGAGAGAGGGAGATGCGGAAGAGGGGAGGCGCGCGACAGGCAAGGCAAACAGATCTTTGCGAGAGGCGCTCTGTTACGTACCGTATCTTCAGTTACCCACTGGAAACGACAAGGAATCAGGGTTTCTTAATCTCCATTTTTGAAAGGACGAGGCCGGTGAGGAGCTTCGGGTAGAAATCGGTCGACTTCTGCGGCATCTTCTCCCCGTGGTCGGCGACGCGCTTGACCTCATCAGCGGTCGTGGAGTTCAGAAGGAAAAGGATCTGCTCCTTCCCCTCATCCACCATCGCCACCCCGTGTTCAGCATCGACCGTATAGGTCACATTCCGCTGCTCCTCGAGGGCTACCGCATCGATCCCTAGGAGATTCTCCAGGATTGCTGCGTGGAGGATCGAGACATCGAGTCGTTTGTAGTCCGTTGACCTGTCACCCGTGATCAACCGGTCCATCAGCACCTCGTTTCGCAGGGTGAGGGTCGCAAAGATTCCATCTGTATAACAGCCAAAGGTGTGCCGGGCGTGACCGGCATGAACCGCTCCCTGCCACGCCGCAAAGGAGTCGAACCGCTGCACTTCAAAGTCTTCCTGTGCCTTATCGAGAAAAGAGGCTGCATCGTAGTTCGAAAGGCCGTGAACGAGCCTGTTAATCGGGCGAATGGACATTCCCGGAAGGTCGATGTTGAACAGGGTCATCATGCGTACGTCGAACGACTCCGGCGCTGCTTTTGCCCATTCCTTCTCTTCGCACTCGTGCATGTAGTTGACGGCGGTTTCGTAGCGGTGGTGCCCATCGGCGATGTAGAGGTCCTTATCGGCAAGAGCGCTCTGTACCGTTTCGATCACCGCAGGGTCGGTAACCTGCCACACTCGATGTAGATTCCCAAGGTTATCAGTTGCTTCGATCGTTGGTGCGACCCCCTCGATCACAGCGGCGAGTGCCACATCAGCCTTGCGTTCCGGGTCGGAGTAGAGCATGAAGATGTGGCCAAAATTCGCTTCTGTCGCGCGCATCAAGCGCAGGCGGTCCTCCTTCGGCCCCTTGAGCGTCCTCTCGTGTGCGTGCACCTTCTCCGGTTCGAGCTTGCCAAGGGCGATCACCCCTTTGCGCACGAGCCTCTCCCCAGCGAAGGTGTACTCCTGGTGATAGACGTAGAGGGAGGGACTGTCATCGCGCACGAGGACCCCTTGTTCCAGCCACTCAGTCAGGTACGCGGCGGCGCGGGTGTAGACGGTCTCACCGTTATCGTCATCGGTCTTCTTCCCCTTGACGATGCGCACGATGTTCTGCGGGCTCTTCTCGTAGCAGGCCGCCTGTACATCCTCGTAGATGCGGTCGTAGGGTGGGGAGACCACACTGCTCATATCGTGAACCTTTTCCGGGTTGTAGCGGACACCGCGAAACGGAATGATCTGTGCCATCTTCTCCTCCTAGTGGGCCTGCGCGAACTCGATAACGATCTCGGCCGCTTCTGCCCCGACTCGTGACTGCGCCTCAACCGTGGCTGCCCCTATGTGCGGGGTGAGGGAGAGGTTCTCCTGGGCGAAGAGGGTGTCGTTCACGTTTGGCGGTTCGGTGGCGAAGACGTCGAGCGCTGCTCCGGCGACCTTCCCGCTCGTAAGAGCATCGGCGAGGGCAGCTTCGTTGATCACACCGCCGCGAGCGCAGTTGATGATATGTACCCCGTCTTTCATCATCGAAAGCTCCTTCGCACCGATCGTCGCCCCTACCTGGGGGTCGAACGGGATGTGCAGCGAGATGAAGTCGCTCGTCGCCAGGAGGTCATCGAATTGGACCATTGTTACAATCTCCGGGAGGGGGCTCTCCTCGATGAACTTGTCGAACGCGATCACCCGCATCCCCAAGGCATGGGCCTTACAAGCGAGGGACTGGCCGATGCGGCCGATCCCTACGATCCCCAGCGTCTTCCCATCGATCTCTACCCCTTTAAGCTGCTTCTTCTCCCACTTTCCGCCCTTCAATGAGACCGTTCCCCGTCCGATGTGGCGGGCTAGTGAGAGGATGTGCCCAAGAGCCAGTTCAGCGACGGAGTTAGAGCTTGCCGCCGGTGTATTTCGTACCTCGATTCCCTTTTCTTTGGCATAGGGAACATCGACGTTATCGAGGCCCACACCAGCGCGGACGATCAGTTTGAGGTCGGTCGCGCAATCGATGATCTCCGCTCGCAGTTTGGTCGCGCTGCGGATGACGATCGCATCGTAATTGGTGATCTCGTTCTTCAACTGCTCGACGGAGAGGTCGGTCTTCTCGTCGAGCCTCAACCCCGCCTCACGCATCGCAGCGACCGCGCTCTGCGCCAATGGATCCGATACCAATACTCTAAACGCCATCTCTAACCTCCTTATGACAGATGAAGAACGGTCTCAATCGCCCGTAACAGCCCCTCGATCTCGTCGAGTTGCGTATCTCCCATGTGAGCGATGCGGAACGTCTTCCCCTTGATATCCCCGTACCCGTTTGAGATGCGGAGATTGTAGTCGCCAGCAAGCGTTTTTATGAGCTGGGCGACATCGATCTCGCGGGTGTTCTTGATACAGGTGAGCGTCTTCGACCAGTACCCTTGCTCAGGGTAGATATCGAAGTACTTCACTGCCCACGCCTGCACGATAGCAGCCATCTTCTCATGACGGGCAAAACGGGCATCCAGACTCTCCGCAAGGAAGTTGTCGAGCTGGGCGTTCAACGCAAACAGGTGTGGAATCGCCGGTGTCGACGGGGTCTGGTTCTTCTTGTGATACTTAAGCATGTGGTTCAGGTTGAAGTAGTAGCTACGCGGGGGGACGTCTTTCGCGCGGGCAAGCGCGCGCTCACTCACCGCTGCCACGGCAAGACCGGCAGGGAGCGCAAATGCCTTCTGCACTCCGGCGAGAACGAAGTCAAGTTTCCACGCGTCGGTCTCGATCTTCACCCCGGCCATCCCACTCACCGCGTCGACAAGAAGGAAGACATCGGGATAGTTGCTGACGACCTCAGCGATCTCCTCTACCGGGTTCATCAGTCCGGTGGAAGTTTCGTTCAACACCAGGGTCACCGCGTCGTACTTCCCTGTTTTTAGCTGCTCGTCGACCATCTCTGGCTTGAGTGCCTTATCCCACTCGATCACAAACGCGTCGCAGGGAACACCGTTTCCCACGGTGATCTCGTGCCATCGCTTGGAGAAGGCGCCGTTTACCAGGTTTAAACAACGTTTGGCAACGAGGTTCGTCACCGCTGACTCCATCGCACCGGTTGACGAAGAGGTGAACAGAAAGACGGGGGTCTCCGTGTAGAGGAGCTTCTGTAACTTTGGTTGAATCTCAGCGTAGAGCTCGGAAAACTCCGGTGCGCGGTGGTGGATCTGCGGTGTCGCCATCTCTTTCAGGATGTCGGCACGCACCTCGGTCGGTCCCGGGGTGAACAATCGCTTATGCATGGTTACCTCCATGGTATCGGTAAGGCTGTCAGACTGACTTTACTACCATCATTCTCCGTTTTCAATGCCAAAATAACCACCAAGTACGGCGAAAGGAAGCAGGATGTGGCTTCAGCTGCGTGGAGAGTGGCATCGCCCCCATTTGGTCAACCTTGGGTGATTTGCTACAATAGGTTTGTAGAGGAAAAGGAGGGAGCATGAGCGCAGGTTATATTGCAATACTGGCAGCGGCATTCGTCCTCGGGTGGGGCGTATTGAACTACAACCGCCTGGTGAAGCTGCAGGTGCGTGCGGAGGAATCGTGGCGGGACATTGATACGCAACTCAAACGCCGCTGGGATCTGATCCCCAACTTGGTGGAAACGGTGAAGGGGTACGCCACTCACGAAAAAGGGGTCTTCGAGCAGGTAACCCTCGCCCGCGCCCGAGCGATCGACGCCTCCTCCCCCAAGGAGCAGGCAATTGCAGAGCAAGGACTGAGGGGAGCCCTGAAGTCGCTCTTCGCGGTGGTGGAGAACTACCCCGAGCTCAAGGCTAATCAGAACTTCCTCGGACTGCAGCAGACCCTGGAAGAGGTGGAAGATTCCGTCCAACGTTCCCGTGTCTATTACAATGCCGTCGTGCGCGATCTGAACACCAGTATCCGTGTCTTCCCGCAGAATGTCATTGCCAACCTCTTCCACTTCAACGAGCGGGAGTTCTACCTGCTCCCCGGAGAAGAAGAGCGCGCGACTCCCAAGGTCAGCTTCTGATGCGAAAAGCTTTCGTTCTCTTCGTGCTTTTCTTCATCCTTATTAGCGGCGTCTCCCTCCTCGCCTCGGCGAGCCTGCGGATCACCGATTTCGTTGCGGAAATCAGGCTCGATAAGGAAGGGACGCTCCACGTCGAAGAGAGGCTCGATGTCACGTTCTACAGCCCTTATCATGGGATCGAGCGCTGGATTCCGGTCTCTTACCGCCGCCCGACAGGGGAGAACATCACGATCGACCTCAAGGTCATCTCGGTCACACAGGATGGAGGAGAAGTACCTTACACAGCGCGCAGGAGCGGACGGAACATCCTCATCCGCATCGGCGACCCGACCCGAACGATCACCGGCGCCCACACCTACACGATTCGCTACAGCGTCGATCGAGCCCTCCTCTTCCGCGATGACTACATTCAGCTCTACTGGAACGTCACCGGAAACGACTGGGCGATTCCTATCGATAAGGCATCGGCGACGGTTACCCTGCCAAGTACTGTAATCCCTTCCGATGTAGCGACGACATCGTACATCGGCTACTACGGCAACAATACGCGTCGCAAAGAGGCAACGGTCGATGATCTTGGGCGGTTCGTTTTCACTGCAGGCCTGCTCCTACCACAAGAGGGGCTGACGATCGATCTGGCCATCCCGCGCGATCAAGCGGGGATTGCTGCACCGACTACCTGGCAGCTCGCGCTGTGGTTCTTGTCGGCGAACAAGTACGCGGCTCTGCCGATCCTCGTCCTTATTGGGATGTTCTTCTTGTGGCTGAAAACGGGAAAGGATCCAAGGAAAGAGACGATCGCTCCCCGTTTTGAGCCACCGCGCGGGATGCACGCCGGCGAGGGAGGGGTACTGATCGATGACCGTGCCGACCTGCGCGACATATCAGCGATGGTGATCGGCCTCGCGGTAAAAGGGTACCTCGCCATCAAAGAACTGGCCGATGACGAGGAAGGGGTCACCGACAAGATCAAGAGTTTCTTTGGTCGTTCCGCGCCGCTTGACTATGAGTTCATCAAGAAGAAGGAGTCCAACGCCGACCTTTCCGAGGTAGAGAAGACCCTCTATACGGCGATCTTCGATTCCGCGCACCCAGAGACACGGACCCTCTCCTCGATGGAGAACGAGTTCTACAAGGTTCTGCCGAAGATCAAATCGAGCCTCTACGCCGGATTGATCAAGAAGGGGTACTATCCGCACAATCCGGAGCGCACGCGCCGATCCTACGCCGGTATTGGAATATTGGGACTGTTCCTTGGTGTCGCGATCGGTGTCTGGGCATCCTCCCTTTACATGGGAGTGGCGATCGCCCTATGCGGGCTGACCGTCCTCGCATTCTCGCCGATCATGCCGCGGAAGACGAGGAGAGGGGTTCTTGTATTACAGGATCTACTTGGCCTCTCCGAGTACATCGGCCGTGCCGAGGTAGAAAGAATGGAGTTCCACGATGCGCCGGAGAAGAGCCCAGAACTCTTCGAGAAGCTCCTCCCCTATGCCATCGCCCTCAATCTGACGTCGATCTGGACGAAACAGTTCGAGGGATTGCTGCAACAGCCACCACAATGGTATGTGGGAGCGCGCCCCGGGTTCAACCCAACCTTGTTCTATCTAGGAATGATGAACCTTTCCTCAGGGATGGAGCGTACGTTCGTCTCCGCGCCCCGCACGAGTTCATCCGGCCGTTCCGCATGGGGCGGCGGCTCATCGTTCGGCGGCGGGTTCTCCGGTGGTGGGTTCGGTGGTGGTGGCGGTAGCGGTTGGTAGACGCGCTTGCGGCGCACCTAAGCCGGATTATTCTCTATCGTCTTACACCAGGTGAGACAGGAGCTCGCGTGCCGCATCCGCGTCCTCGGGACGGACCTGGAACTCCACGAACTGCGCTGAGACGTTGAATGCTCCGACACCCAGGCTGCGGGACGCTCCTCCCTTTTCGAAGTATGGGATTCCCGCCCCTGCCAAGATGGAGGAAGCAACAGCACGCACTCCCTCATTACCAGTCACGAACACCGTCACCAGCTGATGGTCGTTCTTGTTCATCTCTTTCTCCTTGGGGCTCAGTATACCACGAATCCAGTGAGGGAAGGAGATCTATCTGTCTTTGCGGGGTGCTTCGGGGAAATTATAATGCACAGCAAGGAGATGATTGTAGTGAAGAAGCTTCTGTTCGTCACCCTTATCGCGTTGTGGATGGTTCCCGCCGTTGCGACAGCTCCGACGACGTACACCCTCACCCCATGGCCGTACGGGGTGATCGCTCACTACGGAACTTGACCAATAGAGGAGACCACACGATAAACAGGCTTATTAGGCCCTCGCGGGGTATCGCAAGGCTCTTGACAAGACACGAATGATATCCTAGGATAGATCCATGAAAATCCGTATCCTGCTTCTGGGTTTGCTGCTCACGGTCTCCTTCCTGGGGCTCTCTCAGGATATTGGGTCGGTCTGGGTTCTTACTGTCGATGGCGAGATCGGTCGGGGGACCGTTTCCTACCTGCGTCAGGGGTTATCCGAAGCAAAGGAGGCCGGGGCGAGTACGGTCGTTATCGTGTTCTCCACCCCAGGAGGCTACCTGGATTCTGCGGTCGCTTCCCGCGACGCCATCCTCGATACAAAGATCTCCACGATCGCCTATGTCGATCGGGAAGCGTATTCTGCGGGGGCGCTCCTCGCCATTGCCTGTGAAGAGATCTACTTCGCTCCTGGCGGGGTGATGGGAGCGGCGACGCCGGTCTATTTCGATGCCGGCAAGATGGAGGAGGCCCCGGAGAAGATCGTCTCGGCGACGCGCAAGCTCTTCGCCGCCGCTGCCGAGGCGCGTGGCCGACCGAGCGACGTTGCTGAGGCGATGGTTGACCGCGATGTCGAGATCGAGGGCCTGATCGAGAAGGGGAAGCTCCTCACCCTCACCTCGCAGGAGGCCTCCCAGTGGGGATACTCCGAAGGAGAACTGGGAAACCTGGAGGAGCTCCTAGAAGCTAAAGGGCTCACGGGCACAACACTCATTCACTTCTCCCGTAGATGGATCGATAGTGTAGTCGAGGGCCTGACCCAGTCGTGGGTAGCGGCGCTCCTCATCACCATCGGAACGCTCGGTCTTATCGCGGAGATGATGATTCCAGGGTTCGGCATTCCAGGGATTGTTGGACTCACTTGCCTCGGAGCCTTCTTTTGGTCGCACTTACTCGTCGGCTTGGCCGGATGGGAATCGGCCCTCTTCCTCCTCGGAGGGTTCGTGGCGATTCTCCTCGAGATCTTCGTCTTCACCGCCGTCGACTTCGGTGCGGCCGGACTTGGAGGACTGGTATTGATCGGGCTCGGCTTCTACACGTCCATGGTCGGTCCGTTCACCGAACCAGCGGAGACGATGCGCGCTGTAGGAGCGGTCTCCGCGGGCCTCGTCCTTGCCTTGGTGGGAACCATTCTCCTCGTTACCAGACTGCCGAAGACACGGCTTCGCTTAGGAGGGGTGATCCTCTCCTCGGCTATCACCGGTAAAGCGTTCGATAAACCGAAAAAGAAAGGGGCGGCAAGCCCATGGCTGGGACGGCAGGGTATGGCGGCAACCGATCTTCATCCCGTGGGGAGCGGAGAATTTGCCAACGAGCGGGTGGACGTAGTCTGTGAAGAGGGGTTCCTTACACAAGGGACACCGATCGTCGTGGTGAAGGATGAGGGCTATCGTAAGGTGGTCAGGAAGACAAAGGAGGAGAGATGAATATGGCAATCTACATTATTCCGGTTCTCGCGATTCTTGTTCTATGGGTTTTCTTCTACTTCGTGCCGGTTGGCCTGTGGATCTCGGCGCTGGCCGCTGGGGTCCCGGTTGGCCCGATGACCCTAGTTGGAATGCGGCTGCGCAAGGTGAACCCGCACAAGGTGATCGGGCCGATGATTACCGCCTGGAAGGCGGGGCTTCAACCATCGATCACCGAGCTGGAGGCACATGTCCTTGCTGGCGGAGATGTGCAACGTGTCGTGCGAGCGTTGATCTCGGCCGATAAGGCGGAGATCGAGCTCAACTTCCAACGGGCAGCGGCGATCGACCTCGCCGGCCGCGATGTCTACGGTGCGGTGGCGATGTCGGTCAACCCGCGGGTGATCGAGACCCCCAAGATCGGTGCGGTGGCTAAGGATGGAATTCAGCTCTTTGCCCTGGCGCGGGTAACGGTACGGGCGAACATTGAGCGCCTGGTCGGTGGAGCGACCGAAGAGACGATCATCGCCCGTGTCGGAGAGGGGATCGTCTCGGCGATCGGCTCGGCCTCCTCGCACAAGGAGGTGCTGGAGAACCCGGACTCGATCTCCAAGCGCGTGCTGGAGAAGGGGCTCGATGCCGGAACGGCATTCGAAATCCTGTCGATCGACATCGCTGATGTTGACGTAGGAAAGAACATCGGGGCCCAGCTCCAGACAGATCAAGCAGAGGCGGATCTCAAGGTTGCTCGTGCCAAGGCCGAGGAGCGACGAGCGATGGCAATCGCCCAAGAGCAAGAGATGAGTGCCCTGGTGCAGGAACGCCGCGCCGCCGTTGTCGAGGCGGAGGCGGAGATTCCCCGTGCGATCGCCGATTCGTTCCGCAGCGGACACCTGGGGATCATGGACTACTACCGCATGAAGAACATCCAGGCCGACACACAGATGCGCGAAGGCCTCTCCAAGGGCGAAAAAAAGAGAGTTGAAGGGGAGGAAGGGTGATGGGAACCACGTTCCCCGTAGTGCGCCTGATCAAGGAAATCCTGCGCGAGGACCCGCGTGCCGCAATCGTCCTCGCGGAGATCCTCGGTTCACCGCCCGGCCTTGCTGACAGTCCGCCCAAACCTTGGGAAAAGGCGTAACGCTTAAATCACTACTGTTAGAATGCGGGGGGCTGACCACAGCTCCCCGTTTCATCTGTGCCATAGTAATCAGGTACAGGGTAGGGACAAACCGCACTTCGGGTTGCCCAATAAAGAAATCCCTTGAAATTGACTATCCCCGTAGCAAGACTACGGGGTATTCCGCCAATTTTATTTTGCCCTGAAGGTCAAAACCGGGATTTCATTATTTCACCTCACCCCGACCCTCTCCTATCAAGGAGAGGGGTATAAGGAAACCCTGTGGCAAGACCACAGGGAATCTCAAGTTGAAAACGAAAAAACCTTCAGATTATTAGGAATCCAGGAGGCCAGGAAAAGCTCTGGTTCTTTGGCATATCAGTCCGTTTACATCGAGTGAGGGCTTACCGAAGTTCAATCCACGATTGTTCTTTCAAAAAAGGAGAGGGATCGGTTCGGTGTTGTCCTGCTTCAACTTCCCATGCTCGTTTATGGATTTATCATGGATTCCTGGCTTCCTCATATAAGAACCATCAGCAAGCTTGGCTTTAAGCTACCTGCTTTGAATAGCGAGGTGCCGCTAATCTACACCTCGGGGTTCTTGCGCTTGGTGTAATAGATGATGTCGTCGTGGCGGGTGTAGCCGAGACCTTCGAAGAAGAGCATTGATGCCTCGTTCCAATCCTCGATTTGACCCGCGAAGATCTCGATGCCACGAGCAGAAAGCCTCTCTTCAACCGCAGCGACAAGTACACTCGCAATCCCCTGGCGCCGATACCGTGGGGAGATGGAGAGCCGGTTGATCCACCCCTTGCGGCCATCGTGCGTTCCCAGGATCGCCCCTACCAGATCTCTCTCATCCTCGGCGATGAGGAAGACCGAACACGGCCCCTCGATCTCACGGGCGATCCTATCCCGCTGGTCACGCCCGTTCGGCCTGAACGGGAGCTCAGCTTCCTCCCACAAGGCACACAACGCATCGTAGTCGTCGATCGTCAGTTCGCGGATATTGACCATCGTTAAACCCTATCCTGCTGTAACGGAGATCCCTTCCAACCGCAGATAGGGGAGGGTGAAGTTGAAGACCCGCTCGCGTTCTTGCGAGACTCCAGAGAGATCTTTCAACGCTTGGAATGCATTCCCGGAAACGAGCGTTCCGGTGACCGGTCGGTCAAGCTTCCCGTTCTTGATCAGGTAGGCCCCCTTGGCAACGCCGGAGAAATCGCCCGAAATCGGGTCGGCTCTCCCGGAGAAGCGGGTGACAAGGAGCCCTTGTTTGATATCCCCGATCAACTCGTCCTTGGGCGCCTCGCCTGCGAGGATCTCGAAGTTGGTGGGGCCGATCCCAGGGATCGAGCGCGCCGATCCCGACGCATGCCCGGTGCTCTCTTTCCCCATCGCGTTGGCGCTGTAGCTGTTGTGCATCAACGCGATGAGAGATCCCTCCTGAATCAGGTTGAAGCGTCTGTGTGCGACCCCCTCACGATCGAAGGATGCCGTGGCGAGCCCCGCGGGGAGCAGGCCATCGTCGACAATCGACAGGATCGGCGCGGCGACGGGCTCACCGATCTGCGTTCCCCAGCGGCTCATCCCGCGAAGAACGTTCTTCGCGTTCGTCTGAAACAGGATCAACCCCGCAAGGATCCCCTGCACCGCGTTGGGCGAGAGGAGGACGGTTCCGTTGAAGCTCTCTCCTTTTTCCGCTCCGAGCGAGCCGAGGGCGTTCTCGCAGGC
>Ga0315547_1003099_pt1 | contig 11071 bp, 9 predicted proteins | sample SalMarSW160240MG_2_FD_202542 | JGI IMG/M metagenome (GOLD analysis project Ga0315547, IMG submission 202542) | Salt marsh sediment microbial communities from the Plum Island Ecosystem LTER, Massachusetts, United States - Salt Marsh Sediment SW1601-240 ... | reverse complement strand
TTGATGAGTTTGATTATAAATTACGTTAATTTAACATCAGGAAGCAGGTTTCAATTCCTGCTTCCCCTAAAAGCTGTAAACGATGTCTTGGCACATTTTCATGTAAACGATGTCCTGGCATTTATCATGTAACTATTAATAAAAAACAAATAAGGAGGGAAGAGATGAGAAAAAAAATTATATCTATGGTTATTGTCGCTCTGTTTTTGATGGGATCACTCTTTGTAGGTAGCCTCACTTCAGCTACAGCTGCGGATAAACTCTTACTTAGAATCGCCACAGCGAGCACTGGAGGGAGTTGGTATCCAGCAGGGGGCTCCATTGGTAGTCTCATAACGAAATATGTGCCTAATACTGAGGCATCAGCTCATCCAGCGGCTGCAAGTAGAGAAAATATAAGACTCCTTGGAGAAAAGAAAACAGATCTAGCTATGGTCATGCCAGATGTAGCTTATTTTGCCCAGACAGGGACAGATCTTTATCAAGGCAAACCCCCAGCAAAAATTAAGGGCCTCTTTTCATTCTGGGGAATAGATCTCCTCATTATTGCACGCGCCGGTACAGACATTTACAAGGTAGAAGATCTCAAAGGACATAAGGTTGGCTTTGGACCTCCTGGTAGCGGAAGCGAGACTATGTCTAAGAAGATACTGGCAGCATACGGGATAACATATAAAGATCTAAAAGCTCAATTCATTTCTGCAACCGAGCAATCTAGTGCCATGAAAGATAAGACACTCGATGCCGCTATGTATACCATCGGGACACCTGCATCCACCTTTGTCGATCTTTGCACCCTGACCAAATGCAGGCTCATACCCATACAAGAAAATATGATGAAAAAAATCTTGAAAAAGTACCCTTACTATTCCCGATCGGTTATCCCGGCCGGTTCCTATCCACAAATAGATTATGATACCCCTGCCCTTAAATGGGTTGGCCTGGTTGTCACCTATGAAGATATGGATACGAATCTGGCCTATGATATTGTCAAAACAGTATGCAAGGATCATCTGGACGAGTTTAAGCAATGTCATGCCCAGGCACGGAAAATGACCACGGAAGCTATGTCTAAGGGCATGTCTATACCGTGGCATCCAGGTGCTGAGAAATTTTGGAAAGAGGTTGGTCTTTTAAAGTAGGCTTAATGTAGTGTAACAAATAGACAATCCGTAGGAAGCCATTAACAGGATGTCTTCCTACGGATTTTATGCGTAGCTATTTCTGTGGCAAAAGGAAGTTCTATTTACAGGTTGTTTGCTATCGGGGTCATGGGTACAGCCCTGCTTCTGGTGATTAGCTATTTGGGCTTTTATCCTCTCTACTTTCTGAGCATCAAAGATATAAGTAATGGTAAAACAATCATTGAAAAAGTGACCTCTCCAGGTGATAATCTCTGGATTGTATTTATAAATTCCGTAGAAGGCCTCCCAGTAGGCGATCACTTCATAGTGAATGACAATTATAAGATCACTTTCACGGAAACTATATACCAGGCACCATATGCCGGTTATATACATCAGGAAAGAGCAAAGGTGATTGCCCCGAGAACGATAAAAATCTCTAGTTTAAACAAACCAATGGAGGAGGTCACTTTCTATGCCGGATACACCTTTAAGCACATGTTATTCTTAAATGGCAACTGGCTACCACTCTATGAAGTGGCCCAAGGAGGAGACCTCATTGAGGTCAAGGTTAAAAGCTGTTCAAGGCTAGCCTTATTTCTTAAAAAAATAGTATCCAATGAGTAACAAACTTTCAGGAAGAAAAACGGCCTTATTCATTTCCGGTTTAGCAGTATTAATGGCCCTATTTCATCTCTATACATCTGGGTTCGGCCGGTTCCCCGCCTTACAGCAAAGATCCATTCATTTAGCCTTTGCCCTGATTCTCACCTTCTTCATTTATCCCTTTAAAAAGGGGGGGAATCCTAAGGCCTCATTGGCCCTAAATATCCTCTTTTCAATAGGAGCTCTCCTCTCTTGTGGCAATATTACATTTGTTATCTATTATGTCCTCTATGAGCGGGCTGGGGCCGCCACCTCAATAGACATTGTCCTGGGATTTATAATGATAATCCTGGTTTTGGATATGACCAGGAGGATAATGGGGTGGGCCTTGCCCATTATTACCCTTATATTCATCGCCTATGGTTTCTTAGGATCATATATACATCTCCCTTATATCGGCCATTCTGGAATGGATATTTCCCGGTTCATCTCATATGAGTATTTAAGCACAGAAGGTCTTTTTACTGTTCCTCTTGGGGTATCAGCTACCTTCATTGCTGTTTTCGTTATCTTTGCTGCCTTTTTGGTCAACTCCGGAGTGGGAGAGTTCTTCATGCAGGCTGCCACTGCCATTGCTGGTGATAAAACAGGGGGGCCTGCGAAAGTGGCGGTCGTATCGAGTGCTCTTATGGGATCTGTTTCAGGAAGTGCCGTTGGCAATGTGGTTACCACTGGTTCAATTACTATTCCCTTAATGAAAAGGATGGGTTATCCACCAGTATTAGCAGCGGGAATCGAGGCAACCGCCTCTACCGGAGGCCAGATATTGCCCCCCCTCATGGGAGCAGCGGCCTTTATTATCGCAAGTTATACAGGGAAGCCATATCTGATTATATGTATAGCAGCTTTTATTCCCGCTGTACTCTCCTTTCTCTCTGTATTCATTATGGTGCACTTTGAGGCTGAGAGATATAATATTAAAGGTTTGCCAAAGGAAGGCCTACCTAAGCTGTTGCCAGTATTAAAGAAGAGAGGCCATCTCGTTTTTCCAATAGGTGTCTTGGTCTTCATGCTGGTCATGGGAGCTACAGCCATGAAGGCCGGATTTTACTCAATTATATCAGTGATCCTTATTAGCTCGCTTCAGAAGGACACACGAATGGGAATAAAAGAAATACTCCTCGCCATGGAGAATGGTGCTAAGGCTATCCTTGCTATAGCCGCTGCATGTGCTTGCTCTGGTATTGTTGTTGGTGTGCTTACCTTGACTGGTCTGGGACTGAAAATGTCCTATTTGCTCGTTGAAATTGCTCATGGCATTTTGCCAATTCTACTGTTACTGGCTATGTTAGCGTCTATTCTGCTGGGTATGGGTATTACTACTACGGCAGCCTATTTGCTGGTGGCCATAATCATAGCCCCGGTACTCGTTCGGATGGGTGTCTCAGAGTTGGCCGCCCACATGTTTGTCTTCTACTATGCTGTTATTTCTACCATTACACCGCCTGTCGCTTTGGCTGCCTACGCAGCTGCTGGAATCGCTGAAACCGATCCTTTTAAAACTGCGCTAGTAGGGTTTAGGGTTGGAATCGCCAAGTTTGTAGTACCTTTCTACCTAATCTACAGGCCCGAGATGATGTTGCTTTCAGGCAACCTTTCAAAAATCTTTACTGTCTTAGTAATGTCCTTTTTAGGTATATGGGCTTTGGCAGGGGGTGCATGTGGATATGTCTTCAGAGAACTCAAGCTTTATGAAAGATTAATCCTCTTTGCCTGTATTCCCCTCACTGTTCAGCCTAATTTGCTCTGGAATACTATAGGCATAGGGGTAATAGTGATTTTTAGTGGTCTACTATGGTTTAGTGCGAGGAGAGAAAAAGATAGCAATCTATAGGATTTTAGAAAATGCAGAATGTTCGTGAACTCTTGGAGAGAAGGGCTCTGGAATACCCTGAAAAGGTCTATCTTATTCACGGTAACGAGGAAATCTCTTTTCAGCAGCTTAATGAGGTTGCAAACAGGATAGCGAATGCCATAAAGGAAATGGGGGTAAAGAAAGGTGATTTTGTTTCACTGTTAGTCAAAAACTGCCCTTCCTTTGTCTATATCTGGTTTGCGATTTTAAAGTTGGGTGCAATTATGGTGCCCATTAACCTGCGGCTCACCGTGCGTGAAATATCCTATATCCTGAACCACGCACAACCCAAAGTTGTTTTTGTTGGCGATCAATCACGTGAGCTTATCCCCGAGCTCAAAAGCAAGTATAAACAATGTATTAACTGGGTATTCGTGGGCGAAGAAAAGGCAAATGGGACAATCTCCTTCTCGGACCTATACCGCATGCCCGTGCAGCTTGAGCCTGTGTCTATTCTGCCTAATGACGTTGCAGTATGTCTCTATACTTCTGGAACTACCGGTCCACCCAAAGGGGTCCTTCTGTCTCACAAAAGCTATCTCTTAACCGCCAACTCATATGTTCACACTGTAAAGATAGAGTCAAAGGACCGTCTCCTTACTGCAAATCCCCTCTTCCATGTGAATGCGCAATTCTACTCCGCCATGGGGACCTTGGTCGCCGGCGCGACCTTTATTTTGATCGAACGATTTAGTGCATCAAGGATGTGGGACTTGATCCGCCATTATAAGGCCAACAAAGTAGTAATGCTCTTGGCCATTACTAACATCCTCTTCAACCGTCCTGCGAGACCTAACGATGCTGACAACCCTGCAGAGGTAGTGATAGCTGGAGGTGCACCAAAGGGACATTATCGGGACTTTGAAAAACGATTTGGTATAAAATTGCAGACTATTTACAGTCTCACGGAATCACCAATGGGTATCATGAGTCCCTCAGACAGCATCTCAATCGATGGTGGGATTGGTGTCCCCATGCTGTGGCCCCAAGCTGGGGTAGAAAATAAGATCAAGATTGTTGATGACCACGACCGCGATGTACCGAGGGGAGTAGAAGGAGAAATCATAATCCAAAATCCCGCTGTGATGAAGGGTTATTTTAAGGAACCTTCTGCCACGGCTGAGGCCTTAAGGGGAGGATGGCTACACACCGGCGATCTCGGAAAGCATGACCAAAGCGGATACTTCTATTTTTTGGGTCGAATTAAAGAAATAATTAGAAAAAAGGGTGAGAATATATCAGCGGCAGAGGTTGAGACCGTCATAAGCATGCATCAAGACGTGAAAGAGTCAGCTGTCATCGCAGTCTCGACTGCCGATGGTGTAGGTGAAGAGGAACTAATGGTTTACGTAGTCTTAGGAAAAAATGCCTACGGCTATGACTGGAATGGTCTCGTTCAATACTGCAAGGAACACCTTGCAGAATTTAAGGTACCCAGATATTGGAAAGCTACGGAAAAACTCCCAAAGAATGCAATGAATCGGGTCATGAAACAGAAGCTGAAAAAAGAAGGAGAAGACCCTCTCAAAGAGACCTTTGATCGGGAAAAGAAAATATTTCGGTAGGGAGCCGTAACGATACATTTTTACATGAAATCTTTTTGCTTGCAGATAGAGTTTTGACAATGACATATAAACAAAGACGTTGGTTTATCGTTGGGATGTTTTCCTCGCTGTTTTCATTTCCATATTTTATCGGGTATCTAATGCGATTATATCACCTAACTTGATAGTATAGAAATCCCATTTTAGACGCAGATTAACGTGCAGCGCAGGCGCTTGCGCCGCGTGCGCAGATTTTTTGGATTAAGAAATAAAAAATTATTATCTGTATATATCTGCGAAGATCTGCGTCCTAATTTAACACAAGAATTTCGACTTTTTCCCGACCAATAGGGTCTTTTGACAGCGGCTTTTTTTACGCCTTCGCTTTTTTTCAAATCCCAGTTGGCCTGTTGATGGACAGATTCGGAGCCAGAGCAATAATGGCCACCTTCTCTATCATTGGTGGAATTGGGGCCATGGTTATTGCCAGAAGTAACGGCATAAATGGATTAATATGCGGAAGAATCCTGCTGGGAATAGGCATGTCCTGCAACTTGATGGGTTCTTTGAAGCTTTTCGGACAGCTTTTTTATGTGTTTTATTGGAGTGCTCATTGCTGTAGCACTTTATAGTAAGACAAAGGATGTTTTTGTTCAGAAATAAACATAAGGAGGAGAAATGGACTTCGATTTAACAAAAGACCAGGAAGATATTAGAAAGGCAGCACGAGAATTCGCCGAAGGTGAATTTCCAGAGATCGCCCAGGAGTGTGATCAACAGGAAAAATACCCTCGAGAACTGGTCACAAAAGCGGCCGAGCTCGGTTTTATAGGGATTAACTTCCCTGAGGAATATGGTGGGAGTGGGTATGGTTACCTGGAGAAATGCCTCATCACCGAAGAATTCTGGCGCGTTGACCCTGGATTAGGTTCTGTTTTGATCTCAGCCACCTTCGGGGCAGATATGGTTGATTTATACGGGACAGAGGAACAAAAGAAAAAATACCTCATTCCCCTCACTAAAGGAGAGGCCGTTATGGGATCGGCCATCACCGAGCCAGATGCGGGAAGTGATGTAGCGGCTATCACAAGCGTGGCTAGAAAAGATGGCTCTGATTATGTTATCAATGGAAATAAGACATTTATAACAAATGGCACCGTGGCTAGTTATTTTGCAGTGATATGTCTAACAAACCCAGATAATCCTTCACGACATAGAAGACATAGCGTGATCCTTGTGGAAAATGACCGCCCGGGATTTGAGGCAAACAAACTTCACCATAAATTAGGAATAAGGGCCTCAGATACAGCCGAATTGTATTTCAAGGATGTCCGCGTCCCACAGGAAAACCTTATTGGCGAGGAGGGGAAAGGCTTCTATCAATTCATGGAATTTTTTAACCGGACAAGAATCCATGTAGGCGCGGAAGGGGTTGGCATTGCTCAAGGCGCTATGGAAAAGGCTATTAACTATGCTAAAAACAGGAAACAATTTGGTAAAACCTTGAGCTCTTTTCAAGTAATTCAATTTAAAATAGCAGAAATGGCTACACGTATCCAGGCAGCAAGAAACCTCGTATATGAAGCAGCATTTAAAGCAGATAAAGGCAAGCTTGATCATAAACTAACAGCAATGGCCAAATGGTTTGCTGGAGAAACAGGTGTTCGTGTAGCTGAGGAAGCAGTACAGATCCACGGCGGTTACGGATATATGGGAGAATATGATGTTGAACGATTTTATCGCGATGCAAAAATAATTGAAATATATGAAGGAACCAAGGAGATTGAGAAGATTATAATTTCAAGAGCACTTCTATCATGATAATTAATAGAGCCTTTGACCTTCACAGAGGCCAAGCCATGAGATTTTCATCAAAACTTTATGAGGATGTATATAACATCAACGCTTCTAAAGAAGGCATATCTGTTTATCTGGAAAAGAGGAAGATGAAATTTGGTAGCAAATAATATGTTTTTTTGTAAGTTCTCAATAAGTTGAGGGAGATTATATTTATGACTATTCACTGGATTCCTGCTTTCACAGGAATGACAGACACGTACACTCAATCGTCATTTTCGTGGAGGCGGGAATCCGTAGCTATTATCCGAATTTTTTGAGAAGTTACGTTTTTTTACGCAAAATCAGTTTATCAAATGAAAACTGAACATCAAGATCACCTAAATTTTAAATTTATTTTATTCTACAGGGAAGGAGTTTGCCCATGAGGATATTGATAACTGGAGGCACAGGATTTCTTGGAGCCCAGACAGCCCGCTGCCTCGTAGAAAAAGGCGAAAATCCAATCCTTTTTGATATAAATGACCACAAGCTCCTTCTCAAGGGGATAGAAAAGAAGGTCAAGGTTGTTAGGGGGAATCTGGCCAATTTCTCTCATGTATTAAATGTCATAGACGACAATAGAATTGAATTAGTCTATCATCTGGGTGGTATGCTCTCCATGCCCTCTGAGGCTGATCCATGGGCCTCATATCAGTCCAATGCAAACGGAACTTTTCATGTGCTTGAGGCATCTCGCATTTTAGGGGTTAAAAAGGTTATCTTCAGTAGTACTACAGCAACATTTGGCATGGATATCAGGGAAGACTACCTTAATGACTATACTCTTCAGAGGCCAGCCCTCTTTTACGGGTGTACAAAGGTTTTTGCTGAACTGTTGGGAAGGTATTATAGAAGGAAGTTTGGCATTGATTTCCGTGCAGCGCGTTTCCCATCAGTTGTGGGTCCCGGGGTTAAAACGCCTGGTGTTGCACAGTATACATCCTGGGCAATTGAAGAGAGTTATAAAGGAAACCCCTTTGCCATATGGGTAACACCAGAGACCTGTTGCCCAATCATGTATTATAAAGATGCGGCGTTAAGTCTTATTAAGCTTGCTGAGGCACCTACAAAAAATATCAAAACTGTGGTCTATACTTTAGGTGGTATATTCCCCACGCCATCGGCTAAAGAGCTATCTGAAATGGTAAAAAAGAAAATACCTTCCGCAAATATAACATTCAAGATAGATAAAGAAAAGACAGAGTTGATTACAAAACATCCTATCGATGACCACCTGGCAAGAGAGGAGTGGGGATGGAAATGTACCTATAACCTAAATCAGTTAGTAGATGATTTTATACATGAACTGTCATTACATTTAGAGATATATAATTAACTTAATCTTATGTTGTTTTCCTTTTACTCCCTTTAGCCGTATGGCAATAAAATTCCGCTATCATACACTAAGACCGATACGAACGAGCTCACACTTCCTTCTTCCTTTTCACTTCCTTTGAAGCACTCCTAAACCTTTTGGATTGAATTTCTTGGAAGTTATAAAAGGGATTTGTTAGTATGATGTGCTTTCTATCCATTTTTTGCTTCGGCTATGATTTTCTTGATAATAAATGAATAGATGTGAAGAAATGCTACCCTTTCTTTTATTAAAAAATCAGATAAAATAATTTCAATTTTTCAATTCAAATTTCTTTCCATTTGGCAATTGCTCTATATCAACTTGAAGAATATATCTTGATTAAATGTATTGAAAAATGCTTAAGGAATGATTAGATGACATTCAAAAATAAAATCATTACCCTTTATCCATACGAAAAAATAAAGACTTGCAACAATATGGATAAAGATGATATAGATGACCATGAAAATAATTATTATGCTTAGACCTAATGAGGCATCTAAGTAATTTATTATCTTAGGTGCCTCATTTTCAACCCAGATGGGAATCCATGGAAAAGAATGTAACAATACATCTAAGAGGCTCCGCTTCCGTTGATGTCTCCTCTCAAGGTCTCAATGGTTTTAAGGCATTACAGGCCTTGGGAATAGATAACTTAGAGAAGGTGGCGGCTATCAAGATAAATGGTGAGATGAAAGATATTTCAACAGAGATTGACTCATCAGCAGAACTTGAGCCTATCTATATAGACTCCCAAGAGGGTTTGCAAATACTGAGGCATAGCACTGCACATGTCATGGCGGAGGCAGTGAAAGATCTCTTTCCCGGAGTAAAGGTAAGCATAGGTCCGGCCATCAAAGATGGCTTCTATTACGACTTTGACTATGAGAGGCCATTCGATGCCAATGATCTCCCGAAGATCGAGTCGAAAATGACTGAAATAATAGACAAGGATCTTCCCTTCATCAGAAGTGAGGTACCCAGCAATGAGGCAATTGAATATTTTAAATCCCAGGGCGAGACCTATAAGGTCGAACTGATCGAGGATCTTTCAGAAGAAGTGGTGAGCATATACAAGCAGGGAAACTTTACGGATCTGTGCAGAGGCCCTCATCTGCCCTCAACAGGAAGAATAAAGGCCTTTCATCTAACCCATGTTGCTGGTGCATACTGGAGGGGAGATGAAACTAAGGCCATGTTGAGCAGGATTTATGGCATTGCATTTGCTGATCAGGAATCCCTTGACGCGCACCTCGAAAATCTTGAGGAGGCAAAAAAAAGGGACCACCGTAAGTTGGGCCGGGAACTGGATTTGTTCAGCATCCAGGAGGACATAGGGCCAGGCCTGATCCTATGGCACCCAAAGGGAGGAACGATACGCACCATCATCGAGGATTTCTGGCGCCAGGAACATTACAAGGCCGGCTACGATATAGTTTACTCGCCTCACATCGGCCGGGCAAAGCTATGGCAGACCAGCGGTCATCTGGACTATTACCAGGAAAACATGTACTCACCCATGGACATCGATGGTCAGGAGTTTTACATTAAGCCGATGAATTGCCCTTTTCACATCATGATATACCGCAGCCGGATTCGTAGCTATCGTGAATTGCCCCTCCGCTGGGCTGAAATGGGCACGGTCTACCGTTATGAACGTTCTGGCGTCTTGCATGGCCTGCTGCGAGTCCGAGGTTTTACCCAGGACGACGCCCACATTTTCTGTCGTCCTGACCAGATCGAAGATGAGGTCTTGGGCTGCCTGGATTTGACACTTCATCTTCTGCGCTCCTTTGGCTTCCATGAATATGAGGTAATGTTATCGGTCCGTGACCCGGAGCGCAAGAAAAAGTACATCGGTAACGATGATATGTGGGAAATGGCCGAGGGATCTCTGGTCAGCGCCCTTGAACGCAGGGAGCTATCTTACAAACGTGAGGAGGGCGAAGCGGTCTTCTACGGGCCAAAGATTGACATAAAAATCAAGGACGCTTTGGGTCGTGCCTGGCAGTGTACCACCGTTCAGTTCGACTTTACCCTGCCTGAACGCTTTGACATGACATTCATCGGAAAGGATGGACAGAAACACAGGCCTTACATGGTGCATCGCGCTCTCCTTGGTTCTCTGGAGCGCTTCTTTGGCATCCTCATCGAGCATTATGGAGGGGCCTTCCCGGTCTGGCTGGCGCCGGTACAAGCGATTATCCTTACAATCACCGATCGAAATATCCCTTATGGTGAGGATTTACTAAAAATCCTATCTGGTGCAGGATTGAGGGTAGAGCCAGACTTCAGGAACGAAAAACTGAGCTTTAAGGTGAGAGACGCCCAGACAAATAAGATCCCCTACATGGTGATAATCGGGGACAAAGAAACGGAAACAAGTAATGTTACCGTCCGTTTAAGGGATGGGCATAACTTGCCCCCTATGTTGCCAAAGGAATTAATAGACAGAATAAAGGATGAAGTAAAGTTAAAAAGTGCCTAAAATGAACTAAAGCACTTAAAGTTGATAAACTCATAAAAAGTTCACTGAAACCGACTTTTTACGAAGCCGTCAAAGTTATTGATTGTGAATTTCGAATTTAGGGATTGATGGTTGCATATTGCAGGTCAAGAGGTGTGGGTTTGACCACTCAACAACTCAACAAACTAAATTTTAGGCACTTTAGGCACTTTAGTTCAT
>Ga0315547_1003093_pt1 | contig 11087 bp, 12 predicted proteins | sample SalMarSW160240MG_2_FD_202542 | JGI IMG/M metagenome (GOLD analysis project Ga0315547, IMG submission 202542) | Salt marsh sediment microbial communities from the Plum Island Ecosystem LTER, Massachusetts, United States - Salt Marsh Sediment SW1601-240 ... | reverse complement strand
CCAACGTTGTGGAACAAAAGATAAATGAAAAAATGCCAAAACTGCAAATACTATGATAGAAAAAGAAGCAGCGAAAATTGGATAGTATGCCCTGTGATTCCGCTAAAAGTTATAATGAGCGGAACCTCTGAAAATTGTGAGAAGTATGAAAAATTGGAAATAAAGATAGTAGAGAAAGGAACTTAAGAAACTATGTCTATAATTTATGAACCCAAAGGAAAAGCTCTTGAATATGCTCCACTTGCAGCGAACTTATATAATGGATGTGAGCATGCATGTGTATACTGCTATGTGCCTCCCGTACTTCGGAAAAATTGTGAAGAATTTCATGTTAAAATTAAACCTCGAGAAAACATCCTCGAAAAACTATCCAAAGATGCCGAAAAACTTAATGGAGATGATCGAACTATCTTACTAAGTTTCACTCATGATCCCTATCAACCAATCGAAATGGAACTTCAGATTACCCGGCAAGCAATCAAAAAATTGATGGAAAATGAACTACGATTTACAATCCTTACAAAGGGGGGAACTCGAGCAGTTCGAGATTTTGATTTACTTGAGAATTATGCCAAATGCAGTTTTGGAACTACCATAGTTTTTCTCGATCAAAATATGGCTAGTGAGTGGGAACCTAATGCTCCTGTGATAGCTGATCGAATTGAAGCAATTAGAATTGCCCATGAGAAAGGTATTCAGACATGGGTGAGCTTAGAGCCGGTAATAGATGTTGACCAGGCATTTCAGGTTATTGCATTTTTACATCGGTGGGTAGATTTCTGGCGAATAGGTAAAATAAATTATTATCCTCAATTAGAAGCTCAAATAGACTGGATAGATTTTAGAGAAAAAGTTAGAGAGCTCATGGAAGCAGTTGGTGGTAATTACTATCTTAAAAAAAGCTTAACAGAATTATAAATCATCTAAGAAGATGTACCAAATGTAATCGTATATTCCCTGAAGAAAATTTTGAATTGATGATCCAGATTAGTAGAGAAAGTGCATGAGCTTATGGAAGCAATAGGTGGAAACTATTATTTGAAGAAAAGTTTGACGGAGTTGTAAAACTATGAGCATAAAAAAAATCCTAAATTTTTTCATAATTTTCATTTTACTTTCATGTTCTTTTCTGCTATACTTTAAACTTCAGATTGCGGTAGATGAAATAAATTCTCTAAGAAAATATGTTTTATCTCAGACCAATAGAATAGTAGCTCTGGAATTGGAGGCGGCAGAAGTTAGAAAAATACGTAAAACACTGGTAGAAGATTTCAGGTCTATCCTCGAAAATAAAACCTTTCTTCCAGTTGGACCGCCTGATACGTGGATTGTGTGGGACGAAGAGTGTTGTCATTAAAGGAAAAAAATGGACACAACACCTAAATATATAAAGATGTGTGAAGGTGCAGAGGAAATACAAAAAAATTGGAGGCCTGAAGAAGGTGATTGGGCTAACAAAGGTTTAATTACACTAGTTCATATCCACAGACCCAAATGGAGTTTACAAATATTAGATGATTCTGGATTTCCTAATTTATATTATGCAAAAAATATTGTTTGGCTTCCCCGCCAAGACCAGTTGCAAAAGATACTGGATAATCTAATGACTACTCCTTACTCAATGTACCAAGCGTTAATTGAATGGTGTAAAGATCCTTGGGGTTATGGATCAATGCCATTCCCTAAACAGATTGAGAAATTAGAAAACTGGGGCAAGTACATCGGTTTATTCGAAACAGCCGAACAACTCTGGCTCGCCTTTGTAATGCATGAAAAGTCTGGTAAGGTGTGGTTGCAGAGAGAAACTGGCCCTGGCGGTTGGTTGATGAATTTTCCACATGGAGAATGGATTAAAGAAAATGAGGAAAATAATTTATGATCAAAAGTCAAATCCGAGTTCTCTGCGATAGTTGTGGATGCTATTATTTCTGGAATATAGAATTTGAGCATAAAGATTATAACAAAGCAGTTTGGCAAACTCCAGCAGATGCTAGAATATTTTGTCCTGAATGTGGAAGCCAAAAAATAGCTCAACATGCTCATCACTCGGCTGATGTATTTAACTGTGGGGCTCAACATACAGACCGACCATCAAGATATTTTTCTGGACCTGGATCGTTATTTGAGCCAATTTTAGTTGAAAATAAATGCGGGATAGAGTAGCAGGTCAACTCGGCAGTCTCATAAGCTGCTTTATAGTAGTTCAACTCCACCCCCGCTACTAATATGCTGGCAAGTTGCGCATAGAACGGTTAACGGCCTGCGCTTGGTCGAATCGAACCTCAATTACGTTTCAGCACGACATTGTGAGGTTTAGGTGCTGAGGGCCAGACGGGAAGGTGAAGAGCCTACCGTGAAACAGGAGGAAGCTGAGGCACTTGCCAGCACCCAATGCTGGGAGAATAAGCCAAGATCTAAAGGATCGTTTGAGGGACGCTTGACATCATCCGTTACCACACTATAGGTGACATGGTACTATCTCCCAGCACCCTTTATGCTGGCAAATACATATAACCAGTGGAAGCGACCTGGAAACAGGTGCTACGGTCAAGGACGGCTCTGAGGCTTAAATCCGCACTTAGAGGATGTATGCAGCAAACATGCTCCCAGGTTCTATCACTATATGCGAATCCTGTCTGAGATTAATCGCCGGAGGATAGGGTTATGACAGGTGCCTTGATAGCCGGTTCGTATTTGCCAGCATCCAAATCACAAGGCAAGGAGGAAATAGCCATGAAAAAGATTATTTTTGATGAAAAAGAGACCGAGACAATACCATTCTCAGAGGTAAATGAAGACCTTCCAATATTCGCAAAGAAAGCCGGTAAGCTAAGAGGAATGATTGTTAAAGAGGATAGGGGCTGGATTTTGCGAACCGGAGAATCTAGTGGTGCCACTGGATATCACGATACATTAAGGGAATGTTTAGAAAGTGCTTTTCCTTATGACTATGAATTTTTTGTATGACAATTTGAACGGATTGTGGGCATGGGAGCCGATAGGGAGAGCAATCTCTTGAGGTATGCAGAGGAGACACCTCTGCAATAGGAGCCAGGAATCGGCATCCGTTCAGGCAGGGTGGCAAGCAGTTCTGCGTTGATGCCTCAACCTACTGCCTTGCTACCTTTGCCATTTTGATTATTGTTTGGAAGTTACTTCTTCATGTTTCAAGTGAGCCTGATGGCAAGATTAAAGATAGCTACTATAAAAGTGGGAAAAACAAAGCCATTATATAAAAAAAATTTAAAATGAAATTCACTTTTCTCATCCCCAACACCTCCTGGTTTAGTCGCCGTTACTGGCACCATTTTCCATATACCGAGGCTCTCTTGGCTGGAGTGCTTAAAGAAAATGGATATGAAGTCAATGTAATCGATTTGAACATAAATAATTCTTCTCCAGCTGATCTGGTCAAAATTCTCTGGGATACTGAACCAAAAATTATTGGAATTAGTGCCATGGCTCTCGAATATCGAGAAACCGTCCATGAAGCATTTAGAATCATCAAAGAAACTAACCCGATGATTATTACTGTGCTGGGGGGGGTGTATTCTACATTGTCTCCTGAGCTAGCTCAAAAAGATAAAAATATCGATTTTATTATTCTTGGAGAAGGAGAATTGGCATTAGTAAACAGGTTATATACATTAGAATTGCTTAAACTTAGACCGTCCAAACAATATCAAACTTCAGGAGAATCATGGGAAAATCTCGACACCCTCCCCCTTCCTGATTATTCGATCTTCGACATGCAACATTACACAAACTATATCCAAAAATACAATCAAACTCTCCAACATAAACAGCTCCCTGTTGGGTTTACTATGACCTCGCGAGGATGTCCTTTCAAATGCACGTTCTGTGCATCGAATTCTTTGTATGGACAGAATTATCGAACAATGTCGGTTGAACGGGTAATGCAAGAAGTTGATATGTTGATTGAAGAATATGGAGTTAAAGAGATTATATTTTTGGATGATACATGGCTGTTGCCAAGATTACGAGCTATGCAAATTATTAACGAGCTTGCAAAACGACATTATTCTTATAATAAAAATCCAATTATCTGGAAACCTACCTATGTATCTGTCCAACTTTTAGATTATGAAATGCTCGAATCAATGAAAGAATCGGGCTGCTATGAACTTCCCTTGTCAATTGAATCCGGTTGTCAATCTACATTGAAGTTAATGAAAAAACCTATTAATCTTAACAAAGCTGTAAAAACTCTTGAAACAATTCAAGAACTTAATTTTGATCATGTTATCTCTAATTTCATTATTGGAATGCCCGGTGAAACTTGGGAAAATATCCGTGAGACTTTTAGATTTGCCGAGGCCATGATTGATGCAGGATTATTGCATTATGCATTTTTCCATATTGCCACACCATTTCCAGGAACTGAGCTCTACAAAGAATGCTTAGAGAAGAATTATCTACCCAAAAATTTTAGTTTTGAAAATCATGATTATTATGGTTTTGGCAAAGGTGTCATCACAACCGATGAATTTACGCCAGAAGAGCTCCATGTAATGAGAGCCTTTGAATGGGATCGGATTAATTTTAAGACAGAGAAACAATGTGAGAAAATTGGGGAGATTATGGGAATTAGTGCAGTAGAGTTGGAAAGTTGGAGAAAAGAGACGCGACGGAGCGTTGGGCTGCATGTGGGGGAGGTGGATAGGAGATAAACATGGCAACGTCTAGCCTATTTTCCAAACTTTAGGCATAGCTCTAAACCAGGAACTGACAAATATGTAATACATGAATTTATAGAGGAAAAATAAATGCTTGATCGAGTTAAATTAATCCAAGAAATAGAAAAGCTAGCCATAAATAATCCGGTTCTCTATGCTTCCATCCAAGAATACCGATCGGGATCTTGCACCTGGGAAGAGGCAATGATGATAGCCATAAAAGTTTTAGTAATACAAAAAAATGTTATGGAGAAAGAATTGATCCGAATGAAAGATTTATCAATTAGTCCCATAATTTTCGGAATTGATTTTGGAAAAGGTGAATCACAAACAGTGATTACCAGTTTTAAAAAAAACAAAAATGGGATAACTATACTAGATCAAACTAAACTATAATTAGGCAAACTTTAATATCTAAAAATCTGATAGATAACTAAAAAAAAGGATTAAATACAATGAAATTTGAAGAAAAAACTAGAACAGAATACCAAAAAATTGAACCAGATGTTAGAGATAAAAAAATGCTGGAAATGATTTGTGAGATGAATCTTTTGATCATAAAAATGTTGTCTCTTCCAGAATGTATCATCAACGTTCCTGAAAAACTCAAAGAGGAATAATATGTCAAGATGCATCTGCTGCCATAAAACCGAAGTGACTTGGCCGCTAGTCTGTGATGAGTGTGCAGATCATGAAGCTCAAGCAGCGTTAGTAAGAAAATATTTTGGCTATGAAAATGATATGAGATGCAAAACTTGTGGGATGATTTATGATGGTGGACAGTTTTGTACCTACTGCGGGGATAGAGATCCGTTGGATGAAAGAGATAAATAATGAATATTAATAGAAAAGTTGATCAAGGAAATACTGCATTAGAACGAATTTCATTTTGTTTAGATCAATTGGAAAAGGCTCAATGATTTAGAGTTGAATTCGATTGGGAAACTACTATTGTAAGAAATTTGAGCATTGAAAAGATAATTGGTGCATTAGTCTCAGCTGAACAATTTATTAAAAATGATTTCTAATCCCATTCTTAGATTATATGATATTTCTGTGATAGTAAAAATCCAAGACCTAATCCAAAACTCTAACAATTCTATTTAACCCTCAAAAATTCTTGACTTTCCTCCTTATCTTCCCCTAAAATCAAAAACCATCACTCTACGATGGTGAATATCCATTCCACATGAACCCGAAAAAAAACTTTGGACTGCTGTTCTTAACAGAGCAATTGAAGATCTATCCTCGAAAAATGAGTATATTCGAGAAACTGCTCTTCGCTGGTTTCTAAATGAAGATTTTGCAATTAACACGTTTCCAGGCATTTGTTTTGTGCTTAATTATGATGATAAGGAAATGCGGGCTAAAATTCTAAAAAAGTATGCTAGGAAGAAAGATCTGAGAAAATTTTTTAGGCTAGATATACCCTGAAAACTTTCTCCTTGACTTTACATTCAAAATTCAGTTAAGAGAGATTAAGACTAAAATTGGAGATTAATCTATGCCAGAGTATTCAGAAGCAGTAAAACAAAGAGCAAAGGAACTATGGGAAGGAGGAGCAAGCTATCCCGATGTTGCACAACAGCTCGACATTCCACGCTGGATGACTATCAGAGATTGGCGAAAACGGTACGAATGGAAGCGGGATGCTCTTGGATTAACTCAAGACATGTTGGAAATTTGGGATGAAATCTCTGAAAAGGCCCTTGGTCATCTATTAACAGGCAAACCATTGTCAATGACTGAAGCACTTAAAGTTTATGAGAAGGCTGAAAAACAAAAAATGATGATCAAAAAACAACAAGGAGATAGAGAGCGATCTCCTGAAACAGTTCTTGATGTGATTAACGGGACAAAATGAAAATTCAAGAATTGATTGATAAAATTTTGAATTGGACTGAGAAAGCCAATAAGTGGAAATTCAGGCCTTATCAACGAAAGAGTTCGGAACAAATTATTAGAGTCGCAATAGTTGATTCTCCCACGATACTCACACGACTTTGGAGCCGCAAAGCTGGAAAAACACATACTTTAAGAATTATAATGTCAGCCCTTATGTCTATTTTGCCATCGTTAGCTCATACATACTTGGCTAAAGAATATCCTCGTTTAAAACTATATAAATTTGGTCTAAATTTGGCATTTGCTGGACCTAAAGAAAATCTAGCCAAGCTCCCTTTTAAAGATTTACGAAGACAGGCTCGTGAAAAACATTTTCTTGAATATCTTCGTCAGCTCGAAGTAAGTGTTCATGCATCAAATTCAGAAACATTTGAACTTTCCAATGGTTCCATAGCTACTGCATTCAGTGGCTCTGAAACTGCAGCTAATGAGGGATATGGTGCACAAGTCCTAATCCTTGATGAGAGCCAACGACTTTCGCCATTTTCAACCTATAAGATACTTTATCCAATGGTTGCCCATTGTGATGGCCCAATTATAAGTATCGGAACTCCTGCCCGCAGAAAATGTCCATTTTTAACTAATATTGAATACAATCAACGAAAATTTCCTGACTATCATCAAGAAATACCATATACCGGTGTCATTCCTTTTTCTAAATGGTATGCTTCCTATATTGATAAAGAAATAGATCGCCTTCCTGGTGGTGTTGATAATCCAGCTTTCAAGATGAATTTTCTCCTTGAATGGCTAATAGCTGAAGGACATTTCGTAGATCCGAACGTATTCATCAAATTAAATACTGGACAAAAAGGAGCAATTGGCGGAAGATTAGCTGCTGGAATAGATTGGGGAAAAGTTGATTCCTCAACAACTGCTACCATACTTGAAGATCGTGGAGACCGGAAAGCAGTTATTGGTTTATTTGAAATCAAGGGAAATTGGGAACATCAATTTGATTATTTGGTTCCATTTTTAAAAAGTTTTCCAAATCTCAGATTAATTTATTCAGAATCGAATCCGATGGGGGATATGCCGACAGAAAAACTTATGGGTGAGTTTCCTGGAAAAGTTGAAGGTCGATACATGACTGCTCCTTATAAAGATCAGATTTTTACTAAGCTTCAGGCTGAGATTACAGCTACCCACCCCAGATTTGAATATTATGAAGATAAGAGCAAAGAATCACAGAACTTCATCCGTCAGTTTCTAGATGCAGAACAAGAGATGAAGGGAAATTTATTATCCGTTCACAAACCAGATGAAGAAGGAGCTGCTGATGATTTTTTGGTTTCTACAGCGTTAGCCAATGCTGCTATCGAGTCAATTCCCAGTGGAAAAGTTGAATATCGAAGTACCGGGAAAAAACGGGATGTTTTGAGCGCATTGGAGAATTTTTAGAGAGTAATTACATGGATATTTTCTCAAAAGACATTTTCTCAAAAATAACTACCCCGATCAAAAGATTTTTTTCTCACAAACCGGACATTAAGACTATAAATGAACTCAGACTTCATGCATCAGATCCTTCTCTTCCGCATAGTGGTGGAAAACGTCAGCTTAAAGATATTAAGCCAATAGATACGACTCAGGTTAGAAGCCTTGCTGGTATTCTCGGCCCAGATGAAAATCCTGATGAGGTTCTTAAGAAACAGGGGATTGCAGTCTATGATGAAATGGAAGCCAAGGATGCTCATGTTTACGCTGTCTATCAAACTCGCAAACTTGCTATTTCACTAATTCCATGGGAGATTATTCCTGGCGGAAGCACGGATCGAGATAAAGAAATTGCTGAGTTTGTATTTACGGCCATTGAGCAGTGTAGGGGTACATTTGCCGAAGATATAAAACAGTTGTTGGATGCAATCGGCAAAGGTTTCTCGATTCTGGAAATCGTTTATAAATTAACTGAAGAAGGACGCTGGAAAGGCAAATATATGCTTGAAGAGCTATTCTTCCACAAGCAACGCTATTGGTTTTTTCAGGATAAACGCTGGCATAAATCAGAAGAGAGTGTAGTATTATTCGGTGGTTCTCGAATGTATGGAACTCCGGTTCCATGGGAAAAAATTATTCACTATGCATATGACTCACAGGATAATTTGTATGGACGGGCAGCTTTCAAACCAATCTATTGGTTTTACTGGTTCAAAAAATCAGGCTGGAAATCATGGATTGTTTTTCTGAATAAGTATGGGTCTCCGACAATTCAAGGAAAATATCCTAGAGGTACTACTCCAACTCAGCAGGCTAATTTACTTAATATGCTTGAAACAATTCAGGAAGAAACTGGAATTGTGTATGAAGATTCGATGAATATTAGTTTTTTAGAACCAACTTATGCTACAACAGCTTCATACAGAGAACTTTCAGACTCTTGTAATGCTGAAATATCTAAGGGCATTCTTGGAGCGACACAGACGGTTGAAGAAGGCCGACGTGGTTCATATGCATTGTCCAAAGCCCATACTGAGGTAAGAAGAGAACGGGTTATTGCTGATACAGTAGAGATTTCTGATGTTATTCAGGAACAGCTTGTTAAGCGTCTTGTAGATTTTAACTTTATCACTGATGTTTACCCTCAATTTGTAATGAGACCAGTTGAGAGTAAAGAAACTGCTCCTGGAAGTGGAAAAGTTGGGGAACCTAAAAAAGAAAAGCCTAAAGAAATCCCGGGAAAAATTGACGAGATTCCGGGAGAACTCCCGAAAGAAATTCCGGAAGAAATTCCGGAAGAGATCCCTGAAAAAACAATACCAGAAAATGTTTTAGGAGGAAAGGTTGGAGCTCCTTCATTGAAAACTCCGATAGAGAGTCCGCCTATTGGAAGTCCACCATTGGGTACTCCACCTGCAAAACCTGAATCGTCTCAAGATTTAAAAAATGCGTTTGATCGGGTAAAGACATTTATTCTTCGAAGCTACGAAAAAAAACAAAGACCGATTGTGAATGTGCGGGCAGTTAAGAATATATTGGCTGATCACTATGGAGAAAATCAGGCATATAAGTTGGCGGGTAATGTTAAATCGTTTATTGAGGGAAAAATCAGTTCGGAGAATGTGGATTTAGTGATAGAAGAAGCTAGGGAGCTGTTGGAGGAAACAATAGGAGCATGAACCTTAAAGAAAAATCCACCGCTGAACTGAAAACTTCAGCAAACCGTCTAAGAACTGAATACGACCAGTATAAACTCGAAAACCCTCTCCAACAAAACGAACAGACGATCAATCAGTTTTTACTAATCAAAGCCGAACTCAAGAGAAGAAAAAGTCCTCTCACTTCCAAAAATACTTCTCTTGACATAGAAGCACGGGCATTATCTGAGATTGCTAAAATCAAAGTCATCCCATCTATACCAAAGGGAGAACATACATTTGATGATAATTTAGCACCAGTCGGCTCTTCTGGAAATATTGAAGGAGAAAAAATTTTCATCAAAGATATTGAACCTCATTTTAAAAGTTTTATAGCAGCATCCCCCTTTGTTTGGATCGTTGGTGGTACAGTCGAACACCCTGAAACCGGAACCGAGGGAGATATAGATATTTTAGTTAATGTTCCATCAAAAGGAGAGCTTGAACGAATCATTGGTTTCAGAATTAGTAGAATGTTCCCCGTTGAGATGAGAGATCGATTACATCTGATTATGGAGAAGAAGGGGGGATTATCGCCCTTCACAAATAATTTAAGCCTATACAGACTAGTCATTGAAAGAATCCCCGATGCTGAGATCCAGGAAATGATGGAAGATGGTGAAGATCCATTTGCGGAGATTAAACTTAGAACGAAAGGAACCCAAAAGCAAGCAGCAGAAGCAAATAAAGCTGTCAAAGAAGATAGGATTACATTTAACAATTTTTCAGCACCGATGAAACCGACTAGAGGTTATATTTCTGGTCAGGCTCAAACCTTAGAGTATTTTCTCTCTTTATGGGAAGATAATCAATTTCCAGTATTAAGTTCCAGGAAGGCAGATGGGATCAATATTCAATGGCATATTTCTAAAACAGGGAAGGTCAAGGCTTACACTGAAGATGGTACTGATGAAACTAGTTCCTTTCCTAAAACCATTGAAGAAGCTAAAAAAATAGCTCCAAACCATGACATTATTTTTTGGGCGGAAGCTGAGTGGTGGGAAAATGGACAGCATTATCCCCGCGAAGTTGCAAGTGGCAAAATTCATCAGATAAAGCCAGACGAATCTGGTTTGATTGTAAATGTCTATGACTGCATATTTTACGATAGCGATATTCACAAAAAGTCCTATGAAGATCGATACAAATTGTTAGAGAGCTTACAATTTCCTCAAGAATCAGAACAACCTTCTTCAGAGCATAAATGGAATCTGATCCCGCATATTAAGAATGAAAACCGAGAAGAATTGAAGAAGGAGACAGAGAGATTGAGTAAAATAAAGGGTTCAGAAGGAAATGTAGCAACTCAAGCATCATCTCCTTTTAACTTAACTGGACGTAGAGCAAATTA
>Ga0315547_1003091_pt1 | contig 11098 bp, 27 predicted proteins | sample SalMarSW160240MG_2_FD_202542 | JGI IMG/M metagenome (GOLD analysis project Ga0315547, IMG submission 202542) | Salt marsh sediment microbial communities from the Plum Island Ecosystem LTER, Massachusetts, United States - Salt Marsh Sediment SW1601-240 ... | reverse complement strand
CTATGAATAAAAATAATAAAGAAAGGGAAATGTGCGTTTGCCAGAGTTGCGAAGCAGAATATATAGCCCCAACCAGTAAGAAAACAATTTGTATTAAATGTTATCTAAAGAAATATCCAGAAAGCAAGAAAGAGAAATATTATGAAAAATATTATGATAAACTTAAGGTGTAGGAAATGGAAGAAATATGTAAAGCTAATTGGGTAAAAACAACAATATATAATTTTGATACACAGTTTTATCATAAATGTGATATGTGTAAAAATCTTGCTCATAAAAAAGGAGGAGGATATATTTTCTATAATATTATATTGTGTAAATCTTGTTTTGATAGAATATGTAAAAAAATAAATAAAAAATTAATAGAGGTGTATGAAAAATTAAAGAACCATTTGAAAGAATAACAGATTTAAGTAAGGAAATATTAGATAAGGATGGAAAACCCATTCCAGTTTTCTATGCGAGCAGATTTCGTAGCTGTGATTGGAATCATTATAGGGATATTACCGATCCATTACCTATTACTGATGAACTTTCAGACATTTTTGATACAGGGAGTGAGGTTCACGAAAATGAGGAATTTTATAGGGCTGGGGCTCGAGGTATTATTGAAAGCGAAACTTATCAGAGAATTATTCATCAATCTGGGAGATATGCTATTGGAGGTAAACCAGATTTCTATATGGCTTTTATTCTTGGAAAATATATAGAAGACCTAAAATCTACTAAGAGAGGTGGATTTTTTTATTTTCTTAAGGAAGGTGTGAATGATGATGATAAATTGCAAATCAGTATTTATGCGTATATCAAATATATCCATACCAATATCATTACTAAAATAGGTGTTGTCACTAAAATTGATAAAGAAAATCCTCTCAATAAACTGTCTCTTAGTTGCAGTTTATTTACCATAGAAGATATAAGAAAATTTCTGGAAAACCATCCTGTAATTTTATGTGTTTTAGGAGATATTACAGTAGAGCAATTAATAGAAAATACGGTTAATAGAATACGACCAGAAGTAGATAAGAAGACTGGAGAGTATTGGAAATGCACGAACTGTCAATATAATACAGCCAATGGTATTACTAAGAAATTATGTCCAGTAAGACAACAAATATAGGTGATAAGTAATGGTTGGAGAGATTTATGATAATTATATAGCCCCAATACAAGAAAGCATAGAAAGATTAAAGAAAGCTATACAAGCTTTAGATAAAAGGCTTTCCAATGAGATATTAAGGATTAATTCTCTGGCATCTTCAAGTGTATCAGATGGAAAAACACTTACTGCTCTAGAAGAGTGGCGAAAGACACATGAAGAATGGACAGACAAACAAATTAAAGATTTACTTGAGGGCATTGATAAAAAACTTGATTTTGATGAAAAGATTGAGGCTCTGGAGTCTGTTTTAAAAAAATGGTTTCAATTACATTTGAGTCTTGAAAAGATTACAAAGGAACAATGGCTTAAGGAAATTAGAGGTTTCCTAAAGCAGTTGGAGAGATATAAAGAAGAAGACGAATGGTTGGAGGGGAAATAAGTGGGTAATGCGTTTGAAAAGGAGTTAATTGAGAAGATCTCAAATTGGCAAAAAGAGATGGCACATAAGATAAATGCTCTGGAAGAGAAATTAGAACAAATAGTACCAAAACCAAATCCGAAAGACTCTATTTTGATTCGGGGCTTTTATAATGCAATGAATCTAAAAGAGAAAATTGAGGCTTTGAAAGATAAGATCGAGATTCTGGAAGATAAGAGTGATAAGCGTATCGACTGGTTTGAGTTTCTGGAAGATAAAGTTAAGGCTCTGGAGATTTTCTCAAAAACCGTTGGAGTTTCATTTACTTCATTTGGCAAGAGAATTGAGGCTCTGGAGGAGAAAACCATAGGAATAACTAATGAGAATTATCTGAAACGTGGTATAGAACTTTCTGGTGTGAGAAATATTGTAAAAGAGTTTTTAGAAGTTATTAAAGGTGGAAATACGCCAAGCGATCTTGCATTTAAACAATGGTTAGAAATGTTGGAGGGTAACAATAATGCCTATAGCTTGTAAGATTTGTATTGCTGAGAAAGGTTTAACTATAAACTCTAAGTGGATATTTGAAACTCAAGAAGAACTTAATAAGCATCTCGAAGAAGAGCACGGTTTTATTATTACAGATAAGGAGAAGGTAGAGGTGAGTAAGAATGGGAATTGAATGGAATGATAAATATGTTCAAGCAATTGCTCATTTATGCGAAAGATTGGATAGTATGTTATATATTCCGTTTAAGAAATATTGTGATGATACAGATTTTGGAACTCAAAAGGAGAAATTTAAACAAGTAATTGAGGATACAATAAACAAACTGCGTGGGAAATAATGGGTAGATGTCCCTTTTATGATATATGTCCCTTACCAAAGAACCCTAATTTCTGTGAGAGTACCGAGAATTTGCTTCTCTGTAAAACTTATAATAAATTGAAAAAGGAAAGAGAAATTAGAAAAAGAGCAAAACAAATATCTAATTTAAAAGAAGGTAAAAGAATCAGGTTGTAAAAAATGAAAGATTCAACAAAATTTACTAAATTAAAAGTGATATAATTGGATAAATGTTCTAAATGTGGCAGTACGCATATACATCAAATATCTTGTGAAACAATAGAATCTTGTCTTATTGATGAATGTAATAGAGATATAAAATGGGATTCTGATACACAAATTTATAGATGTCAAGACTGTGGGTATGAGAGTACTAAAATATGAAGTTTAAGAAGTTTGATATTTTTCTATTTGCTGATATAGTGATATTCCTACAGAATAGACTTCTCCTTAGGATTCCATACAAGCTATATTATAGAATTGTTAGATTATCGTGGTATGTTATTGGATTCTTAGGAGTTGTAGAATATTATATGTTAAAAATTAAAAGAATCTTCAGGAGAAAAAAATGAGTGAAGAGAAAGAAAATGATGCAGATGTATGGTTTAATAATATGTGTGAATCTGATTGTGCTGAAATAGACGCTGGAGGAGAACCCAAGAATCTCGAATTCAGAATGTCTGCTCTATTTTATTTACGAGATATTAGAAATTATTTATTCAAATTATTAAAGTTAAGAGATGATAAAAAATGAATCCGACAAAAAATGAATTTCTTCTTCTTCTTCTTCTTCTTTCTTCTAGTAAAATAAATAAAATAAATAAATTAAATAAATTTTTTATCAAAAAATTTACTTTTTCACACAAAGTTTATTTTGTGAATTTTGTAATACTTTGTGAATTTTGTGAATTTTGTGAAGTTTATAAAGTTTATTCACAAAAAAAAATATTTGATAAGAATCAAAAAAAGATAGGGTGGTTCGACAAAAATTTAAATATTTATACTACTTTCTATTAAAATTGTAGATTTTAAATTTTTAAAATTTTTATAGGTGGGTTAAAAAAAAATGCAATTTGGTTTAACATTAGTAGATGAAGATGAAAAGAAATTCAATAACCTTCAAAAGAAATTGGGAATTCATAATAAAAGCGAGGTAATCCGTTTTGCTATTAACTTCACTCTGGAACATTACAATCCTTTCAATAAAAAAGCGGAGGATTAATAATATGGGAAGCTTCAATTATCGTTTTGAGGGAGATGAAGAAAGGCTCAAATTAGCAAAAAGAATTGTGAGAAAGTATCGAGGTTATATAGAAAACCACGAAGATATGGAATGTAATTTAGGAGAGGCAGTAATATTAATGGCTGAGGAGATTGGTAAGAAATATGGATGGATAAAGGAATTTGAAGAAGTAGAAATCGCAAAGGATTTATCCAAAAAGAAAGTTGAGGATGCAATTAAACGCTACTCTAAACCAAAGGAAGTAGAAAAAATAATACAAAATATCAAGAAATTTATAGAGGAAAGATCAGAAGAAAGTCTAACTCCTTTATGGGATATTGCTTTTAAAATTGAACCAATCCTTAAAGTAAAAGGTAATTTTGAGCAACAAGCAAATCAAATATTAAAAACCCTACAAAAAACATTACCATTAAAAGATATAGATAAATTAATAGAGAATAGAATTGAAGAATATGGTTTATAAAAAGAAGCATTATTTCTTTCAATGCTACTATTGTAGAGCTCATACATATTCCGACAGGCGTATCAAAAGAAGAAAGTGTTTAAAATGTGGGAGATATATATCATTCGAGAAAGTCAAGAAAACAGAGTTAAATATTAATCCTACTGAAGCTCCCAAAATATTAAAATATTTAAAACTTTATGGGAAATTTCCAACAAAAGATGATAAAAATTGAACAATAAATGCTCAGAGTGTAATACAACCTTAACTCAAAACAGTTTTGAGAGAGTATGTCCAAACTGTGGGTTAGTAGATTCAATCATATTTCACGATAGTTTGGCAGTAACAGGAAAAGCGCCATTTGATATTAATCACTCAATATGTAAGTCTTATCAATATGCAAGTATTGGGAATACTTTAATAAATCAATTTAATCTAGGAACTGTTATTAATCTAGATTATAGGGGTTTTAGAGATATAAATGGATGCAAAATACCATTACATAATAGCAGATATTTTAATAGGATAAATAAATGCAAAAATATGTATATGGGTATTGATAATAGCAATAGAAAACGCCTTCAAACCATACTTGAGAGAGTGTGTAGATATTTATCATTATCACGATCAATCAAAAGTGATATTGCTTATATGTTTAAGAAAATAACTAAAAATGAAAAGGTTTCAAATAAAGTTATATGCCTATCCTTTTGTGTTTATTATATAATCAGAGAGAAACACGGTTATTTAGGTATAACTATTCACGATATTGCCAATGCCTTCAAACAGTTTGGACACCACACATCCCCAAAATTGATAGTAAAACGATGGTTTGAGTTTAAGAAATATATTAAGCAGATTACCCCAATTGGGTTGAAACAATACATAGAGAGAGATATTATGGCTATATGTAAAAACAGTACAATAAAAGATAGACTAAGAGATAAAGGCTTTAATGAATCCATTGAAGTATATAAGAAAGAGCTTCTAGAGATAAGCGATAAAATAATGAATATTGTTATAAAGTCTGGTAATGGTAGAAGACCTACTTCCCTATCTAGTTCAATAATTTATACTGCTGATATACTCATTGCAAGAAAAAATAAGCATAAAAGGATATTAACTCAAAAAATATTAGGAAAATATTTGAATATATCAGATTTCACAATCCGAGATTGCTATAACAATTTTCTAAAACCATTAATTGTGAATAGATTAAAATGACCGAAGAAATGAATGATGAAAGATACGGAAAAAAGTGTATTGATTGTATTTTTAGAGATCGTCATTATACAGAAAATCCTTGTGATTTATGCTATAAAAATGAAGCCTTATTAGGATGGCATTATTATTGGGAACCTATAAAATCTAAATAGGCGGTAAATAATGGGTAAATCCAAAGGGAATATGTATATAGACAGTAAAAAGCAATGGAATATTATAGTTGGTTGTGAATATCAATGCACTTACTGTGTCAATAGCTTTCAACGACAAATGAAAAGACAAAAACATAACTGTATAAAATGCTATAATTATGAACCTCATTTCCATCCAGAAAGATTAAAGCAATCATTACCAAGAACCTATGGAGATGAATTTATATGGTGTTGCTCTTCGGGAGATATATCATTTGCTAGAAGAGAGTGGATGGATAAAATACTAAAGAGAGTAAGAGAGTTATCGAATAGAACTTTCTTTTTTCAAACAAAGAATCCTAAATGCTTTCATGATTATAATTTTCCCGATAATGTAATTTTAGGTATTACACTTGAAACTAACAAATCTGACCGAAATTATTCATCTATTTCTAAAGCTCCAAAACCGATAAAACGATATGCGGACTTCCTATCTCTTCCCTTTGAGAGAAAGATAGTTACGATCGAACCGATTATGTCTTTTGACCTCAGATTTTTTGTGGAATTGATAAAAGATATTGCTCCAGAGAGAGTATATGTAGGATATGATACTAAAAACTCGAATCTCCCTGAGCCAAAATTATATAAGACATTTTTGTTATGCTCAGAATTAGCAAAATTTACTAAAATCAAGACTAAGTTAATAAGGGAGGCTAATGTTCACCACTAAACAAAAACAGTCTAAATATAGTGCCAAATGTAAGAAGTGTCGCTATTTTCCTATTGAGTTTGCTAAGATATGTAATAAATGCCATAATTTTGAAAATTATGATTATAATAAATGTTTAGGTTGTCAAAATTTAGGTGATGAAGATAAATGCGCTGGTTGTAAAAATTTTAGCCAGTTCAAAAAATATAAAAAAATTTTTCCTGAAATAAAAATTGATCTAAAATATATTAAGTTAGCTAGAGATTTACTTAGAAATTATCCTGTTGATTATGAAAAGGATCGACAAGAACTTGACAGGGGTATCCCTATTTATGAGGATAAAAAAACAAATTATAAACTTCGAAATATGGTGGCAAATATAATAACAGAGAAAGCAGTAATGTTTTATGATTCAATCTCCTTGACACTACATTATTCAACATACAAAATAAGATTCTGGATACCTATAAAGCATATTTTGGATAGTGAAACTGAAGAACAAGGAGAACCCCAAGATATTATTATTACAAAATGGGCTTATGAAAATTGTTATATGAAAAGAGTTAATATATCCTTACAAAATCACGCTAAAATGTTAATGGGACTAAAATTTGCAGATAGAAGTAGTCCCTATTATAAATATAATCCACATAAAGAGATAATAAAAATGATTGAAAATAAATCAGATTTTAAAGAAATAGCAGAGAAAATAGCAGAAAAAATGGAAACAAATGAAACAAAAACAACTACCAAAGAAGAGATGGTCGTTATATATACTGATGGAGCAGGAAATATATATAATGGAGAGAAAACCAGCGATAATGGACACTTCAATATAATTATATTCAATGAAAATGAAACCAAAATATTAGGTAAATGGCAAAAGAAAGGGAACTTTACAAGCAATCAAGCTGAACTTAGCGGTGTAATTGGAGCTATCAAAATATCGTTAGATTATGAGTATAAAAATGTAGAAATACGAACTGACTCCAGAGGTACCATTAATTGGATTACTCCAAGAACTGATGATCCCAGCAAATATGTATGGAGTGCAAGCAATCCAAATATTGTAAGGTTGGTTGAGATATTGAGAGACCTAACCCGTAAAACATCTAATATAAAGATTGTTTATATAAATCGAGATAAAAATAAAGCACATAATATATCGGTATGGAAATGAAAATAGGAAATAGAAAACATATCAAGCGTTGGTATCAGAAATTAAATTGTGTAATTAATCAATTTGAGGGTTTCTCACGAAGGGCTTGTGAATTATTAATTATTCAAAATATGGAAGTTGTTTTCTTTTATATTAAAACTGTATTTAAGGAATTTGAATTAAAGAAATGAAAGATAAAAAAAACTGTTTCAATTGTAAATTCTGCGAGTATATAGAGAGAAGTGGAACTTATAATTGTGTTTATAAACATTGCAAAATGGGAAAAGAGCCATATTATCCTAAATCTATCCCTAAAAATCAGTTAATGGCATTCGGAATTAAATTGTGTAATTTTACACCAATATGATTAATACTCCCTTATACTCCAAAACTGGTATAGGTATTACTAAAGGATTTGAGAGAATAGTTTATGGAGACAGGGGAGCGTATTATGAAATTACTGAGGATCAGATAATCAAAAATCGTATATTTATTCCAGATAATACAAAATGGAGAATAACACATAAAGAAGCATATTATATTGAATATCGAACTATAGTTGATGATATTAAGGTTTATTATCAACTAAGAACTGTGGATTATGCCGATTATAAGGTTGGATTTTATTATATAAGCATCGAAAATATTTTCCCATTAAAACAAACTACACTATTCTAATCTTATTCTTCAAGTTGTTCCAATAACTCCTTAACTCTTTCTGCTTTCTCTGGTGGGATAGGTATCTTCATTTCCTTAACTGTCTCAACAACCTCTTCCTTTATAATATCTCCCACATCTTCCGCAAAATCTTCTACTAACTCATCTACATCGGTAACATTTTCATCTATCTCATCTACAATTTCATCTTTAATCTCAGATTCCTTAATTATTCCTGTACCGTCTAAACTGGTCTGTTTGATATGAATCTCTGGTTCAGGCTCTATTTCCTTAACTTCCTCTTTAATATCAATTTTCTCAAATTGACAAAACAATGAAGTGGGATCACTCCACACTGCTACTGCCTTTAGTCCTAAAGGTTTAACTACTTCACTAATTCTCTCGACTGAGAGCAACCAAAATCGGTAGATAATAGAGTTGTCTCCTATCCAGACCTTATTCGCCTTTAATCCTAATTCCTTTACTAACTCATTTATTTTTTCTAAACTCATTATAATTATTACTATTACTTCCAAATATTTAAGAATTAAGGAAATAGAAAATTAGCAAAATATACATCTAAAAATTCTAACAATAAGCCAATGGCTATCAAGTATTATATCGTATTTGCTTCTTGTGTCTTTATAAAAGCGTATTTCCCACCATACAAATAATAATATCATCCAATATTTCCATATAATAAAGAGAACTTTATCAAAAAAATCATCTAATTTATCCTCTATTCTATCAATAATATTTTTTTTTGGTATCAACATCCTTATGTAATTAATAAACATTATCCTGTAAATACCTCTTTTTTCCTACTTTAATTAAATGTTCTACTTCCTGTATTAAATTAGAATCTACATTCTTTAATTTCTCTTGTATAAGATATGTCCTAGAGTTATCCTTTCTAACGAACCATATCTGCCATTCTGCTTTATCCATCTATTGACTCACCTATAAATTTAGGGGCGGTAGATTCGGTATCTGCTTATTCTCGTAAAGCGCAACAGTTAAGGTTTGAAGGAATCTATGTATTAGCCCTAATGACTCGATAATTTTCTCATTCTGTTGAATGAGTATGGCAATCGCTCTTTTAAGGGCAATGCCTATATCTTCTTTTGGCGTTTGCACTACTTGGGGTATATTAACTGGCGGTAGTTGTTGTTGTGGCGGTGGGGTATATGATGTGGTAGGTATCTGTTGATATTGATTAGGGATATTACTTTGTGTTTGTGGCATAATTTCTGATGGTGGCTGAACATCTAAAAACTCCATTGGAATAGGCTCTGGAATTGAAACAGTATTGGCTCTATACATACCCAACAGAGTTTCTTTATTATTGCTATAATATTTAAGGTCTTCAGGTTTCCAATTAACTTTAGTATTAGCCATAATACGGAAAATAGTCTCTTGCCATTGATTATATGGTTTAGGTGGATGAGATGATATAATATCGGCGTATGCTAAGAAGCATAAATTTCCATTCCCATCTGCAATGCCTATCCAGGGTTTACCCTGAATAACTATTTTTACTATTCCTTTCACTATTTGAAAAGGTGGTATTGGTTTTTCCATTATTTTTTCACATCTTTTTTAATTAATTTAAATATTCTCTCACCAAACTCCAGAGCAGATTTAACATGGGGATCATTTGAATCTTTTTTCTTTAGATTTTCAAATAAATTATCCCATTTCTCTCTTGGAGTGTTAATCATATCTTGTATAAGATCAAACCCTTTCGGGATAGAGAATTTAATATAAGCATAAGTAGAGTCAAAATCATCATCCCAATCACTAATATAATTAGGATGCTTAGGTAAATGATACATTATTGTACATCCTGGACATGGACAATTCTCACCTTCTTTATATTCAGAATAGGAAAAATCCCAATGATCTCTATTTCCCCCACCATTTCTTGTATAAAGAATAATATAATGCTTATCATCCTTACCCTTCTCAACATATATATCCCTAAATCTTCCAGTATGCCATTCTCCATTTATTTGATCTAAATTCAAAATAGCCTTCAAAATTTCTGTATTTGGGTTCTGTCCAAAAATAGTGTTATATAATCCCATTATAATTTACCCCAAATTGTATGTAATATATTAATTTCAATATTACCGTTTTTATCCCAACCCAAACACTTTTCGCATATTAAACTAACCCGACCAGCAGGCATAAGCACATCCATTGGTACAGCTTTCCTGAGAATTATCTCATGACACCAATCACAACGCTGAAAACTTATAAAATATCCATCGCCTTCCTGTTTAATCAAACCATATCCGCAAAATGGACAGAAATGAATCTCTCCTAACTCTCTGGTTACAAAATGTTTCTCTTTTGCTCCACCAATCCAACTATCTTTTCCGATTTCCTTACCACAATTTTTACACTTCATTCTTTGACCTCTTTCCTATGATGTTCATACATACAACGCAATTTACAATTCCAGCACTCATCTTTACCGCAGAAAATACATTTTTCCTCATTCTTTCCAAGTACTGCTCCGCAGGTTTCGCAGAGTCTGACTTTAATTTCGTGGTCTTCCCAGTCCGTAGCATATAATTGTTCCATTATTCTTTTTTATCTCCTATATATTCTTTCATTTGATTCTCAATTTCCACAATCGACTTTTTAATAACATCTCCGTCTTCATAAAGCTTGGCAAGCCTTTGAAGTCTTCCATGCCATTCTCTTACTTGTTCAATAGTTGGATCTGCTATAGACAAATCCTTCATAGTCAATTTTCCTGTTTGGCAATGCACTAAGAATGTATATAACTCCGCAATAGAGCCCATATCAACCCTTCTCGATTTCTCCATTTCCTCTTTTATCTCCTTGAACATTTCGATAATCTTCTTTTCTCTCTTATCTTTAATTTTATTAATATCATCTCTTATATAATAAACGCTCTCCCGAAGTCTTCCAATATCAATATCAATGGTATGAACTTTCTTTTCTACTTTCTCGAAATCAATTCTTTTTAATACTGCTTGAATAACCTCTTCTATTAAACCCAAATTCTTCTCTGCCATTATTTATATCTCATCTATATATTCTTTCATTTGTTTCATAATTATTGACAACTTAACACTTTCATTTGAGGCATAACCAATAGGTAGGTTTTTATTCAATAATGATGTATCTA
>Ga0315547_1003090_pt1 | contig 11100 bp, 8 predicted proteins | sample SalMarSW160240MG_2_FD_202542 | JGI IMG/M metagenome (GOLD analysis project Ga0315547, IMG submission 202542) | Salt marsh sediment microbial communities from the Plum Island Ecosystem LTER, Massachusetts, United States - Salt Marsh Sediment SW1601-240 ... | reverse complement strand
CTCCTGCATACCTGCCGGTTGTGCCTGTACTACAGGTGATGATGACATAATGTTATCGGGGAGCGGTGTCTGGCTGAGGGTTTCCATGTCCGGTAACAGGAGGGACTGAGCGATCGAAATGATAATAAACACCAGGATGATCCAGCAAAAAAACTGGGTTAATCCAACCAGGGCTATCCCAATGATTTTACCCATCATCAGTTGGAATGGTTTAACAGAGGAGATAATCACCTCTACGACCCGGCTGGTTTTTTCTTCAATCACACCCCGCATAACCTGCGCGCCGAAAATGAAGGTAAGCATGTAAATCAGCAATCCGCAAATGTAAGCAACACCCATGGCAATGCCGGTACTGGTCTCCTTCTCAATGCCTTCATCACTGATCTTTATTGTCTGTAGCTTGATACTTGTTTCAACCTCTTTCAGTATCTCATCCAGGTCCTTGATATCATACGTTTCCAGTTTCAGCCGTTCGACCTCGTTTTCCAGTGCACCGGAGATATGCATCGTCAGGTCAAGGGGGGGTTGTTTTGTGGAGATCAGCTGAACCGCATTCGGGATGTAGGTGATCTTGGGAGAAATATAGAGGATACCGTAGTACCCCAGCTCGGTGAAATTACTTTTTAAATCGTCCAGTGTTACTCCTTCGAGGTATTCGAATTGAAGGTATTTCGTGCTGGGAATCACCCCTTTGAATATCTGGGTCCCATCCTCAATGACAGCTATTTTTTTCAGTTCCGTATCTTTTTGTGTCATGATCCAGACTGGGATGATAAACATGGCTGCCAGCAATAGGGGGGCAATCAGTGTCATGATGATAAATGACTTCTTCCTGACCCGGGTTATATATTCCCGCCTGATGATGATGAAAACTTTATTCATTTTTGTTTTTGTCATTGATGTTTGATTCGCCAACCACGTTAATGAAGATATCATTCATGCTGGGTACTATCTCATTCATTGAGAGAATAGTACCGGCATTCAAAAGGGCTTTCATCATTTCATTGGTGGATGATCCTTCCAAAACTTTTGTCCTTATGATACTGCGCCCGTTTTTCTTTGCATGTTCCAGGAATTTATATTGTGAACTGAGGGTGGCTGTCAGGAGGTTTATCTCTCCATCAAACACAATCTCATATTCATTTGCAGCATAGGCTTTCCTGATTTCGTCAATCGGTCCGTCGAGGATCGTTTTTGCTTTGTTAATGAGGGTGATGTGACTGCACAGCTCTTCCACCGAACCCATATCGTGGGTTGAAAAGATGATGGTTGTTCCTTTGTCTTTAATTTTAAGTATTTCCTGTTTGAGCAGATTGACATTGATCGGGTCAAATCCGCTGAATGGTTCATCGAAAATCAGCAGTTTTGGTTCATGAAGTACAGTGACAATGAATTGGACTTTTTGCTGCATCCCTTTCGAAAGCTCTTCAACCTTCTTATCCCACCATGGCTGGATCTCAAATTTTTCAAACCACTTTTTCAGTTTCTTGAGGGCATCTTTTTTTGACAGTCCCTTTAGCCGGGCAAAGTATAAAGCCTGTTCCCCAACTTTCATCTTCCGGTAAAGTCCACGCTCTTCAGGTAAATAGCCAATGTCATAGATTGCATTTGGTTGAAGTTTCTTCCCCCTGTACAACAATTCTCCGCTATCCGGTGCAGTGATCTGGTTGATGATCCTGAGCAGGGTTGTTTTACCGGCGCCATTTGGCCCGAGAAGTCCAAAAATACTTCCCCCGGGCACATTTATACTTACATTGTCGAGTGCGAGGTGGTTGGAAAATTGCTTAACAATATTACGGACATTGAAAATTTCCATCGATGGATATGTTTCTTAAATTTCAAAGCTGTAAAGATAGAAATTTTGATGTGAATTACAGGGGATGAAATGGGAGCTTTTCAATAAATACATTGATTTATTAAAAACAACCGGAAATCGATTGTTTGGTGATGCAGTGAGAAATGACTGTTTCCGGAATCCCGGGAAAGCACCTTCAGCAGATGAGTGCTATTCGAAGTAACTTCTCATTCGTTCGAAGAAGTTGCGGTCAGATTTGTCGGGTTTGGGCATAAAATTCTCAGATTCACTGAGTTTGGAGAGTATGCGTTTTTCCTCTTTGGAAAGGATTTTTGGAATCCAAACGTTGATATTCACCAGGATGTCTCCTTTGCCGTATCCATTGACATCCGGTAACCCTTTCCCTCTAAGACGGAGAATCTTACCAGGCTGCGTTCCCGGTTCAATCTTTATTTTTACTTTTCCTTCAACGGTTGGAATTTCCGTCTGAGTTCCCAGCGATGCTTCTGTTATGCTGAGGTAAAGAGAATAGAACAGATCATTTCCATCTCGAAGCAGTTCAGGATGTTCCTCTTCGCTGATCAACACCAGCAGGTCTCCGTTTATTCCCCCCCTGCGGGCGGCATTCCCTTTGCCAGAAACTGTCATCTGCATTCCTTCGGCAACGCCTGCCGGAATCTGAATGGAAATGATTTCCTGGTCTTTTACTATCCCCTCACCGTAACAGTTATTGCATTTTTTTGTGATCACTTTCCCCTCTCCTCCGCAGGAGGGACAGGTTGATGAAGTCTGAACCTGGCCGAGGAATGTGTTGGATATCCGTGTTACCTGGCCTGTCCCCCTGCATGTTGAACAGTCACTGTAGGAAGACGAGTCTGCAGCACCAGTTCCCCCGCAGGTTTTACAGGAGACATATTTGGTGACCTTGATCTTTTTTTCTACACCCGTTGCTATTTCTAACAGGGTAAGTTTAACTTTAACCCTCAGGTTTGATCCCTTGTTTACCCTTCGTCCACTACCTCTTCTGCTGGAGCCAAACCCTCCGAAGCCACCAAAACTTCCGCCGAAGATATCTCCGAAATGAGAAAATATGTCCTCAATGGTCATTCCTCCTGCACCAAATCCATTTCCGGCACCACTGACTCCCGCATGCCCGAACTGATCGTATCGAGCCCTCTTCTGCTCGTTGCTCAAAACTTCATAAGCTTCTGCCGCTTCTTTGAATTTCTCTTCTGCAGCTGCATCACCCGGATTTTTATCCGGATGGTACCTCAAAGCCTGTTTGCGGTATGCTTTTTTAATTTCCGCAAGAGAAGCATCTTTTGAGACTTCAAGGATTTCATAATAATCTCTTTTAGCCATAGTGCATCAGTTTGTGCATGGTGCACTCTCTGTTTTTTATTCTATACAATGCAAGATGCAAATGTTGATTGGTCCAGGCTTCGATCCTGGTATACCGGCTCTATTCACCGATTACTACCTTGGAATAACGAATGACTTTGTCATGCAGGAAGTAGCCTTTTTCAACCACATCCACTATCTTCCCCTTCATCTTTTTTGAAGGGGCAGGAACCTTTGTAACCGCCTCATGGAGATCGGTATTAAATTCATCGTTCATGGCGTTGATCTCCTTTATTCCATTTGATGATAGAAACTCTTTAAACTTGTTGTGAATCAAATCGACACCATCTTTCATTGCCTTGCAATCAATCGCTTCATTCATCGTTTGCAATGCCCGGTCAAAATCATCCATAACCGGAAGAAGCTTTAATAAAATATCTTCACCGGCAAGCTTTATCAAATCCATTTTTTCCTTGAGAGTACGCTTACGGTAATTGTCAAAGTCTGCAGAAAGTCTGATGTATTTATCCTGAAGCTCTTGTATTATCTCTTCACTGCTTTTTTCTTTCTCTTCCAGCTCTTCTTCTTCAGAAACCTCTTCCGGTTCCTCGGTAACCGATACTTCCTTCTCCTGCACTTCTTCGGGCAGATCTTTTTTCGTCTTTTTCTCGTCCTTCTTCAGGCTATTACTTTCCGGTTTTTTACTGGTTTTCTTGGTCATTGTTACAACGATTTACAAAATTCCAAACTTCAGCATACTTCTGTTGCCAGCTTACAAATTATTTGCCAATCTGTCGAAAGCGACAAATTGGCATGCAAAGGTAGGAAAAATTGTTTAGTAGATGAGTTTAGGGTTCGGAGTTGACTAATGTCGAATATCGAACAGGGAATAATGAATTTCGAAGTAAAATTGAGTTATGCAAGAGAACGTATCGAAGCGAAGGTTGGTACTCGGTTTTGATTAAAAAACAGAGGTGAGAAGTGAGTTTGCAGGGGGATGAATACGTCTGGTAATTAAATACACAAAATCCAATAATGCATCGGAAATGCATCCAAAGCAGGGACGTCCAAGTTGGACGTCTCCAGGTTTAATACACCCTTAAAAATCCTGAATTTTATGTACGCCATAAACCGGTCTAACTGCACTGCTATTCGCGGGGAAAACGCCGCATGGCCCGGAATGCACCAAACACTAAATAGAATAAATCCGAAATCCGAAATTCGAAATTCCCTACTTTTTCCTCTGCGTATGCTTCTTCTTACTTTTCGCCAGGATGTCCTTTGTTTCGGTAAGTTTAAGATCTTCCTGGATTACAAGTTTACCGCCCGACAGTTGAGTGATATCGTTAAAAATTACTTCATCTGTCACCTGGTTCCTGTTCCAGGTCAGGTAGGATTTTTTCATGTGGTTTGCCAGTAGCTTGATCAACCGGTTCTTATCCTCCCCATCTTCCATATCAATCGCAACATCCATCATCTGGTGGATGATTCTTCCGTAATGCCGGTATTTTATATCACCGGTAATATAGGGAACCTGCTTCGGTTTTGAGGTGAGCGTCTCCCTTGCAGGCATTTCATAAGGAGAATCAATATCCAGATCAAAATCAGCCATCAGTGCCAGGTGATCCCATAGCTTGTGTTTGAAGTCGCTGATATCACGAAGATGGGGATTCATATTCCCCATAATAGATATTACTGCTTTTGCTGCTTTGTTTCGCTCGTCTCTATCTTCAATGGCCTTGAGGTGGTCAACCATTTTTTGAATATGCCTTCCATATTCCGGCAATATCAATTTCTTTCTCGAGGTGTTGTAATCGTAATCCATATCCGGTATAATTTCTGCAAAGCTATGTGATTTAAGTTTAGATATCAAAGAATTAATCAGAATTATTCTCTTATTGAATGATTTTCAATCTGGCAAATTTAAGCAGCAGCTGTTTTTGTCCGTGGTTATGAAAGAAAACTGTGGCCTTTACGTCAGGGAAATCCCCTTCAAGGTGGATCACCTTTCCTTTCCCAAAGCGTTGATGTTCGACCACCATGCCTGTTTGGATGGATTTCGGATCATCACCTTCTCTGTTCGGAGTTTCCCGATCAGCGCCTTTTTGCCTATTCTGTTTGATCAGTTCAAGCTCCGGAACAGCGCGTCCGGAGAAAGATCTTTCCGGAGAGCGAGTTGTTTTTGAGGAAGGAATTTTCCGAAAGGTAGAGTAGGAGCGTTTGAATGTTGTACCATAGGGTTGTGTAGTAGCGGTTTCGTTCTCCTGCTCAAGCCCGTCAATATAATCCCGGTTGATCTCTTTGATAAACCGGCTGGGCAGGCAGTTTACCAGATTTCCCCACCGGAAGCGGGTCTGCGCATACGATATGGTTACCTGCTCTTTTGCCCGGGTAAGTGCAACATAAAACAACCTTCTCTCTTCTTCCAGATCTTTTATATCGGATACGGAAAGATGAGAAGGGAACAGGTCTTCCTCCATTCCGGCGATATAGACATATTTAAACTCCAAACCTTTGGCAGAGTGCACGGTCATGATGGTTACCTTGTCCTTCACCTCGTCCTTTTCATCATCCTGATCGGTGAGCAATGCAACGTTTTCCAGGTATTCGTCGAGAGAGACAAACCGGTCAGCCCGTTCCGATTGAGAGACAAATTCACGGATACCATTGAGTAACTCCTGAAGGTTTTCATATTTACTCAATTCTTCCGGAGAAATCCTGTTGTGCAGTTCTTTCAGGATGCCGGTACGTTTTGCAATGTGGAGGGCAAAATCATAGGCATCCAGGTGGGCTTTCTGGTTGCTGAATTCCTCAATAAGACCGGAAAAGACTTCGATTTTTTTTGTAATTCCCTGGTTAATCCCTGATTTGTACCTGCCAAGGTTTTTGATGGTCTCCCAGATCGGCAGGTCATGTTTATCGGCGAGCTGTTCCAGGCGGACAAGGGTTGTTTTTCCAATCCCACGGGCCGGGTAGTTCAGGATACGACGGAGTGCTTCATCGTCGCGTTTGTTGCAGACAAGCCTGTAATAGGCGAGCATATCCTTGATCTCTTTCCTCTGGTAAAAGGAGATGCTTCCATATACCCTGTAGGGAATATCGCGCTTGCGAAGTGCCTCTTCAAAGATCCTCGATTGGGCATTTGTTCTGTACAATACAGCAAAATCCCTGTAACGAAGTTGCTTCTGCAGGGAGGTGTCGAGAATGGAATTTGAAATCAGGAAACCCTCCTCGGCATCGGTCAGCACCCTGACCACCTTGATCGTTTCACCAACTGCCCGTTTGGACCACACTTCTTTTGAAATCTGACCTTTGTTTTTTTTAATCACACTGTTGGCAGCGTTCACAATGTTTTGAGTGGACCTGTAATTCTGTTCCAGTTTGAATAATTTGTATTCCGGATAGTCACTTTTGAAATGGAGAATATTCTCTATTCGTGCTCCCCGGAAAGAATAGATACTTTGAGCATCATCCCCGACCACACATACATTCTTGTGTTTTTCAGCCAGTTTGTTTATGATCAGGTATTGTGCAAAGTTGGTATCCTGGTATTCATCAACGAGAATGAAGTGGAACCGCTCCTGGTATTTATGAAGAACATCGGGGAAATCCCGGAGTAGAATATTCATGTTCAGCAGCAGGTCATCGAAATCCATTGCTCCAGCTTTATAGCAACGTGCAGCATATTGCATATAAATATCTGTCAGCCTTGGTCTTCTTGTTTTCTTGTCCTGTTCAAGCAAAGCCTGGTTGTTGGAGTATGCCTGTGCGGTTATCAGGTTATTTTTTGCATAGGAGATCCTTCCGACCACTTCATTAACCCGGTAAACCTGGTCATCCAGATCCATATCTTTGATGATCCCCTTCATCACATTTTTCGAGTCGATCGTATCGTAAATGGTATAGTTCGATGGGTATCCCAGCAAGCTCGACTCAACCCGTAATATCCGGGCAAAAATGGAATGAAAGGTTCCCATCCAGAGTGTCCTTGCCACATCGTCCCCAACGATCCGGATGATCCTATCCTTCATCTCCCTGGCAGCCTTGTTTGTAAAAGTAAGGGCAAGGATGGAGTTGGCTTTAATGCTTTCCTGAAGTAGATGAGCTACCCGGTAAGTCAATACGCGGGTTTTGCCCGATCCGGCTCCGGCAATAACAAGTGCCGGACCATGATAGTTCACCACAGCTTCCCGTTGTGCTTCATTCAACTCCTTCAGGTAATCCAATTAGCGGAATGGGTTTTAATGATCCACCAAAAATAATACATGTTACCCAATTCATCCAGGTGGAAAAAGATATATTTGGGAAAGTTATTAACAGTTCAGACTGGCCCTCCAATGGGAAAAACCTTTACGATTATTCTACATTCCAATGGCGAAGAGTTTCAGCTATTTTTTTTATTATTGTACTTTTCAAAAAACATGCAGGAAGGCTGGAATTTTATGTTGCCGGTTAAAATAATCCGGGCATATTTCAGTTTTTACACTGATGGAACAGAATAGATACATTAAGGATTGGCGATTGTCTTTGATTTCCAATGGTTGGAAATACCTGGTTATTCTATCATTGTTTTGCCTGACTGGTGCAAACCTTCCTGCTCAAATTACCGCTCCTTCTGCCAGTTCAAGCAGAACTGCACACTACCCGAATCATCCGGATCGAACCGATCCGATCTATATTTATTGTGTAACCAATACCGGTGGAGACATCACCGGTTCGCTAATGGCAAGCCACCCGGAAGATGCTGTTTCAGATTATGATTTTGAGTGGAGGAAATATAATCCCTCAATTCCCGGATTTGATCCTGTATTTAAGCAGGAAATCCAGGTAAAAACATCTACCGCCAGCGGTCTTGAATCCGGTGGATACCAGGTACAGATCACCAATGGTGGATCCAATGATACAACACTGGTTGCATGGGTTTTCATAAACAAACCATTGGTCAGTGCCGAAATACAAAATTTTACCTGTGACTACCTCGCCATGAATGGTGATACCCTGGCACAACTGTTCACCTATTACGATCCGGAAGATCATGTGGATGCCACTCTTCCCAATGGACTAAATTTTGAGTGGTCCTCCATTCCCGTTTCAGCCATTCCATACCCGACCCTGGAACTGAACCCGATAACCTGGCAACCGCCTTACGAAGACACCGATTATTACTTGAAGGTTACCGACTGGCTGACCTGCCAGAATGAAGATTCCTTTTTCTATCATTCAATACATGTAAAACCCGATTTTACTCCGGAACCGGTCCAGGGAGAAGCACCCCTGGAGGTCAATTTTAACAACATTTCCTTGAATGCTGTTGCGTTTGAATGGTCTTTCGGAGACGATTCAACATCCATATTTGAAGTCCCGCCAACACATACCTACTACTATCCTGATGAGTATGAGGTTAAACTGATTGCCCGAAGCGCAGAAGGTTGTGAAGACTCGTTGAAGTTTCAATACATCATAGTCGATCCTTCCGGGTTGGAAGTCCCCAATGTGTTTACGCCCAACAACGACGACTGGAACGACCGGTTTGTTGTTGCCTCGCAATCACTTCGTAGCATATTTGTCCAGGTTTTTAGCAGAACCGGGAAGAAGGTATATGAATTCTCCGGTCAGGGAACCCGATTGCAGGAATGGAAAGGTTGGGATGGAAAGATCGATGGAGGTGCCGAGGCAAGCCCCGGTGTCTATTTTTATATAATAAGAGCTGTGGGTTGGGATGACGTGGAATACAAAGGGAAATTGTACCGGGGAACGGTTTATTTAATACGGGAAAAGTAACAAATTCACGAGTGAATTTGAAATTTCGAATTTCGAAGTTCGAATGTCGAATTTTGAATCCACCTTCTTCAAGACTGTGGTGGACAAAATTTCGAATTTACAATTTATCCACAAACAAAAGACGTCCAGGTTGGGTTGAAAATATCAACCTTCAACACACAACATTGAGCCCGTTCAACATTCAAATAACAAATAACAATTAACATTTAACTATTCACCACTCAGTCCCTTCGTCTTTCAGTCTCTCCGTCTCTAAGTCAGTATCTATTCCCTGCTCACAACTCACAGCTCACTGTTCACTGCCAACTGCCTACTCCTTCCTTCATCCATCGTCCATCATCCTTCATCCATCGTCCATCAACCTTCATCCCTCCCATGCTCCATGCCCTATGCTGTCTCCCCATCACACAGTCACTCCATCACATCGTCACCCCGTATCATCATCTGTCTTCACCCTGAACTAACCTACTCCTCCTCCTCTGCCTCATATGCTTTGAGCAGCTCTTCCTGCAGGTCGCCGGGAACCTGGACGTATTCTGCAAATTTCATGGAGTACATTGCACGGCCGTTGGTAAGGGAACTGAGCGCTGTTGAGTATTTTCCCATTTCTGCCAGTGGAACCTTGGCAGAAATTTTTTCAAATCCTTTTTCGCTGGACATGCCCAGCACCATGCCTCTTCTACCCTGGAGATCACTCATCACATCACCCATCCGGTCAGCAGGAACAAGAACCTCCAATTCATAAACCGGTTCCATGATTTTCGGTCCGGCATTTTTGAATGCATTGCTGAATGCATTTCGTCCTGCAAGTTTAAAGGATATTTCGTTGGAGTCAACCGGGTGCATCTTTCCATCATATACGGCAACCCGGATATCCCTGGCATAGGATCCGGTCAAGGGACCCTCTTCCATTTTCTCCATGATCCCTTTCAAAATAGCGGGCAGAAAGCGAGCATCGATTGATCCACCCACGATACAGTTGTAATAGATCAGTTTTCCACCCCATTCAAGATGGTATTCTTCCTTATTCCTGACATTCACTTTAATCTCTTTCCCATTGACCTTGTAAACTTTTGGATCCGGTAATTCTTCAGAGTAGGGTTCAATGATCAGGTGCACTTCGCCGAACTGACCGGCTCCACCTGACTGTTTTTTATGACGGTATTCCGCCTGTGCTATTTTGGTGATCGTTTCCCGGTAAGGGATTTTCGGAGCGATGAAGTCGCACTCAACATGAAACACATTATCGAGATGCCACTTCAATATATTCAGGTGGTACTCCCCCTGCCCGTGAATAATAATCTGTTTCAGCTCTTTCGAATATTCAATTACAATGGTGGGATCTTCCTGGTGCATTCTTTGCAATCCTTCACCCAGTTTCTCTTCGTCACCTTCACTTTTCGGTTTGATCGCAGTGCGGTATTTCGGTTCCGGGAACTTGATGGGTTCAAAGGTCCATGATTGTCCGGAAGCCGTAAGGGTATGGTTTGTTTTGGTATTCTTCAGTTTGACCGTTGCACCGATATCACCGGCGGCTAATTTGTCCACCTTATTTCTCTTCTTTCCGGCAACAACGTATAGCTGAGCCATTCTTTCTTTGGTCTGCGAGTTATTATTCACCAGGTCCATGCTTTCACTGATCTCACCCGACATGACCTTGAAGTAATTGATCTCACCAATATGCTCCTCGATTGATGTCTTGAAAACAAACAGGGAGGGACTTCCTTTTGGGTCACATGCGATCTCTTTATCCTGTGAATTTTTTGGTGCCGGCAAATCGGCAGCCGATGGAGCGGTGTGGTTGATGAACTCAAGGAGCCGTTCCACACCCATGTTCTGCCTGGCCGAAGTACAGAAAACCGGGAATACTCCCCGCTGGATCAGCCCGGCAGTAATGCCTTTCCTCATTTCGTCTTCATCCAGTGTATCTTTCTCGAAAAAAAGCTCCATCAACTCTTCATCATTTTCTGCTGCCTTTTCTACCAGTTCGTTATGCAACTCCTCTGCCTTTTCCTTCTGATCATCGGGAATATCGAGGATCTCCGGAGTACCGCCATCGGAAGGGTACCTGTACATTTTCATTTTCAGGACATCCACCAATGCATTGAAACCAGTTCCTTCATTTACAGGATATTGAACGACAGTTACATGGTTCCCAAACCGTTCTTTCGCCATTTCAATGG
>Ga0315547_1003089_pt1 | contig 11100 bp, 7 predicted proteins | sample SalMarSW160240MG_2_FD_202542 | JGI IMG/M metagenome (GOLD analysis project Ga0315547, IMG submission 202542) | Salt marsh sediment microbial communities from the Plum Island Ecosystem LTER, Massachusetts, United States - Salt Marsh Sediment SW1601-240 ... | reverse complement strand
ATCATAGGAGCCGATGAAGATCTGAGTACCCAATTCTTAAACCTTAACAACCTACTCCGTAGAAACCTCGAGGTATCTTAAATTGCCAATATCCAGGAAAAGATTTCTGAGACAGGGCACTAGTTGTCACCACGATCTTTTTCTTGGATGATCCCAAGGCCATGTTGACTGAGACCCACTTGGTACTGAAACCCGGGGCACCTCTTGTCATCGGCTTCATCGATCGGACCAGCAGCCTCGGGCGGCATCATTTGGACCATCAGGCCGAAAACATCTTTTACCGTGCGGCAAACTTCTTCACGGCTTCGGAAGTGGGAAAACTACTCAGCGGTACAGGCTTTTCTTACCAGGCCTGGGGACAAACCGTGTCGAAACCGTTAAACGAGATCCAAGAGATCGAACCCTTCCGTGGGGATCACGGGCAGGGAGAATTTTTGGTGGTTAGAGCAGCTAGAGTATAAGCCAGCTAAAAATATCCCATCCGATGAATTCGCAATTGTTCTATCATTCCTCCTAAGTTTTCTATCCTCCTCACTGTCTATACTCATTGATACTATGTATATTGATCTCTTTGATTTCGAAATTTTACGAAAAAAGGTTTCGAAGTTTTTCTAAATTCTTGTGCCTGACAGCATTATATAAAAAAATATCAATAGTGATAAGTAGCTGAATTTATGGCAGTTATCCAAATCATAATTTGATGGTATGTTTTATGCTTCTGGTAGGTTATGAAAGAGAAAACAGGTGACGATGGAAAGGTGCCTTGGGCACTTGAGATGTCCGGCTACGGTATCACCATTAAACTTTATTAGAGGTTGATCATGAAACTTGAGGAGATCAAAAAAGCCATCGAGGAATTATCCGATGCCGAGAAGAGAGAATTTTTCTCAGAGGCAGTTCCCGAGATCTGTGATGAGTCTCTCACCAAAGAGGGATGTCGTCTGATCTTTGAAAAAAAGTTATCCAGTTCCCGGTATATAGAAGCCTTTGATGAGCTCCATAATATGCAAAATGCAGACTGACCCACTGGAGATGAATTGTAAGTCATTTCATAATAACTATGGCAATTCTTGCAGGTTCGTCGCTTAAGGGAGTGGGTTTTGTGCGTCCTAACTTGGGTCCCCTTGTGGAGGTATTTAGCGTTGGATCACCTATCTAAGAACTGAATCCATCTATAGTAATTTAAAAAGGAAATCTATTAAAAAATGAATTTAGGGAAATAAATATGCAATGTCGTTATCATCCCGATAGGGAAGCCAGGGTAATATGCCAGAAGATGGGAGTAGGATACTGTCAGGAATGTCTGGATAATTGTGAGGCCTGCACAGATCCCTGCGTGTATTGTAAATTTAGGTCATCATGTATAATATGGGAGCTGTGTAAAAAGAGTGAGAAACGCTACCGTCTGGAGAAAGCAGCTACTGGTGAAAAGAAAGAGTAATGTAAAATTGAGAAAAAAACCGCTGATATCGATCGCATTATAAGAGAGCTGAAAAAAAGACAGAGTATCAATAAAATACCCCCTCCGCTTGCGGAGGGGGTATTTCCAAAGATATTGATTGCCTCAAGAGGCGGGGGATGCAATCCCAAAGTAATTCAAGTTTCCAAAGTTTCCTCTATAGCCAATATAAGAAGAGCTACAATTCCAGCCAGGAGTCGGAATAAAGCGCTTTTTTAAGAAGAATACGTGCTGTCTTTACATAATCCTGTAGCTCTTTTGAGATAGAGGCCATATCAATAGTCTCTTCATCCATTACCTTCCCAACAATCTCGACAATATCGGATCGTTTCCCTTTTGCTATATCTACGAGATCTTTATCATAGGCATCAGCAATAGCTGAATACATTCCGCTCTTCTCTAACATAACCATGTACGTTCGGTTTAATATGGGCCTCAGGTGATCAGGGGAACCATTCGATACATTGGAGAGCCCGCAGGTAGATCTCAGCCCTTCTCCCAGATCTTGAACCATTGGCATAAACTGAAGCAGGGAATAAACCTGATCTTGTTGAACATTGACAGGGGTAACAATTCCGTCTATAAAGATATCCTCATTGGCAATACCTGCCTCATTGGCTGCATATGCTAACTCTACTGCCAATTCAGCTCTCTCATGCTCATCTCTGGGCATACCATGAGGGCCCCAAAGGAGCGCAATCATACGGGCATTATATTTGGCACAGAGAGGAAGCATCTTTTCATATCGTGCAGGTCTACACATGATGGAATTAATAAGAGGTCTCCCTTTACATACAGCCAGCCCGGCCTCTATGGCCTCAATATTTGATGTATCAAGGGTTAAGGGTACATCGTCAACTACCTCCTGAACAGTCTTTACAACCCACTCCATCAATTCAGGGCCTCCCTTCCTGGCAGGGCCCAAATTGATATCAATAAAGTCCACGCCCAGTTCCTTCTGTTTCTTGGCCTCCTCCTGGATTGGAAGTGGATTTCTCTCTTTAAAGGCGCGGCCTATTTTTGTAGAGATAACATTCAAACTTTCTCCGATTAATAGCATTTCCATATCTCCTTTTTAAATTTAAACAGCGAAGTCCTTGAGGAACTTTGTGATCTGGGCAGCCTCTCTTGGTCCAACAAGTACCTCAGATCCTTTAACCTCCTCTTCGAGATCACCACTAATAGCAGCAGCGTAACCAGGTATGATAAGTTTTTTATGCTTAACCTTATCTAATATACCGCATTTGTTAACAAACATACCAACTGCATCACCCACAAAGCTACCAGCAGCCCAGGCCGTCATAACCGAAAGGCCTTCTGTATCCATTATCAAGAGCCACGTTGGAACCCTGCTTGCATCTATCTCAGCGCTGACAATAAAGTATGTAAGGGCAAAATTAGTTGTAATAACAACAGGCGAATTTTCATCAGGCCCATTGATGTCATAAATGCCCTGATCGACCATCATTGGCCTCTGTGGATCCGTATAGATATTTAATCTCTCTACCAGAAGGGAAAAGAGGCTCTCGCCGATAAAATCAGACAGTATAATAATGCCTGCATACTTGGCTATGAACATAGCTGCAATAACGGTTTCCTTATCAAGATTGTCTGCCATCTCACAGGGGAATGTAATGGTTGGAAAACCGAGGGCCCTGTTCTTTTTCATAATAGCCTCACGGCGCAGCCAGACCTGGTCCTCAAAGGCCCTTCTCACAGTCCTCGAATTAGAATCCAGGATAAGATCCTTCAGTCCCATACCGGTCAACTTACCTGTGAGTTCCATAAGACCATCCATATCATCCGCCTTGATAGCTAATGGAAGTCCCGTTTCCTTGGCAAGTGTCCCCATATCATCTGCATTGTCCTTTGTGGCTGCATATATTACCGGTTTTCTGTCGGCAGAGGCATCTATTCCTGCCTTCATTACCCCAACATCTTCGCTCATCAGTACCAGACAAAATTCACTCTCATCAACCACCTTTTTAGCCAGTGCCGCAAACTTTCCCGCATCGCCGTTAATATCCTTTATAGCTACGAGCTCCGGTCTCAGGTTAAAACCAACCCTTTCAAACTGAAAGGTATCCCACAGCTTCAACTTTTCTGACAATGTTCCTTCATCCGTGTCACTGGTTACCAGTACTCCAACTCCAGGTTGATTGACAAATGTCTTTTCATGCCTGAAAAGCACTGTTTCCCCACCAATCTTAAAGGATCGATCACCCGCCCCGATCTGCATCGGCCTCACTGGCGGCGCAGATGCCTCGGCAAGCTGCTCCTTTGCCTCATCACTCACATAGGGGCAACTGTCTAACTCCGCCTTGCCTGATGCAAGGGCCATTGCAAAGGCCAGGCATGTGGGATGCCCACATTCCTTGCAATTGGTCTTTGGCAGCATCTTAAATATCTGAATACCTGTTAAACCCATAACATGCTCCTTGTTTTATTTGATTATTTTTTATATGAAAGTGCCTAAAGTTGATGAGCCCGTAAAAAGCCTCAACAACATGTCATTTCGAGCCTCCGGCCCGTTGGGGCCTACCCCCCGAGAGCGAAGCGAGAAATCTTACCAATGTAATCCCGACAGGTCGGGATAAACTCAAGATTTCTCCTTCTCGTCGAAATGACACATTCACTAAATCCGTCTTTTTACGAGAACATCAAAGTTAAGTCGTTTAATACTCAACTGTTTAACCATTCGACCACTCAACTACTTTCATCCTTCATTGTGGTAATAGATCATGGATGTTCGTTGGTTTCTCAACTCCACAAATTTTCAATAATCAATCAATGATCGAAGATTGATTAGCCAAGAATAGGATCCATCTCAAGGGCAGGATGCTTTTTCTCTTGAAGGAAGGGAAGTATCTCTTCCTCTGTAGTGCCCACGCTCTCATCTGCTACTCTATCCAATAAATCAGGCACATTAAGTTCCTCTGCTCTCTTATCATACCTTTCTTTTATTTCTTCCTTAAGGTGTTTGGGCATCCATACCATTCTCAGAAGTCCTCCTTCATACTTAAGGAATTTTCTCTGTGTGATATTATATTTTCCATGACCAACAAAGCCTGGAGTAGACACACCGCCACCAACAGCTCCTGCCAGCGTGCTAAACTTCATACCACAGGGCGTCATCTCAATGTAGTCCCTATCAACCGTCATGATTCCATTGCAGGAAGGAAGCACTGCAGCGATGGCCTCACAACATCCACAAGTTGTATGTGGGTCATTAACAATGCTATAGAGATTATAGTGGTCTACAGTCCCCCTTGAGGTCTTTTTGACAAACTCATTTACCCCTTTCCACTGACCAAGATCTGCATCAATCAATTCGCCCTTCTCTATTGGCTTGTTTGGGCCAGTGGGATCGATTTCATAAGCCGCTTTACAGTCCATCCAGTTATATGCTCCGCATAGACCAGTCCTCTCAGGGCTAATGGTGCAAACATGATTAGGGGCAAAAGACTGGCACAGAGTGCAAGAATAAAATATTTCAGTAGATTCGTCTGTCATCCCCTCTATCCTTTCATCCCTTGCTGCATACACCTCTCTTGCCGTCTTGGTCATCTCATCCACATCTTTTTTTTCGGTATAGAGTGTAACCTGCAATTTATCAAATATTCGGCCAAAATCCTGATGGAGTTTGGCATGAAGGATGATTCCAAGATCCTTCAAGGTAAATCCCTTTTCTACTGCTCCATCACCGACCCTTATCCAGCTAATATCCCTCTGTCCTATATGCATTATACCCTGAGCATAGTTAATTAGATGGTGAATCTGGCGTTCAAGGATAGGCTCGAAGTCCTCCTCCATCTCCCTGCCTGCTACCTCAACAAAGATACCCAGGGGGAGGTTATCCCCTCTCTTAACATCACCGATATCCGGGCCTTTAACAATAATCTTTCCATCATCTATGGCATTCATATCAGCAATCCGCACTAATTCAGTGGCCTTTGAGACACTTCCGCCCATCTCCAGATAAACATCACCTTTTCTTACACGCTCACCCTCAAAGGCGGGTCCGTAGGTAAGGGGGATATCGATCTCTGTAACGGATACCTTCAGCCCTCGAACCTCGATAGATTTAGCAGCAATCTGGTCATGGGGCACCTCTGACACAACATGCTCATAGGTGCACACACCCCAGGGTAGTACCTCAGGTATGTCCGTATCTGCAATAGTCGGGAAACCCCAGTTTATAGCGCCCGCTGCGTTGGCAGCCCATTCCGCATTGACATCGCCCAATGCATTGACAAAGGCAAAAATCCTGTCCTTTTGGTATTTTAGCATTCTCTGATAATCTCCTGGCTGTATGCCACCAAAAGAGAGCCCTGCCCTGTTTGCAAATCCAAGGGCATATACCGCTGCTGAGATATCAGGGCCAAAGGGCACAATACGAGTACCCCAGCCAATCTGGACACCTGCCTCAATCAATTGCTCAGCAACACAGGTTCCATTCTGACTGGCAGCCAAAAATATGTAGAGATTTTTCTTCTGATACTCCTCAACGATATTTTTTGCTATTTCAGGATTCGGAGCAGCGCCAACAATAGCTGCAAAACCCGGGGCAGTACCATCTACAAACTCAACTCCCCTTTTTCTCATAATTGTATCGTCCGCCGCACCCAACCAGAGCTTACCGTTGTCGAGGTCCGGGTCCTCCACCGAAGGTTGGTAGAAATCAGGTTCTTCAGTATAGCGAATGGCCTCGACTATCTCTTCAGCAAAAAGAGCGGCCATGCCCGCATCCAGCAGCGGACCTAAGTATGGAACATGGCAGTCCTTTTTAACATGAGGCGGGAGTAACGCCCTGCAACGTTTCATAACCGGCTCTGCATCGGCCAGGGTTTCAATCTTTTCTCCTAATATAGAATAGATAATAGGGAGATAGTAGGCCGTATTTGGAAAGCCTATCTCCTGCTTAGGACCATACTTATCTATGGCCTCCTTTAATTTTCCCTCTGCCTTGGAAACTATATTGTAGCCACCCTGTATGGCAGCAAATGCTACTAATTTTGACATATCTTTCTCCTCCTTATTCTTAAGGTATTCTACGATTCAATTCGATCATATCCTTTAAGCTGCTTCTAAATCACGTCGTGCAGCCATATCAAAGAGGACCCTCTCTCTTGCCTTGTCGATTCCGAGGGCCTTTCTCTTTTTGTCAATATGCGCAATCATCTTCTGAGCATGTTTTATTGGGTCTGCCTCAAAATCCCACATTCCGCCATATATCTCTTCAAATTCCCTAAAGAGATAATCCTGAAAAACAGGTGCCCCACTTGTAGGAAAGGTTACACCAAATACCGTATACACACCGGAGGCAACAAAGTAGTGACCTATACTTATTGCCTTTTCACTCATCCACTCAGGGGCAGATCCGGCTGCAGGAAGCTCGCTTATGTCATCTCCCAGCCCTCCTGCCTTGACTACCTCGGTTGCTGCCATCAGAATCCTGCTGTTGTCAACACAGGAACCCATATGGAGTACTGGAGGAATTCCCACAGTCTCACATACTTCTGCCAGCCCTGGGCCACAAAAGACCTTTGCCGACTCTGGCGTTAAAAGTCCTGCCATGCCTGCTGCGATGGCATTACACCCAGTGGTAAGCACTATTACATCGTTCTTGATCAACTCCTTCAACACCGTAATATGATCATTGTTGTGAACGGTTCTTGCATTGTTACAGCCAACCACTCCGGCTATACCTCGTATTCTCCCATTGATAATATTCTGATTGAGAGGCGCATAAGAACCCCTGAATGTGCCTCCAAGGTGATAGTTGACTGCCTCGTAGGAAAATCCAGCAATGAGGTCCGATTTTTCATCTGGTATCATGACCCTATCAGTCTTTCTATTCGGAAAATTCTCGATTGCAGTCTTGACAATTTTCTTTGCGGTCTCCATGGCATCTTCTTCATGGAATTCCATATGGATAACGTTTTCCTCTTCCATCTTGGCAATTGACATGGTTGTAATCAGCTTAGTATGAAAACAGGCAGCTACATTGGCCACATTTTCCATGATACACTGGATATCAACCACCATGGCCTCAACTGCTCCGGTAATGATGGCCAGCTCCTGCATCAGGAAGTTCCCGGCTAAGGGGACACCCTGTCTCTGGATTATCTCATTTCCCGTACAGCATATACCAGACAATTGAATCCCATTTGCACCTACCTTCTTGGCCAGCTCCTGCATCTCTGGCAGCTCCGCTGCCACTACAATCATCTCAGAGAGGAGCGGTTCATGGCCATGGATGACAAGATTGACCATATCCTCTTTAAGCACCCCTAAGTTGGCCTGACTCTTTATGGGATAGGGGGTGCCGAATAGGATGTCTTGAAGGTCAGTGGCGATCATAGAGCCGCCCCACCCATCGGCAATAGCAGCCCTTGTACCCTGAAACATGAGATTTTTGTAGTCCTGATCAACACCAATATGGGTCCGGTGCATAATCTCAACTATTTCTCTGTCAATACCACGAGGGATTACACCTAATTTCCTCCACTGCTCAACCCTATTTTTTGGTGCCCTTAGGGCAGTCAGAAGCTCACCTTCCTGCTGACCAAACTGCGCCAGCGCCTTTTCTCCAACCTCAACAGCAATGTCATCTATCTTCCGTGGTTTTTCTTTATCCCCCTTACCCGTAGTCAATGCCACCCCAAAATCAGGGGCAATCTCCAAGAGCTTCTTGGTATCTTTGATTACATAATCCTTTGTCTTTTTTTTAGCAGCCGCTAAAAAGGTTTCTGCCACACCCCTTCCATGATCTGAGTGGGCCGCTGCGCCCCCAGCTATCATTCGGATAAAATTCCTGGCTGCTATTGTATTTGCCGTAGCCCCACAAAGACCTCTTCTCTCATCTTTTCCTTCAATCCCACCTCTGGGCAATGGGAGTCTACATGGACCCTGGCTGCAATTTTTGCAGCACGTGCCCTCCACACCTATGGGACAGGGCTTCATCTTGTCTGCCCTGTCAAAGATGGTCTCGATCCCAAGCTCCTCAGCACGGGCAATCATCTGTAATGTTGCCGGATCTATACTCTTTGGTCCGGTCTTCTTTTTCTTCTTTGGAACTTCTTTTTTTACTTCTTTTTCTTCTTCTTCTGCCATCGTAATTTCCTCCTTCTTAGGATGAATACATTAGACCTTCTTGATCTATTTATTCAATGTTAATGAAACTATTAATTCTCTGCCATAAAATCATCTATCATCTCTTGTGCCAGCTTTATGGATTCAGGATGCCTCATAATGAGGATATCAGATCCTGCGAGTAGATAGCACACCGCACCTACAGCCTCCATCAGAATGGCCCTTCTACCAGGCTCACCCATATTAGGCACTTCTTCTTGTGGTTGGGCTGCCTCTTTACATTTCCAGATCTCATTCCCGAGATTATTGATCATGGGAATTTGAAGCTTTTCATCCTCCTGGGTTAGTCCTGCCTGACAGATTCTCTCTGAAACAGAATAGGCATACTCGATACCATAGCCAAGTCCGCCTGTAGTAGGATCGTTAAGCAACTGACTATCGGGTACACCCAGGTTGCCAAGTAAGATATTGAGCTGTTTTGCAAGATTAACATCAATTGGTGTCGAGGCTACCACTGTGTGCTTATAGCCAAGGGCACTTGCACCTACACCCTTGTGAATAGGTTCTTCTACCGGAGAAAGGCTAACATTTTCTCCCTCACACACCTCTGCTATCTTCTTAAGAACCTGCTCATCCTTTTCGTTAACAGCAGTTCCCCAAAAGACAACTGGCACTGACACTGCATCAACAATCTTTTTAGCAAGCTCCGCTTCCTCATCAGCCGGTCTATCTTTATCATTTGGATCAGTACTCTTCAGTTGAACAACGATTATCTGTGCCCCATATTCATCGACACACTTCTTGGCCCATGCTGGTGGGTCAGAAATGACATCCTTAAATGGCTCAATGGCAGCTTCTGGCCAGCTATCTGGCTCCATATCCCATATCTCCATGGCAATAATGGGTTTGTGAGGCATACTCCCCTCAAAAAGATGAAAGGGATAGCAGTCTCTGCCGCCTACCGTAGCTGTTTTATTGCCAGCACCTATAGTTATTTCCTTTACTTTACCCGTATAATTTATTTTGGGAATCTCAAACGCCACTTTTTTTCCTCCTTTTTGAAAGCCTATAACAATTAGATTTTTTAAATGGTTTCCTTAGTGCTTCGATTCGCAAATATTGTGACACAGTTTAATCAGTTAGATCAAAGCAACTGCTCACTCAGCACTAAGTTCCCGAGTAAATAAGCTCATAATCGAACTTATAAATCGAGGGACTTAGGAGATGTTAAACGTTCACTCTCCACACAAAAGACAGATAACAAATTTATTTCTTTACAATATCAGGAAATTAACGTTACTCCTTATAGAAAAGGAATATGTGATTACATTTTAGCTGTAATGTAACTATTATTTTTATCTTATCTTGTCAATAAAAAAATAATCCGTTTTTCTAATCATACCCACTCGTAATGGTTTTAGTTTCAGATACCATTAAATCATCGTAAGATACTGGAAAGAAATAAAAAATACAGAAAAAAAATCTAATTGAATCAGGAATCTCTGTCAAGTAAAAATTTTCGATATCCGCATGACGGGCTAATATACTATATTAAAGATATTTAGTACCTACCCAGCAAATAACCCCGATGCTTCGCTTCAGGGTTATATATGAAAGAAACTATGTGATTGAGCATGGGGATGTCTTTTTTCCGCGGTTAGTTTCTTAGGAGGTTGTCAGGTTTCCCGATAAAATCGGGATTCAGGCGTGGACCCGGAACTTTGAACCTGTGTAGTTATGATATTTATTGATCTAAGAGACAGTTTTAATCAGTCAATGTATTCAAAAATAAAAAAGCTACACCTCTTAATTGAGTGGGTGGAGTCTTATTGAGTGCTTTTTATTATCGCTTCGAGAGAGAAATATCCACCATTTCTTGCCACCTTTACTATCAAATTGTTGAAAAATATTGTAATATAGTAGAAAGAAAAAAGTTGGCTTAATATCTGAGGTATTAGATGCATGTTTAGATGGTTAACAATACAAAATTTACCCGAAAAGCAGATAGGTATTTTACGCCAGGCAACCAACACAGGGCATATCATTCGTCTGGTTGAAGATAATGGTATTCAAGGGGTTGTTAAGGATTTTAGTGTCAATGGTTTCATATATCGTAACCTTATTGGACGATTTCTTTTATGGGGAGAAAGTTACATATATCAAAGATTAAAAGGAATTAAAGGGATTCCTGCTTTTTATAGGAAAATTAGTGGTCTGGCTTTGGTAGTTTCCAAGACCCCGGGTAAAGATTTAGAACATCTTTCAGAAGGAGAAAGCATAAACCTTGAGTTTTTTCAGAAACTTATTAGACTCATTCAAAAGTATCACAGACATGGTGTAGCACATTATGATTTAAAGAGGTCATCTAATATATTGATTGATGAGTGTGGAAACCCACACCTAATAGACTGGGCTGCAACTATCTTAGAGAGGGAATTTTTTCTTTACCCTTTTACAATAATTTATAAAAAATTCATAGACGATGATTTTAAAGCTGTAATTAAACTTAAAATGCGTTATTGTCCCCAAGAGATTACCGATGAAGA
>Ga0315547_1003088_pt1 | contig 11100 bp, 16 predicted proteins | sample SalMarSW160240MG_2_FD_202542 | JGI IMG/M metagenome (GOLD analysis project Ga0315547, IMG submission 202542) | Salt marsh sediment microbial communities from the Plum Island Ecosystem LTER, Massachusetts, United States - Salt Marsh Sediment SW1601-240 ... | reverse complement strand
GAATCTCCAAATGATCTTCCTATCAGCAACCACCTGAAAAAAAAGCTTCTCAAGATTATCAGCGAGCCCCAGGTTTTTAGCTATGATCACCCTGTCCAGCTTGGGATCGATCCAGAGAAAACCGAAGCACTATATGGCCTTCGAGGCCTGGAGACAGTCTTTGAGTTTGAGCGTAATCGTGGCACTATGTCATGTGATGCAAAACCTATTTGCGTATTATCCGTTTCTGTAACCCATCGTGGTCTTCGAAACATCGCAAAAAGCTACCTTGAAGAATTATTCTTTCACTCAGAGAACCTAAAAAATATTGATGTCTATGTGTTCACAGAAATAGACACACAACGAATAATTGATGAAATTCTCGCCCCTGCTGCCATGCATTACCTGCGGCATAGTGATGCGAAAGAACTCCTCAGTGTTTTTGGTGTGGACGGCGAATATGGCAGGCATTACAGCTTCTTAAAGGCAATCGCCGCATTTTGGAGCGCCTTTATTCAGCCGAAGATCAAGGCTACATTTAAAATCGATCTCGACCAGGTTTTCCCACAAAAGGAGCTTGTGGAACAGACACGCAATTCTATTTTTGAGCATTTCAGGACACCGGTTTGGGGAGCGCGCTGCTTGGATTCTAATGGACAACCCTTAGAACTCGGTATGATAGCCGGAGCACTGGTTAATCAGCAAGACATCGGAAAATCCTTATTCACTCCAGATGTTCCATTTCCAAACTCTCCCCTTTCCCCAGATGAATATCTTTTCTTTAGCACGTTACCACAAGCGCTCTCAACCGAGGCGGAAATGATGACACGCTATACTAAAAATAAGCTGGATGGCAAAAGAACATGCATCCAGCGTATTCATGTAACTGGAGGAACAAACGGTATCCTCATTGATAGTCTGCGCCGCTATCGCCCTTTTACCCCCTCTTTTATTGGCCGAGCAGAGGACCAGGCCTACATCCTCTCTGTATTAACGAATTCGGGCACAAAACTGAGGTATGCGCACAAAGACGGTCTTATCATGCGCCACGACAAGGAGGTATTTGCTCAGGAAGCAATCCAATTCTCTTATATAAACAAAATCGTCGGTGATTATATACGCATACTTTACTTTTCTGCATATGCCAATGTACTCACCAACGATGTCGCAAAGCTAAAAGATACAATCGATCCATTCACAGGTTGTTTTATATCAAAAATTCCGGCATCTGTTACCTATTTGCGTTTTGGGCTTAAGGCAGCATCCTTCTTTGCTGCCGGAGAAAAAGAGCACGGACTTGAATTCATCAAAATAGGTGCCAAACGTATCATGAACGCTCTTGATTTTGTACACGGTGAAAACAGTATGCTCAAACAACGTTATGAAAAAGAACGCCTCGGCTGGAACCTCTACTATGACATCCTTTCGGTAGTCGAAGACGCACTCAAGAATAATGACAGCTTTGCACTGGAGTTGAGGAAAAAAGCGGAAACCATCATCTATCAATGTTACGTAAAATTCGGATCAAAATAAGGGAGGAAAAACTATAGTATAAAATCTATTATTTTGATGGTATATGATTATAGACTTGCCAAACCGCTTTAATCGATAACCACGCATACAATCGTACATAAAAGCAAATATCCTGATTTAAAGAGGAAGAAAAATGTTCACACCAGGGACTTTAGTTAAAATGACCAGGGGTTATATGGGAATAGAAGGTGTAGTTACTGAAAGGACTGAATCTCGATTTGAATTCTACATCCTTAAACTCGACAATGGCCTTAATTTGATTGCAGGCCCCTCGGCCTTTATTCCATTGGAAAAGGAAGGGGAACAACGAGTCGATTCAGAAATGAATAAGGGGGAGTTTGATGGTTGATGAGGATGAATGGGCATTAGACCCATCTGTGCGGATGATGCGACGAGTGTTTGGACGTATAGAAGCAGCCCAAAAAAAATTATTGCAGCGTTTGAGGATTTCACCTTTTGATACCAGACTCAGACCCTGGCGTGAGACTGCTCTAAAATTCTTTGAAAAATCCTGGGTACAAGCTAAAAAATATGGAATAGATTTAGAAGAAAAACAAGCTACTGCTATCTATGTTCATTGCTTGACACGGGCTATCAATATAGAGGGCATCGAAATTGCACATGATGCATTCCCTAACGATGAAAAGATCGAGATGCTTCTTAAGGAGACATTGTCATGATCAAGTTACGCTTATTTGGCCGTTGTCGGATATACCATGATCCGGTAACCCCGGTCATCAGGGCTCCAGCTGAAATCGGATGGGATGCATGGTTTCGGACTATTGACCTGGTTACACCCAATCTCCTGAAAGGCAGGGAGTTACTAATGCGCACTCGTGGTTGGTGGACAGTAGAACCATCAGACGTGGCAGTAGTAGTAGAAGCACATGGTCGATTAGTGGTAGGAGAAAAAGGTGAACTTATGGTAGAATTCTCTGATCAGGAAACAGCAGATGCACTCTCTTCAGCGCTATCTGAGCGCTTTGGCAGCCAAGTGCTGCTTTCTCCATAATGTTTGGTGCGCGGAATCATATTTTCTTCGATAATAAAACTTTTATCTGACTACCAATAGCGATTCTTTGGAAATTCTATCATTTTTTTTAATTATGTTGAAATATTTCCATTCAAAGAGTATCTATAATAGTATATATAAATAAGGTGTTACTATTCATGTTCCAGGTTCACGCCTGCCCGCCGGACGGCAGGCGGGGTTCAAGGTTAAAGAGATAAAATACTGTCGAATCATCAATCTAAAGCATTTGGTTTCGATTTAAAGATAAATGAGGAGTTCATCCGATTCTTGCCAAAAGCCACACCGTATTGTATGGATGTCAACCGTGAACCCTGAACGGTGAACCCGACAACCTGAGTAGTTACAATAAGATAGATATTTCGTTTAGATGGTAGTATAAACTTCCTTAAAGAGAATCCTTTATGTGTATTTAGTTTTTCAAGGAGAGGAGAATTATCATGAAAAAAGTATATTATTTTTTTCTTGTTCTGGCCATCCTAATCACAATTCCATTATCCCAGGCAGTGACTAGCAAGGCACAAGAGACTGCCTCTTTAGAATTGGGAGTAGCTGCTATCTGTACCGATGTGGTTGATCGGGAGCCTGTAGGTGCTGGAAATGCTTTCGAGGTCTCCTTGGGTAAGGTATACTGTTTTACAACTATCATTGGCGCATAGCCCTACTGAGGCCACTCATGTCTGGTATTTTGGCGATATCGAGAGGGCCAGGGTAAATCTGGCAATAAAGGCCTACAGCTGGCGTACCTATAGTTCGAAAATAATTCAAAAACATGAGATGGGAAACTGGCATGTGGATGTGCTTGGTCCAGAGGGTGAATTGCTCAAAACCTTGCAATTTAAAATTATTATTTAAAAGAGTAGTCTAAGTATTTTATCTTGACTTGATTATATGTATTAAGTATAAAATATAACAAAATAAAGGCCCTATTCTTTTGACTTTCATCCTTGGTAGTGAAGGGGGTATTATGAATAAATCGCAGTTGATAGAGAAATTGGCAAAGATAGAGAATCTTACAATTAAAACAGCAGAAGATATAGTAAATACTATTTTCAAAGAAATGGAAAAGTCACTCGTACGCAATAGTAGAATAGAAATTAGAGGATTGGGAAGCTTCAAGATCAAAAAATATGATGGTTACAATGGAAGAAACCCGAAGACAGGCAAAATTATAAGTGTTGAGGGCAAAAAACTCCCATTTTTCAAGGTTGGACGAGAGTTAAAGGAAAGAGTCGATTATCCCTAATATTTTCATACCATAAATATCCCTTGGTCGTGCTAGACGGGGAGTTAGCGGTGCCCTGTATCCCGAAATCCGCTCATGCGGGGTCGAAAATCCTTCCTGAGAAACAAGAATCGTGGTTAATGCTTTTAGTAAGCGAGGAGGCCGGACCTCGTGTGACAGATGATTATGAACTCCGTCAGGTCCGGGAGGAAGCAGCGGTAAATAATTTAATCTGCATCACGAAGCAATCTGGCCTGATTACCTTTTCTTACCCTAAGATTATCACTTTTCTTTGTTCAAAGGGGAATGCACGACCAAGGTATTTTTCCCTGGTCCATCCCACGATTCCCTTTTCCGCGCAAAGAAATACAAATCTACTCATTGCAAATGTGTTATTATAGATAGAGTATTCCCTGCTTCTCTCAAATCAACATTTTTTCAAGTTTCGAGTTTTTCTATGAATGAGGTGTTAGAAGAAACAGTATCCATAAAATTTAATCGTCAGATAGGAAAAGATACCTGGCTTATGGGATTTCGATCTGCAAATCTGGCCTCACTTGCTAAGCCGGGTCAATTTTTGATGGTCCATTTAGGCAGAACCACAAAAGACCCACTTTTACGAAGGCCCTTTTCAATACACAGAATTCAGGATAAAGAGCAGTTGATGCTCCTATATAAGATAGTTGGAAAGGGAACACTGCTTCTGTCTTGTTTAAAAAAAATGATTCTATTTCAGTGATCGGGCCATTGGGAAACGGTTTCACTATTTCCAAGCCACATGAAAAAACCTTGCTTATCGCTGGTGGCATGGGGGTAGCACCCCTATTTTTCTTAGCTCAGTCTTTACATAAAGTTCAGAAACAGAAAATTACAATGTTTCTTGGTTTTAGCACATCTCAGGAAGTTATTCTTATCAATGAACTAAAAGATTTGAACATTGATTTTTCTCTTGCAACAGAGGATGGATCATTGGGTGCCAAAGGGCTTGTCACTGACCTGCTGGATGAGTATCTGCGTCAAGAATTTACTAAAAAACCAGTAATTTACGCGTGTGGTCCAATTCTTATGCTAAAAAAAGTTGCTCAAATGGTTAGTTCCTCCAATCTAAGGTGCTATCTATCCCTGGAAGGTCAAATGGCCTGTGGTCTCGGAATATGCCAGGGTTGCGCAGTTAAGGCAAATAATAACAAAAACAAACCATATTATTATGTGTGTCAGGACGGACCTGTATTTTCATCCGAAATGATTGACTGGCAGGTTATGTAAATGGTTTCTCAGCCTGACTTATCAGTAAATATAGGCGGCTTAAAGATAAAGAATCCAGTTATTACCGCCTCCGGAACCTTTGGATATGGTAATGAATTGATCCCTTTTTATGATCCCTCCCTTCTGGGTGCCATAATTGTCAAGGGCCTATCCCTACAACCAATGCCAGGCAATCCACCTCCGAGAATTATAGAGACACCGTGTGGTCTCTTAAATTCAATCGGGCTCGCTAATATTGGGATAGAGGCCTTTATAGAAGAAAAACTCCCATCCCTTGTTAACATTAAAACACCCATCATCACCAATATATACGGCCATACCATTAAGGAATATGCTGAGATGGCCAAAAGGATAGAAAATGTTGACAGGATTGCTGCTATAGAGATAAATATATCGTGCCCTAATGTCGAGAAAGGTGGAATGGCCTTTGGAACAGATCCAGATTCTGCAGCGAGGGTAACGGATCAGGTAGTAAAAAATACAACCAAACCTGTTATAGTCAAATTAACACCCAATGTAACAGATGTATCCATTATCGCTAAGGCAGTAGAATCTGCCGGTGCACAGGCCATATCAGTCACAAATACATTTCTGGGTATGGCTGTAGATATAGCTACCAGACAACCCAAACTAACGAACATAACAGGAGGTCTTTCTGGGCCTGCCATTAAACCGATGGCCCTCTATCTCGTTCATAAGGTTGTTACAAATGTAAAAATTCCTGTGATCGGCGTGGGTGGCATTTCGGACTACCAGGATGCCCTCGAATTTATTATTGTTGGGGCAAGTGCCATACAAGTAGGCACAGCAAACTTCATCAATCCAAAAACAGCAATCGATATAGTGCAAAACATTACTGATTATTGTGTAAGGGAAAAGATCAGCAATATCAATCAGATTATAGGTAGCCTTAACTTAGGGCTCGCACAAAAATAAGTTCCCAGAATTGGCGTCCAGATTTGGGTCAGATTTGGTTGCGCCGATTGAACAAAACCACAGGAATAGTCGTACTATTTCGAGGACTTTGCGATTGAGGTGCGGCCGAAGATGTCCTGAAAATGGGATGCGAAAATGTGAAGTTATTTTTGCGCGAGCCCTTAGGTTAAGCAGTTCACGGTTCACGGTTAAGGGTTAAGCAATATCAACCTCCCAAGTTACAAGGAGTTATAGGGTATCCAGCAACGTATATCCACCGATTGGGTGACCCGCCCGCCTCGCCTGAAGGCGAAGCCGATGGCGGGCAGGTTGTTACAACTGTCTGGAAACAGGCCGCAATGAATTGTGGTACAATGCCTTTACAACCTTGAACCCTTGGCCCAGACCTGATTTGACAGGCTATTGCGCAACATAAACAGTTAGTCAAATACTCCAATGGCAGCAGATTATAAGAAACAAGTCGCGCCAGGGCGGGCTTGAACTTTGAACCCAGAACCGATCAATTTAGGTTTAAAACAAACGGAGAAGATTATGAAAAAAACGGAGATAAAAAGAATAACTGAAAAACTAATCGCTCAACACAAGCTTGTTTGGGATACAGCAGATAAAAAAGAAAAAGAGCAGATCTTCGCCTTTGATAAAGACTATCAAAACTTTTTAAACAAGGCGAAGACAGAAAGAGAGGCAGTGAAAATAATTTCTGAGATTGCCCTTAAAAATGGTTTCTCTCCAAATCCTCCAAGCAGACCCCCTATAAAGCTAATGAAGACCTTTCAGGAAAAATTAATTGCCCTCTCTATATCTGGTAAGAAATCCATAAATGAAGGCATCAACCTTATTGTCAGCCATCTTGATTCTCCTCGGCTCGACCTTAAACAAAATCCACTTTACGAGGACATTGATTTGGCATTCATGAAAACGCATTACTATGGGGGTATAAAAAAATTCCAATGGCTCACCAGGCCCCTTGCAATTCATGGAAAAGTAATTCGTTCAGACGGTAGTTCTTTAGACATTGTTGTTGGTGAGGATGATTCCGATCCTGTATTTACTGTATCTGATATCCTTCCCCACTTAGCAAAAAAGGTGCAGACGGATAAAAAGGTTTCTGATGCCTTTGTTGGAGAAAAGCTTAATCTGATGGTCGGCTCTCTTCCTTTTGGGGATAAAGACACAAAAGATAGGTTTAAGCTGGCAATCCTAAACCTTCTGAACGAGAAATTCGGTCTTGTTGAGGAGGATTTGATAAGCGCTGAACTTGAGGTTGTTCCTGCTGGAACGGCACGAGATGTTGGCTGGGATAGAGGCTTGACCGGAGCCTATGGCCATGATGATCGCTCCTGCGTGTTTACCAGTCTCAAGGCAATACTTGATATTAAGAACCCGCAGAAAACAGCCCTGGTTCTATTCGTCGATAAAGAAGAGATTGGTAGTGACGGAGCAACAGGGGCCAAATCCAGGTTTTTAGAAAGCGTCCTCGCCGACCTTATGGTCGCTCACGGCAAAGAACCCCTTTACCATGAAATTCACAAAATTCTTATGAATTCAAGGGCCCTTTCAGGAGATGTAAATGGCGCCCTTGATCCGGATTTTCAGGATGTCCATGAAAAGAGAAATGCTGCACGGCTCGGCTATGGTATATGCATGACAAAATTTACAGGTGCAGGAGGTAAATATAATGCAAGCGATGCAAATGCCGAGTATGTAGGATGGCTTCGAAACCTATTTAATAAAAAGAAGGTGGTGTGGCAGACAGGAGAGCTTGGAAAGATAGATGAAGGTGGCGGCGGAACAGTGGCAAAATTCCTTGCCACATATGGCATGCAGATTATTGACTGCGGTCCTGCAGTTCTGTCCATGCATTCACCATTCGAGATCTCCCACAAAGGGGATATCTATATGACATATAAGGGCTACAGGGCATTTTTTGAATCGTAATCATGTTATGTGGCAAGGAAGATTCAGTTTAATATTGTTAAGCTTCTGTTTGCATTAATGTTTACAGACTCACCAACTGAAACCGTAATTCGTTTCTTTGCAGGGCGATATTCATTCATTTATGACCTCCGATAAGATATGTTAACCACGATTTATCTTGATGGTGTTTGAGGTAACTGGAATTTGCGAGCACAGCGAGTAAATTTCTGGTTGAGCGATTTGTTATGCTGATTTATTGTTATTCAGGTTCAAAGTTCCGGGTTCACGGTTCAATGGTTGTTTGCTTAACGCTGTACCGTTAAACCCGGTTTTTTCTGAGCCAGTTGAGGGCTCTCCGTATGTACAACTGTTCGGTTCGGGTTGAACCTCTGAACAGTGAACCTTGAACCCGACAACCTGAGTTACGATTTATTTATAATTTCTATTATTGTCTCTGGCAATTTTGGTTTTAGTTCTGGAAATGATTCTATAATTCTCATGATATCTGATAAATCTTTTTGTCGTTTGCTGCCTCGTCTCTGTTTATCCGAATACGCCCAGATTTTGCCAGTTAATACATCCTCTAATGATGCGACATTCATTTGATACCCCATCATATCCCTGACTGATGCTTTTTCAATGAAATCTTGATATCTTTTGTCTGTTTGTATTTGTATTCGGACATCTGAATCTTTGCTTCCTACATGAATACTATGAGGAAATTTCTCAATTTTGAAGTTGACTTTTGTGGATTCAATGAGTTTATCTATACCATCAGCTACTACAACAATATCAAAATCAAGGCTGACAACTGATTCTACATACGCATTTACTGCAAGCCCTCCTATAACACAATATTCAATATCATTTTGATTCATTAAATCAATAATTTCTTGGATTATGTCTTTTTTCCCATTAGTTACCCTATTAAAAAATGATTTCTGATCCATATACCATTCCTCCATTTTATTTTTTATATAAGGCTGGAAGGCGCCCGCTGGTGTGAAGCGCCGGCGGAACCCCTGTCTGGTGGACTGAAAGGTTATAATTTTTTCCGATATCAATAGATATGCTCGGCTGAAAAGATCAGTTCTCCTATCTCCTTTTCCAGTTCTAATGCTTCTTTAAGCTTATCCCCACAATCTTCTGAGCACAATGTAAAAAGGAAATCATTACCGGCTTTTCTTGCATCGGATTCTTCAGGAGGGACTATTGCCCATATTGTTTTGCCTAAAGTAGCCATTTTTATGGGCATAATTTGGCCTTCATATTTTGAAATATTCACTCCTGGACGTTTTTTGCACCCTATCGAGTATATCGGCCCCTCGCTTCCGATCTTAAATCCGCACCATGAGCAGGTAGTCAAAACCTGTTTGATTTTTGGCTTTTTCCTTATTAGTTTCATGCTGTTATGCTCTGCCCCAAAGACTTTATAACATCTGGCTTTTCTTTCTTGAAATGCTTGAAATATAGGTCTTCAATAAATTCAGGCATAGGGGCTTTCCAAGATTGTTGTTTATGATTTGCAATGCCACCAAATTTCTTAGGGCTCATTCCTAACTCACGAGCCATTTGAATATGGATATCATAAAGATGATAATGCCTCTTAGCCTTTTTCCATTCCTCTATGTTCTTTACTTTCGCCATTTTTTATAGTTTTCCGCGATTATAACGGCAGGCATGAGTGGCTGCGAAAAGCATGCGATAACCTTGGAAACTACACCAAAAGGTTGCTATTTAGATGGCCTGTGCAAAAGAGATAAAAGTCGCCGGTTTCTCCCAGTCCATCTCAATGCCTTTGTTCGCTGCTTTTAGGCAACTTCGACTTGGAGATGTTTACCTATCGCTTGAGCATAATTCACCAATGTAGAGAGGCGGATGTCTTCTGCATGATTTTCAATCCGGGAGATGGCGGATTTCTTGGTACACAATTTATTTGCCACCTGCTCTTGGGTGAGGCCCGCTTCAAGACGAGCCTGCTTCAGGAAAATACCAATTTTGAATTGCTCATATCCTTTGTCAAAATTTTTTGCAAATTTGGGGCTGAGCTTCTTTCTCGTTTCAATATATTTATCGAGATCGTCCATCTGTCTACCTCCTGCTCAAATATTCTTTCTTCCGTTTTTCTGCCAGTTTAATCTCCTTTAAAGGAATTTTCTGGCTCTTCTTTTGGAAGGAGTTGGTCAGTATGATCAACTCTTGACCATGAAAGAAGCCAAGAAGACGGAAGGTGTTTCTTCCCACATCAACTCTGGCTTCCCAAATATCGTTTGTATTGACCATTTTCTTGAAATATTTAGACGGAATCTGATCAAGCTCGCGAATCAATTTCAATACCCATACTATCTTGGTTGCCTGTGCGTCAGTAAGGCTATCCAAGTGATCTTTAACAGGACATTTGCCTGACGCAGACCGATAGAATGAGATTGTTTTCATGATTATAAAGTAAACAAATATGTGAACATTGTCAAGAGGTAGATTTCTTTAATTTTCAGGCAGCGGGCGCTCAGGATCAGCTGCACAAAAAGCCTATCAAGACATTTCTATCTGGCAAAAAATTGCACCGGCTTTTTGTGTCAGCCTGAATCCTGTGGTAATATAAGGGTGTTGCAAAGATAGGCATTTTACCTAATCATATTGAATGGTTATCCTATAAATCACCTTGAACTGCATATGCCAGTTTGGATATTTTGAATGATTTGAACTGGTTAAGTTCAGATTCTGAATGCACCAAAAGCATTTTTATTGACATTGCAAAATAGGGGCTTGGGAAAAATGCTTAATTTTTAGCATATTACCGCACTAATCTATTTTTGTATAAAACACTTTGCAACACCTTTTTATAGTCCCAAGTGGGCATGGTTCTTCCTTTCATTCAGATTATAAGCATAAATATAGCCGCACTTCTCAAAATTATCCTCCGCCTCAAAATCATTTAAAGAAATACTGTACCTCAAATTCCAAACTTTGAAGGTATTTGCCAAGGTCTCCATTGGATTGTCCCAGTTGTTTTAAGAAATCGTGGTAGATCTCACAGAATATCTTGACTTTATTTCTCAGTAGGGTCTCTGTGGCTCTCCTAAGGAGTAATTGATAAATGCCAGGACATCGTTTACATGAAAATGTGCCAAGACATCGTTTACAGCTTTTAGGGGAAGCAGGAATTGAAACCTGCTTCCTGATGTTAAATTAACGTAATTTATAATCAAACTCA
>Ga0315547_1003086_pt1 | contig 11101 bp, 11 predicted proteins | sample SalMarSW160240MG_2_FD_202542 | JGI IMG/M metagenome (GOLD analysis project Ga0315547, IMG submission 202542) | Salt marsh sediment microbial communities from the Plum Island Ecosystem LTER, Massachusetts, United States - Salt Marsh Sediment SW1601-240 ... | reverse complement strand
CTTGAAAGAATCATAGGTTGGCCTTGCAAGAGTGATAGCTACAACGATTTCTCCTTCAACCAGTGCGGTTATGCTCCAAAAGGCTTTGTGCATGTCAATACCGATTGAAACTGTTTTTCCTTTGAAACCGATCTTGTTTCTTTGTACGTTAGCTGTCATGGGAAGTCCCTCCTTTTGTTATAAGGTTGTTTAATCGGGCTTAATAGCCTATGAGGGGCTTCCCTTCAAACACAAATCTATCATAGTCTCTATTACGCTGCACAGGGGGAATATGGGATGTCCCCCTTTATAGCACAATTGTAGATGAGAAGGATATTTACTTTTTTACCCGCGTCCCGCTTCATTAAATCTGTGAAGGATGGTTAGTTATTGAGCAGCGTCCCTCTTCACTGCGGTTTTCGCAGGTAAAAAAGTTATTTAATTATTTAAGGACGTCCCCATTTAGCATGAGTTAGGAGAAAAAAATGAAGAAGGCTTTGATTACCGGAATAACAGGTCAAGATGGTTCTTATTTAGCAGAGTTATTATTGTCTAAAGGTTATGATGTTTATGGCGTAATGAGAAGAGCAAGCACATTTAACACTTCAAGAATAGAACACATATTTGATCCGGATGATAAAGCACATATTTTATATGGTGATTTAGCTGATGGTATAGATGACATACTTTATTCTATACAACCTGATGAGGTTTATAATATGGCTTCTATGAGTCATGTAAAGGTGTCATTTGAAATCCCCATATATACAGGGGATATTACAGGCCTAGGGGTTATGAGGATTTTAGAGGGTATCAGGAAACTAAACCTTAAAAACACAAAATTTTATCAAGCTTCTTCATCAGAGATGTTTGGCATTACACCTCCTCCTCAGAATGAAGAATCTCCTTTCAATCCTGTTAGTCCTTACGGTTGTTCTAAACTTTATGCTTACCACGCTACACGAACATATCGCTGGGGATATAATATATTTGCAAGCAATGGAATATTATTTAATCATGAGAGTGAAAGAAGAGGTTTAACCTTTGTAACAAGGAAAATTACAAGAGGAGCAAGCCGAATTAAATTAGGACTTCAAGATAAGCTTTCTTTAGGTAATCTTGATGCTATAAGAGACTGGGGACACTCTAAAGATTATATGACGGCTATTCATATGATATTACAGCACGATAAACCTGATGACTTTATAATAGCAACGGGAATTTATCATACTGTGAAGGAATTTCTTAGTGCTGTATTTGAGTATCTGGATATGGATTGGAAAGAGTATGTAATATATGACGACAAATACAAAAGACCAAACGAGGTGCCAGCTTTGCAGGGAGATTCATCTAAGGCAAGGAAGACTTTAGGATGGGAGCCTGAAATAGATTTTAAAACATTAGTAAAACTAATGGTAGACCACGATATGAAAGAAGCCCAAAAAGAAGCCCTTATAAATAATATGGAAGGATAGAACTTGAAATGAATGAGATAATACGTAAAGGAAATCGTTATGCCGTATTTGGCGATACAAATGAGATAGACTATGGTACGACTTTTTATGGTTCCCCAGAAGAAAATCTTCAGTTTTCTGCCCTCAGATATAAAAAAGGGAAAATTTTCCAAAATCATATTCACAAATACAGACCAAGAACCATCGAACGAACACAGGAATCTTGGCTTGTTTTGAAGGGAAAGGTTAAGGTGTTTGTTTTCGATGAAAATAAGAAAAAAATTCATGAGCAGATTATGACTTCTGGACAATTCTTTATATCGTACAAAGGTGGGCATGGATATGAGATTTTGGAAGATGAAACAATTGTCGTTGAAAATAAATTAGGAGACTTTGTTGGGGTTGAGGCCGATAAAGAAAAGTTTTAACAGGTAATGAAAAAATAATGCGATTTTCTTTAATTGAAGGGAATATTAAATAATGAAATTTATTCACCAGGTTATTCCATATATAAATGATAATGATAAAAAGGCAGTTGCAGAGTATTTAGATTCAAGCGGGTGGTTGACTGAGTTCAGAAAGACACAGGAATTCGAGGAGATGATTGCTGAATTCGTTGGCACACGTTACGCTACTGTGGTAACAAGTGGTACGGCAGCATTGTACCTCTCTTTACTTGCAGCGGGTATAGGGTCCGGTGATAAAGTACTGGTTCCGAACTATACCATGATCGCAACGCCCAATGTGGTTGTATGGGCTGGCGCTGAACCGGTGCTCATTGATGTGGAACCAGACACCCTGTGCATGGATATCGATAAAGCTCCAGTCGATGTATCAACAAAAGCACTTATGTATGTGTCCATAAACGGGAGATCGGGCGACATGCAAAAGCTGGTCGATTTCTGTAGCCGAAACAATCTCATTCTGATTGAGGACGCATGTCAGGCATTCGGGTCGAAATATAAAGGAAAGTATCTGGGAACATTTGGAGATTTGGGGACATATTCATTTACGCCCCACAAGATCATTACCACTGGACAGGGAGGAGTTGTCGTAACTAATGAAGAAAAATTGCATATAAAAATAAAAAAGCTGAAAGATTTCCATAGAACATCGCCTGGCACCGACCAACATGATGGTATTGGCTTCAATTTCAAATTTACTGACTTACAAGCAGTGCTTGGTATTGAACAGATGAAGGCTCTCCCATTTAGGATCGCCCGAAAAAAAGAGATCTTCGACCGTTATGCATCCAATCTTATTGATGTACGGGAAGTCAAATTTTTGCCGACCGATCTTCAAAATATCACGCCCTGGTTTGTTGATCTCCTTTTACCATCTCAGGGAATTCGCGATGAACTAACTGTTTTTCTAAAAGATAAAGGCATCGCCTCCAGGCCTTTCTACCCTCCTATCAACCATCAGGAGATGTATTCTGGCAAACATCCCAGAGGTAGTCTTGTTGTGTCCGAGGGGATTGTTGGCAGAGGACTGTGGCTTCCATCATCAATCGGCATTAAAGAAGATGAAATCAGCTATGTATGTGAGTCAATCAAAGATTTTTTTGCATAGTGAATAGCGGAATCGACAATTCATACAAGCCTGAAACCACCCCGTTCCTTGCTCGGGCTGTACGTAATTTTCTTTTCAACAACATAGGTACAGTCGGCACATTTGTAATTGCTTTCTTGTTTGCTGGCCTTACCGTTCGCTATCTGGGAGAGGCCCGGGCCGGGTATTTCATGGCCATAGCTGCTCTGACAGGCATAAATGCATTCCTGGGAGATTTCGGTTTGGGGACACCTGCGGTCCGCCGAGTGGCAATCCTAAATGCCCAGAGGGACTTCTCTACAGCGCGTGCAATCGTCGGTTCAGTCATGACCGCAAGTTTTTTCTCTGCTTTACTGATCGCCTTGCCGATGATGCTTCTCTTCCCGCTGGTCTTCAAGTGGGCAAGACTCGATGCCGTGTACCAGGCGGATGCCTTCTGGGCCACCATTTTCTTGATGAGCGGATTCGTTCTAACTCAGATCTCTAATCCCTGGAGGGCGACATTCAATGCATTAGAGCGTTATGGCCTGATTAGCGGTCTGGACACGGTATTTGGGATGCTGGCTGGGCTTCTAGGCATAGCGATTCTGATTCTGTTGCCGACAATGGCTGCGCTTGCCGCAGTTCGTTTCGGTGTGATTTTATGCCGCTTTCTTGTAAGCGCCTATTATGTGCACAGGCTATTACATGGGACTGCATGGCCGACATGGTCGTGGAAAGAAATCCGCCCAATGCTGGGCTTTGGGGGGTGGGTGTATTTGGGTACAATAGGTAGAACATTGCTCCAACGGATCGACCGTCTCGTGTTAGTTACTTTCCTTGGTAGTAGCGCTTTGCCTTATTATGAGGTTCCCCAGAGAATTTACGGGCAGGTTCACGGGGCCTTGGCCCGCCAATCTCAATTCCTGTTTCCAATGTTGGCTTCCTATGGCGACGCAATAGCAGTACAAGTTAAGCGATTGGATGACAGATTGAGGTGGTTTATCGCTTTAGCAAGCGGTTTTGCTTACACTGGAGTCGCTTTGATAGGGCCAGATTTGCTCGGCATGATTGTTGGGCATGATTTTGGCCTAAAAGTCAGGCTTCCAGTCTATTTGATGTGTGTCCAGGGATTCTTTCAGGCCCAGGATATTGTGCCATATTACGAGAGCTATGCAGCTGGATTTGGCAAGCCAAACGCTGTCGTAGAATTAACACAAGGTGCCCTGGTAGTGCTCACCGCCTTCTTGCTTATTCCAAGGATAGGTTATCTGGGGGCCAGTATTGCACAACTATGGATTGTTTTAATGGTGGTTTTACATAGTATATGGGTTCGCAGCGTAGTAATACGAGGCCCTATTTCACTCGGCTGGATGAAAGCATATATTTCGCCGTTTATAATGATAGGGGCCTGGATAGGGGTGACAAATCTGCTTATTCAATATAACTCTTCGGCTCCATTTTTCTATTTGGCCGTTATATTAGGTGGTTTATTTGGCCTTAGTTTGCTGATATTTTTCGAACGTTTCGTTTTTTTTAACGAAAATCGTTGGTCTACACTACAGAAGGTGATTCTATTCCCATTCCGGCAGATATTACAAAGCAATCCTGCATGGCGGCAGGGCAATAAACCCTCGCTCTGAAAAGACAAGGACATTGGCGGCAATCAGCTGAAACAATTAAAAAAGCAGGTTGTTACAGCGATTAACAAAGTATATGAAATATAAATCATTGCAGCCAAGTTTAATATTCGCAAAGCACTTTATCGCTTGCGCGGTAGGCACTGGAGGGCTGATACATTATGAATCCTGTTAAGCGGTTTTTTTTGAATACCTATAAGAATATTGAGGCCCGGAAGGAACTTTATCATTTGCGTGATCGCCGGGCATGGAGCCCTATTTTAAGCGACACCCTGATCCAAGCAGCGCGTACTTGGCCGAAAGCGTTCCCTGAAAGGTGGAAGCCAGATACGATCATAGATGTTGGTGCCAACTGCGGTAATATTTCACGTCAGTTTGCTGAGTTGTATCGCCCTAATTTCATAGCAATGGTCGAGCCGTTGCCCGAAATGAGAGCCAGGCTTGAAAATATGAAATTGGCCAAATCTCAAAAGGTTTTTTCATGTGCACTTGGAAGCAAACCTGGAACCGCCTTTTTAAATGTGCTGTCCAATTCTCCAAGTAGTTCTCTATTGGAACCTCGCGCGGATTTAGGTTCGTTTTATCAAGTAGACATGATAAAAGAAAAAGAAGTTGCAGTCAAATTGCGAACGCTTGATGATATTTTTGGTGAATGTAAAATTGAAGATGTGGATTTGTTAAAGGTAGACGTAGAAGGTTATGAAATAAAAGTTTTTAAGGGAGGGGGGGAGACTTTGCGGCATACAAAACTGATCGTCTGTGAGGTGGTTTTCTTTGAAGCCCACAAAGGCAGGCCGCTTTTCGAAGATGTTTATGGCTTTTTAAGAAAATCCGAGTTTGAGCTCAGAGAAACTATTGGATTTGTTTATGATGCAAAGGGTTTGCCGCTTCAATGTGATGCCGTATTTGAAAACATGGCAAACTGTGAATAATAAAGCTTTGCACCTGCGTTGAGCTATGAGAAGTGACTAAGAAAAAAACAATAGCATATGTTGAATTTGGCCATACAGGGCACAGAGCAATATGGATTCGTAACGTTCTTCATGCCTTTGAAAAGCTCCACTCCGGGTGGCAATTGAATGTTTGGGTGCCACAGGAGTTCGTAAAGGCTCAAGAGGAGTGGTGTGCTCCGTATCTTAAATCGAGTAGCCCGTCCGATGGGGGTATAACATTCAGGTTCCTTGAGGAAGTGATTGGATCGGGAGGTATTCATGGCCAGATCGTACCCGGAAGCTTTGAAATTGTCCGACGATGCATTGAAGCAGATGGTGCCGATGTGTGCTTTTTGGCAAATAATCTCGACGCTTGCGTAAAAGATATTGCCCTTTCACGTCCAAATGCCTCCAGAGCAAAACTAGTTGGAGTGTTGGATCAGCCATTTCTGCACTATGCGAAATTCTCTTCAGCCCGAACCAAAAAATGGCTGACACCACGTCGGTATCTTTCAGCTTACGTAAAGAATCTTCTCATGTGCCATCGCTCCGCAATAGCGGAGGTGCTGATGTTAGATCCTCTCGCACCAGAATTCTACAATACTATCCTGAAGACCTCAAAGTTTCGTTTCCTTCCAGAGAGTTTTGTTGCAGGTAATCCGTTTCAGTATTCCCGAAAGCATTTTGGTTTGCCGGAAGACAAAAGTATCTTGTTATTCATAGGAAGTATTGACCGCCGAAAGGGCACCCGTGAGTTCTTGGAGGCATTACAGAAGGCATTCAGTGAGAGCTTTAGATTCAGACAACAAGTGGCTGTCGTCTTTGCTGGAAGTGTGATGCCGGAGGTTTATAACATGGTTTATACAGCTGTATCCGATTTTCGTGCTTCGTATCTGGATACACCAGTTTTTTTGTTCGACCGATTCGTGACGGATCGAGAGTTCCTCACGTTCATATATGCTTCGGATGTGGTGTGTATCCCTTACGTCAACCTCGCCACCACGAGCGGCGTATTAATGAACGCGGCCGCTTATGGTCGTCCGGTGCTTGCATCTGATTTTGGGATTGTTGGTGAGCTTGTTAGGCGATACAACCTTGGCATTACGTGTAACGAATCCGACCCGGCAGAGTTGGCAGACGCCTTGTGTAGATCCGTCGAAGAAGCTCAGCGAATGGACGAAGGACGACGTCGGGAGATCAAGGCTTTTGCCTCTCGGTATTCGGTGTCACTGGAGCAATTTGGTGAGGAGATTTGTGCTTCGCTGGTGAGGGCAGTGGTGCGCGAGTGATGGCTAAATACTTAGTTGCCATATATAATTTCGAGGTGCCATGGTGTCAGAAGAGCAGAGCATGAAATTACACTTGGGATGCGGCAAACGCTATATACCTGGCTTTATTCACGTAGACCTTTCAGATTATCCACATATTGACTATAGGCATGATGTTACGGATCTTTCAATATTCCCTGATGAGTATGCTGATCTGCTCTACGCCTGTCATATTCTTGAATATTTTGACCGCCGCAAAGTCGAGTCGGTGTTAGCTGATTGGCGCAGAGTGCTAAAGAAAGGCGGTGTTCTGCGAATTTCGGTGCCAGATTTTGAGGCATTGGTGAAATTATATCATAGAACCCACGATTTATATAAAATACTTGGTCCGTTGTATGGCAGGTGGGAAGTTAGTAAAGGCTTTGTGATTTATCACCATACTGTATATGACTTTGACTCGCTGGCACGCTTGCTGGTTTCTGTTGGATTTAAAAATCCTTACCGCTACGATTGGCGACGAACCGAGCATAAGGACTATGATGACTTTTCTCAAGCCTACTATCCACATATGGACAAGGAAAATGGCCTTTTGATCAGTTTAAATGTCGAAGCGACAAAAGGTTAAGCACAATGAATGCAGGATGCTGATTGTTATGCCACGGTTAAGAGCGGAGCCCAATTTGAAAGTGTTACATATACAACGTGAAGTACCTCATTACAAAAAAGGCTTCTTTGAAGCATTGTCCTCTTCAGGGGACTTTGATTATACATTAGTACTTATTAAGAGCATCATGGCAAAGGAATATCAAGGGTCTGTTGCCTTGGATGAACTGTGTAACAGTGGCATCAATTGCGTTGAAATCGAAGGAAGGGCAATCAATTTATTCGGCAATACTATAGAGATTTACCCTGCGCTGTTGCGCTTTTTCTTGCGGAATAGGCCCGATGTTATTCTATGGGGGGCTTTAACCCTCTTTGGCTCCAAATACATCGACGCATGTGTTTTCAGTGTTCTGAAATCGGTATCGCGTGCCCGGTTTGTGGCTGGGTGGAGTGACCCTGCACTCTCAGTACGAGGCCCATTGCATCACCTGTTGCGTCGGATTAATCATAAGTTAGTCTACGGTCATTTTGACTCGTATGTCACATATGGTAAGAAATCGAAGGCCGTGTTAATTCAACGCGGCGTTCAAGAGAAAGACATATTTGTTGGCCACAACAGCTTGGATACAGTTGCTCTAGAAGCCATAAAACAGCAATTATTAGCCACAGAAGATGCGTGGAACCCGAGCTTGCGACTTGACTTAGGGATAGACGTAGAAGATAAGGTCGTGCTTTTTCTGGCCCGAATTACCCCGCTGAAACGTTTAGACCTTATTATCAAGGCTTTCCCCAAAATACTACAACAAACTGACTCTGCCGTGGCACTGATTATTGTTGGCGATGGTGACGATAAAGACTACTACAGATCATTGGCAGCGCAGACCAGCGTCGCCGAAAGCATCATCTTCAAAGATGGTATCTATGATGATGTCGCAGTAGCAAAGGTGTTTTTGTTATCCGATGTTGTTGTATATCCCGGTCAGATCTCGCTGAGCACCCATTTTGCGATGGTGATGGGAAAACCTTTTGTGTGCGTCCCTTATGGCGGCAACGAAGTAGAGTACGCCCTTGACCAGGAGAACTGCCTGCACTTTCAACCTGGCAGCGCGGACGATTTGGCAACGAAAGTGAGTACCCTGCTCAAAAATCCCACCCTGCAAGCACGTTTTGGACAAGTGTCACAAGAGCTTGTGGCAACGAAGGCCAACATTCATAACAAAGTAAATGGCTACAGAAATGCGGTTAGACATGCTTGTAGGCATTAAGGGTAAGGGTTGAAAACTAGAGGGGGTAATAGAGAAGCATGTTCAATATAAAGATATGGTCCATAGACATGGCAAAACGTTTTAAAAGGATACTAAGATTTGTTGTTATGCTTACTGAATGGAATAGTATATTCAACAGAAGATTAGACAACCTACTTGACAGATTGGATAGTACTGAAAGGAACATTCAATGTCTAACAGGGCTCATACTTAGGGAGAAGTATGCGGGGATTGCCGAGAATCAAGACCCTAAAACCGAGATTAACAAACACGAATTGAAATTCCACTCTCAAAATGGCGAAGATGGGATTCTGCTATACATTTTTTCCAAAATAGGGACCACGAACCGCCGTTTTGTTGAGTTTGGTATAGGTGACGGAAGAGAATGTAACACAGCGAATCTATCCCTGAATTTTGGCTGGCATGGTTTGTTGATGGATGCCAAAGAGCGACATGTGTTCCTAGCCAACCAATACTATCAAAGCATGCTGGGCCAAGGCGTTAATATTGTTCAATCCTTAGTCACAACCAGTAACATCAACAGAGTGCTTCAAATGAATGGTTTTAAGAATGAAATTGATTTACTCTCAATAGACATTGACGGAAATGACTATTGGATATGGGAAGCAATGACTGTAATAAACCCTCGAGTTCTTGTAATAGAGTATAATGCATCTATAGGCCGTGATAACTCCTTGACTGTTAAGTATGACCCCCATTTCGATAGGTACAAAAAGCACCCGACCGGTTGGTACTATGGTGCGTCATTGGCTGCGTTGACAAAACTATCTAACGCTAAGGGGTATGTGCTGGTTGGCTGTGAATCTACTGGAATTAATGCCTTCTTTGTTCGTAAAGATGTTGCACATGGAATACTGCCTGAAGTTTCTGTTCAAGAAGCATACTACCCCAATGAAGGACAATCGAATATATCGCTAGAACAATTTGAAAGCGTTAAACATCTGGGTTTCGAGAATATATAGGCTTGGTTATGATAGGGGTTAAGGCCCCATAGACATGAATCCTTCGTACATACCTAAGCATACGGCAGAAGTTTGTGTCATAATGCCCGTGTTTAACCGCTGGCATGAGACCAAACGTTCGATAGATTCCTTGCTTAAGTCGGATTATCTTAATTTGCACATTATTGTCATAGATAGTGGTTCAAGTGACGAAACATCAGAAGAGATTAAATGTTATGACGTAGAGCATCTTAGGGTATCGGATCAATTATGGTGGGCGGGTGCAATAAATGCTGGTATACGGCACGCCATGGATAAGGGGGCCGATTATATACTCGTATATGATTGTGGAGTAACGGTTCGGCCGGACACCATATCAAAGCTGGTAAACGTCGCCTCTGGACTTCCGCGTTCTATCTTGGCGGCCGCACTATTCGATGGGAGCACGAAAAAGCTTCGCTGGGCAGGGAAAACGCTTCATTGGCTGTTCCCGCTATATCGGCACAATGTCCAGAATAGAAATATCCAGGTGATAAAAATAAGCAACAGTAGTTTGGTGCCTACCGATACTGTGTTTGGGCGCGTTGCTTTGATCAATGTTACCTACATTGATGAAGTAGGCTTGTTTAGAGATAATATATTTCCGCATTACCATGCTGATATCGATTGGGCGTTGAGGGCGAAAGAAATTGGCTTTCAGCAATATGTGATGTTGGAAGCAAATGCTGTGGAGTTTCACATATCCCAAGTTCCAGTGCGGTTACTTCAAAAGGATACCTATTTTAATAGAAAATCGCATGTAAATTTTGAGGATACTTGGAAGTTTTTTAAATACTGCTGCCCATACAGAAATGCATTCGCCCTACTATTTATTGCCTTCTACATCGAATTCTTTTTACGTTGCTTGCGTGGGCTATTTGCCGGGATTGCCAAGCGGGTTTTGAGTCGAAATGTCGTTTCTCGTATTGAGAAATACAAGAAGAACCAAGCATTCATTGATGGCGTAAATTTAGCACCCAAGGAGACAAATCATGAATATTGTGAAAAGGATTAATCGAATTATCCATGAAATTAGGAATGTGTCTCCAGCCAGCCTTCCAGATTTGTCAACCACGTGGCAAGATAAGAACATTCCACTTAAGCAAGCCTGCGTTGCCGATAAAGAGTTAATTGATACGCGAAACGGGAAGCCTCCTGAAATATTTGTCGCTGCAGCCAATTTGCTTAAAATAATTCCTCAGGATCGAGAATACTCATTTCTCGATATTGCGTGTGGTTATGGGTACTATAGCGAGGTTATTTCTCTGCTAGTTCCGAACCTAATGATTCAATACACTGGAACACTGCTGTCCAAAATAATCTGATTTTTTAATTTGGGCTTAACAATATCAACTACTTATCACCCGTAAGCCATGAGTTTCAATTTCAGGTTGTCTTTACCTGGAAATGCTGTCCAAGACCAACGAGT
>Ga0315547_1003085_pt1 | contig 11102 bp, 13 predicted proteins | sample SalMarSW160240MG_2_FD_202542 | JGI IMG/M metagenome (GOLD analysis project Ga0315547, IMG submission 202542) | Salt marsh sediment microbial communities from the Plum Island Ecosystem LTER, Massachusetts, United States - Salt Marsh Sediment SW1601-240 ... | reverse complement strand
CTGTGAGTAAGTGTAGATTTCAGTTGGATTGGACTAATAGATTTAATCTCTATTGAATTTACTATCAAATTCTCACCATCAAATAGATAGAGAATCTCTCCAAGCCACCTCACCATAAGGTCAGGAAAATCTTCTCCCTGAAGGGAAACATCCTTAATAACTGTTTTCTTGCTGATATCACCCTTCACCATAAGATCAGTCATGGCCTGGGCAGCATGGATGAATACGTTTTTTTCATCAACACCTTTAACAATTATTCCCAGGTCCGCTGTATGGTCGATGATCTTATATGGCAAGTGAGTAGAATTCATAGTCTTGAAACCTAATACATTGGTAACGTTCAAAAGTGTTTACATATCATTTTTTGCAGAAAAATGAGGTAACATTCTGGATCACTAATTTCGGATCTTTTTGTTTGGATTTATCGATCCATCTATTCATCAGAATAGAGATGATAGCAATCATCCCTTAATTGATAAACAGCTGAAATCATTTAGAATGTCAGGGGTGCCGCAGGCATTTATCTTGACCCTTGACATTCTAAATGATGGAAGCTCTGGAAGAAATATTTCGATTTTTGAGTAGACATAATTAGCAGTAAAACATCTGACATATATTGGCAGGGCTAAGTCATTCAAAGAGATAACTTGTTGTAATTTAAAGATTATTAGCTTCATCAATTTTTTGTAAATTCGAAATCCTAAGCACGAAATCCGAAACAAATACGAATGACCAAAATTTTAAATTGAAAACATGTCAAAATCCTGTAGATATTGTATAAGTTCTCGGAATGTTTTGATCATTTGATATTCGGATTTTGAAATTGTTTCGTATTTCGATATTCGCATTTCGGATTTTGAGGTTCTTAGATTCACCTAATATTAACAATTTAGTACCGACTTTGACGTTTCCCTGCATATATTGGCCATGTAAACACTTTTGAACGATACCAACTTTTTAAGTACCCTCAAGGAAACAGCCGTATACCCGGTCTGGGAATCAGCAATGTGCCAGTAACCGGACGCGATTTTGGTTAAAAGGGAAAGAAGTGAATTACCAAAATACCGATAATGCGGAATCATATTCCAGGCATCACCCTGAAACAGCCTATTTCCTTTGGTATAGTCCGCATCCCCATTAGCAACGGGATCTAAAATATTTGTGAGATCATTTGGATTCATCTGTCCATCACCTGCCATAACAACGGTAATATCTATTTCCAACTCCACTGCCTTTTTGTATCCTGTGACAATAGCCCCTCCCACACCTTGATTCACTTCATGTTGAATCAGGATTATCCTTGTATCTTTCTGAGCTATTTTCTTTACGACCTGGCCTGTATGGTCGTTACCGGCATCATTAACAACAATAACTTTATCTACAAAGTCCAGAATCGAAATCAGAGTTTGTTCGATCAAGGTCTCCTCATTATAGGCAGGAACCACGACAGCAATTGTTTTATCCGAATGCATAATCCACCACGGCACAAAGGGTTAGACTCAATACCTAACTTGTGTTTACACAATCATAAGAGAAATAGCTACCTAAGTTCTTGAATGGCATCCCCTATGGTCTGATCTTCATTATCTGCGGGGGTGATTATTGAGACTTCTGTTTTGTTCATTTTTAAGTACGTCCCATTTGTGCCCACTGGGTTCTACATGAACAATTTATTGTCAGATTAATCATTTTCAAACATCGCTCTCATCCGGCGTGATTATATTAAAATACACCGACCAAAATCGGTGGGTTATTGGGAGAAGCGCTCTTCCATTTTTATAACCCTAATTAACCTATCAATGAGGTACCCGGCTATGTCGTAGAGCGAAAAACTTCTATAAAAGAAAAAAGTATACTAAAACTCAAAGCAAAAGAAAGAAGCAAAGAAAAAGCAGTCCAGTTCACTAATTGCTTAGGATATCTATATGATTCTATGCCTATAATATTCAGGATCTCTATGGAGATGAGCAACTGCAGTAATTAGGATTTCATCTATCTCTATCGCGTAGAGAAGCCCATAAGGAAAACCCTTTAAGGTGCAACGTCGTGTATGCTTTCCTATTTTTATCCATGCTTCCGGCATAAGGCTTATTCTTTCGATGGCGGTGCCAACTTCTTGATAGAAACGGAAGCCTAAACCAGGTAACTGATGGTTGTAATACCTTACTGCTTCATCCAATTCGATATTAGCGGGAGAGATGAACCGAACCTTCAACGCTCATATCTCCTTTTAATCTCACCCCAATCAATTGCCTCAAGTTCTCCTCGCTTATAGGCTTCATATCGAGCCTCTGATTCGGAAATCCAGCTCTGCTCAATGACTGCATCGGGCTTGTCAAGGCTATATAAAATTGCCTCAACTAATTGAACACGTTCAGTGGGTTGAAGACCCAATGCTTTCTTTGCCAATTCATTTACTAATTCCATAATGTTCCTCCTATTATAACTTATCACCAGTATATAGATCTCGGAGACTCATTAGATCTTTCTTATATCCAAAATCAAGCATGCTGCCGATGGCATAATCCCTATGCTGATTAATGTCTATTGCCCCCTACCCCAGATAATTGCAAGGTTAAAAAAACAGTTTCGGATCTTTTGTAGCATTCTTTTTTAATATCAGCCAAAATTCTACCTGAGATAGTCAGATCTAACCAGGCCAGCTTGGTGGCATTTTCTCACCCAAAAGACACGATACCCTCTCTTCTTGAATCAATCTGTGGGTCTGTTCATCGAAAGTAAGCCATACGCCCTTTAAATCCCTGGCAAGGGCAGCATAGCATGCATCATAACCAGTTAACCCTAATTTAACAAACTTATCTGCTATGAGTGCGAGACCCTCTGTCATAGGCTGACGTAATATCCCTCCTTGAAGGAGCGGCATGATTCCTTTTCTAAAAGCCTCAAGCCCATTCGGGTGTATACGTTGTAAAACAGAAAAGACTTCAAATGCAAATAGTTCAGGGACGGCAAATCTTTCAGGACTATCAATTACTTTCTCTAAAACTTCATCTGCATGAGCATGGGCTTCCTCATCTATGAACCACCTAACAGCCACAGAAGCATCAATAACCCAGATCACCTCTCATATCCTCTTAGCCGGCGTAATACAGTGATACTACTCTGGCTTTCCTTCTTCCCCTTTCTCAACCCCTTAACAACCTCAAGGAACCTCTTTTTCTCCTCCTTAGCCTGCCAATCCAAAAAGCGCCTTTCGAATTGTTCAGGCGTGACTAAAACAGCCCTTATTTTCCTACCTTTGCTAATAAAAATAGGCTCACCTTTTTTGTTCAAGCGGTCCAATATCTCACCTAAATTGTTTCTGATTTTAAGGGCATTAACCTCTTCCATAATTTACCTCTCTTGAATTTAACTTCAACCCAGGCTAAAATAATTTCGTGCATATGTCAAGTGTATAAGTGTATATACATAAATGGTACAAATTAAGTATAGTGGGAGAGCCATTTAGATGGCAGGTTGCCGAGATAGAACCTATCAAGCCTATCATTACGGAACATCAAGCGCATACCAGTTTATGTGAATGTGGTTGTCAGACATCAGCCTCTTTGCCTGTAGAACTGCTTAAATCGAACTTCGGGCCAAGGTTAGCCTCAATAATAGCCTATTTGGCAGCAGTTCTTCATGTTTCTCGTCGTGGAACTTGCGAATTTTGCGAAACACTTTTGAATGTAAATATTGCTCTTGGCTCAGTGCAAAACCTGTTGGAAGACACCTTCGAGGCATTGGAGCCTGATGAACGACAATTAGAAAATAATTTCTTAGATGACCCAAAGAACTATGATAGCCCTATGAACAAAGGCTAAAGCTAGCAAAACCATCAAGAGAAAAACGTAATAGCTCAATAAACAGGGGCAACATTTTCGTACACCACCTTTCTGGATTCCTGCTCCCCGCTTTCGCGGGGACAAGTTTACCCCTGTGGAGGCAGGGGCAGGAATGACATGGGGTTAGGTCATTTCGTCATTCCCGCGCAGGCGGGAATCCAGGGACTTTACCCCTTTTTATTGAGCTATTACGTCTAAATATTATGGGCTGAAAAAATGCTGATCATTACAATTTTTGGCATAATAGCTGCCAAAATTTGTAAAAGGCTTCTTTTAAAATCAGGTATTAATATTACAACAGTCGCTCTTCAAATATTATTTATTTCTATAATATCAGATAGTTATACACTTTCTAATAGAAATAATGGCGTTGGTATGCGAATTGCTTATAAAAATAGCAGCAATGGAGCCTTTATTATCTATGCAGATAAAAAAAGAGAGGCTTCTTAATTGCGGGGAAATAAGCACTATGAGAGGAGGTGATACCAAGCATCAGTTAGATGCCATAAAAAAAATAACGTTTCTTTTAACAGTTTTTAACAAGAAGGAGGAAATGAAATGTTACAAAGACTAAAAAACAAAAAGGGTTTTACCTTGATTGAGCTGATGATCGTTATTGCGATTATCGGTATTCTGGCCGCAATCGCTATCCCACAATTTGCCACCTACAGAGTGAGGGCCAACAATACATCTGCTGAGGCATTATGCAAAAACGCTGTCACCTCCCTGGCCGCCTTGAATTCTGACTTGGCATGTTATGGGATTACTGCACAGCCATTTCTGTTGACTGCTGCTCCAGGCGGATCTGGTGGTGGAGCAATACTGCTCGGTACAGCTAGGGCCCTTCCTGCGGCTACTGGTACTAGTGCCGGCGCCATGGTTACAGGGACACACCCGATATCAGGTTCAATAAGTGGCGTAGGATTTACCGTTCCAAACAAACAGGATATACAAGTGAGCACTGAAGCAGCCGCTAATGTTAGCTATCAGGTTATTGTTGAAAGTTCGAGTGGAAACAGGGCGTTTGGCGCAGAGGCAGAGATATCAGACGTTATGTATTACGTTCAGAACGATTCATGGAACGACGGCGTTGCAGCTCTTAATTGTGGAGCACCTGCTATTACTACCGGCCTGGACTTTGATCCAACTGGAGCGGACGCAGGGGTTGCTGGCGGTGGATTGCCTACACCGAACTGGCATATCATGAGATAGATGCCGGGATAGAGTATTCCCAAAGAAAAGAAAAGGCGTCATGGTGGAGAGTCTCCTTTCCTATGTAGCGCTTTTTCTTTTCATCAATCCTTGGACGTTAGATATTATTAGACATTTTCAATGATTCACATCCTTTTTAAAGGCCTGAGTAAGAGCTTCACCTATGGCTTTCTTAAGCGCCAGGAAGCCCTCAAATTGGTTTCACTTGAAATCATGAAGGGAGAGGTTTTTGGCTTTTTGGGACCCAATGGGGCAGGCAAGAGCACAGCTATAAACATTGCCCTTGGTTTCATTAAACCGGATGAGGGAGAGGTATTCATTAACGGGATATCATCAGAATACACCTCGGCCAGAAAACACCTCGGATATCTCCCGGAGAATCCAAATTTTTCTGAGCACCTTACAGGTTATGAATTACTTGAGTTCAGCGGTCTTGCCTCTGGCATGGACAAGGGGGAATTAAGAAAGGGGATAGAGCCAATCCTGAAAAAGATGGAATTGCTCCCGTTTGGTCAGCGGGCTGTAAGGACCTACTCCAAGGGCATGAAACAGAGAATAGGTCTGGCCATGGCCCTCATTAGCAATCCCCCTATATTAATCTTGGATGAACCCATGTCCGGTCTCGACCCCATAGGGAGAAAATTGGTAACAGATCTCATTCTTGAGCTCAAGAAAGGGGGAAAAACGATCTTTTTCAGCACCCATATCTTGAATGATGTTGAGGTCTTATGTGATAGAATAGGGGTGCTTCATAAGGGGGAGGTCCTTTATTGCGGCCCGACACAGGACTTTATCTCCGTCAACGAAAATTTGGAAGATGCATTTTTGACCCTTATTAAGCATGGTAAGGCTCGCTCATGAAGACAAACCTCATATGGCTCCTGGCCACAATCACCTTTAGGGAGGGAACACGCAGTAATGTCTTATACGGGATAGTCCTTTTATCCGGGTTGTTATTCATATCTAATCTCTTTATTACCCAACTTTTTGCCTTCGATTTAGGAAAGGTTGCCATTGACGTGGGCTTTTCCATCCTCTCATTGGCAGGGCTCTCCATTATCTTTTTTTACGGCATAGCGCTCTTAAGCAAAGACATACACCAGAGGAATATATGCATGGTCATCTGCCATCCGATTGCGCGGTGGAAGTATGTGATAGGTAAATTCTTTGGTTTGGCCCTATTTCTCTTAGCGGCTATCGGCATCCTTGCTCTGTTTACCGCCCTCTCGTTATGGGCAGGTACTCAAACCGGGGGGTTGGGAGTCCCCCGTGACTTTTCATGGGGTATGCTCTTTCTTGCCGTATCTTTCAATCTCCTTTCACTTCTTGTTGTAATGTCCATAGGATTTTTTTTCACCGTGCTTACTACCAGCCTCTATCTATCGATGTTATTAACCTTTTTTACTTATCTGATTGGAAACACCCTGGATACGATTGTTAAGGTATTGGTGAAGGAGGAATTCGTTACTGCAGGCGATCTCTTTATCAAATTTATGAAACTGCTCACCTGGATATTTCCAAATCTTTCTGTGTTTGATCTCAAACCCAACCTTGGCTATGGATTACCGCAAAGCACCCCTTATCTCGCCTGGATAACAGGGTATGGCCTTACTTACACCTGCTTAGTCCTTATTGCAACGACGATTATTCTCCACTATAAGGACATCAAATGAAAAAGGGCGCACTGTTTACCGCAATCATTGCTGTGCTCGTAATGATGGGAGGATATATCGTGTGTGCCTCCAAAGTGAAACAATATCGAGACCAGATCTCATCCTCGCAGCGGGCATCAGCATTTATGGTATCCCCAACACTTTTAAAGATAGCAGCGGGTGAGTTCAAGGGGATTCTGGCAGATTATCTCCTTTTAAAGGGATCTATCTTTTTGGGAGGACGCTATCAAACAACGGCCGGTGATTTGGAGGCGGTTTATATGCTCTTTAAACAGTCCCTTGCATTGGATCCCTACTTTTTCCAGACCTGCTATTATATTCAGGCATTCTTACCCTGGGCAGGCATTATGCCAAGAAAGGCTGTTGAGCTTCTTGAAATATGCAACAGGCACCGCCACTGGGACTGGAACCCTGGTTACTTTATTGGCTTTGACTATTTCTACTTCCTCAAAGATAATAAAAATGCATCCCGATATCTCATGGAGGCCTCCAGGAAACCCCAGGCACCTCTCCTGCTTGGCATGTTGGGCGCCCGCCTAGCCCAAAGGGAGGGGCAGACAAAAACAGCCATTACCTTCTTGAAGACCATGTATGAAAAGACTGATAATGAAGATGCAAAAAACCAAGTTGAGTTGAGGATAAAGGCCCTTTATGGGGTATTGGTCCTGGAACAAGGGATATCGCAATTCACCTCAAGGTTTGGCCGTCTCCCAAAAACCCTTAAAGAATTATTGACAGCAGGGATCCTAAATAAATTACCTCAAAATCCGTACAATAAACCTTATCGCTATGAAAACGGAAAGATAGAATTCTGAACGATTAAAACCCTGGAGAGTCTTTGTTTACTTAGCGCCTGACCGAAAACCCCCTATTTGCGGGTTCTGGCCAAGCGGTTAGTTGAGTTGGTTTATGCTTTAATTGACATAAAAACTAAGTCTCAGGCAAATATTTGTATTTTCTATAACGTTTATAGACAGTTTCTATGTTTACAGACCTCGTACACCTTCACAGATTTTTGGTAATAGCTCAATAAAAAGGGGTGAAGTCCCTGGATTCCCGCCTGCGCGGGAATGACGAAATGACCTAACCCCATGTCATTCCTGCCCCTGCCTCCACAGGGGTAAACTTGTCCCCGCGAAAGCGGGGAGCAGGAATCCAGAAAGGTGGTGTACGAAAATGTTGCCCCTGTTTATTGAGCTATTACAATAATATCTGTGATTTCTTTGTATTTAAACCTATCTGTATTCATCTGTGCGAATCTGCGGCTAATTTGTTTTCTTTCTGACTCATAGGCCTAATTTTTCCATCCTATACCTCAGTGACCTAAGACCTATTCCAAGAAGATCTGCTGTCTTTTGTTTTGACCCATGAGCTATTTCAATAGCCTTGAGGATATAATCCCTTTCTATCTCAGCCATAACGTTATCAAGCTCAATTCCATCAGAACCCATGTCAGTTTGGCGTCTATCTTCTTTTCTTCGAACCTGTTTAAAGTGAGAAAGCGCCAAACTCTGGGGTAAAACAATATTTGAGGTCTCAAGAGCCACACTTCGCTCAATTATATTCTCTAACTCTCGTACATTGCCTGGAAAAGGGTATTTGCTCAATATATCCATCGCATAAGTAGACATTTTATTTATATCCTTACCCAATTCTCTGGAGCATTTCACCAAAAAGCTATGAGCCAAAAGAGGCAGGTCTCCCTTTCTTTCTCTTAAAGGTGGGACGGGAATCTCAATAACATTTACTCGAAAAAAAAGATCCTCTCTAAAATTTCCCGACATTACCTCCTCTTCAAGACTCTTATTTGTAGCTGATATGAATCTTACATCTACCGTTCTCTCCTGAGTCTCCCCAATCCTGGTAAAGGTCTTTTCTTGAATCACCCTCAGGAGTTTAACCTGAATAGCTGGAGTTAACTCGCCTATCTCGTCAAAAAATACTGTTCCCCTGTCTGCTGCCTCAAAGAGCCCAGCCTTATCTGTGCCTGCCCCGGTAAATGCTCCCTTCTTATAACCAAACAGCTCGCTTTCAATTAATGTCTCAGGAATCCCAGCACAATTAATAACAACAAAGGGCTTATCACTCCTTAGGCTCTGTTCATGTATAGCCCTCGCTACAAGCTCCTTGCCGGTTCCGGATTCCCCGGAAATAAGTATGTTCGTCTTTGTGGTGGCAACCCGTCTGATCAGGTCATAAGTGCTTTTCATTTGAGGGCTCTCACCAATTAAACACCCAAAATGGTACCCTTTCTGTAAATGATCCTCATCCTCAACCCTTGAAACAGTCTTTTTATGAAGGGCATCTCGAACAATCTTTTTAAATTCACCAACATCAAAGGGTTTTGGGATATAATCGTAAGCCCCATCCTTCATGGCCTCAACAGCTGTCTCTGCTGTGGCAAATGCCGATATAATTATTACCGGGGCTTCTGAATTAACCTCTTTTGCCTTTCTCAGCACACCTAAACCATCTACAGTATCCATACGAATATCAGTGATGATCAAATCAAATGTTTCTCTACCAAGGATACTACATGCCTCCTCACCATTAGATGCACAACGTACAGTGTAGCCTTCCTTGGCTAATAAAATCTCAAGGAATTCCCTCATGCTTAATTCATCATCAACTACCAAGATTGAGCTCATTTTAACTTTGCCAATTTTCAGCCGCCGATCTACGCTGATTATCCCCTCCGGCCTGGAAGCCCTACGGGCTGGAAGGCTGATATCTTTTTATTATCATATATACAAACCTTTTGAATTCTGGTTTTCGGCCAAAATTTAATAGTCTGTGATTTCTTTGTATTTAAACCTATCTGAGTTTATCTTTGTGAATCTGTGGCTGAATACCTACTGCTAATTTTCAATTTATCATTAACAATCCTTCCTCCAACCATAGTAAGCATGGCCTTACCTTTCATCTTCCTGCCAATAAAAGGTGAATTATGGCTTTTTGATTGAAAGCTGTCTTTCTTTATCACATATTCATTGTTTGTATCTATTACTGTTAAATCTGCCTCTTTTCCCTCTTCAAGGGTGCCACCTTTTATGCTAAGAATAGAGGCAGGGTTATAGGAAAGTTTTGCTATGGCTGTAGTGAGGTCCATTACCCCTTCCCTTACTAAGGCTAAGGTAAGCGGTAAAGCCGTCTCCAGGCCTATTATTCCAAAGGCGGCCTTATCAAACTCTATATCTTTCTCAATAGGGCTGTGGGGGGCATGATCAGTTGCAATAACATCTATTACGCCATCAGAAAGTCCTCTTTTTATGGCCTCTACATCCTTGGGTTCTCTCAATGGGGGATACATCTTGGCATTAGTATTAAAGCCAATCACAGCTGTGTGGTCAAGACTAAAATAATGTGGAGCTGTCTCAGCCGTTACAGGAATCCCTTGCTCTTTGGCTTGTCTAATAAATTCAACCGATCCTTCAGTACTCACATGGGCAATATGAACAGGATATCCCGTTAACTTTGCTAAAAGTATCTCCCGCACCACCATTATCTCCTCTGATGCCGCTGGAATCCCCGTTAAACCAAGCTTTGTAGAAATAGTCCCCTCATGCATAACGCCCTTATTTGACAGATCAAGATCTTGACAATGTGAAATAACGGGCAAATGAAAAAAGCATGCGTATTCAATTGCCCTTCTCATAAGTTCACTGTTAGTTACTGGCCTCCCGTCATCAGATACCGCCACAGCGCCTGCCTGTTTAAGGTCGCCAAATTCCGTTAATATCTCACTCTTCGAACCCATGCTTATAGCTGCAATGGGATAAACCCTTATCAAGTTGGCCTTTCGCGCCCTCTCCACTATGAATTCTGTAACGGATCGTGAATCATTGATCGGACGTGTATTAGGCATACATGCCACAGCAGTAAATCCTCCTGCAGCAGCTGCGTGGCTTCCGGTGGCAATTGTCTCTTTGTACTCCTCACCTGGCTCCCTGAAATGCACATGCATATCAATGAGACCAGGAGTAATTATCATTCCAGATGCATCTATTGTCTTTATATCCATAGTATTAGGAGGATTATATTTCCCTGGGGGAATGATGTTTTCAATCTTTCCCTTTTTTATAACAATATCCAGTTTCTTCTTTGTTTCAGAACGAGGATCTACTAATTCTCCGTCCTTAATCCAGGTTATCACCCTCATCCCCTCCGTATTTGCTCAAAATTCTTCTGGATTTTGAGCAGACAAATGTAAAATTAGCAATGTAAAATTAGCAATGTAAAATTGATAATTGATAATTGATAATTGAGTAACTACCCTCCTCCAATTAATAGGTAAAGAAGGGCCATTCTTATGGCTACACCATTGCTCACCTGATCAAGAATCACAGAAAAGGGACCATCAGCCAAATCTCCT
>Ga0315547_1003084_pt1 | contig 11103 bp, 15 predicted proteins | sample SalMarSW160240MG_2_FD_202542 | JGI IMG/M metagenome (GOLD analysis project Ga0315547, IMG submission 202542) | Salt marsh sediment microbial communities from the Plum Island Ecosystem LTER, Massachusetts, United States - Salt Marsh Sediment SW1601-240 ... | reverse complement strand
TACACCACATAATGGCGAAATAGTAAATTTATAACGTACTCTTTGTTTCAGATTCTATATTGAGGAAATACTGATAAGTAAAAAATGAGATAACTGCTTTAGGAGAAAATGTCATGACTGAAATGACACCCAGACAAAAATATGATCTTAAGCGAAAAATTGAGGAGCTTAAAAGCTGTAGGGGTCGCCATACAGAACTAATCAGTCTTTATGTTCCGCCTAGTAAACAAATCTTTGATGTTACTTCCTATCTTAAAAATGAACTTTCTCAATCTCAAAATATTAAATCAAAGACAACTATGAAAAATGTGCTTTCAGCAATTGAGTCTATTATGAGCCGCCTTAGAAAATACAAACGACCACCTGAAAACGGTATAATTTTCTTCGTAGGCCACAAAAGCGTTGGTAGCGATAAAACAGAGATGGTTGCCTTTGAAATAGAGCCACCTATGCCTATTGTAACATTTCTTTATCGCTGCGATTCTTTGTTTTATACTGAACCTTTGGCAGAAATGCTTACCGAAAAAGACATCTATGGCTTATTTTTGATCGATCGGAGAGAATGTACAGTTGGAATGTTGCGAGGAAGCAGAGTAGAATTGCTTAAGTATATGACTTCTCAAGTTCCCGGTAAACATGGACGTGGCGGTCAGTCTCAGCGCAGATTTGAACGACTTACTGAAATTGCAGCACACGAATGGTTTGTTAAGTGCGGAGAGAAAGCAAGTGAGATATTCCTTCAGGAAGAGAATCTTAAAGGTATTTTAGTTGGTGGACCTGGCCCCACAAAACAATATTTCGTTGATGAAACGTTTTTACATTATGAGATTCAAGAAAAAATTATTGATATTTTTGATACAGGATATACAGATGAATTTGGCCTAAAGGAATTGGTTTCTTCAGCGTCAGAGACCATGTCAAATCTTAAGATTTCTCAAGAGAAGAAAGTTATGAAGCGATTTCTTAAAGAAATAACAAAAACCGAAAAAAGTCTTGCAGTATATGGCGAGCAACAGGTAAGAAAGGCATTGGGCATGGGCGTTGTCGACACTCTTCTCCTTTCTGAAAACTTGCGAAAATATCGAGTTACTTTATCATGCCCATCATGTGATTATTCAGAACAACGTACGCTGAGTGAAGACGACTTAAAAGAAATCAATCCACCCAATTGTACAGCATGTAAAACCACGACTCACATGGAAATAACAGAAAAGATCGATTTGATTGATGACCTTTCAGATCTTGCTGAGAAAACAGGCTGTAATGTTCAACTTATTTCGTCGGGAAGCGAAGAAGGCGATTCCCTGTATTCGGCGTTTAGCGGAATTGGTGGAATACTACGATATCCTGTAGATATATAATAATTAGGTAATATTAAAATAAGATTTCAGATTTACCAGATTGGAATGATACTACTAGAATTTGGGACATAAATGAACCGATAGTTTTATAAATAACAGAATATATTATTCTATTTGGTTATATACTATGGTATCACGAGACGATTTCAAATCATTTATACCAGCAAGTAAAACCATACCAGAATTAACATTAAAAGCGATTTTAGTGGGAATGCTTCTTGCTGTTATATTGGGCGCAGCAAATGCATATCTTGGTCTTTATGCAGGTATGACTGTTTCAGCTGTTATTCCTGGAGCAGTAATGGCTTTTGCATTATTAAAACCATTTAAAGGAACCATTCTAGAAGTAAACATCGGTATGATGGGGGCAGCAGCGGGAGAGGCTCTTGCTGCAGGTGTAATTTTCACAATTCCTGCTCTTGTCATATTGAAAACTTGGACCGAGATTCAATATTTTGAAACCACAGCCATAGCGCTTCTTGGCGGTATCCTTGGAGTACTTTGGATGGTTCCACTAAGACGTGCTTTAGTAATTAAGACTGACTTGCCTTTTCCAGAAGGATTGGCCGTCGCGGCAGTTCTTACAACAACTGTTGGTGATGAGCCATCTTCAAAAGCAAAATCTTCAGGCGGTGGCGGTATTTGGCTTGTTGTAGGTGTAGCTGCAGCGGCACTTTTAAAATTCAGTCAAGTATCACTCAATGCAGTTGGTGGAGCAATCCACGGCATCGTCAATATTGGGAAATATAATATTGGTGGAGGAGAAAACTCTGGCTATCTTTATGGCGGAGTAGCAACCTCACCTGCACTTCTTGGAGTTGGCTGGATTATTGGGCCAAAAATCTCATCCTTTATATTTGTTGGCGGTCTACTTGGTTGGGTAATACTTGCACCACTCATTGCACTAGCAACTGGTCTGCCGATGCCTGTTGAAGCAAATGAAATAGCAGATGCTCTTGCACTTGGAAACGGTAATTTTGATATGGGTAGCCAAATATGGGGATTTTTCCAAATATGGGGTGACTACATCCGTTACATCGGTGTCGGTGCGATGGTCGTAGGTGGCCTATACACTATTTTCAAACTTAGATCCAACCTTGCAAGTGGCATAAGGGAAGCAATAGTTGGAATAAAGGGCGGTCAAATAGCAACTAAAGAAAGAACCGACCAGGATATGAACTTTAAAAGAGTTTTCCTTGCAATTGCAATTCTTGCAATTCCTATTTTCTTGGTTTATGGTTTAATATCACAATTATGGGTTGTTTCTGCAGTAATGGCAGTATTTGCGATATTGTTTGCGTTTATAGCATCTGCAATTGCAGGATACATGGCAGCACTGTTGGGTTCTTCAAACAACCCGATATCAGGTGTAACAGTATCTGTTCTACTTATTACAACCCTCATTTTACTTATATTTGGAGTTAGCGGAGCAGGTGCGTTTGGTGTCGCTATTCTCATCGCAGCAGTTATTTGTTGTGCTGCAGCCATATCTGGAGATGTATTACAGAGCATGGCTTGCGGCCGTATGATAGGTGCAACTCCACGAAAGCAACAAATCGCTGAAATGGTGGGAGTAATTGCAGCAGCACCGTTTTTGGCAATAGTTATACAAGCTCTCGATAAAGCATATGGCATAGGAACTCCAAATCTTCCAGCACCACAAGCCTTCCTAATGGCAGGCATTGTAAAAGGTGTTCTAGGCGGAGATATGGTATGGCCATTTGTCATAGCAGGAATGGTATTAGCAATTGTACTTATTTTAATTGATTTGCCGGTTCTTCCTGTTGCAATTGGAATATATCTACCATTCACTCTTGCAATTTCAATATTTTCCGGTGGAATAATTAGAGCAATTACTAACCGCCATATGAAAAAGAAATTCGGAAGTGCCGATGAAGAAGAAGTCTCAGATTGGGAACTTGCAATAAAACAGCATGATGTCAAACCAAAAGAAAAAGTTATAAGAACCGGGCTACTTCTTACTGCTGGGCTTATAGCTGGAGAGGCGCTCATGGGAGTCATAGCTGCCTTTATGATAATTGGAGGCATTGATCTGGCGATATTCGAATACCCACCAATATTGCCTGCAATTTTGCTTTGGCTCTTTATTGCAGTACTCCTAGCATATATCCCACTGAGGGAACTATTTGCTGAGAAAGAATAAAGAAAAACAACCGCGTCTGCCAACAGCTGAAGAATTTCTTCAGTATAGACCAAGGCGACTCGATTTCGAATGGTCTGAAAAGGCAGACGGGCTTGTTAAATTAAAAGTACCGAAGTTCAAAAGTAACTTCGGCAACTCCTTTTGTAAATTCATCAAAAAGGATAATGAATTTACTGCTAACATGGACAAACTTGGATCTCTTGTTTGGAAAAACTGTGACGGTAGAAAAACTGTAAAAGATATACTGAACCTACTTGAAAAGGAATTTCCAGATGAAAAAAATATTGATCAAAGACTCTTTTTATTTATTCAACAAATGGGAAGTTTAAATTATATTATTTATTAACGATTACAGGGTCTCCCTATTTAGACGAATTCAATTGTATTTACCGAATATAATGGAACTTCTCTTTACAAAATTTTATCAGAAAAATCATGCGACATCGAGCTCCATTGTCCAAGAATTTTGCTTTCCAGAAATCTTCTTTTCTTTAACTTTCAATGCACGAGCAAAAAGAGGACAGTTCAACACAAATGTTTCAAATTCACCTCCTTCTCCAGCTGGATTTATTTTGTAAGATTCATAGAGCGTCTTTGCTTGTTGAATAAATTTCCCATCAATTATTTTCCCTAACCATTTTTCATCAAGAGGGTAGGCGAATACTCCTGTTATTATGACTGTAAACTCGTTTTTTATCAAGTCTTCAAGGAGCTCAATTTGATCTTTTTTCCATAGTGGATTTAAGCAATCAAGAGATAATGCATCACATATTTTTTGAATTCTTGATGCCTGGTAAACAGATTCCACTGCCCCTGTAACAACACCCTCAATTTCAAATTCGTCTTTTGCCTTTTTAATTGCGCATTCAAGATCATACAATTCTTTTTCCTTTTCACCTTTTGTTTTTTGAACAATTAAGGCGATATTCATCACAGATGCTTGCTGTTTTACTTTTGAAATGGAAGGCGTATGAAACATGTAGCTCTCAGGATTTTCAGATATGAGTGTAACGAGGCATGACAGCTCTTTTCCGTTCTCTTTTGCAAGATATGCAGCATATGTTGAATCTTTGCCTCCGGAAAAGAGAATAGCCACTTTCATGATAAAAGGTATATCTTTAAAACAAATAAACGTTTATTGGACAAATAAAGGAAACGATATGAAACCCTATGAACTGATTGAACACACAGCAGATGTTGCCATTAAGGCATATGGTAAGAATCTTGCAGAAGCGTTTGAACAAGCTGCAAAGGGCATGTTTGATATAATTACAGATAAGTCAGAGATTGAAACAGTTGGGCAATACGATATTACTTTAGATGCCCAGGATATGGAGCAATTATTGGTTGACTGGCTATCTGAACTTTTGTTTTTACACGGTGCAAATAATATGGTCTTTGGATTTTTCAAAGTAGATTTGGATGAAAAGAAGAACCGATTATCCGCCCATGTATTCGGTGAACCATTTAATATCTCAAAACATAAGATCGGTGTCGAAGTTAAAGCAGTAACATATCATATGCTTGAAGTAAAAAGCAAGAAACCAATTCATGTTCAGGTTCTTTTTGATATTTAATTTTACAATTTTTTAAGATAATTAAATCCCTTGATTAGTAGTATTGCCAAAGGCAAAAATACTAAAATTAATTCAATCCAAACAATTTCTTCGGTTGAAATGCTCTCTTTGAATAACAGTAAAAATAAAGAACCTACAACTAGGATGATTCCTGAGAAAACAAAATCTTTTCCAACATATTTGTTTGCTTTGTACCAAATTTCATCGCTAGATCTAGTTTTTGGCGTTCTAAAACCATATATTGCATTTGGTTTAATTTTCTGCAGTAATAGAGGAATTCCCATTATAATTTCTAGCATTCCAACAAAAATAAATACAAGGGGCATTAGGACATTATATTCCATAAACCTAACATCCAATTGTAATTATATACTATTTTTGTAAATATAAATGAATACTTTCAACGAACCCGTATATTTATTTAAATAGTTGTATGGCTGTTTTGCTCTTTAAGAAGCCAACCGGGCGGACCTTTGTTATCACCGGCGCTTTTTTTCCTCCTGGATCCCCGTCCGGTTTCTCCTCACACTTTTTTTTCAAATGAGTAAATATTATATGGGGTGGTTTAATAACAATTGTTAACAAATAGGTGTAAATCATGACATGTGGCAAGATTACAGAAGATATGAATATAAAAGAAGTAATTGAAAAACATCCTGAAGTCATGCCAGTTTTCGCTAAATATAATATGGGATGCGTAGGATGTATAGCAGCCTCCTTTGAAAAAATAAAGGATATCGCTGCTGTGCATGGTGTTGATGTGAAACAATTTGTCAAAGAACTTAATGAAGCAACGAATGAGTAAAATTTAAAGAGAGATTTTTGTCATTACCAGTTCTCCATGTTTTATTCCTTTGAGAGCTTTTATATTATCTGCTAATTTCTGTATGTCTCCCATCTTTCCTTTTAAAACTAATACCTCTAGACAGTTGTGGCGGTCAATATGTATATGCGTTGTTGTGAGTATTTCCTTTGTGTGATCGTGTTGTAGATCAAGGAGCCTATTGGTAAGATTTCCCGTATGGTGATCGTATATCATGGTGAGAGTACCTATAGCTTCTGCGTTAAGATCTTTGTTTTTTTCTCTTATGAGATTTTTTCGTATAAGGTCTCGGATGGCCTCTGATCGATTTGCGTACCCTTCCTTTTTTATTATTGAATCAAATTTTTTAATTAAATCTGGCTCAATTGACACTCCAAATCTTATTACTTTTTCAGTCATAGTAACACGTTTTACAGGTAAACGTAGCACGAATATAAATTTTTTGTTACCAAAATTGTTATATAATAGTCGTATGTTTTTGTGTTACGAAACTATAAAAAATGTTATGGAGGAAAATGTATTATGTGGCTTGTAACAACACTAATTGCGGCCATTGCTGTTACTGCAATATGGTATGTAAAACCTAAAATCTATAAGCTAGATATTCTCAGTTTGATGCTATGGGGAACATCAATAATGATACTTGTGGACCATATAATTGGATATGAAGGCGGAGCATTTATAGAATTAGAAACAGAAGGATTAATTACAAATGGAACGCTACTTGGAATTGTTATGTTAATACCAATCTTTGTTCTTTGGGAAGTTCTCTTAATAACTTCTAAATCAAAAGCAAAAAGCGTAGGAGGAAAGTAAATATGGCATGTTTTATAGCACCAATGAGTTTGGCGATAGTAACTACCATTTTTAGGAAAAAAATACCTGAGTCATTGAAAATAGGTTGGTTGAATGTAATGATTTGGGGTGGAGCAATAATGCTTGCAGTTGAGCACATTGCGCATGGAGAAATAATTCTTTACCCACCATTTTTAACTGCTATGCAAACTCCTGCAGAAATCCCAGTTATGTTGCAGGAAATGGCCGTAGTGGGTGGAACTATGACTATAGCTATGGTCGCCATATGGGCCGTAATGGTTTATATTTATAATAAAAAACCAGAACTACAAAAAAATATTGTAAAAAATTAGAATTTTTTGTTAGATTTTAATTTCCTCTTTTTTCTTTTTTTCCAAGAAAAACTCTTAAAACACCAGGTTGACTACTTTGTATTTTACCAGCACCATAACCAATTTTTTCAATTTTTATAGATGGCATTTCACCAAACCCTTCAGCAAGTGTTGTAATAACAGCTGCACCAGTAGGTGTAACCATCTCATGATCAGCATCGCTTTGATATACAGGAACATCTCTAAGTAACTCAACAGTAGCAGGAGCCGGAATCGGAATTTTTCCATGTGAACAATTTACAAAACCACTCCCAAGCGGAAGTTTGGAACAAAAAACCTGATTAACTCCAAGACTTTTCAAACCAATTACACTTCCAACTATATCAATAATTGAATCAACAGCACCAACCTCATGGAAATGAACATCATCAACATCAACATTGTGCACTTTACCTTCAGCTACTGCAAGATTGTAAAAAATTTTTTTACTTAAATCTTTAACTTCATCATCTAATTGACTATCATCAATTAACTTTTTTATATCTTTAAAACTTCGATGATGCTGCTTTTTTTCATTAACTGTAATATAAACATCAGAAGCAGTAATATTGTTTTTTTCAACTTTTTTAACATCAATGCTGTATCCTGAAATACCAAGTTTTTCAATTTCTTTTTTTAAAAACTCAATGTCAACGCCCAGATCAATAACTGCTCCAAGGATCATATCTCCAGCTATTCCTGAGAAACAATCAAAATAAGCTGTTGTCATTCCATCTCACCTGTTAATAAGACTTGCAAAATACCCTGCACCAAACCCATTGTCAATGTTTACTACAACAACCCCTTCTGCACAACTATTCATCATGGTAAGTAACGGTGCAATTCCTTTAAAACTTGCACCATAACCAACGCTTGTAGGAACGGCAATAACGGGTCTAGAAGCCAACCCACCTACAATACTGGCCAAAGCCCCTTCCATACCCGCTACAACAATGATTACATTTGCATCAAAAATCTTATCTTTTATATCAAACAATCTATGAACACCAGCAACTCCCACATCATAGACTTTTTCAACTTTATTTCCCATTATTTCAGCTGTTACTACTGCTTCCTCAGCAACAGGAATATCAGATGTCCCGGCAGTTATAACTAAAATTTTTCCTTTTTTTGTTTTTTGTTTTTCTTTTCTAATTACAATGGTCTTTGCAGGTTCATTGTACTCTGCATTGGGATAAATCTTTTTGACAGCTGTAAATATTCTTCCGTCTGCTTTCGTCGCTAAAATGTTGTGATTTTTTTTAGACATTTCTTCTATTATTTTAATAATTTGAAGGACTGTTTTACCTCCACAAAAAACAGTTTCAGGAAATCCTTTTCTGATTGCTCTATGGTTGTCAATTTTTGCAAAATCTAAATCTTTGTAAGGTAAGGATCTTATTCTCTCTAAAACTTCTTTTAGATCAACTTTTCCTGCTTTAAAATCCTTGAGTACCTTTTTCATTATCTAAGAACCTCGTTCAAACTTCCTGTTCTGTATCCTTCAATATCAAGCGTTATATACTTAAATCCAAGTTCTTTGAACTTCTTAATAATCTCATCAGAATGCGTTAATATGGGTTGAAAATCTTTTTTATCAACTTCAATTCTTGCAACCTCATTATGATATCTAACACGAAATTGTTTTATATCAAGTGATAGAAGGAATGATTCAGCTTTTTCAACCTGCTCCAATCTAGATTTTGTTATTTTAATTCCATATGGAAATCGTGATGCTAGACACGCAAACGATGGTTTATCCCAGGTATCTAGATTCATCTTTTTAGATAATTCACGAATTTCATTCTTTCCTATTTTTACATCAACTAAAGGGCTAACAACACTTAATCTCTCAAGAGCTTTCATACCGGGACGGTAATCCTCTAAATCATCGTAATTGCTTGCATCAAGAACATAGGAAATTTTCTCCTGGTTGGCTACATCTTTTATTTTTGAGAAGATGTGTTTTTTACAGAAATAACAACGATTCTCGGGATTCTCTTTAACATCATCAATTTCATTGACATCTACGTCGATAACAATATGATGTACATTTACTTGTTTTACAAATTGTAGAGCATCTGATAACTCTCGCTTTGGATGAAGCATTGAATTAACTGTAATTGCCAGAACTTTGTCTCCCAAAACATCTGTTGCAACTTTAAGCAAGAAGGAACTATCGACCCCACCCGAAAATCCAATAGCTACGCTACCCATCTTTTTTAGATTGTTTTTCAATTGTTCCAATTTATTGAAAGAATCCCCTTTCACAGAATAAGTAATAGATAAAATCAAATATATAATGATTTTCAAGAAGAAATTATTTTAATAATGTATTCAACCTCTTTGCTTTTCTATCCTTCCAACTACCTTTATGATGTGCGTAGCTTGCTAGTAACGGAAATGTTACCGTTGCTTCACCAAATACCATCTGTTCAAATCCAGAGTCAACCTTTCCCCATGAATTTGCTTCTTTTAATGTTGATCCGGATAAAGCACCATCTCTTTCATCGGCAACAGTTAATTGTACTGCATATTTATGCATAGGAACATCTACGCCCAAGATATCGGCGGCAACAACGGTATCTTGTACAAAGTTCTTAGGAACGCCTCCACCAATCATCAGGAGTCCCGTTTCCTTTGATTTTACCTTGAGTTCCGTAAGTTCCTTAAAATCTTTTACAGAATCAATTGAGACATGCTCTTTTTTCTCAGTTTGATGAAACACCAGTCCAAATCCTGCACTTGAATCAGAAAAGGCGGGACAGAAGATAGGCACCTCGTTTTTGTATGCTTCTAGAACAAACGATTCAGGGTTTTTACCATTTTTATCAAGATATTTGCCCATGTCATAGATAAATTCTCTTGATGAATAAACTCCAGGGTTCATAGAGTCAGCAATTTTTTTAGTAGTCATATCACAAACACGCAGATCTCCCTCATCAATGAACGTGTCATAAATACGATCGATCATAAGCTCTCTTAGTTGATTATCATCAGCATTTACAAAACCACGGTAATGATTAAAACCAAGCCCTTCAAAGAAATCCTGATCAACAACAATTGCGCCTGTTGAAACAATGATATCGATCATATTATGCTCAATTAAATCAATAATAATTTTTTTCAATCCTCCGCTAACAAGTGAGCCTGCCAAGCAAAGGACAATTGTACAATCTTTATCTTTGATCATCGTGTCATAAATTTTACAGGCTTTTGCAAGGTTTCTTGATTGAAAAGCCATGTTATCAAAAGACTCAATTAATGGGATGCTGTTGAATTTCTTAATATCTATATGCTGAATTTTTTCTTTGAGTAATTCTTTTTTGTCATATTTCATAAATCGGGGATAATTGCCTATAGTTTTTTAGGTTTTCTACAGTAAAATTTAAACCATATGTTTCTCTATCCGCCTCTTATATGCATGAATGGGCGTTAGCTGAATCAATACTTACAGCTGTAGTTGAAGCTTCAGATAAGGAAAAACTTAAAAAAATTACAGAAATCAACATAGGCATTGGAGAATTGCAACAAATAGAGTTGGATATTTTTGAATTTGCTCTTGAAGAAATAATTAAAGACCAAGGTGGAAAACTTAAAAACGTAAAAATCCGAATTAAATCTGAAAAAAGCAATTTGGTATGTAACAACTGCCAGCACGAGTGGAGCTTTAGTGACATGAAAAAGAAACTTAATGAAGACGAATCGGAAGCCATACATTTCATCCCAGAAGTTGCCTTTGTTCATTCACGATGTCCAAAATGTGGAAGCCCAGATTTTGAAATTAAAGACGGACGAGGCGTGTCGATATTATCCATAAAAGGAGCGAAATAAGCCCATGGATGTAAGAACTAGCGTGATTGATAAACGATTACAAAACATCAAACGAATTATTTCTGTTGCCAGTGGAAAAGGTGGAGTTGGAAAAAGTTTAGTAGCATCAAGTTTGGCCCTAAATTTGGTTAACAAAGGATATAAAGTTGGTCTTTTAGATCTAGATCTTTATGGGCCA
>Ga0315547_1003083_pt1 | contig 11105 bp, 9 predicted proteins | sample SalMarSW160240MG_2_FD_202542 | JGI IMG/M metagenome (GOLD analysis project Ga0315547, IMG submission 202542) | Salt marsh sediment microbial communities from the Plum Island Ecosystem LTER, Massachusetts, United States - Salt Marsh Sediment SW1601-240 ... | reverse complement strand
CCTTGAAAGGAGAAGATATCAAAAAACTCTTTATTCGTGAAATTAACAAACATGTGAAAAATGCCGAGGTATTAAGCAAGTCCAAAAAAATCCCTTCTTCACCATATAAAAATCTTCTAGGGGATGCACCAATCTATATAATTAACGAACGATTAAAACCAATTAAAATTTCCGTATAGGATTTTATTTTTGTTGTTTCTTTCTCCTTTTGATGACGTAATATATTATGACAATAGTAGCAATAATGCCTATTAAAATTAGAGTAATACTTGTATTTATTTCGGCAAAAATAAGAAACGCCTGGGCAAAAGTTGCAATTAGAAGGCAGCCAATAACTGCTCCAATTGATATTGCGATAAAAGTGTTCAATGGTTTCATTCCAATGAGTCGTCCGACAATCGATCCAACAAGGCCTCCGGATCCTTGAAATGGTATCATGACAAAGAGGATAATTCCAATAAAACGAAGCGGTTTTACCCACCCATATTTCTCTTCAGCGTTTTTACCCCTCTCCTCAACTTTTATTATAAATTTACCTATAACGGGAATCTTTTTAGCGAGATCATAGTTCCACACAAGAAATAATGCTACAACAATATCAATGAAAGCAACAGCTAAAGCCATAGACATGGGGTTTATTGAAACAGGGTTTACTTGTATATTAAAAATAGGTACGTTCAACCCTTTTTCTAAAATACCGGTTCCTAGAGGGATAACAGTTTCCTTACCAAACGGTGGGAAAAAATATGCAACTAAAAGAGGCCAAATTTTACCTAAATCGCTACTTAACAACCCCCAAATTCCATAAACTCCAAATCCCAACATAAATGGCACAAAAAACTTAATCGGGCCGTTTAATTTCTTAATATTTGGAACTAATGCCATATTTTCATACCCTAATGCTCTGAAGTTATAAAGATTATTTCGATTTAATTAAACCGAGATAACAATAGCTGCATGATCTTTTTCATAAGGGTGTAAATCAATCATATCAACGATTTTTAGCCCATCGTTTTTCAATTCATCTGATACAAGTTTGTACGCTTGCTTCGGTTTGAGTGACACATCTATACTTCTTGCTTTTACCATGAGTATTCCGTGCCCCTTCTTTTTGAGATATCTCATGACATTCTTTCGAAATATCTCAGCTTGATTTCTTTGCGATATATCTTGATATATAAAATCCACTGAAGGAACAAGTGGGTTGTAACGATCTGGATGATTTGCATCTTCTAGGATAGGAATTACGTTATGTCGATTCTTACTCAATTCAAGCAAATTCTTTGCAGCAACGGCAGAATTTTCTACGGCATAGATTGTACCTTTTTTTGCAATATCAGAAATGTGACTTACCGTTGTACCTGTTGCAGCACCCAGATACAATATTTGAGAATCTGAAGATATATTGGTGTTTTTCAATCCATTTGATATTGAAGCAGATAGCTTACTCCTATATGGATTCCAAGAGCGAAATTCCTTCCCTTTGCAAGATATTAACTTTTCATTGTAGACTTTCATTCCTTTACAATCTTTGAGATTTTCAGTAAAAAGTTTATTCTGTTTTTTGAAAACACCCTTTAAAGGCGTGGATTGCATATTGGTTGTTATAGAAAATGCTTGATAAATGTTTTGTCGAAATCTTAAATTATAGTAATTGTATTCACCCGCAGGGGAAGATTATGGTAAAACGATCACCACTATATGATTTACAAAAAAAAATAGGGGCCCGATTCACTGAATTTGCAGGGTTTGAAATGCCTATACTGTATACATCAATTAAAGACGAGCATCTTGCCGTTAGGAAATTAGTAGGTCTGTTTGATGTGTCTCATATGAGCAATGTATGGATAACCGGTGAGGATGCTGAGAAACTCATAAGTCTTGTAACCGTGGAAGACGCGTCAAGAATTGAAGATAAAAAAAGTCAATATACGGCGATTCTAAGAGATGATGGAACTGTAATTGACGATACAATTTTTATGCATCTCGGAGACAAATATATGATGATCCCAAACGCCGGAATGGATGAGACTGTTACAAAATGGATTAATAAAAAAGCCAAAGAAAATAATATTTGTGCAACAGCTAAAAATGTATCAGAAGATTATGTAATCCTTGCAATTCAGGGTCCTAAATCAAGGGATACGCTTCAAAAATTTACAAAAACAGATTTAAAGACTGTTGGATTTTTTGGATGCCAATATGCCAATATTGCAGGTGTAAACTGCATTATTTCTCATACTGGTTATACTGGAGAATTAGGTTTTGAATTGCAGATAACTCCACCTGAAAAGGCCGAAGACCTGTTCTATAAGATTCTTGATGCTGGAAAAGAATTTGGAATAAAACCAATCGGACTTGGTGCAAGAGACACCCTGCGACTTGAAAAGGGTTTTATCCTTGCAGGAAACGAATTCAAAGGTGGAAGAACGCCGCTAGAAGCTCTCATGTCCTGGACGATAAACTGGGATCATGAATTTATAGGAAAAGATGCTCTTCTGAAACAAAAAGAACATGGAGATTATGAAAGACTTACAAGCCTTGAATGTATTGATAAAGGCATACCACGGCATGGTTGCGAAATCCAAAAAGATGGTAAAAAAATAGGCAAAGTTACAAGCGGAACATTATCACCGTGCCTTAACAAAGGGATCGCTATGGGGTATGCTCATCCTGATTTTAGGGAAAAAGATAGCATACTAGACGTCATAGTTAGAGATAAGCCAATCAAAGCAAAAGTAGTCAAACCGCCCTTTGTTCCAAAAGATTGGGCACAACAACATTAGAAAACTTTTAAATCATAATTGTAAATATCCGATGTTGATAGTCATGGCAGATGAAGTTAGAAATGATTTGAAATATACCGATACACATGAATGGTTGAAATTAACAGGCAATGCTGCAAAGGTTGGCATAACTGACCATGCACAATCTGAACTGACAGATATCGTTTTTGTTGAACTGCCCGACGTTGGTAAAGAAGTAACAAAGGGTGATGAGCTCTGCGTCGTTGAGTCAGTGAAATCTGTTTCGGAAATCTATGCACCGATCAGTGGTAAGATCGTAAAAATTAATAATAAACTCGAGGACACACCTGAAACTGTCAACGAAAGTCCATATGATGATGGATGGCTAGTTGAACTCGAAATAAAAGACAAAACCGAAATTGATAATCTTTTAGATGCAGAATCTTACAAAAAAACTATATAGGATTAAAACTCTTTTCTCCATATTTTACAGGAGAATTTTTTTTCCGAAACTTACTTATATTGTTTAATACATCCCATCTATCAGGCGGAGAGATGGGATTGCATAGTGATTTCAATATAGTTTTTTAAATGCGGTGTTTAACACCTCCGCCGCCTCCCCCATTACGTTTAATCATTATCTTTAAGAACATTCATGTTTTACAGAGTTTGATTTCATGAGGCTACTACTCATACATAGTGACTATATCGAATACGAGGTAAAGGATAAAGCCATTAAAAATCCTGAAGAGACAGACAAAAAAACTGATAGGTTTGAAGAAGCTTTAACTGCATTTACCGCAGTTGAAAAAATTGATGAAAAATCACCTAGTAAAGCCGTTACACAAGCAGCATCTGAAATTGAAAAGACTGCTGAACAATTAAAAGTCAAAAATATAATGATTTATCCTTATGCTCATCTATCCTCTAATCTGGCTAGTCCAAAAAAAGCCCAAGAAATATTAATTGAAATTGAGTACGAACTTAAACAAAAAAATTTTAATGTGAAACGTTCACCTTTTGGATGGTATAAATCATTTAAGATTTCATGTAAAGGCCATCCTCTTTCTGAACTTTCTAGAGAAATTGTTCCCGGGGACGAAGAAGCAGAGTCATTAAAAAAAGAAAGGAAACTTAGCTCTTACTGGCATATCTTAACAGAAGACGGAAAGTTGCATGATGTTGGCAAATTTAACTTCAAAGGACATGAAAATTTAAAGAAATTTGCATTTTATGAAAAAGAAAAATCTAGAGCATCTAAACAGGAATCACCTCATGTTAAATTAATGCAAAAATTGGAAATTGCAGATTATGAACCTGCCTCTGATGGAGGAAATATGAGGTTTTATCCAAAGGGCAGATTTATTAAAAAATTAATTGAGGATTATGTAACTCAAAGAGTAGTTGAATATGGTGGTTTAGAAGTAGAAACCCCGATAATGTATGATATGGATCATCCTACACTTTCAAAATATTTACAGAGATTCCCCGCAAGACAGTATCAGGTTGAAAGTGATAAGAGAAATTTTTTCCTGAGATTTGCCGCCTGTTTTGGGCAATTTTTAATGGCACATGATGCTACAATCAGCTATAAGAATTTACCACTAAAGATCTATGAATTAACAAAATATTCTTTCAGAAGAGAACAATCTGGAGAACTTACTGGACTGAGAAGACTTAGAGCTTTCACGATGCCCGATGTACATGCCTTCACCTCCGATTTACCAATGGCTATGGATGAATTTAAGGTAAGATATGACCTGTGCCTTAGTGTTTTGAAAAATATCGGCATCGAAAATGACGATGTCGAGATGGCTTTACGAACAACTAAGGATTTTTATGGGAAAAATAAGGATTTCATGATAGATCTTGTAAAGAAAATGGGGAAGCCGGCATTATTAGAGATGTGGGATGAGAGAATATTTTACTTTATTCTAAAATACGAGTTTAACTTTGTGGACATGTCAGATAAAGCTTCTGCATTAAGTACTGATCAAATTGATATAGAAAATGGTGAAAGATACGATATTAAATTCACAGATAAAGACGGAAAATCGAAACATCCTTTAATTCTTCATTGTAGTCCTTCCGGTGCTATTGAACGAGTGATGTATGCTTTACTTGAAAAAGAAGCAATTAAAATGAGCAAAGGTCAAAAACCAATGCTTCCATTATGGCTTTCACCAACTCAAATACGTTTTATACCAGTTAGTAATGATTTTGTAAAAACTTGTGAAACGCTCATTGAAGAATTTAATAAAAAATCACCGTATATTCATATTAGAACAGATATTGATGATCGTGAGGAAAGTGTTAGCCGTAAAATACGTGACGCAGAGAAAGAATGGACGCCTGTAATTGTTGTTGTTGGTGAAAAAGAAAGTAAAAGTAAAACATTTACACCGCGTTTCAGAGATAAAACAATAGGTAAAGAAAACCAAGCATACAAGTTAGATAAATTGTACAACTTAATCAGTGAAATCACATCTGGTTATCCACAACATAGAATTCCATTATCTGTCCATTTATCTAAAAGGCCAAAGTTCAAATAATATTATTCTATATGGGGGAGCCTCCATATGATAGAAAGAAAACAAATTCATAAGATGGTAGAGTCTTACGATAAAAATAATATCACTGTTGGGGTTTTGGGAGGGCATTCTGGTCTTGATGTCTGCAGAGGTGCAAAAAAACACGGTTTTAAAACAATAGCTGTCTGTCAGAAAGGTCGTGAGAAAACTTACACAAAATACTACAAAACTCGTGAAGGAAAAGGTTGTATTGATGAAACCATTGTTCTTGATAAATTCTCAGATATCACAAAGCCAAAAGTTCAGGAAGAGCTAAGAAGGAAAAATACGATTTTTATACACAACCGTTATTTCTGGGTTTATTTTGATTTTAAAGATATTGAAAACAATTTTGAAGTGCCTATTTACGGAACACGGGCTATGTTAAAACTGGAGGAAAGAGATGTTCCAAAGAATCAGTATTATCTTTTAGAAAAAGCAGGAATTCGTTTTCCAAAGATAATCAAATCTCCTAAAGACATTGACCGACTTGTAATTGTAAAGGTTAACGAAGCAATCCGCGGCTACGAGCGAGCGTTCTTCTATGCAACCAGTTACGAAGATTACAAGAAAAAAGCTGATGAACTGCTGAAGAAGAAGATGATAACAAAAGATGCACTTGACAAGGCAGTTATTGAAGAATATGTAATTGGTGCACAAGTCAATTTCAATTATTTCTATTCAGTAATTGATGATGAACTTGAGATAATGGGGACCGATACCCGTAGACAGACGAACCTTGACGGTCTTATTCGTCTTCCTGCGAATGAACAACTTGAGGTTTTGAAGTATTTGAAACCGAAGATTATAGAAACGGGTCATATTGCAGCTACGACTAAAGAATCTATTATTGAGAAAATCTTTGACCTTGGTGAAAAATTTGTAAAAACAACACAAAAAGAATGTCCACCTGGCATTATTGGGCCCTTTGCGCTACAGGGAGCCATTGCTGCTGATAAAGGAAAAGAAGAGATGGTTGTCTTTGATGTTTCAATGAGAATACCTGGTAGTCCATTAACAAGATTTACGCCTCATTCAGGTTATCTTTATGGCGATTCTATTAGTTACGGTGAAAGAATCGCTATGGAACTTAAAAAAGCAATTGAAACAAATAGAATAAAGGAAATTGTTAGCTGATAAAAAACCAATAACTTTTCTATATAGTAAAATACTTATATATCTTCTAAATTAAAATATAATTATTAAAATACTGATATGTAAGTTTTCATAAACTATTAAAAAAAAGAAATGGGGGCATAGATATTAAAAAGGCATTAGTAAAAGGAATGTTTTTAGTATTTATTTTTATTGGAGGAAGTATTGTTTCAAGTGTTAGTGGAATTATAGCAAATGCTAATTGTGAATCAATTATTAATTATGACGATTTTGATAGTAAAATTGAAAACTTAATGAAACTAGGGCATTTTCCCTCTTCAGCTGCTTGTATAGTTAAAAATAATACCATGGTTTGGTCAAAAGGATATGGATATTCTGATCTTAGTCCATTACATAAAAGAAAAACAACTACAGATACTGTTTATCCGATGGGTTCAATATCAAAATCCATTGCGGCAACTGCTGTTATGCAGCTCAATGAAACTGGTTTAATTGGACTTGATGATAATATAAGTAAATATCTGCCATTTGATTTAAAAAATCCAAATTATCCAAATGTAAATATTACAGCAAGAATGATACTTGCACATCAATCAAGCATTAACAATACAGGCTTATTTTATTCGGGATATTGCCAGCTTGTAAAAGCCCCTATTAAATGGTTAAAAAATTATTTGAAAAAACCAAATTCTTGGTGTGATTATGCTCCAGGTGAAAATGTGACATATGCTTCAATAGACATAAATATTTTAGGATTTGTAATGGAACAGGCAACAGGTCAGTCATATTCAGATTATTGTCAAGAACATATTTTTAAACCCTTACAAATGAAGAACACCAGTTTTTACCTGTCTGATTTTAATAAAAATCAACTGACTAGGCAATATGTATGGATTAAAGGATTATATCTTCGAATACCCTTTATTAAGGTGTCAGAAATATTTTTTCCAGGAGGGGGGTTGAGATCTACTATAACAGACATGTCACATTATTTAATAATGCATACAAGTGGCGGTACTTACAAGGGTGTTCGAATTCTCAATGAATCATCAGTGGAGGAAATGCATTGTGCACAATATCCAGACACATTAGATGAAGGATTTTATCATGGATTGGGATGGTTTTTTAAAAATTTTTCAGATGGCGAAACATATGGTGGTCATGACGGTATCCATCTGGGGACCTATGCGGTAATGAAGATGAGGTATTCAGATAAAGTTGGAATACTTTACTTTTATAATCAATGTTCATTTCTTCTTACGTTTATGCATAAGGTTCCACTTGAAGAAAAAGAAGTTGTTAGAGAAATCAAGAAGGTGTTATTCGAGAAAGCTGAAGAATTGTGAAAAACCAGTTATGATTACTTATTAATAAGATATTGCTTTCAACAATCTATTACTCTTTCTTCTGTAACAATTTTATCCACTGGCGTATCATGACTCTCAGTTGGAATTCCATCAACAATTTGTTTTTCAAAAGCAAGTCCAACATGTACCATGTTTGTAGAATCTTTTAGAAGATCATCATAATATCCTACACCATGCCCCATCCTGCAACCGTGCTCATCAAAACCTACACCTGGTACAATAATTAAATCAATATCAAAAATAGAAACCTCATCAATTTTTTCCTTCTTTGGTTCTAAAATATTATAAGCGCCTTTAGCAAGATCATCCCAACTTCTAAGTTTTGAAAGAATCAACTTTCTATTGTCTATATCAGTGACAGGAACAACAACCTTTTTCCCATTTGATAAGCATTCTTTTACCATATCGTGGGTATAAACTTCGTTGCCATAAGAAACATAGAAAAGAATTGTAGATGCTTTTTTGAACTCATCAATTTCAAAAAGTCTTTTTTTAACTTGTTTACTTTTTTCTAAAACCTCTTTTTTAGACATTTTTTTTCTTTTTTCTATCAATTCTTTTCGAATTACATCCTTCATCTAACCATGTATAAACCTTGAGCTATTTAGAGATTGACCAAAATTTTTTGGTTATTAACTTCGGATAAATTCTTTAAATTAAGATAGCTTTACTTTTTTACTATATTTGGTGATAGTTCTGACAAGATCTGCCAATCCCGATAAAATCATAAAGACAATAGATGAGCCAATTGCAGTTATTCTAGGTAAATATACTACAACCGGTCTTGGAGTTTCACGGTGTTTTGGAGAAAAAAGAGTTCCTGTATTATGGTTTAATTCAAATCCAAAACAAGTCGGATTTCTCTCAAAATATTGTAAAGGGGTCGTATGCCCGCATCCAAAAAATAATGAAAAAGAATATGTTGATTTTCTCTTGTCGGTTGGGGAGAAACTGAATCATAAAGGTATTCTCTTTCCAACAGGGGATATTGAAGTATCAGCTATATTAAAACATAGAATCAAACTGGAACGGTATTATCATATTCCTATGGCAGACCTTAAAGTTACTGAAATCCTCTTGAATAAACAAAAATTTTATCAAATACTAGAAAATCAGAAAATCCTCCATCCGAGAACCTTCCTTCCAAATGATATTTCTGAACTTGAATCAATAAACAAAGAATTTAGATATCCTTGTATTGTTAAACCTGTTCATTCCGAATCCTTTAGATTGGAGTTTAACACCAAGTTTTTTAAAGTAGAATCTCGCCAAGAACTGATTCAGGAATATCGTAAAGCTACTTCAAAAAATCAAGAGGTAATGATTCAGGAAATTATTCCTGGCGATGCTACACATATGTATGGATTTAATGCCTATTATAATAAAGCCTTCAAACCGAACGGTGTATTTATGTATAGGCGAATTCGAGAATGGCCGCCTGTTTCTGGAAATGGGGTTTTAATTGAAAATGTTGGGCTGCCTGAACTTGAAGAGATAATCACTCCATTAGTTAAAAAAATCAATTATCATGGGATAGTAGATGCCGAATTTAAAAAAGATCCACGAAGTGGTATGTTTAATTTAATAGAAATAAACCCCCGTTGTTGGATGCAGGTAGGGCTCCCACTAATATGCGGTGTGAATCTTCCGTATATTGCATATCTTGATGCACTCGGCAAAGATGTGAAGAACATAACCCCTAAGAAAGAACATGCGAAATGGGTGTTTATGTTCCAAGATACACCATCATCGTTTAGAAGCATGTTAAACAATGATCTGTCTCTGAAGAAATGGATAAGTTCTTTTAAAGGAAAAAAAACGTATGCAATATTTTCAAAAGACGATCCTGTACCTTTTTTTGTAGGTTTTTTACGTATATTACGTAATTTATCTCATTATTAATAATCTGTCTTCCTAAGAATTTTTTAAAGGTAGATAAATCGATATTGGTCAGTGATATGAAGTTATTATGAAATAAATCGAAAAATCCTTCTGGGATGACATTATTACCTCAGGCTTGGATGGTTGGGATGCAGGATTAGCCTCTAGAGGTTAGACAGTACATTCAATTGCTTGAAGAAAAGATTGATACATTAATAAAGGAACTTGAAAAAGTAAAAGACGAATTTGCAGAATACAAAAAACGACATCCACCAAATACAGGGCTGAAACATGGGAAACCATATTTTTTCAAAGCATCTAATACATCGAAGAAACGGAAGAAACCAGGTGCTAAGAAAGGTCATAAAGCTCATTTTCGACCAATGCCAGAGAATATCGATGAGGTTTGGCATATCCCTGTGAATGTTTGTCCTGATTGTGGCAGCACAGATTTAAGTGGAAACATTCAGGAGATTCGTGAGCGAATCTATGAGGAAATACCCTCCTGTGATCCTGTTTCTGTTAAACTGTTGATAGAACGAAGGTATTGTCGTCATTGTAAAAAACTTGTAAAAGCTCAGGTGGATTGGGTGCTCCCAGGTGCTCGTATTGGTCTTCGTACCATGCTTGTTGTTGTATGGTTTAAGATTCATTTACGAATGACTGAGGAAGCAATTCCACAGGTTCTTTATCGTTTGTTTGGTTTGAAAATCTCTGAAGGTGAAGTCATTTGTATCCTTGATCAGATAGCACGTGCATTTGGCCCTTATTATCAAGATTTAATCAATGATATCCGCGAGGCATCAGCGAGAAATATCGATGAAACTGGTTGGCGTATTAATGGAATGAATGCTAATCTTTGGACATTTGTCTCAAAAGGTATCACTTTGTATAAAACCGCGTATTCACGTGGTCATGAAGTCCCTTTGAAAATTCTTGGGAAGAAACATAACGGTGTGAACATCCATGATCGTTTTTCTGCATATAAAACACTAGCAGACAAAACAAAAAACATTCAGCAGGATTGCTGGGTTCATATTATTAAAAATGCTGAGGAACTCGCTCATTTTTATGGATCGGAAGGAAAACATATTCTTCAAGTTTTAAGAGAGACTTATAGAATTGGTAAAGATTTTAATCATCAGGGAACAGATAGAGATATCAAAGATTTATTCAAATGGATGAAACAAGAATTGGATCATCCATATAAATCCCATAAATGCAATACATTTGTCTGTAATCTCTTGGAAGAGAAGAATAATTTGTTTGAATTTGTGAAAAACCCTGAAGTGGATGGGACAAATAATGCTGCTGAACGAGCACTTCGACCAGTTGTTATTGCACGAAAGGTAAGCGGTGGAAGTAGATCTGAGAAAGGAGCAAAAAATTATGAAATTCTCATGAGCATTGTTCAAACACTACGT
>Ga0315547_1003080_pt1 | contig 11112 bp, 12 predicted proteins | sample SalMarSW160240MG_2_FD_202542 | JGI IMG/M metagenome (GOLD analysis project Ga0315547, IMG submission 202542) | Salt marsh sediment microbial communities from the Plum Island Ecosystem LTER, Massachusetts, United States - Salt Marsh Sediment SW1601-240 ... | reverse complement strand
GAAATGACGAAATAAATCCAGGTTCAATAAACAATACCTTTACCCATGAGCCTATTTTCACTTCCTTATTATTTTTATCTACTATCATAAACGTGATTCCCCTCTAAATTCAATATTTGATTGCTCTGCTAATCAGCCGCGCGGCTTTTTGCGTCGGCTGAATTAGCCTGGTTGGGCGTTTCAACATGGGCAAGAATATATTTACGTAGCAGCGCAGCAAGTTCATGGACAGGCAAGTCCTTCTCTGAGAATTCCTCACCATGAAAGATTGAGTCACGTAGTTTTTTCAATTTGCTGAATTTCTCGAAATCTTTCTGCATTTCGTTTTCTGGAGAGGAAGGAAATAGCACTGCTGCAACTGCAACAAATTTGTCTGTAAGCCTGTACTTATCTTTCATGACGCCCTTTATCCGTCCAATAAATTTCTCTCGCAAACTATTTTGCCCAGCGTTTGCCAAGGGTGAAAGAAAGGCATCCTCGTAAATCTTGAACGCTTTTGCAATTAGAATTTCTATGGCTGCCCAGCCAGATAAAAATGCCTTGAGATGATCTGTTCCGTAATCGGCCATCTGTGAAAAAAGTCGTTCAACGGATTCAATATCGTTGGCCCTTTGAAGAATGGCGTACCGAGAAGATATCCGCTCAACTCCTTCTGCGGTGAGTCCGGTGGATACCGTCGCTTCGCCGGACATAGTGAAGCTAATGCTGTAAATGGTTTTTCCTTCTTCATTTATTAAGAAGACGCCATCTCCAAGTGCAGCAAACCTCGATGGGGATTCACTTTCGAGAGCTAATGCCAACTTCATCGCTTCAATTTCTGATTTGTGAGTTCGTGCCACTGCCTGTTTGTTTACAGAATCAAATGTGACTATAAAGCCCTCATGCTCACGAAACGGTTTCGTTATCTCGGCTTCAATCTCACCATTAGCCTCGACGACCAAAACTGGCTGTGATCCGATTTTTTTTGCTCGCTTTGCTTTTATCTCTTCAATTTCGGCATTAAGCGCAACAGAAAATTCTGTAGTGCCACGCTGACCCACAATACCTTTTAGCATTAAACGTCCGAGGGCATTTTCTCGATCAAGGTCGACAAGAAGGAAATCCGGGTTGTTTGTTAGAACAAACCGGCATTGTTCTGATTGGCAGAGCTCAATCGGTTGCGCATCCTTAGCCAAGTTGATGCCGCCGACCACAGACCATGAAGCCTTATAGATATAGTTCATCATAATTTCGACGCCCAACGGGCTCTTCAGCGGGCGCGGTTTTTTGCGCTCCGCTGAAAGAGCAAGGTTAGAATTCTGACAATCGATTTTATTATCATTTGCCACCGCACAATATAATAACAGCGAAATGGTTGCTGAATCTATCAAGTCTAAAAAAACTTGCATTAAGGATCTCGAAGGTCTGATTATCGACTAATGGCTCATATGTCTTTTGCTGCCAAAGGAGGCAATCTTTTTCCGCACCTTTCCGGACTATATATGGGTTAATATTAAGAATGCTGTTTCGTTTAATAATTTCAGGGTTTATATAAACAATTGCATTAGCACCTTTACTTCCAGTATAGTCAGAAGTTGCGAAATCGTAGTCTTCAGTAAGGCTGATTCCGTATGAATGGAGGCTAGCAAATTTATCTATTTTTTCAATCGGTGTTGTTGTGAACATCGGCAAACATTCAGAACCGGCTTTCATATGGACAGTACCATCGACATGATACGATAAATGCATTTTACCAGCAGCACCATAAAAGCCCATGTAAATTCCGCCGGAGCCTTCCTCTACCCAGGATATCTTCTTTAATGTTCCAGCGATTTCGCTAATAATGACAGCTCTCATTTTAAATCAAATTTCTAACGACGCTCTTCAGCGGGCGCGGCATTTTGCGATCCGCTGCAAGAGCATGGTTGGGTTCTCTTTTAAATTGTTCATTGAGGTTTTAATTCTTCTTCGCTTGGCTCGGCATACCAGTCCATTTCTTGGTCAAGATGTTTAACATACCCACCTGGTAGCAATACATGTTCACGGTCGTATATATCAATAATTGTCAGATCGACTTTGGCTTTTATAGGCTCACTCTTGTTTTTCAAAATAGTACCTGGAACAGCAAAGTTCCCGCCAAATGTGAACCTTGGATTTAAGTTCCATAAATATTTTCCATTGTAATGGCCCTTGGTTTCAGGCGTACCCAATAATTTATTTCCTTGGCTAAGAGTTATTACGATTTTTGCTTTAACGGGGTAAGTGTCACCAAGATTGGTAATTTGAAACCCTACTCTCGGCAGTTGATGATTTTGCTGTGTTATCAAATAATGAACCGGTGAAATTAGATGACGAGTATGTTGTTCATAGATTTGATCTCGCCGAGCCTTAAGTTCTTGAACACTGTATTTCTTTCCCCTCGGATGTTCTTTATTGTAGTGCCCTATAGATGCATGGCAGTCAAAACATAGAGGCATGGCGCTATCAATATCTGATTTAGTTTTTTCTAGATGCGCGATTTCGATTCCTATTCCTGAAAATTTTCCACAAAGGCAACAATGTCTTCCGCACCAAAGAAGTACTTTGATTTTATCCACTGCATTGAACTCATATTTCCGTTTAGCCATTTTATGACCTTATTTTAAACCCAACGGGCTGCTCAGGAGCGGCGATCATTTTCGCCGTCGCCTGCAGCAGCAATGTTACACACTATCTTATAAGCTCTTTTGGCACACCCAGTTGAGCTGCCCCCCAACGGGCACCCTGATACCTATAGTAACGCTCTTCAATTTCATACAATTTCGGTTCGTATGTAGAATCCAAAGAAATAACAGACTGGCGACCATATAAATAGACAAGAAGCACCATCAATCCAGACATAGAGAATAAGACATTCTTGAGATTGGCATTTTTAAAGTTGAGATTTCTTTCATGTTTCACGCCATTATACTGCTTCCACCATTCTGGACCAGTGTTATCCTTAAAAGCCTCCCACGGTATAAATGACAGATTGTAGAATGGTATTTTAACGATTGCCTCATGAAATTGAGGGAACTTGGTTCTTATTACCGTTCGGTAGGTTTCCATCGTTGGGTTGCGGTCACCTCTTACTTTGTTGAATAAACTAATGTCAGCTTCCTTGCAGAGCAGCTTAGCCGCTACATCAACTTCGGAACAAATAGATAAGAATAGCTTTGTTAGCTCTATAGAATAAACATCATAGTTATCCTCGCTTATTTCTATGAATCTGGAGATTTTAACAATTTCGTCTTCAAGTGATATGAAATATTGCCAATGGGGTAATTTCAATTTTCTCTCCAGGTGTAACGCCAAAGCTGTGGGGCCGGTGGTACACCGGTCCCTACCAGCGCCTTGTTGGGCCTTATCAAGAACCCGGTTTTCTCCTAACAGAATACTTCGGAGTGTCAAGGAAACCAGCTAGTAACTTCGCACCTGGCTCTTTCGGATCGAGTTCGTATAAGGCCTTGCCCAGTTTACCTACGCACTGAAATGCACTGAGTGCAGTATCAACGATAAGTCTATTGGTATCAATGATCTTTTGTCTTTGCTTCTCCAATGTATTAGTTTTAAAATTGACAGCTTTGGCATGAGCGACGTTGTTTCTCGCCTTGATGAGTTTCTGGAGTAGGGCAATACCATCATGGTCAGCAGGGATGGATCGGCCGGTCACAAGTTTGGGAACTAACAACCATTTCGTATGGAGATTCATTGCCTCGATGTGTTTCTCGCAATATTTTTCTCCTAGGTTGCGTGAAGCATAGTTGTGGATGAAGCACTCAAGAGAAATAGTGGCATAGAGCACGACCATTGTGGCTTGTCCGTCAGCGGTATCTTCAAAACTATGCGTATCGAGGCTAGTTACTTGATTATGTCCAATATACGCAATGATTTTTTCATGAGCCGCACCGGCTAGCCGTAAGTAGTTAAGAAACGGTGTATATATGATACCGCTCATTTTGTTTTACCTCATGTCGCCCAACGGGCTCTTCAGCCGCAGCGATTAGCTGTCGGCTGAAAGAGCAAGGTTAGGTGCCGTAACATTAAAAACATGTATCTATTCCAGAACCACCGAAATAGTATTACCAGCATGCAAGCATAAGAAATCTGGTGCGGATTCCTCTGCATACAAGACCCTACAATAACTATTGCCAAAGAGAGAAATTGATCGCCAACCCTGCTGATGAAGTTCATCAAGCTCGGGAAAGGGCGTGTCTAAATCAAGAGTGTATTCTGTTAGGTTGACATAGGCCAAGACATCAATATCGCCCAGCGATATTCCCCTTTTTATATAATTCTGCTGCTTTTTCGATAGAGTTGGTTTCAGAAAATCAAGGATCTGTTTCGCAGGTATCTTTATAGGAGGCCTGTATGGTTCCAGTAAATCCTCTAAAGACTGTGCATTCCTGGAGAGAGACAACTTCTGCTTCCAGTCGGCATGTAACTTGCGGTCCTTATCGAGAACGATAAAAACTTCAAAATTGGCACCTAGACAGATAACATCCGGAGGCTCAGATTTTGGTTTAATGAGGTCGTTTTGGGAAACGTTTATTTTTAGCGCCCTAAGGAACTCTGTACATACCCAACATTCTGTCTCCCATTTCCGCGGACTTGATAAAAGGTCTACGGTATCTTCTGCCAACAAGACTAATGAAGACAACATCTCCTTCTCGTTCATTAAGATACCTTTCCAAACCACACCTCAACTGAGCTAACTTGCGCCTGTTTTTGGGCTTCAAGTTCAGCGATTGGTTATGTGCTTTTGATTAATTCTTTTTTACCTCACTTAATAATCTCACAAATTATAATTTAATCTATTTCTTTCATAATTCTATCCGTCTCCGCTAATGCTACAATCATTTTCTGATAATGTTCGATATCATTATTGGTAAGATTACGATTCTTGCGATCTTTCAACCACTTTTGGGCAGGCTGGTAGCCACCGATGTAGAAGTTCCATGCTGATTCTGGAACACTGCCAAAATACTGGTCTTTGTTGATAAAAACCTTTCCATCTTTGTAAGTTGGCCTCTCGACAACATCCGACCCAGCAACAGGATAGGTGGTGATGAATTGATTTACCTTTGGCGATTCAAGGAGGTGGAGAGAACGCAATTCAGTGCCTAGCGCGACAAGCTCTTTGAAGCTTTCCGCGTCTTTCGGATATGGCACACGCGGAAAATCAATTTTTAGAAATTCCTTGTATTTTTCGCGATAATTCGGGGAATGGAGAATTGCATAAATATAATCAAGAATATCTTCAAGAGAAACATTGCCGACAATTTTTTCTATATTTTCAATAATTCCTTTTTTGAGATTTATTTTTTTCTGTCCGTCTTCAGCATAGAGATAAAGTGGGAAAATCTGTTCTGCTCCCAACATACCTGGCCTCGACCATGATCTCCTGTCAATAATAAACTTGGTAATAAAACAAACAGCGGAATGGCTTTCATCAAGACCTCTTTTTGCTATAAAGCCAATATTATCCCTAAACATATGTTTCATTACTTCATATCGAGGTCTCCACCAAACACCCTGACTATTAGGTGAATACAACGTACATCTAATGTCAAAGGGCCTATATAGCAACCTTGTATAACAGCCAATAATATTTATTGAATCATTCTTGACCTGCATAGCTTTTTCAATTTTTAAATTATATTTATCAGCTATTTCTATGTCTGAATGAACTTCAACAAAATTCTTTAGATCAAGGGCTTCTTTATCAGAAAATTTAACAATGAAATCATCTTTTGCCGATTCAATACCAGATGAACTGACGCTAAATAATTCATCAATTTTTAACCCTTTCTCGTATTCTTCACTCGCACCAAAATCTTTTGGTACGAAAAAATAATACGGCTCGGAGTAATCGAGCTTCTTCCATTTTACATTTTGCATATCACTCTCAGTAAGAGTCTTGAATTTATCTTCCCTTTCTCCATAAAGCTCGGCTTGGTGAACGGCTCCAAGTCCTTTTTTCTCACCGACTCTCCGTATTAATATTGAAATGGCAACCCCTTGTTGAATGTCGAAAACATTCACGTCTTTGCCTCCATTCGGAGCTTTTTCTTTCTTCTTTGAATTGCCGTGAAGATCGAGAATGTAAATGTCGTCGAATGTTTCAAGCAAATGCTTCCTCATCTGGCGATGAGTAATGCCATCTATGAATGAATTATTGGTTATCATCGCCACAATGCCGCTCTTGTTTTTCTCTATGAAATGTTCGGCGAAGCGAATGAATTTTATATAGTCATCGTCAAGGTTGATCTTTCGTTCATTGAGATTTTTCTTGTAGTCTTTGATTAAATTCAGTATCCACTTGCCTTTGTTTGAGGAACTTATGCTATACGGTGGATTGCCTATAACAACCATAATCGGTGTTTCGTTTTTTATAGCCGATGCTTCTTTTGATTCCTCAGCTATGCTTTCAGCAAAACCAAAACCCGTGAACAGATTTTCCTGGATACTGCTTTTTTCAAGAGAATTTGTAAGATAAATACCCAGACGGCGATTAAAATATTTAAAGCCCGTTTCTTTAAACGCCATACTCAACTTCAGATGAGCAATCGTATATGGCGCCATCATAAGTTCAAAACCGTGCAGACGCGGAAGCAGATCATGATGTACGTATGCAGGCCAGCGACCTTTTTGGCCATTTTGAAGCAACCTTTTGTAGATACTTCGAATAACAGCGCTAATGAATGTTCCTGTTCCAACAGCCGGATCAAGAACCTGGACCCGATGGATACCAGTTGTGGTCTTTGAGGTGTCGGCCAAACCAGACGCAAGACCAAAATCTTTTTCAAGCAGATAATCAACAGAGCGTACAATGAACCGCACTACAGGTAGGGGGGTATAAAATGCACCCAGCTTTTTCCTAAGTACGGGGTCGTATTCTTTCAAAAAGTCTTCATAAAAATGAATTACCGGATCGGGTCCTTCTTGCGTTTCGCCCCATAAATCATTTTGGAAATATTGTTTCATGAGTTCCGGAACATTCGCATGAGAAAAAACCAAGCACAATTCATTTACGATATACTCAAGCCGCTTATCAAAATCGGGGCCAACAATGTGGTCAAAGAAATGTCTAAGAAGAGGGTTTGATGCCGGAACAAGATCGCGAGCCTTCTGCCGAGAAAAGTTTTCAGGAGTTTCATCGTGATATCGGGCTACAAAAAGACCATAAACGAGGGTTTGTGCGTACATATCAGCGAAAGAGTCTTGTGTGAGGTCGTGGACAAGTTGTTTTTTAATAGCTTCATAGATACGTTTTATCTCGGCATTTTTTTCTGATTCTATAGAAAGAAATTGCCTAATGTTATCCCGAATTCTTTGTGCCTTTCCTCCCATGATTTTTGAAAGGTGTTTTCCGGTTCGGATGGGCTCTTTATGTGTCTGTGTAAAATCAACCAAACTTTTAGCAACATGATCATAGTTTTCCGGAATAGGTGTGGTCGTTCTATGTTTTATATCATAATGAGCAATCTGGATCGGGTCTTCGTAACGTAAACCGTTTCTATAAAAACGAAATTCAACATAATCGCTCAGAACCAAATTTGCATATCCGTAATACCTTGCCATCTGCTCCGACTTCTCGACTTTATCCAAATCCACACCAATATCTTTAACTTCGATATAAAGGATTGGTACATCGTAATGAAGCACAATAAAATCCGGCTTGTTCCCTTCCTTAGCTCTCGCATCGTGATCGATACGCTTAACATTTATCGACTCAAATATTCCTTTGATTAAAATCTCAAAGTCGGTTCGGTATCCCATTTCGCTCGTTTCTACGTAGGCAAATTTGGAGGAAATGGATTGAATATAATTTTCAAATAGTTTTTGCATAGTTTTATTGATTTCATTCCAAGGTCGTCAGCTTTTTTTATACGGGCATTTTTGTAGCATATAATGGCTTGCGCATAACCTGCGCTATTGTGCATTTACAAACAATGCCTTATAAAAAGGATAAACTTTAATTTGGCACTTAACTTACCAAAAATCCCAAGCTCTGAGCGTCAGGTTGATGCGCGGGTTATACACTAACAAAGTTTCCTCTTTTATTACAGAGACTATACTGAACTCAATCTAATAGTTACTCGCTCAATCTAAATGGTGGATATCGGTCGGTAGTCAATAGGAAAGCATATACGCTTACTCTGAGTGACCATCTGATGACACCAACCACGAAATCAAACAAACCTCTTGGATAATTCCCAGTAAACAGTATGGCAAACCAAGAAATGATTGTGCAAACCGCTACAGCGATATAAAGAAAACAGAGAATAATCAAGTGCGGAATGGCCAAAAACCACTTCACAAGGGGCATTCCACGGTGAAGCTCTAGTTTTGCATCAGGGTAAGGTATTTCAATGTGAACCGCTTGTTCTTCATCTGTTGAAGGGTATTCATGTCTGAGCAGCAATACATAGGAAAAAACCCTCGTACTAAACTTGGTTAGAGAAACATTCCAGTCAAACCACCACTTAGGATACTTTTTCCGGAAAAGAATCATTAATAGCGTCGGGGCAAATACAAGCCCACCGCCGTAGCAAATAGATTTACAGCCTTGTACAGAGTTTGGTTCATTATGACCACCGATAAGCAAAGTAAAGATGATCAAAATAGGGATCACAGTAAAAATCCGGAAAAAAGTAGTAAGCTTGTCAGCTCGTTCAGAGTAATCAATACTCAAACTGACAGGGTATTGCTCTTTCGCTTCTGCCATGGCTAAACCTCCCGTTTATAATTTATAATTATATAATCAGTAATATATTCTTCAACAGATAACTAGCGTATAATGATGGCGGTGAGGCGCGGCCCCTAGGACGTCGCCTCCACTGCTTGGTTGGGTGTCGTACTTCCTCTCCACTTCTTGACCAGCATCACAAGGGCGTATAAGCCAACCACGAACATGATGGCGTCTTCGTAGACGCCGTACTTGGGGATCTGGATGACGGGCGGGAAGGGAATCGCCCAGAACAGGAGTATGACGTAGGTAACCTTGTTCACACGCGGAAGTGCGGTCGTGAGGAGGATGAGCGCCAGAGCCGTGGACGGACACGGATGGGAACCGGGGACGATCACACCGGGGAAGCGATGGCCGAGAGCCATGCTGACAACAGGGTAGCACAGCACTGCCGACGCCAATGCAACCGTTGCACGCCTCTGCCAAACTACGGTCGGCAGGTGGAATTGCATCTTGCGTCTGAACAGATCCACGAGGAACAGGATTGCCGCGATCGTGAAGAGCGACCCAAAGAACCAGTTCCCCGCGAGTCGCTTCCCGAGGACCAAGAAGAAAACGATTCCCACCCAACCCAGTGACAGGCCAAGGTACAGCCTAGTCAGGGTGTCTACGGTCCGTCCGGGCTTCAGACAGACCAGCAGTACCAGCAAGACTGCCCCCAGGAAGAAAACGGCCTGAGCGGGCCAGACCGCTGTCCCATACGCCCTTATGATCTCCCACCATTGCTCTGCTGACAGCATCTTATCCCTCCTTTACACCCAACGTTACGGGTAACTTGGCGGGTTTAGAAGGAAAAATCCACAAATCACCTAAAAAGTTTGTTTAGTGCCCCAAATTTTTCAACCGCAATTTATACCCGCTCAAGTTCACCCGATGGTTATGACTTTATTTCATCAACTGGAAGAATTTGTTTTCCGTGACGAATTGTTAAAATTGAAATTTGTTTTTTTTCGATACGGTAAATAATTCGATAATTACCGTAAATGAGTTCTCTAAACTGAGTATCTGAAATTTCAGGTACAATGCGACCAATTTCAGGAGAGGATTTTAATTGTTGTACTTTGGTGAATACCTCATTGATCCACCTTTCTGCCGCCGATGGTTTGTCTTGAGCAATATAATCAGCTATTTCCGATGCTCTATCAACTGCAAGGGGAGACCATATTATTTTCATTTTGAAATTCGCTTAACCAGCTTATCTTTCGCATCCTTGTGGCCTATACCTTCTCCTGCCGCCAACTGGTTCAGAGATGTTTGGACATCGGATAAAAGCTCAATTTTTTCTTCCATAGCTTCAAATTCTTGAGCATCAATAAGGACTGCAGCACTTTTCCCCCGCCGAGTAATAATTAAAGGTCTTTTGGTTTCATGAACTTGTTTAATAAAAACTGCCATTCCATTTCTGACTTCAGACAACGGTTTAATATCTTGATCTATTTTCAATTTTTGCATTTCACACCTCATAAGCTAATTTTTTGTACATTATAACGTACAAAAAATAACACATCAAGTTAAATCTTTTTTTAAGTCATAACGCCAAGCGTAACCCGCAGGCATGGAGCGCAGCGGAATGCCTGTCGGTGTTCACGCTTTTGTTAGGGTCGCTTTGCTATTAGACGATTAATCCAGTAATCGGGTTTCCTGTGTAAATTTGCAATTGCAACGATCAGGATTAATTCATCAATATGTTTATAAATCACACCATAAGGGAATCGCCTTACAAGGCATCTCCGTGTTCCCATATGAAAAGGCTGCCAAGCCTCGGGAAATTCCTTGATTCTGTCGATTGCCGCAAAAACTTCTCTCAGAAACCTATATCCAAGCCCCGGACTTTCCACGTTGTAGTACTCAACAGTATCGTCCAGCTCAAATTGGGCGATTTTTAGGAATCGGATTTTCATCATTTCCTGTATTTAGCCATTACTTCTTCAACAGATACTGTCTCTGCTTTGCTAGTATCATATGCAGCAATTCGATCTTCGATTTCTCTGCGCCAGATTTCGTCAATTCCCTTATCCGGTTGATCCAGACTGGAAAGAAGCCTATCTGCCAGATTAGCCCTCTCAATTGATGGAAGCTCTAATGCCTCCTTCATAATCTGCTCAGTATTTGTAACCATATCAAACCCTCCTTTTGGACCATATTATACAGTAGGTTCATTCAATTCACAAACCCCAACATTTACATATAAGGCAATTTTGCCTGATATCCTGATATTGAACGTATAAACAGGCAAAATGTCACCGTTAATCTGGAACTGTTATAAAGTTGGTGATTTGAAAATGCTATCTTATTCCATCCAATATTCTTCCTAAAAATTCACATTATAATCCCTTCTTCTGATTTTCTTCCCTGCTTTTTCT
>Ga0315547_1003077_pt1 | contig 11123 bp, 9 predicted proteins | sample SalMarSW160240MG_2_FD_202542 | JGI IMG/M metagenome (GOLD analysis project Ga0315547, IMG submission 202542) | Salt marsh sediment microbial communities from the Plum Island Ecosystem LTER, Massachusetts, United States - Salt Marsh Sediment SW1601-240 ... | reverse complement strand
AGAAAAACAGTTTTCATTTCATATTTTTTGCAAACAATATCAGTTTTATTAGGATTATTAATTTATCTTTATGTGTAAAATTCTTTTATCTCAACCAGACATTACAGACTTGGAAAGGAAAGCAGTTCTTGAAGTTTTAAAAACTCCTTGTTTGAGTTTAGGATCAAAAGTTAAGGAGTTTGAAAAAGAAATTGCAAGATATGCTGGGACCAAATATGCTGTGGTAGTAAATAGTGGCACAGCTGCTTTGCATTTGATAATTAGGGCTTTGGATATTAGAGATAATGATGAAGTAATTACTACTCCGTTTTCTTTTATTTCTTCTTCAAATTGTATTTTATTTGAAAGAGCTAAGTCGGTTTTTGTAGATATTGATCCTCAAAGCTTGAATATTAATACTTCAAAGATTGAAAAGAAAATTAGCAGACGCACTAAAGCAATTTTAGCCGTAGATGTTTTTGGATATCCAGCTGATTGGGAAAACCTTGAAAAGATTGCTAAAAAACATAATATTTACTTGATTGAAGATTCGGCTGAGGCATTAGGTTCAGAATACTTGCCCCCACACCAAAATTTTGGTGGTGGGGGTAAGGGTAAGAAATGTGGCAGTTTTGGTAATGCGTCAATTTTTAGTTTTTTTCCTAACAAACAAATTACCACAGCTGGTGAAGGCGGAGTAGTTCTAACTGATAATAAAGAGATTGCCGATTTTTGTTATTCAGCAAGAAATCAGGGAAGAAGGCAGGATAATAATAAATGGCTTGAGCATATCTGTCTGGGTTATAATTACAGAATGCCAGAAGTTTGCGCGGCAATGGGCATTGCTCAATTAAAAAGAATAGATGAAATTTTAGGGAAGAGAAGTAGAGTTGCTTCTGTTTATAACGAGAAATTAAAAGATATTAAAGAAATTGAGCTTCCTAATAATACGAGCAGTTGGTTTGTTTATGTCATTAGATTGAATGAGAAATACGAGCAAGAAGATAGAGATAGAATAATTAGAGAAATGAGGGAGAGGGGGATTGAGTGCTCAAATTATTTTTACTCTATTCATCTTCAGCCATATTATAGAGAAAGATTTGGATTTAAAAAAGGTGATTTTCCAATTTGCGAAAAGGTTTCTCAAAAAACTATTGCTTTGCCTTTTTATAATAATTTGCAGGAAGAACAAATTGATTATATAGTTGAAACACTTAAAAAAATAATAAAACAATGAAAAAGCAAACACTTATTTTTTTAATTGCCGATATTTTATTAATCAGCTTGGCTGTTTTATTGGCTTTTCTTTTGCGATTTGATGGAATAATTCCTGCTCAATATTTAGACCAGGGAACTTTGCAAACAATGATTTTCTTGGCTTTGCTTTTTTGCTTGCCGATTTTTTATTATTTCGGTCTCTATTCTTTTTCCTGGTCTTATGTGAGCGCCGATGAACTTATTTCTTTGGCTAAAGCTGTTATATTAAGTTTTGGTTTTTTTACTGTTTCATTTTTTATTTTAAAAAACTTTCAAAGCTCCCCTAGATCTACTCTTTTTATCAGTTATTTCCTTATTTTTATATTCTGCGGAGGAATCCGTTTTGCCAAAAGAGTATATTTACAAACTTCTAATAAAAGAAAAACGAAACAAGAGAAAGAAAAAACTCTGATTGTAGGAGCTGGTGATGCTGGTGAACAGATTTTAAGGAGTATTTTGACTTCAAGCGGTTCTTACTTGCTTTTGGGTTTTGTTGATGATAATTCTGCGAAACAGGGAGCAATTATTCATGGATTAAAAGTTTTAGGCAGAATTAGCGATATTCCTAAAATAGTTAAAGAAAAACAAATAGAACAAATGATTATTGCTTTGCCTTCAGTTGGTTCCCAAACTATTAAAAACGCTGTTTTAATGGGAAGAAAAGCAGGCCTTAGGAAAATTAAAATTGTTCCTCCTTTAGCAGAGATTATTAACGGTCAAGTTTCTATTAGACATCTTAGAGAAATTCAACTTGAAGATTTATTGGGAAGAGAACAAGTTATCTTGGATATGCAGCCGCTTCAAAACTTTATTAATGACAAAGTAGTTCTAATAACCGGAGCCGCTGGTTCTATCGGCTCTGAATTATCAAGGCAAGTAGCTAAATTTAGACCTTCTCTGCTTTTGTTATTAGACCAAGATGAAACCGGCATATTCAATATTTCAAAGAAGCTAAGTTCCATTCAAGAGCTTAATTTCTTGCCAATTAAATCTTTGATAACTGATATTAGAGATGAAGAAAAAATAAATCATATTTTTGAACAATTCAAGCCAAACATAGTTTTCCACGCTGCTGCTTACAAGCACGTTCCTTTAATGGAAAGGCAGGCAGATGAAGCAGTGAAGAATAATATCTTTGGCACAAAAATTGTTGCTGAAGCAGCCTTAAAATATGGGATAGAGAAATTTGTTTTTATTTCTACTGACAAATCAATTAATCCAACGTCTATAATGGGGGCAACAAAAAGAGTAGGAGAGATGATTTGTCAATTATTAAACCAAAAAAACAATACAAAGTTTATTTCAGTTCGTTTTGGCAATGTTTTAGACAGCAGGGGAAGTGTAATTCCAATTTTTAAGGAACAGATAAAAAAAGGAGGGCCAATTGAGGTTACTCATTCTGAAATGAAAAGATATATAATGGTTAATTCAGAGGCAGTGCTTTTGGTAATGCAGGCAGGTTCAATTGGCAAAGGCGGAGAAGTTTTTGTCTTAGATATGGGAAAACCTATAAGCATTCTGGATTTGGCAAAAGAATTAATTCGGCTTTCTGGATTTGAACCAGATAAGGATATTCCTATTGTTTTTACAGAGCCAAGGCCTGGCGAAAAGTTTTTTGAAGAAATTTTAACAGCTGAAGAAGGAACCATAGCTACTCAAAATAAAAATATTTTTATGGCTCGGCTTTCAAAAGTTAATGAGATAGAATTAGATGAACAATTAGAAAAATTAAAAATATTTGCGCGTCAAAACAATCAAGAAGAAATAATTAACATTTTAAAAAAACTTGTGCCATCATATAATAAATGATAGAATAAAGAAATATGAACCCCCACACCAAACAAACCCTCACACCAAAATTTGGTAGTGAAGGACAAACACATACTTCGTATTTTAGTGTCAAAGGCACTAGTGTTTGTTATGGTGTGGGGGTGAAGAAATTTGTTTTCATCATTAGTTTAATTTTACTCTTAGGCATAGCAGTTAGTGTAAGCGCTGATACTGTTGGGGAAAAACAGGTTTTTTATGTTGACCCGTCTTATGATTTGTCAGAAAGACAAGAATTAACAGCTATTTTAGTAAAAAAAACCTCCAAACTTTATTTTTATGTTGATGAAAAATGGTGGAACTTTACGCCTCAAAACGAAATTTATCAGGCCTTAAGCAGTTTAGGACAGGAATTTGATAATAAGATTTACCCCATTCTTACTTCTACTTTTGGTCCAGAATGGAATCCAGGAATTGACAAGGATTCTCAAATAACTATTTTAATTCATCCAATGAAAGAAAGCGCTGGTGGATATTTTCGTTCTAATGATGAATATTCTAAACTTCAGATTTTTGACTCTAATGAAAGAGAAATGATTTATCTTAATGCAGAACACATCAGAAGTCCTTTGGCTAAAAGCTTTTTAGCCCATGAATTTACTCATTTAATTACTTTTCATCAAAAAGAAAATACCTACGGCGTTATCGAGGAAATTTGGCTTAATGAAGCCAGGGCAGAATATGCCCCCACTTTAATTGGTTATGATGATTATAAAGAAAGTAATTTAGAAAGAAGGATTCAAATTTTTTCTGATAATCCTTCTGATTCAATAATTGATTGGCAAAACACAAAATATGATTATGGAGCTATAAGTCTTTTTATTCAATATTTAGTTGACCATTATGGGATTGAGATTTTAATTGATTCTTTGCATTCTCCAGAAACTGGCATTAAAAGCATAAATTATGCTTTGGAAAAAAATGGTTTTGAGGAAAACTTTTCTCAGATTTTTTTGGATTGGGTAATTGCTGTTTTAGTTAATGACTGTAACTATGGCAGCAAATATTGTTACAAGAGCCCTAATCTTAAGAATTTTCATGTTACATCCAAAATTAACTTTCTGCCTTTAACAGGAGAAAGCATGTTAACTATTGGAGATGTAACAAAGAATTGGAAAGGTAATTGGTATAAGATTATTGGAGGCAGCGGAAATTTAAAATTAGAATTTATCAGTAATTCCGCTGAATTTTTTGAAGTTCCTTATATTATTAAGAATCGGAGCGGGAACTATATTATTGATTTCCTTAAAATACATGGTTCGCAGGGAGAAATTTATATTAAGGATTTTGGAACAGAAATTATCTCTCTTTTTATTATTCCAGTAGTAAATAAATTAGATAGCGATTCTTTTTATTCTTTTTCCTGGTCTGTTTCAATTGAAAGACCTGAAGAAGAAGATAATCTAATTAATAATTTGTTAGCCAGGATTGAGTTTTTGAAAGCTGAAATCGCTAAAATAAGGGTAAAGATAATTGCTATTTTAAATAAAGAAGATAAAAAGCCATTGCCAGAACCAGCATCATGTAGTTTTAACACCAACTTATATTATGGATTGAACAGCGAAGATGTTAAATGCCTTCAGAACTTCTTAAAATCACAAGGCCCGGATATTTATCCCGAAGGTCTGGTTACTGGAAACTTTCTTTCTCTTACCAAATCAGCTGTAATTCGTTTTCAGGAGAAATATGCTCAGGATATTTTAATTCCACTGGACTTGACAAATGGCACTGGCTTTGTCGGACTCAAAACTCGAGCCAAAATCAATCAACTCTTGACAAAATAGATTGAATTTGCTAAGATTAAAATAGTGGGTGTTCCGTTTAACGGAATCCCATCTGAGTCGGTAAAAGCCCCTGTTTTACAGGGACTTTTGCTTGCCCTCACACCAAATTCATTTGGTAGTGATGGGCTTTTTTTTATTGATTTATTTTTTAAAATGATTTAAAATATAATTGAGTCGGGAGGCTGCCACCCACTAAAGACTTAGTATTGGGGTTAACGCTCCCGGCTTTTTAAAAATGGATATAAAAGAAAATATTTCATTAGCAAAACACACTACTTTTAAAATTGGCGGACCTGCCAGATATTTTTGTATTGCTAAAAGCAAACAGGATTTAATCAAAGCAGTCAAAAAAGCAAAAGAGTTTAATCTGCCCTTTTTTATTTTAGGAGGAGGAAGCAATGTTTTAGCTCTTGACGAAGGTTTTAGTGGTTTAGTTATTAAAATTAAAAATTCTAAATTAAAAATTAAAAATTGTAATCTTCATGCTGAAGCAGGAATGAAATTAGAGGATTTAGTAAAGTTATCTGCAAGAGCGTCGTTAACTGACCTAGAGTGGGCAGCTGGAATTCCAGGCACAGTTGGCGGAGCTGTTTATGGCAATGCTCAGGCATTTGATATAAAAATGTCTGATATTATAAAAAGTGTAAAAGTTTTAAATGTTAAAACTTTAAAGATTAAAAATTTATCAAAAAAGCAATGTCAATTTTCAGCTAAAAATAGTATTTTCAAAAAAAACAAAAACTTAATAATTCTTTCTGTTGTATTGAAAATAAAAAAGGGAAATAAAGAAAGAATTCAAAAAGAAATTAAAGAACATTTGAATCTTAGAAAACAAAGACATCCTTTGAATTATCCTTCAGCTGGTTCTATTTTTGTTAATAAAACAGGAGGAGCTTCTTCATCTTATTTGATTGAGAAAACCGGGCTAAAAGGAACAAAAAAAGGAGGAGTTAAAGTATCTGAAAAACATGCTGGTTTTATTGTTAACACTGGCAGTGCTAAAGCTCAAGATATTTTGGACTTAATAAAACTAATCAAACAAAAAGTAAAAGCCAAATTCGGAATAACTTTGAAAGAAGAGATTCAAATAATTAACACTTGACACGCTTTTTAAAAGTGCGAAAATAAAGTAATATAGTTTTTAATTTTTTTTCGCAAATAGGGTCGACTATTTGAATGAAATTTTTAAAAATGATTTGCTCAATAAAATTTTTATTGAGTTTAATCTAAATAAATGCCTAAGAAAAAAAAAGCAAAGAAGAAGAAAAAGAAGTAAGGAAATTCTTCTTACCCCGCCTTCTAATTATGGCGGGGTTTTGTTTTTGCGAGAAATGGGTATAATTAAACTATGCAAAAACTTTATTGTTATGTTGATGAAACAGGGCAAGATACTGAAGGAAAGTTATTTTTGGTTTCGGTAGTAATAACCGAAAAAGAACAACAAGAATTACGAAAGAAATTGGAAACAATAGAAAAAAAGACTAAAAAGAGATTTAGCAAATGGATTAACAGCAAAAAAGATATAAAACAAAAGTATCTTCAGAACATTATTGAGAGTAATTTTTTTAGAAATAAAATATTCTTTGCAAAATACACCCAAACTAAAAATTATACAGAAGCTACCATTGTGGCTATTGCCAAGGCCATTTCAAAACAAGCCCCAAAAGAATACGAAGTAAATATTTACATTGATGGTTTATCAAGAACTGAAAGGAGAAAATTTGCCTCGGGATTACGAAAATTAAGAATTAAAGTAAGAAAAGTAAGAGGAGCTAGAGATCAAAGTGAGATTTTTATTAGATTAGCTGATGCTATCGCGGGTTTTGTAAGAGATTATTTAGAAGGAGAAAAATACGCTCAAGATTTTTATCAGAGGGCAATTCAAAGAGGAGTTATTCAAGAAGTTAAATAAAAAACCCACATCCCAAAAGGGAGAGGTGGGAACAGCCTATTTCCAATAAATTAGAACACCCACCCATACGGGCAGTATTCGGCTACTATTTATTTTATTATAGCAAACCAAGAAACCCTGTCAAGGGTTGACAAATTATATCAGTATGATATAATGTAGGTAGAAAATAAATAGCACATTTCATCTAAAAAACCAAGAAAGGAAAGTGTAAAGATGAGATCAAAAGATATTAAAAATCCCAGAGATTTTTGCGAAAGGGTTTTTATAGGAAGTCCTAATGGGATAGAAATTATCTCTGAGGAAGAACATGAGCGTAGGTTGAACAGGGATGCAATGGAGAGAGGCGGAACGATTAGAATAAAGAATCGGGGAAAGCCAGTTCATTCTTAAACTAAAAAGAGCTCTTTCGAGAAATGTGAGCCGTTTGATTTATACATCAGCGGCTTTTATTTTTTGGGAAAATAGGTATAATAGGAATATTATGAGCATTATCAGGAAAATTTTTGGGGATGCGAATGAGAAATATCTAAAAAAGATTGAACCACTGCTTCATAAAATAAATTCTCTTGAATCAAAATTTGAGAAGTTTTCAGATGTGCAATTAAAAGAAAAGACAAATGAGTTTAAACAAAGATTAAGAAAGGGAAAGAAATTAGATGATATTCTTCCAGAAGCGTTTGCTTTGGTTAGAGAGGCCAGCAAAAGAACTCTTAACCAGCGGCATTTTGATGTTCAGCTAATTGGAGGGATAGTTTTGCATCAAGGCAAAATTGCTGAAATGAAAACTGGCGAGGGAAAAACCCTGGCTGCTACATTGCCGGTTTATCTTAATGCTTTGTCTGGGAGCGGAGTCCATGTCGTGACAGTTAATGATTATTTGACTCAAAGGGATACTATCTGGATGGGACAGATATATGACTTATTGGGGCTTAGTATTGGCTGCGTAACTCATGATGCGGCATATTTGTATGATTCTGAATTCAAAGAGAAAGATAAAACTAGAGACGAACTCGGAAGTTTTAAAGTTATTGAAGATTTTCTACGTCCTGCGCTTCGGAAAGAGGCCTATCTGGCTGATATTGTTTACGGCACCAATAATGAGTTCGGCTTTGATTATTTGAGAGATAATATGGTTTATGATTTAAAAGAGAAGAACCAGCGAGATTTTCATTATGCTATTGTTGATGAGGTGGATTCAATTTTAATTGATGAAGCTAGGACACCTTTAATTATTTCTGCTCCTAGCGGAGAAACAACTGAAAAATATTATCAATTTTCTAAAATAGTTGAACAATTGAAAAAAGACGAAGATTATGAAATTGATGAAAAAACAAAAGCAGCGCCTCTCACTGAAAACGGTCAAAACAAAATTGTTGGTTGGCTTGGGTCTGATCCCTGGGCTGAAAACGATATTGCTACTACCCACCAAATAGAATCTGCCGTGAGAAGCAAAATCTTTTTTATAAAAGACAAAGATTATGTAATTAAAGATGGCCAAGTTATTATTGTTGATGAATTTACTGGTCGTCTAATGCCGGGCAGAAGATGGTCAGGCGGACTTCATCAGGCAGTTGAGGCAAAAGAAGGAGTAAAGGTTCAGCAGGAATCAAGAACTTTTGCTACCATCACTTTTCAGAACTATTTCCGTATGTATGATAAATTAGCAGGAATGACCGGAACAGCGGCAACGTCTGCTGAAGAGCTTGATAAAGTTTATAAATTGGAAGTAATAATTGTTCCTACTAACAAAGTTTTAATAAGAAAGGAGCTGCCTGATAGGATTTACAAAAACTTAAATGGGAAGTTTGAAGCAGTAGTCAAAGAAATTAAAGCAAGGCATGAAAAAGGACAGCCAGTTTTAGTAGGAACTGTCTCTATTGAAAAAAATGAATATTTAGGCAAGCTTTTAGAAAGAGAAGGCATTCCTCACCAGATTTTAAATGCTAAACATCATGAAAAGGAAGGAGAAATCATTGCTCAGGCAGGCAAGTATGGAGCAGTAACTATAGCAACAAATATGGCCGGCAGGGGAGTAGATATTATTTTAAGCGGAAATCCTCCTGTTTTGGAAGAACAGAAAAAGGTTATTGAATCTGGAGGGCTTCATGTTATTGGAACTGAAAGGCATGAAGCAAGAAGAATTGATAATCAGTTGCGCGGAAGGTCAGGCCGGCAGGGCGATCCTGGTTCTTCTCAATTTTTTGTTTCCTTGGAAGATGATTTAATGAGGATTTTTGGCGGAGATAGAATAAAGACATTAATGGAAACTATGAAGATTCCTGAAGATCAGCCAATAGAAGCAAGAATGATTTCCAAAGCGATTGAATCAGCTCAATCAAAAGTTGAGGGAATGAACTTTGATGCGAGAGAGCATATTTTAGAATATGATGATGTAATGAATAAGCACAGAGAAGTATTTTATAAAAAAAGAAAAGAAGTGCTGGAAAAATCTCAAGATAGCTTACGACCTTATATGTTAGAAATAATAAAAAAATCAGGTTTTTCAGAAAAGGATTATGATAAAAGAGAAAAAGAAGTAGGCCAGGAGAATATGCGGAAGATAGAAAAAATTATTTGTTTGCGAGTTCTTGATACTTTTTGGCTAGAGCATTTGGAAAGTATGGCGCATTTAAGAGATTCTGTTCGACTTAGGGCTTATGGCCAGCAGGATCCTTTGGTTGAATACAAATCAGAGGGTCATAAAATGTTCCGGAGATTATTAGAAACAATTGATTTAAGCATTGCCAATGCAATTTTTAAAGCTGAATTGAAAAAACAACCTGCCTTTGCTCCGCTCCGCGGAGCTCCAGTGGGAAAGAAAGACCGTCAAAAAGTCGGTCGAAACCAGCCCTGTCCGTGCGGTTCAAATAAAAAATACAAAAAATGTTGCTGGCCAAAATACGGCTAAGAGATTGACACAGATAAAATAATATACTAAGATATTAAAAACAAGTTCTTTAAAAATTCTAAATTCTATATAAGGAAATAAGATAATGAAAAATACAAGATTTGGCGTTTTAGATAGTGGTATTGAATCCGCAAATTTTGGTGGTACTTTTGGTGGTCTTCTATTTAGTGGCTCATTTAGGCCGACATCTCCAATTAGAAGAACCAAACCGAAGATTGGTAGAAATCAATTCTGTGATTGTGGTTCAGGTAAGAAAGCCAAAAAATGCTGTTGGCCAGGGTAAAGAATCAAGCTCCACATTAAAACCTTTGAGGAGATTAAAAAGAGAATTCATAAGCTAAAGGCTCTGTCATTGAGCCTTTTTATTTTGGGAGAAATGTGGTATAAATAGAATATTGAATAAAATGAGAAAGAATATTTATTTAATTTTTATCGGAATTATTGTGTTGGCGTTTTTGGCTGGGAATTTAAGCTATCCGAAATATCTTAATCAAAGCATTGATTTTTTTAATAATAAGATTGGTTTCGGGTTCCCTCATTTTTGGGATATCCCTTTTAAATTGGGCTTGGATTTGCAAGGAGGAACTCATTTAATATATGATGCTGATTTATCTAGTATTGAAAAACAGGATTATTCTTCTACCATGCAAGGATTAAGAGATAGAATAGAAAGAAGGGTTAATAGTAGAAAACTTGCTGGAATCTTAGGGGTCCAAGAATCTTTAGTGCAGACTCAAAAAACCGGAGATCATCATCGTTTAATTATTGAGTTGCCTGGAATAAGAGATTCTGCTGAAGCAATTAAATTTATTGGCGAGGCCCCATTTTTGGAGTTCAAAGAACAAAGAACTGAAGAAGAAACTCAAGTAATTCTTGATGTGCAGAAACAGGTAGAGGGTTTGACTTATGAAGAAGCCCAACAAATAGAAAATTGGCAATTGGCCTTGGAAGATCCTTATTTTAAATCAACCGAACTCACCGGGAAATATTTAAAAATAGAGGGAACGGAAATAAGTTTTAATCAAACTACAGGAGCTCCTTTAATTTTACTTCAGTTTAATGATGAGGGGGCTAAAATTTTTGAAGAATTAACAAAAAAAAATATTGGTAAAATTTTAGCGATTTTTATTGATGGAGAACTGCTTTCTGCCCCAGTTGTTCAAGATGCAATTTCGGGTGGTAATGCTCAAATTACAGGAGATTTTACAATTGATGAAGCCAAAAAAATAGTTAGCAATCTTAGAGATGGAGCTTTGCCAGTTCCTATTGAGTTGATTTCTCAGCAGACAGTAGGACCTACTTTGGGAGCTGTATCATTAGAAAAAAGCTTAAAGCAGGTTTAATTGGGTTTTTAATTGTTATTATATTTTTAATAATCTTTTATAGATTGCCTGGATTTTTAGCTTCTTTAGCTTTAGCTGTATATGTTGTTTTAATTTTAAGCCTATTTAAGTTA
>Ga0315547_1003075_pt1:0-7500 | contig 11130 bp, 9 predicted proteins | sample SalMarSW160240MG_2_FD_202542 | JGI IMG/M metagenome (GOLD analysis project Ga0315547, IMG submission 202542) | Salt marsh sediment microbial communities from the Plum Island Ecosystem LTER, Massachusetts, United States - Salt Marsh Sediment SW1601-240 ... | reverse complement strand
CCTCGGCAAGGCCTCGATATTCGCCGTCTTCACCATCTACGGAATCGAGCTGCTGGAGTACCTGCAGGTCAAGGGGATAGGACATCCCACCGTGGTCTGGATCCTCGAAATCGCCACAGCCGTGATTGTTGGTGTATCCCTGTCGGAAAAGGTATTCCTTCTGCGAAGATCGTTTGTAAAAGCGTTCGGTGAGCGGAAAAAGCAAACGGATCAGTAGATCTCGAGGATCTGCAATCCCCCGTCGTTCTGGATGCGGAGAGAATATACCGAGAGCTCGCGAGCCCGTTTCAGATCCATCTCCACCTGCACGGCGCGAACACCGGGGATCCGGGCATCGTTGCGCTCGTAGAAATCCCACAGCTTAGCAGTCATTCCCGATGGAGAGGGGAAGTAGTAGTCGGTATCCTGCTGGCGCAAGACTGTTCCGGACTGGGTTTTCTCCATTTCGAACGAGGTGACCCCCTCGAAGCGGTACCAGGTTTTGGCTCCTAAGAAAACAACATAATCGTCGAAGATCACGACCTTTACGACAGGAGCGAAGTAACCGCCCTGCATCCAAGTGATCGTGCTGTCTCTTCGAGCCGGGAGGATCTCCAGCTTCATCCGGCCATCCTGAACATCCAGCACCCGGATCTGTCCGATTTCTGTTTCCCCGGTAAAAGCGTTCAAACTCTGGAGAAACAAAAGCAGGGTCACTACCAGAGCAACCGCCAGGATCATCGAGAGCAGACCCAGGGTTTTCTTGAAGCGAAAGACAAGAAAAAAGAAAACAGTGCTTCCGAGAAACAAATATGCCAGGCGAATGTCCAGGATTTTTTTCGGTCCCGGTACAAACACAGCCCCCAAAGCAGCTATCACGGCCAGAGAAAGATAGAGGGTGAAAAACATCCACTTCGCCGCTCTGGCCCGCTCGGGATCAGAAGCCCGCCACCGGGGATAGCCGGGCGACCGTAGTGCCCGATTCAGGGCTGCGCCGCAGAACAGTCCGGATATACACAACCAGGGATAGGGGCTTTGTAAAAGGAAAAAACTAGAACCCATAGATGTCGCCGAACTTCTCCTCGAAGTGCTCGAGCAGATAGCGGGGATTCAAGGTTTCGCCGGTTATCCGCGAGCAGAGTTCTCGAGCAGAATGCACCCCTCCGTGTTTGTGTACGTTCCGCCTCAACCAATCGAGGATGGGCGTAAAATGCCCCTGCTCGAGCTGTTGCTTCCAATCCGACACTTCCCGCCTTAAGCTTTGAAAAAACTGAGCCGCGTAGAGATTCCCGAGGGCGTAGGTGGGGAAATAACCGATCATACCCCCGGACCAGTGAATATCCTGCAGCACACCCTGGGCATCATCGGGAGGAGTCAGACCGAGCAGCTCCTTCATCTTGGCGTTCCACGCCACGGGCAGGTCTTCCACAGAAAGATCACCTGAGATCATCTGCTTCTCCAGCTCGAAACGCAGCAGGATGTGCAGGTTGTAGGTAACTTCATCCGCCTCCACTCGAATGAAAGACGGCGCCACCCGGTTGATACCTTCATAAAAATACCGCAGATCCACATCTTTGAGGGATCCCGGAAAGATCTTCTTCAATTCCGGAAAGAAATGATTCCAGAAAGGCAGGCTTCGGCCGATAAGATTTTCCCACATCCGGGACTGGGACTCGTGCAAACCGAGGGATGCGCCCTCAGCCAGCAGCGATCCCTGCAGGTCTTCAGCGAATCCCAGTTCGTAAAGTCCGTGACCGCACTCGTGGATCGTTCCGAAGATACCGGTGGGGAAGAAGCTGGTGTTGTAGCGGGTCGTGATTCGTACGTCGGAGCTTCCCAGAGTCGTTGTAAAGGGATGAGCCGATTCGTCGAGTCGTCCCCTGTGAAAATCGTATCCTATGGCCTTCGAGACCTGAAGGCTGAATAGTTTCTGCTTTTCGATCTCATAGTCCCGATGGAGAAAACTCGTATCCACCGCAAGCCTTGAGCCTTTGATCCGGTCGAGCAGTTTCCTTAAGCCCGCTCGCAGACCCGTGAACACCTCCTCTACCTCGGCGGTTTTCATCCAGGGTTCGTACTCGTCGAGCAAAGGATCGTAGGGATGCTCCTCGTAGCCCAGGCAGGCGCTGAGCTCCCGAACCAAACCGAGAATGACCGAGAGCTGCCCGGCAAACTTAGAGAAATCGGCGGCTTTGCGGGCCTCGACCCAAACGCGCTGGCCCAACGCTGTTTGTTTGGCCAGCTCCGTGACCAGGCGGCGAGGAATTTTTATACTGCGACGATACAGACGAGCCAGCTCGCGCAGGAACGCCCGGTCTACCCCTTCGAAGGTTTCAGGCACCACCGGCAGCGGATCCGGCTCGAAGGAAACTCCGAGGGCCGTAAGAATTTCCCCGATCTCCGGCTGGGTGATGCGATCATGGATCAATCCGCTCAGAAGGGACAGCTGGTCGGCCCGTTCCTGCACGGCCCCATCGGGCATGTAGGTTTCCTGATCCCAGTGTAACACCGCCGCGGCATGGCCCAGGAGCCGGTGCTCTCTGTCGATCGCTTTTAGTCGCTGCAATTTCTTGTTCATTCGGTCCACCAATTTTCCCTGAGGATCCCACTCTCAGTAACTGTAATCGCTGCCCCCGATGAACTCCCTCAGCAGGGAATCCTTCGGTACGATCTGCTCGTCCGTCCAAACCGGGAGTTCCTCGAAGATCTGGTGGATTCGCACCGCGCGATCGTGGGCATCCGCACCATCCGGATCGTCCTTGAACTCGTGAATAAATTGCGGGAAGAGTCCCCCTACCCGCTGCTTCATGATAGGAATCTCGTAGGTGAGGAAGCTGTTGACAATCACCTCGGCCTCGGGCAGACGCGGGACTATATAGCGCAGCTCCGATCGGCGAACGAAGTGCCAGTGACGAATCGTTTGGGTTGGGCTGTAGTTTCGAAACTGCATGTCCCGAACCATACGCCTTAGCAGTCGTATATCCGCCCAGCGGATAAATTGGTTGTTGCTGTCTTTGATCTGGGAGAGGGTCTCGATATAGAGGCGGAACTTCTGCTCTTCCGGGATCCCTTCTGTCATATCAGGAAACAGCCCGTGCAGGGAATCAACCAGCAGGATCTCTCCTTCCCCGAGCTCGAGCTGCCCCGAAGAACCCTCCCGCTTCCCCGTTTTGAAATTGTAGAAAGGAATTTCAACCCGTTTTCCCAACAGCAATTCCCGAAAGGTCTTGTTGATCAGTGGAATATCCAGGGCCTGGGGAGTTTCGAAATCATAATCCCCCCGAAGATCTTTGGGATGCTCCTCCAGATCGAGAAAAAAATTGTCCACGTTTATCGGCACGAAGGTGTACCCCATAGGTTTGAGCTGCTTCTCGACCTTGATGGTGGTTGTGGTTTTACCGGAGGAGGAAGGCCCGGCAATGATAATCATTTTCACGCTCTCGAGGCGTTCGCTCAGCTTGCCTACGGCTCGGTTCAGTTCCTGATTGTAGAATTCCTCGCAATCACGGATCAGGGCATGATAGCGACCCTCCCGAATACTTTCGGAAACCTGCCGGAGGTGCACGCAACCGTGATCGACCGCCCAGGAGAGAGCTTCCCAAAGTTTGTCGTACGGGATGTTGTCCGCCGAATAGGTGAGGCTCTTGCGGCCGACCCGCTTCAAGGCATGCTCATATCTGTAGACTATATACGCCTTTGCGGTCTTGGCGTGGCCCCGTTCGATCAGCGCCTTCTCGACCAGATCCTGGACCTCTTCGACGGTGGAAATACTGTCTTCCCTTTGACGCTGTTCCAGCATGTGGACCACTTCGTCTGTTACCTTCTCGGCCTTGACCCGGTCTCTGCCACCCACGGATATGGCGGCCTGGAGAACAGCGAATGTGATCTTCTCCCGATTGAAGGGGACGATCCGACCGTCCCGCTTCAGGATCTGTTTGATCATGCCCTAGTCATCATGAAACATGGTCAGGAACTTTTCAATAGAAAGCTCCGGTATTTGTTCTCCGCTGCGCGTGCGAAGGGAAATGTTTCCGCTGGATCGTTCTTTCTCCCCCAAAATTACCATGAAGGGGATCTTCTGGTTTTGGGCGTTGCGGATCTTGGCGTTCATCCGCTGATCGCTGAGATCCGTCGATACCCGAATGTCCTTGTCCCGGAGAACCCGGGCGACCTGCTCGGCGTACTCGTTGAACACTGGAGCTACCGGAATCACCACAGCCTGTACCGGCGCCAGCCAGACCGGGAATGCCCCGCCGTAATGCTCGATCAAGACACCGAAAAACCGCTCCAGAGATCCGAGCAGCGCCCGATGCACCATGTAGGGCCGCTGCAGACTGCCGTCATCAGCGGCATAGGTCATATCGAAACGCTCGGGCAGATTGAAGTCAAATTGGATCGTGGTCATCTGCCACTCCCGTCCCAGGGAATCCTTGACCTTCAGGTCGATCTTCGGTCCGTAGAAGGCCCCCCCGCCCTCGTCGAGCTCATAATCGAGGGCTTCCCTGTCGATGGCCTTTTTCAGGCTGTCCGTTGCCTGATCCCAGCGCTTGCTCTCGCCCACGCTCTTCTCCTTGGGCTGGGTAGCCAGGTAGGCCTTGACGTCCTCGAACCCAAAGGCTTTCCAGATGTCGAGGGAAAACCTCAAGGTGGAGTGGATCTCCTCCTCAATCTGCTCGGGGGTGCAGATGATGTGAGCATCATCCTGGGTAAAGCCCCGCACCCGAAGCAGCCCGTGGAGCACACCGGAACGCTCGTAGCGGTACACGGTCCCCAGTTCGGCCCAGCGCAGCGGCAGTTCCCGATACGAACGAAGGGAGGCTTTGTAGATCATGATATGGAAGGGGCAGTTCATCGGCTTGAGGTAGTAATCGACATTATCGATGGTGAGGGGGGCGTACATGTTTTCTTTGAAGAAATCCAAATGCCCCGAGGTCTGCCACAACCAGTCCTTTCCGATGTGGGGGGTGTTGACGAGGTCATAGCCGTGCTTGAAATGCTCCCTCTTCCAATAATCCTCGACCAGATGGCGGATCAGGGCCCCCTTGGGGTGCCAGTAGATCAAGCCCGCCCCGGCCTCTTCGTGAGTCGAATACAGGTCCAGGTCCTTCCCTAGACGCCGGTGGTCCCGCTTCTCGATCTCCTCCCGCCTTTTCAGGTACTCCGCCAGATGCTTTCGATTTTCCCAAGCGGTGCCGTAGATCCGGGTGAGCATGGGGTTTCGCTCGTGCCCCCGCCAGTAGGCACCGGCAATCGAAAGCAGCTTGAAGGCATCGGAGCCGAGGTCCCCGGTATTCTCTACGTGAGGACCCCGGCAGAGATCGTTGAAGGTATCCTGGGCGTACACCGAGATCTCCTGCTCCTCGGGAAGTTCCCGGATCAGCTCGAGCTTGTAGGGCTGATCCGAAAACATCTTTACCGCTTCTTCCCGCGACACGGCCTTGCGGGAGAAGGCATACTTCCCCCCAATGATTTCCCGCATCCGCTTCTCGATCTTTTCGAGGTCTTCGGCCTTCAGCGGCTCCGGAAGGTCGAAATCGTAGTAGAACCCATCCTCGATCGCCGGCCCCATGGCGATCTTGGTGCCTGGAAACAACTCCAGCACCGCCTCGGCCATGACATGGGCGGTGGAATGGCGGATCTTCAATAATTTATCTGCCATAGTGAACCTCCAATAACAAAAAAGCCTTCATACTCCGGACAGACACAGGCTATGTCCAGCGTACAAAGGCCGTCTCCACTTACCTGATCATACAGGCGTGGAGAGAATCAGGATGTTGTATTTTCTCGCAGCACGGTTAAATTCTTCTCTTCCATCAGCTTCTTCTAAAATGTGTTCCAACAATAGGAATTATGGCCGTACTTGTCAAGCGACTAGGCGCCCAGGGCTTCCTTTGCAAAGGGCACCGTGTTCTTCGGGCTGATCTTGTACCAGGCCTGGACTACCCTCCCCTGCTCATCCAGCAGAAAGGACGAGCGAATAATGCCTTCATAGGTCTTCCCGTACATCGACTTTTCACCCCATGTCCCGTAGGCATCGGCTGTCTTGTGATCCGGATCGGAGAGCAGCGGGAAATTCAGCCCGTATTTGTCGATAAATTTCTTCAATTCAGCCGGTTCGTCCGGACTGATCCCCACCGCCGCTATTCCCAAGCTTGCGAGATCCGGCATTGCGTCACGAATACTGCAGGCCTGGGTAGTACAGCCGGGCGTGTCCGCCTTGGGGTAGAAGTAGAGGAGCAACTTCCTACCGGCTAAATCGGAGAGTTGCACCGTCTTTCCGTCCTGATCGAGCAGTGAAAAAGCCGGGGCCGATGCGCCACTTTTTAGTTCTGCCATGATTGTCTCCTTACGGTATCACTAGAGAAAGTAAATTTAAAAGAAAGGACAGTCAACAAGAGAAATCAAGTTGCAAGCACCGCCTTTTCTGAGTACTTTTTACTGCAGTACATCGCGATCTTCCTCAGAAGTTATAAGCGAAGATTGCGGTGCGAAGCATGGAAAGGATGGTCAGGAACGAACCATGGCGACGATTAAAGAAAAGGCGCTTGAATTTCTAAATAACAACCAGGAGAAGCTAGTAGACAAACTGAAGGATTTTGTCAGAATACCCTCCGTATCAACGGAGCTGCAGCACAGAGCGGATATCCAACGGGCGGCGGAGTGGTTGGCCCGCCATCTACAATCTCTAGGCCTGGAAGGGACGAAGATCTTTCCGACCTCTGGTGCACCCGTGGTCTACGGGGCGTCGAAGGTCGAAAATCCGAGTATTCCCACTCTGCTCATCTACGGGCACTATGACGTCCAACCCACCGATCCGCTTGGGGAGTGGCAGAGCGATCCTTTCGAGCCGGAAATCCGAGGGGAGAACCTGTTTGCCCGGGGCGCATCGGATATGAAAGGCCAGATCATGGCGGCCCTGAACGCAATGGAGGCGATGCGGACTGGAGGCGATCTTCCCGTTCAGTTCAAGTTCCTCTTCGAAGGGGAGGAAGAAGTTGGTTCCCCCAACCTCTACGAGTTCATCAAGAACCACAGAGATATTCTAGCCTGCGATCTGTGTCTCAATCCGGATACGGGTATGCTCGGGCCCGAGCTGCCCACGATCACCTATGCCTTGAGAGGGCTTGCCTACTTCGAGCTTCGCGTCTATGGACCATCTCAGGACCTGCACTCAGGAACTTTCGGCGGGGTAGTGCACAATCCCGCTCAGGTGTTGTGCGAGCTGATCGCCAGCCTGCACGACGACCAAGGCCGGGTGACCCTGCCTGGTTTTTATGACCGGGTCCGGGATCTCGACCCGCAGGAAAGGGAGGATCTTGCCCGCCTGCCCGTGAACGAGGCGTTTTATCTGAAGAACGCCGGGGTCAAGAAACTCTGGGGAGAGGAGGGCTACACCCCGGCGGAAAGGACCGGTGCCCGGCCGACCTTGGAGGTAAACGGGCTGCTTTCCGGCTTCACCGGCGAGGGATCGAAAACCGTGCTGCCGGCCCGCGCTATGGCCAAGATTTCCAGCCGTTTGGT
>Ga0315547_1003074_pt1 | contig 11132 bp, 10 predicted proteins | sample SalMarSW160240MG_2_FD_202542 | JGI IMG/M metagenome (GOLD analysis project Ga0315547, IMG submission 202542) | Salt marsh sediment microbial communities from the Plum Island Ecosystem LTER, Massachusetts, United States - Salt Marsh Sediment SW1601-240 ... | reverse complement strand
TTGCTACCACTGGGGAGACATCTGAGTCTTCGGAGAAGGAAATCCAGGCAGCCATAGCCCGGGCTGAGGAGATTAGCCGGGAAACCAAGGGGGCGGCTGAGGCTGCGGTAAAGACGGCCAGGGAAGTGACGGACGCACTGATAAAGGTCGCCAGAGAATCGGCGGAGAGAACGGTGAAAGCCGTCAAGGAAGCGACGGAAGCGTCAGCCATGGTGGCCAGGGAGGCGGCCGGAGTATCTATAGCTGCCTTTAAAGAAGCGATAAGCCGGGCTGAAGCCACCGGTCAGGTTGCCAGGGAAACCGCCGAGGCATCTTTCAAGGCCTATGAGAAAACCCTGACCAAGGGCCGGAAGGAAGAGGAAGAAACTGAAATTTTGGGAGAAGAGCCCTTGACCGAAGAAGCACTGACCGAGGTGTTAGGTAAGGTCGAGGAGGAAAGGGATGCGGCCTTTGAGGCTGCGGAAACGGCGATAGATGCCGTAACGGAGGTGGTGGACAAGGTAGATGAAGAAGTTAAGGCGGATAGGGCAGATAGGATAGTCAAAGGGTTAAAGAGGGGAGGCAAGGAGCCCAAGGGTAAAATGGAAGCGCGCCTGGAATCCCTGGCCAGGATGTACGAGGCCAAGAAGTCCCAGCGGGGCAAAAAGGGGACCGACGCCGAAGATGACATTGCCGAAGAGGATTAACCTGCTATCTTTTAACCGTTTTATGGGGTTTTAGAAAATATTAACAAAAGATTACGGAAGTACCTTTGTGAGAAGTGAAAAGATTGCTTGACTTTTTACAGGGTGAGCAATATACTTGGCACTAAGTGATGGCCCAGTATTTATCACCCGCTAATTTTAAGCCCGTGAAGCTGTGAAGCTAATAAGATTAATTGAAGGAGGTGTCTGGTGGCTAACCAGAAAGAACGAGCCCAAAAGTCCTCTCCCCCGGAAGAGTTAGAAGCTGAAACTCCCCCAGAAGAGGTCGAGGGGACTCCAGTATCAGTAGACGAGCGACCGAAAAGTCCGCTTGACGAGGTTATGAGCCAAGCGGAGAGGGCTTACGCTGCCTACATGGACGCCGAGCGTCAGGTCGCCAAGGCTTACCATGAGAATGAAGTGCAGGTAGCTAAAGCCTATAAGCGGGCGGAGCAGCAGACCAGTAGAGCTTATGAGGCTACTGTGGCTCAGGCTATGAAAGACCGGGATGAAGCGATAGCCAAAGCCGCCAAAGCTCGTGAGAATGTGATAACGCGGGCTGAGGAAGCCTTCAGGAGCGCCGAAGAGGCAGCCAGCGCAGCTTGTGAAGCGGCTGTAAATGAGGCTGCCAGGGTCCGTGAAGAGAATGCAGGGAAAGCCTGGAAGGTGCGCGACGACACCATTGAACAGGCCTGGCAAATCTATTCCAAGATAGCCAGATAATTATAGAATTCGGGTAATTTATGGGATGCCGCCTCTGTGGGTGCTGGTGGAACCTTATATCGGGTAATCGTTGCCCGGGGTGGAGGTTATAGGGGGGTCTTCCCAAGCGGTAGACGGGTTGTCTAATTAAATAGTGTGACTATAGCAGCGAGGGAATGTCTTTTATCGTAATGTCAATCCCTCGCTGTGTGCTTACCACGCCTTCCTGGCGTTTCTTGAGTTCTGCAATGAGGTTAATAGCTTTGGTGAAGTAGGTCCTGACCTTTTCCACGTCACTCATTTCCGAGAGTACTAAAGTAACATCTATGGTACCTTTTTCCCTGGGGTAGTCACCACTTCGTATAATTGCTTCCGGGGCCATGTTTTTAATATACATGCCGAGCTCTTTTATCAGGTCGACATTGATTTCCTTGGCAGGGGCGGAAACGAGATAGAGGGCCCTCTTTGAGTCCAGGGGATTGCATTTAATCGATAGTCCGCTGATAGCTTCGTCCAGTGCCTGAGTCCCCTTCTGAGTTTCCGTGGCTTTGCTTCGGAAGTGGCGGTTCGATGTAAAAAGTGATTTTATTGCCGAGGCGTGGGAACGACCGAAGCCCAGGGTTGTCCAGCCCACCAGTGTCTGTATGATGTCACCGGCGTCAAGCATCTTGGCGCCAATATATCTGGGCTTTATCTCCTCGCCGGCACAGAGCAGGTTAAAAAACGGCTGCACGATGGTGGTGTTTATCTTGGCAAGATTATGCTTGAGGGACGTGTCTTTGCTGACGTACCTCTGGTTATCGACGAGGAATATGGCGTCGGCAACCAGGTAGCTTGATTTCAGGCAGGTGGCCACGTTATAGACGGTCCTGTCTTCGGTTGACTCTTCATGTTCAAAGGGAAGGATGATGAGATTGTAGACCGGCTTATCGACGTAGCGCTCCTTTATCTGCTGCGTCATGACCGATATCGCGCCGGAGCCGGTACCGCCCGCCGAGCCGGCAATCAACAGGAAGGCGTCTGTTTCCTGGAAATGCCTGGAGTTCCTTATTGTCTCGATGACTTTGTCGGAGTCTTCCCGGGCAATCTCGGCGCCCAGCTCGTTAATTTTACCGACGCCATGGCCGCCGGTTTTTCTGTTGCCAATGAGGATGCGGTGGTCGTAATCTGACTTTATGGTGGTCAGCCCGCTAAGGTCAGCGCGGTCGGTATTAACCGCATAGGCGCCGGTAACAATATGTAGCCCGCGTAGACCACGGGCTCTTCCGTTAAGGCGGGCAAACTCATCAGCTATTCTGCCGCCGCATTGTCCAAAGCCAACAACAACTAACTTCATAACTCACCGTAATCAGGCAGTTTTACTATTTTACGCAATTCCGCAATAGGTTGTCAATCAGTACTTATGTACGTGGTGTAAATTATTTTTTTAATTATCTTTCTACAGCCCCCTGGAGGCCATGTAAACGGCCAGGTCGCCGAGGCGGCAGCTATAGCCCCACTCGTTATCGTACCAGGCCAGTATCTTGACCATGTTGCCGCCGATGACCATGGTACCGGGGCCATCGATGATGGAGCTGTGGGGATTGCCCTTGAAGTCCATGCTGACCAGTTCTTCTTCACAGTATTCCAGGATACCCTTAAGCGGTCCGCTGGCGGCTGTCTTTAATGCCTGGTTGACCTGCTCCACCGTGACCTCTTTTTCCAGGTCGCAGACAAAGTCGATTACCGAGACGGTTGGCGTCGGCACACGGAAGGCCAGGCCGTGAATCCTGCCCTGGAGGGTGGGGATAACCTGGGTCACGGCCTTGGCGGCGCCGGTGGTGGTGGGAATCATGTTCAGGGCGGCGGCACGCGCCCGGCGCGGGTCCTTGTGAATGGTGTCCAGTACTACCTGGTCGTTGGTGTAGGAATGGATGGTGGTCATCAGTCCCTTGCTTACGCCGAAGCTATCGTTTAGCACCTTGACGGGTGGGGCGATGCCGTTGGTGGTGCAGGAAGCGTTGGAAATAACATTGTGTTTGGCGGGGTCGTAGTCCTTTTCGTTGACGCCGAGGACGATGATGATGTCCTCGTTCTTGGCGGGCGCCGAGATGATTACTTTCTTGGCGCCGCCGTTGCGATGGGCGACAGCTTTCGTGGCATCTGTGAAAAGACCGGTGGACTCGATAATGATATCGGCGCCGTAGTCCTTCCAGGCGATAGCACCGGGGTCGCGCTCCGATATTACTTTAATTTCCTGGCCGTCGACGACAATGGCTTTTTCGGTGGCGCCGACCTCGCCGGGATAGCGGCCGAAGATGCTGTCCCACTTCAGCAGGTGGGCATTGGTCTTGGTATCGGCCAGGTCATTGATAGCCACCACCTCAAGTTCGTTCTTGTGGTACTGTTTCATGGTCCTGAGGGTCAGCCGGCCGATGCGCCCGAAGCCGTTAATGCCGATTCTGGTTTTCATTTTCGCCTCCTGAATAAATTTTTATATTTATATTTTTAGTAGGTATTCCGAAAATCACTCTGCTTCCTGTAAGAATATGTTTTCAGGAACCTATCCCCCTGTTTCCCCCTTCCCCTGGCTATTTTTGACCTGCTCGCCGAATAAATTCTTTGGCAGGTGAGAGGGAAGGGGGAATATATTCCGAAAGGGCGTTAGCCCCTTCGAGCTTCCCATGTCTTATTTTTTCAAACGTACTCCGGCTCCTCTGGAGCATGTCCAGGAAGGCCTCGACGCGTGTCTTGATATGGCTGTTCAGGAAGAAGTCGTCGTTGCCTTCCAGCGTGAGCATGGGAAGGTCGATGGCATCCCGGAAGATGATATCGCCGATGCCGCAGTCCATGCATACGCCGTAGATTCCCTTTATCCAGCTACAGCAGTTGAGGGGAAAGTCGGCCCTCTCGGCGATGGTGATGAGGCGTCCCGGATTGGGGTCGGAAACGAGGACGTTATTCAGGTCGATTGGCTGATAACCGGCGGCTATCAGAACCTCTACGGGGACGGTAGTGGTGATGCCGATTTTCTTCATCTGGACTTATTATATCAGTTTTGGCGGTAATATATAATGCCGTTCTGGGGAAACCTGTCCAGCTTGCCCTCGGCGGCCATCATCTCCAGGTGGGCCAGCGTTTCAAAGGTGGCCATTCTTCTATGAAAGTCGGGCAGGTCATGCCACCGGGACTTAACTCCCCACGTTATTTCCCGGGCTATCTGGTAGGTCGTTCTGGCCTGGCCCCCCATCGTCGCCAGAATATTCCGGTTTCTCTGCTCGTGGTGCTGGAGAATCTCATCGATGCGTGACGTGAGCCCGGTGAAGGGCTGGTCATGGCCGGGCAGGATGAGTTCGGCGTCCAGTTGCCTCATCTCCTGGAGCGACTTTATATAATGGCCGAGGGGATTTTCGATGGACTGCGGGTGGACGCTGATATTAGGCGTGATTCTCGGCAGGATATGGTCTCCGGAGAGCAGGATTTTCTTCTCGGGCTCGTAGAGGCAGAGGTGTCCCGACGAGTGACCCGGTGTCCAGATAACGCGGAAGGTGAACTCGCCGGTGGGGACGGTATACTGTTCCAGTCCCACGGTGGCATCCCGCAGTTTGACCATTTCGTCATGGGGCACGCCGTTATCGACAAGCATACGGTCGGTCTGGTGGAGCAGCTCCTCCATGTGGACGTACCGTGGCTCGATGAAATCTTTTTCGATGGGGTGCATGGCGATGGTGGCCCCGGAGAGCTTTTTAATCCTGCCAGCCATGCCGTAGTGGTCGGGGTGGACGTGGGTGACCAGTATCTGGGAGATTTCCTCGAACCCCACCCCGTTTTTCACCAGACTGTTATGCATGGTGCTGAACGATGAGTCCGTGTTCCAGCCGCAATCGACGAGGAGATAGCCGATATCCCCGCGAATAAGATACGCATTAACGTGCGCCGGCCCTCCCACGACATCTATCGGTAACTTTATCCAGTAGATTCCCGGTGTAACCTCAGTCATTTCTTCTCTTTTCTATACTATACTTTACTTTTCTGAATTTCCTGTAGTTGTAGCAGGATTTTTCGCTCTTCTCAAATTACCCTTCGTCATTCCCAACTTGATTGGGAATCTATTTTTCTGGATTCCCGCCCCCGTATCAAGTACGGGGCAAGCTTCGTGGGAATGACGCTCAATGGTCGGGCTCTTGGTTAAATCACAGTTTCAAATTATAGAATGCTTTCAGGCCGGCATAGCTGGCGCTTTCTTTTAGCTCCTCCTCGATACGGAGGAGTCGATTGTACTTGGCGGTACGCTCCGAGCGGCAGGGGGCGCCGGTCTTAATCTGACCGGTGTTCAGTCCCACGGAAAGGTCGGAAATGGTCGTGTCCTCGGTCTCGCCGGAGCGGTGACTGACGATGGCAGTCCAGCCGGCCTGCTGGGCCATTCTGATAGCGTCAATCGTTTCCGTCAGCGTGCCTATCTGGTTGAGCTTGATGAGGATGGAGTTGGACGCCTTCTGGCTGATGCCCTGGGTGAGGCGCTTGACGTTGGTGACGTAGAGGTCATCGCCGACAAGCTGGACTTTACCGCCCAGTTTCCGGGTGATAAGCTGCCACCCTTCCCAGTCGTCCTCGGCCATGCCGTCCTCAATGGAGATGATAGGGTATTCGTTAGCCCACTTGACATAAAAAGCTACCATCTCGGCGGGAGTCAGTGTCTTGCCTTCTCTGGCGAGGACGTATGCGCCGTTTTCGTAGAACTCGCTGGAGGCCGGGTCCAGGGCGATATAGCAGTCCTTGCCGGGCTTGTAGCCGGCGGCCTCGATAGCGGTCAGGATGGCCTCGACCGCCTCTCTGTTTGAGGGGAGGGAAGGGGCAAAGCCGCCCTCGTCGCCGACATTGGTGTCCAGTCCTTTGTCCTTGAGCACTTTTTTCAGGGCGTGGTAGACCTCGGCGCCCATCTGCAGGGCCTGACCGAAGCTCCTGGCGCCCGCCGGCATGACCATGAACTCCTGGAGGTCCGTGGAATTGGCGGCGTGCCTGCCGCCGTTGAGGATATTCATCATCGGTACCGGCAGGGTATAGGTACTTACCCCGCCGAGGTAGCGGTAGAGGGGCATGTCCAGCTGGTTAGCGACGGCGTGGGCTACCGCGAGCGACGTTCCCAGGATGGCGTTGGCGCCGAGACGCGATTTATCGGGCGTACCGTCGAGTTCTATCAGGGCATGGTCGATTTCCGCCTGTTCGGCGGCGGACATCCCGATGATAACGCCGGCGATGCTCTCGTTGACGTTGGCTACCGCCTTGAGGACACCCTTGCCGTTGAACCTGGACTTATCGTCGTCGCGGAGCTCCACGGCCTCGTGCGTGCCGGTGCTGGCCCCGGAGGGCACGGCCGCCCGACCCAGCGTACCGTCGTAAAGCTCGACCTCCACCTCGATGGTAGGATTACCGCGGGAGTCGAGTATTTCCATGGCTCTTACATTTTCAATCGTTGACATTTGGCTCTCCCGTACCCTGGAATTACTGCTGGTTACTAATAAGCGCTATGGCCCTGTTTATGGCGTCTTTCGGGCTGTCGGCGGGGATGATGCTATCGTCGGCCCTTCCGTCAATCGAGAGCGACCAGGTATTAAGGCCGATAACGGGAATTCCGTTCTGCAGGGCGTGGCCGATTTCTGAGAGGGTGCCGTAGCTGCCGTCGATGGCGATGATTGCCTGGGAAGATTTAACCACCGCCACGTTACGAGCGTGGCCGAGGCCGGTAACGATGGGAATGCTGACGTGAGGATTGGCGGCCAGGCGGTTGTCCCCGGGGAGTATGCCGATAGTCAGCCCGCCCTCGCGGCTGGCGCCCTTGCAGGCAGCTTCCATAACGCCCCCCAGTCCCCCGCAGACCAGCACGGCGCCCTGCCGGGCAATCTCTCGGCCGACCTCTTCGGCCAGACTGGCCGTCTGCGGGGGGACTTCACCGCCGCCGATGACCCCAATAAATATGAGTTTGTCTTTCACGAGAGGTTCCTTTACCTGATATTAAGATTATATCACCTGAGATTGCGTTCGGGCAAAGAATGAGTAAGATGTAGTTCAAAGGTATAACAGCGAATATCTTTTTGGTGTGCGGGATGCCTAGTTGAATTTGTTCATGGCGGCGGCCAGCCCCTCGGTGAGCAGGCAGTCTATAGCCTGGCCGACATCGGGCATAATCTTATCTATAATCTTTTTCTCTTCCCGGGTGAAGTCGGAGAGGACATAGGCGATAACCGCCTCTTCCTTTTCCGCGGCAGAGCCCTCGAATGTATCCGGCCGCCCGATGCCGACCCTGATGCGGTAGAAGTCACTGCTGCCGAGGCGGGCGATGATGGAGTCGATTCCCTTGTGGCCGCCGGAGCCGCCGCCGAGTCGGAGGCGGATTTTACCCGGGGGCAGGTCAAGGTCGTCATGGATAACGATAAGGTCGGACGGTATGAGGTTGAGCTTTCTTGTCAGGGCGCTGACCGATTCTCCACTGGCGTTCATGTAGGTCTGGGGGCGTGCCAGCACGACCCGGTTGCCGCCGATATTGCCGATGCCGGTGCGGGCGTGCCCCTGCTTCCTGTCGAAGCGGATGCCCAGCGTCCTGGCCAGGTGGCGGACGCACATAAACCCGACATTGTGGCGGTTGCGCGAGTATAAAAATCCCGGATTACCCAGGCCGACGATTAATTTCATATTTTTATTAGTAAATTAATACTAGTGATTAATTTTATAGAGTTTACCATATGTTACTTTACCGGAAGAAGGCTAGTATCTTGAGTTATTTCGTCTGTTTCGGGGTTCCAATACCATATATATCCATTGATTATTGTTGTACAAAAGACGATGTATCCCTCAGGAACCTCGCTATAGTCATAATCAAAGTTAATGACATAGCCATCCAAAAGAGCGTCCTCCTGTATCTCAAGAGCTCTGCCTATCCAAGATTCGGCATCAGTAGTATCAGGCTTTTCTGATACATCGTTTAACATTAGCCAGTCTTCGAGTTCTCTTCTTGACGAGAAATCCCGTGGAGGATACGCTTTTTTGATTTCGGTTAGCTCTTTGTTCACTAAATCGCAATTCTCTTGTAGTGTGTCCTTATCTGCTTGTATTTGCTCTAGATTTGATTTAAGGGAATCGCACTCGTTATTCAATGAATCGTTTTCTTCCTTTAGAGCTTGATTTTCTGCTGCTAGAGTACTTTTTTCGGATTGTAGGTCTTTGTTTTCGGCTTGTAGATTATCATTATTGTTTTGAAGTATCTGTTTTTCCGTTTCTAGGGCAGTTTTTTGAGCTTTTAAATTATCATAGTCAGATTGGGAGACGCCGCATCCCGCTAGTAGTATCAAGGTTACTAGCAGGATTATTAGGCCAGATGAAATATATTTGTAATTTTTTATTTTTACCATCCTCATTCCAAATCTGGCTTTAGTATACTGCTATATTATCTCAGATGCTAATTTACTTGGTTATATTTTATTCAAAATTTTTTCTAAAAATTCTTTCTCATGAAGTATTTCAATGCCCAACTCTTGGGCGCGGGCCAGCTTGGAGCCGGGGTCGGTCCCGGCGACAACGTAGTCGGTTTTACGGGTAACGTTATCCTTGGCGGCACCGCCGAGCTCTTTTATCCTGGCCTCCGCCTCCTGGCGGGAGAATGTTTCCATCCGACCGGTAATAACGAATTCTTTACCGGACAGGGGCAGGTCGGTTGCTTTGGGGGCTTTTTCTTCGAGCTTGACTCCGGCTTCTTTCAGTCGCCGGATGATATTAAGGTTGTCTTCCTGCCGGAAGAAGGCGGTAATGCTATCGGCAATCTTCGGGCCGACGGCGCTTATTTCCATCAGTTCGTCCCTGGGTGCCTTCGCCAGTTCATCAAGACTGTGATATTTACCGGCCAGAACCTCCGCCATTTCGGTGCCGATATGCCTGATGCCGAGGGCGAAGATAACCCTGGCCAGCGGGCGTTCTTTGCTTCTATTTATGGCGTTGATGATGTTATCAGCGCTTTTTTCGCCCATTTTCTCTAAATCGGCCAGCCGTTCTTTTCTGAGGTAATAAAGGTCGGCGGCATTTTTCACCAGCCCTTCTTTATAAAGTGTGGCGCTTAGGTTTTCGCCGATGCCGCGGATATCCATAGCGCCCCTTGAGGTGAAGTGCTCTATCCGCTGCTGGGCCTGGGCGGGACAGGCGGCGTTGGAGCAGTAGTACATGACCTCGCCCTCGGGCTTGATGACCTCGCCGCCGCATTCGGGACAGGCGGGCTGTCCCTTATCGTTTTTTGGAAGCTTTTCCAGCAGGCTGAACTCCTTTTCCTTTCTGGTGCGTTTGCTGGTAATCGGCCCGACGACCTCCGGTATGACCTCACCCGCCCTCTGGATAATGACCGTATCGCCGATGCGGATATCCTTGCGGCGGATATCGTCCTCATTGTGCAGGGCGGCCTGCTTGATGGTGACGCCCCCCACCGAGACCGGCTCCAGGATGGCGTAGGGGTTGAGAGTGCCCGTCCGCCCCACGCTGATACCGATATCTTTGAGGACGGTGGTGCCCTGGACGGCGGGGAACTTGTAGGCTATCGCCCACCTGGGTTCGTGGCCGATATCGCCGAGTTCTGCGTGCAGGTTGAGCTGGTTTATCTTTATTACGATACCATCGGCTTCGTACTGGAGACTTTCCCGCTGCGCTTCCCAGGTCTTATAGAAATTTTCGACTTCTTCGATGTTTTTAAGTCGGCGGTTATTGGGATTTACCTTAAAATTCAACGATTTCAACCATTCCATGGTCTCCCAGTGGGTATCCGGGATGGCCTTGCCCTCGGCCCAGCCCAGCATGTAGATAATAATATCCAGCGGGCGTCTGGCGGTGACGCGGGAATCGAGCTGGCGCACCGAGCCGGCGGCGGCGTTACGGGGATTGGCAAAGAGGGATAGTCCCTCCGCCGCCCGCTCCTGGTTTAATTTGTGAAAGCCGGTTTTGGACAGGTAAACTTCCCCCCGCACCTCGAAGTGGGGTGGGGCGTCCCTGGGGACGGAGAGCGGGATGCTCCGGATGGTCCTCAGGTTCTGGGTGATATTCTCGCCCCGGAAACCGTCGCCGCGGGTGGCCCCGGTCACCAGTTGACCGTCAACGTAGGTGAGGGCCACGGCCAGTCCGTCAATCTTGTGCTCGCCGACGAAATCGAACGGGGTATCGCCGGCCAGCCGGGTTGTCCGTGTGTACCAGGCCAGCAACTCTTCCTGGGAGAAGACGTTGCCCAGCGATAACAGGGGCTGGGGATGCTCCACTACCCCGAAGGCCTCCACCGGAGCGGCGCCGACGCGCTGGGTGGGGGAATCCGGGGTCAGGAACTGAGGGTGCTGCTCCTCCATCTGCTTCAGCTCCCGCATCAGGTCGTCGTATTCGGCGTCGCTGATTTCCGGGCTGTCCAGGACATGGTAGCGGTAGTTGTGGTGGTTGATTTCGGCACGGAGCTTTTCGATTTTTACTTTAGTTTCGTCAGGGCTGGTCACGCTGTACCCTCGTTTTTGATTTCTTTCCTCAAGTATAGCACAGGGTTGCATTGTGAAAAAATATAGTTTGCATGGCTTATTTCTTTGTAAACCTCACCCCCTGTGTCCCCCTGCCTTCGCCGAAGCGCCTGCCCGCCGCACGAGGCTTCGGCAGGCGGGGCTACGCGCAGGCAGGCTTCTCCTGACAAGGCTTTCAGCCCTGCTCGCCGAACAAGCCCGCCTTCCACAAAGCTCCGGAGGAGCGGCGGACAGGTTCTTT
>Ga0315547_1003073_pt1 | contig 11134 bp, 12 predicted proteins | sample SalMarSW160240MG_2_FD_202542 | JGI IMG/M metagenome (GOLD analysis project Ga0315547, IMG submission 202542) | Salt marsh sediment microbial communities from the Plum Island Ecosystem LTER, Massachusetts, United States - Salt Marsh Sediment SW1601-240 ... | reverse complement strand
AAAATCTTTTAAAAATATCTGGAAAGCAATTTTTGCAACAATTGGTTTAAGTTTCTTTAATCTAATTGTTATGTTAGGTCCTTTTATTGCAATGTTTGCAATAGTAATTTCATTCTTTGCAGCAGGATTTGCAATTGCAATGTCTGGATTGGCTCTTGTTGTTGCAGCATTTTTGCATTTAGAATTTTTTTATATTCCAGCATTTAATCATTTAGCAATGTTTTTTGGAGGAATAGGGCTTGTCTGCCTTGGAATTCTATTTTGTATTGGAACATGGTATATTGGAAAAGGATTTTCAATTTTAACAATAAAATACATTAAATTAAATATAAGAATTATTTCAGGAGAAAAAAAATGAGGACTATTGGAATAGTGTCAATTGTTTTGGCTGTGATTTGTGTTATTTCATTCGGAATAGCAATTGCCCTGGGTCCTGTGATGCTTTTTCAGGGATTTGAAAGTCAGAATGTAAATCAGTTTGAAAAAATTTCTTCAAGCGGAGTTAATGAATTAAAACTAAATCTTTTAGATTCTGAATTAAAAATTTATCCAATTGAAGGAAATGAATTTGAATTTACTTTGACAGGAACTTATGCAAAAAATGAATACAATAAAAGTGTGGAACTTTCAGTTGAAAAAACAGGGGATATTCTGGATGTTACAGTAATTTATCCTGATTGGCTTGTTTTAATTAACAGAAATCTTTATTTGGCTGTTGGAGTTCCAAAGGGATATTCCGGAACATTTAGTATAATCACTGCTTCTGGAGATGTTGATATTAGAAATTTAGATGCAACAGAGTTCAAAATAACAAGTGCATCAGGCGAAGTAGATATTGAGAATATTAAAGCATCAGGAGAGGCATCAGTAAAAACAGCTTCGGGAGATATTGATATAAAAGAATTTAATTCAGATAATTTGATTATTGAAAGTATTTCCGGGGAGGTAAATTGTGAAAATGTTTATTCTGCAGAAGAATTTAATCTGAAAACTACTTCTGGAGATATTGCAATCAAAAATTTATTGACAGATTACAGCAAGTTTAAAACAATTTCAGGCGAGATTTATATTGAAAATTCAAAGAAAATAAATTCCATAATAACAACTTCTGGAGATATTGATATTAAGAATCTTGAAATTGATAATGAATTAAACATTAAAACAATTTCAGGCGAGATTTATTTGGATTTTGTTGAGGGTTCTTTGATTAATTTAGAATTTGATAGTGTTTCGGGAGATTTGGAAAATGAATTTGGAAATATCTATGGAGGAGAAAATAAAGTTTATGTTAAAACCACTTCAGGTGATTTGAAGGTTTATTGAATTAAAAATTCTCAACTAAAAAAGGGATTAATTTATTTTCTGCCCGACGAAGGTTTTCTCTTAAAGTTGATTTATTAACTTTAAGTTTTTTTGATAACTTATTTAAATCAGTTTTTCTTGGGTAAGAATAATAACCAGAATCTATTGCAGTTTGAATTGTCTGCTTTTGTTTCTTTGCGAGATTTGGAATTGCCTGAAGAACACTCAATCCAGAGAATTTTTCTTTTCCCAAATACATTAATTGGAATTTGTAAATTGATTCTGAGATTTTTATTAAATCCTGAAGAATTTTTCTGTCAAAGCAAAGCACTTCATTTTCTTCCCACCCATTTGAAGAAATAATTGTTGGTTTTGAATGAATGATTCTTGGGTCGTAAAATTTATGAACAAATCTTTTGTTTTCTTCGGTTTTGGATAATTTGGTAACAATAAGAAAATAATTTTGAGATTTCTCAAGTTTTACTACGGATTTATTCTTTTTTAATAGGGAGAAAAATTTTCTTTTTCCTTTTTCATCTCCTTCCACAAAACCTGTTGCAATAAAATAATAATTATTTTTGGCTTCATAATAATTTAATGGAAAACCTTTAACAGAAACTTTTGATTTTCGCACAGCTATTGAATAAACTCCTTTTTCATCAAAAACTTTAAATCCCATTGACCACATAATTTCTTAAATAATTTAGATTTTATAAATTTTTCTATAAAAACCGCTTATATGCGGGAAAAATTGTATATAATTGGGATCTTCGATAAAAAATATGGAAAAATTAGTAGATAAAATCTTGGAAGAGAAAAATAAGTACATTAAAGAAATGGAACTTACAAAAAATATAGCTGAAACTTTATTATCAAAAGGGTATTTTCTTGGAGGAGAAACTTTTAGTGGTGTTGGTACTAAAACTTTAAAGAAAGTTAATCTGCAAAAACTCGAAAAAGGTTTTATATATATTTGTTCTGGAAAAAAACCAGAAGAATTTAAACCAGATATGTTAGATCGTATTTTTAATTTCGGAAGAAAAAAAGGAATTCACATAGGGACATTATATTATGGCAAGGGGAATTTTGATGGAGTAAAAACTTCTCAAAAAAACTGGGTTTTGAATATTTATGAAAAAAAGATTGCAGAAGAATTTTATAAAGACATAAAAGAAATATCCAAGAAATTTGGAGCTAAATTAGATGGAAATATAACTTATTATCCAAGCCATTTAGTAAGAGGGGGTCTTCACTAAAATAAAAAAATTAATGTCCGATTTCTAAAAATGTTAATCCGTACATGATTAAAATTCCAAGGATAATTGCTATGAAATTTTTTATTGAAAATCCTTTTTGGTTTTTATGGATTTCAGGTATTAAATCAGAGCCAGCAATGTAAATAAAACCTCCTGCTGCAATGGGGATTATTACATGTGAAATGTTTTCAAAAGTTCCTGAAAAAATTATGACAAGAATTGCTCCAACTAGGGCTGTGAGTGCTGAAAGGAAATTGAACATTAGGGCTTTTGTTTTTGAAAATCCTGCATAAAGCAAAACCCCAAAGTCGCCGATTTCCTGAGGAATTTCGTGGAAAATTACAGCGAGAGTTGTTGCAATTCCAATTGGAATGTTAATTAAATAGGCTGCTGCAATAATCATTCCGTCAGTTAAATTGTGGATTCCATCTCCAATTAAATTCATTGTTCCAAAAGAATGAGGATGTTGTTTTGAAGTCGGGACATGACAATGACGCCAATGAAGGAAATTTTCTATTATAAAGAAAAAAACAATTCCTCCAAGAATTAATAATGAAGTATTAATATTAAACAAACCTTCGTGAACCAGTTCAGGAATTAAATGCAAAAACGCGCCTCCTAAAAGCGAACCTGCAGAAAGTGCAACAAGAAATAATAAAATTTTTTTTAGAAATTCTTGCTTTAGCAAAAGAAAAAGTATTCCTACAACAGAAATTAAAGATACAATTATTACACTAAGAATTATGTAAAAATTCACACCCATTTAATTAATTGGGAATTTGGGTTTTTAAGGTTTGCTTGCTGTTGCAAGGATAATATTCGCTTAGTAATTGCTAAACGCAAATTACTTCGCTAAAGAAAAATTTTAATGCATAAAAAACCTCTAATTGTTTGTTTAACTAAATTGTAATAATAACTTAATATGGGCTCGGAAGGAGGGGGAGCGGAGCGCTGGTGGGCGGGGCAATAATATACACGCCACGAAGTAAGTGGAAATTATCAATAAAAATATAAACTCCTCTTAAGTATTATTTTTATGAAGAAAGCTGTAAGATTATATATTGATGGAACGGTTCAGGGAGTTTTTTTTCGGGCGTTCATAAAAGAAAATGCAGAGCGTTATAATGTTAAGGGGTTTGTCCGGAATCTTGAAGACGGGCGTTTGGAAGTTTTTTTAGAAGGAAATTCTGAGGAAGTCAATAAAATGGTTGAACTTTGCAAAAAAGGACCAAAGCATTCAATGATCAGAAAAGTTGAAGAAAAGTCAGAAAGATTTCAGGATTTTAAAACGTTTAAGGTTTTGCATATTTAGTAAGAGGGTTGTTTTTAGGTAATCAAAACATTTATAAGTTTTAAAAATTTAAAGGAATCATATACGCTCACCATTGTTCGCAATGGGTGAGCATCTTTTTAAAATGAATAGAGTTTCTGTATTTATTGACGGCAATAATCTTTATCATGGTCTGAGAAATTTATATGGCAAAGATAAAAGTTTAAAGAAATTTAATTTTCAGGAATTCATTAATTTTTTAATCAAAAATGATAAATTGATTGATGTATTTTATTATAATGCTCAACTTGATAAATCCAAAAACCCAAAGAAATTTTTAAGTCAGAAAGAATTTTTTGACAAATTAGAAAAAATAAAAAACCTTAAACTGATTTTATGCAAATTGCTAAAGAGAAAAATTCCCAGAACTCCAGATTTTTATTATGTTTTAAAAGAAGATGATATTCACATGGCTGTTGATATTGTAGAAGGAGCATGTGATAATAAATTTGACAAAGCAATCTTAATATCTGGAGATGGAGATTTTGTGCCTGCTGTTAAATCTGTTAAAAACCGAAACAAAAAAATAATTAATATCTATTTTAGAAAAAGTTCTTCAAGAAACCTTAAAAATGATTGTGACGAATCTATTGAACTAAATAAACAAATATTGGATAAATTTTTTGATTAAAATGTTATATTTAATAGGATTAGGTTTGAATAAGAAAGGGATTTCTTTAGAAGGATTGGAAATTGTAAAGCGTTGCAAGAAAGTTTATTTGGAAAATTATACTGTTGATTTTCCTTATTCAGTTGGTGAGTTGTCAGAAGTTTTGGGAAAAGATGTTGTAGATTTAAATCGTGAGGAAGTTGAGGGTTTAGAGTTTATTGATTTTGCAAAGCGGAGTGATGTTGCTTTATTAGTGTATGGAAGTCCTTTAGTTGCGACGACGCATATTACAATTTTAGATGAATGTTCTAAGTCAGGAATTAAAACAAAAGTTATTCATGCTGGTTCAGTTTTTGATGGAATTGGAGAAACAGGTTTGCAATTGTATAAATTCGGCAAAGTTGCGTCAATGCCTGCATGGAACCCAAAAAAGAATTTTACTCCTAATTCATTTATGGAAATTGTTAAAGATAATCAAAAAGCAAAAGCACATAGTTTAATTTTAATTGATATTGGTCTGGATGTTCAGGATGCTTTTGAACAACTGGAAAAATCTGCAGAAAAATATGAAATCAAATTAGGAAAAATAATTGTTTGTCAGGGTTTAGGAACTGTTAAGCAAAAGATATTTTACAGAGATTTTGAAGTTTTGAAAGAAGAATTTGCAGGAGTCAGGAAGCCGTATTGTTTTATTATTCCAGGGAAATTGAATCACGTTGAAGAAGAATATTTAGAGAAATTTGAATAGTGTTTTAATTTTGGAAAAGTAACATTTGGAAAAGTTTTTAAAGTTTGGAGTTTGTGGGAAAATATGAAATACAAGACATTTTCAAGAGGATTTAGCACATTCCAAACAGGAGCTTTTGGATATGCGACATATATAGAAACAAATATGTTGTTAAACATAAATTATCAACAAGCAATGGAATTTATGCTAGGAGATAATCCTTTGCCTCAAAAAATTCTTGCTGGAGGGTTGATTGCAGGAACAGCCGTTTTAACTGGTTTGGCAGGAGTGGCTACCTTGGATGGAATTGTTTCAACAATAAGAGGACAACCTTTTTATGGAATAATGAAAACTTTAGAAAAAGTTGTAAAAAATCCTAAGAAAAAAGAAAAGATAACAAATGAAATAGAAAGGTATGGTGAACTTAGAGATAGGAAGATTTCCTTCCCTTAAAATTTTTCTATTTCTCATACTCATAAACTTCTCCCTCTGTTAATCCTTTTTTCCCAAGTTTCTTTTTGATTTTCCAATGAGGTAATTTCCAATTATGTGAGATAACTTTTGTTGTGGGTTTTAACTCACGGTTGAATTTTTTTTCTAAACGATTTGTAATTGAATGAAATTGAAAGAAAATTATTTTGTTGAATGGTTTGAGATTCACATTCCAGAAATTTCTCCAATAAATTTTAATTTGTTTTTGCAAGTTCTCTTTGAGAATTTTTCGTCGGGAAATTAAAACTAAAAAAGGATTTATTTCAAAACCATAAATTTTCGCTTTTGAGTTTTTTCGCGCAAGGGCAATGCAAACTCTTCCATCGCCTGAGCCAAGTTCTACGATTTTATCTCCTGCTTTTGGATTTGTAAGTTTGATTATATTTTTCAAAGCAGTTTTTCTGGAAATGTCATAAGGTGCTCCAATAAACCATGGAAAAACAAAAAATGAGCAGAGAATTAATGTTAGAATTATTGCGATTATTAAAAGGATTGTTAATAGCATGGAATATTTAGAAATTTATTGTTTATATTGTTTTTCAAACATTTCTTGATAAAGCTTTTCTTTTGCAACCATTACTTTTTCTTTAGGAAGATTAACAAAATCTTTTCCTTTTATGCCATATCTTGCAGCATCTCCACGAACTTCTAAAATATCCCGAAGTTCCTGATTAAATTTTTGGTAATTTTCCTTGCTTAAATTATTTATTTTATCATTAATATTCATGAAATTTTTATTAATTTGAAGTTTTTAAGGATTTGTGTTATTGGAAATTGTTTTAATTCTATAAAAGTAACAAATGAAAAAGTTTTTAAAGTTTGAATGTTGGAGAAAGTTATGGAAATTAAAATAGGAAAAAAGGAAAGTTCAATTATAAATGATGTCATTGAAAGAGCGTATTTTAAAACCCCAAAAAAGTTTGTTTCTCATTTAATAAAAATGTATGAAAATAGAGAAGGGTTTAGAAATTACTCAATTGATAAAGCAAACATTTCTAAAAGAGAATTAAATGCGATTTACAAATTATTTGAATCTATTGGAGAAGACCCTTCTGAATTTTCAGTTCATAAATATGAACAAGGGGGATCCGATGGGACTGATAGAATTGAAACAAAGGAAAACAAAATCATCCATCTTGACCTAAGCAAAGAAATAGGAGATCACACAATACTATATAAAAGTTTAACGAGAATTCCAAAAGAAATTGGAGATTTAAAAAATTTAGAAGAATTGTATTTGATTTATAGGGATTTAAAGAGAATTCCAGAAAGTATTGGAAATTTAGAAAATCTAAAAATTATGAATTTGGAAGACAACAGATTATCTTCTCTTCCCGAAAGTATTGGAAATTTAGAAAATTTAGAAATATTTTTTGCATCTCAAAATAAATTAAAAGATTTTCCAAAGAGTCTTTGTTATTTGCCTAATTTGAAAAAATTGCATTTAAATTTTAATTATATAAAAAATATTCCAAAGGAGATTGAGAATTTAGAAAATTTAGAAAATCTTGAAATGGGACATAACTCAATAAAAGAAATTCCAATGAACATCTCAAAACTAGAAAAGTTAACTTACTTGAATTTAAGAGGAAATTGTATAATGAATCTTCCTGAAGAAATAGAGAGCTTAAGAAATTTAAGAGCAATCTCTTTAAAAAATAATGATTTAGATGAAAAAAGTAAAAATCTTCTTAATAGATTAAAAGAAAGAAAAATTAGTGTAGATTATTAGGAGATTCTTCTTAACAAATTTTAAAAACATCCTCTTTCTTAATTAATCATGTATGACTTTAATAAAATTCAGGAAACTGCGCGGAAGATTTGGAAGGCAAAGAAAAAGGAAATAGACAAAGCTGTGCAGGATGATTCTAAAAAGCCATTGTTTTCTTTTTTGGAAGGGCCTCCTACAGCAAATGCTCCGCCTGCATTGCATCATCTTGAAGCGCGAACTTTCAAAGACATAATTTGCAAATTCAAATACATGAATGGTTTTTCTGTTCCGCGAAAAGGAGGTTGGGATTGTCATGGTTTGCCTGTTGAAGTTCAGGTTGAAAAAAAGTTAAAACTTGGACATAAACAAGAAGTTGAAGAATATGGTGTTGATAAATTTACAAAACAATGTCGTGAAGATGTTTTCTGCAATATTGAGGACTGGAATAAATCAACAGAAGAACTGGACTACTGGATTGATTTGAAAAATCCTTATGTAACTTTAGAGAATAATTATATTGAAAGTGTCTGGTGGAGTTTGAAAGAACTTTATGAAAAAGGCTTGCTGTATGAAGGTTACAAAGTTGTGCCGTTTTGTCCTCGATGTGAAACCCCTTTAAGCAGTCATGAAGTTGCACAAGGTTACAAAGATGTAAAAGAAGAATCAGTTTATATTGCATTTAAATTGAAAAATAAATCAAATGAATATATTTTAGCTTGGACGACAACTCCATGGACTTTGCCTGGAAATGTTGCACTTGCTGTTGGTTCAAAAATTGATTATGTAAAAATCCAATTAGAAGATGGAGATTATCTAATTTTAGGAAAAGAAAAACTGAATTTAATCAGAGGAAAATATAAAGTTGTTGAAAAATATAAAGGAAAAGATTTGGTTGGAATTGAATATGAGCCCCTTTATAATATTCCTGAAACGCAAAATGGAAATTCGCACAAAGTAATTCCTGCTGATTTTGTTACAACCGAGGACGGAACAGGTATTGTTCATACTGCTGTAATGTACGGAGAGGATGATTATAACGCTGGCATTGAAGTTGGTTTGCCTCAGGTTCATACTGTTGGACAGGATGGGAAATTTTTAGATATTGTTCCGAAATTCATCAGAGGAAAATTTGTAAAAGATGCTGAAAAAGATATTAAAGAAGATTTGAAAAAAAGGCACTTGCTTTTCAAAGTTGAAAAAATTGAACACACTTATCCTTTTTGCTGGAGATGTGACAGCCCGTTGATTTATTATGGAATTAATTCATGGTTTGTTAAAGTTACAAAAATAAGGGACAAGATTGTTAATGCAAATAAAAAAATTAATTGGTATCCAAAGTATATTAAAGACGGGCGGTTTGGAAAATGGCTTGAAGGTGCAAAGGATTGGAGTTTGTCGCGGTTTAAATTTTGGGGAACGCCTTTGCCGATTTGGAAAAATACCGACGATGAAAATGACATTTTAGTGATTGGAAGTCGTGAAGAACTTGAAAAACTTTCTGGAAAAAAATTAAAGGATTTTCATAAACCAGAAATCGATAAAATTAAAATTATTAAAAATGGAAAAACTTATGAAAGAATTAAAGATGTAATTGATTGCTGGTATGATTCAGGTTCTGCATCATTTGCACAATTTCATTATCCTTTTGAAAATAAAAAAGAATTTGAAAAACGATTTCCCTATGATTTTATTGCTGAAGGAATTGACCAAACCCGGGGATGGTTTTACACTTTGCATGTTTTAGGTGTTGCACTTTTTGGAAAGCCGGCTTACAAAAATGTTATTTGCATGGGACATGTTGTCGACGAGAAAGGTGAGAAAATGTCAAAAACAAAAGGCAATATGATAAAGCCACGGGAAATAATTGACAAAGCAGGTGTCGACGCTGTGAGATTGCAGTTTTGCACCTCTGATGCCGGAAATCAAAAAAGGTTTTCTTATGATTTAATGAAAGAACAGGTTTTGGGTTTCCTTAATGTATTATATAATTGTGAAAGTTATTATAATCAACTTGACGATGTTAAAAATAAAAATTCTATTGAAGACCGGTGGATTTTGAGCAGATTAAATTCTGTTGTTCAGGAAGTTACTGAAAATCTAAATAATTATGAATTGAACAAACCGTTTGAAAAGATTCTGGATTTTGTTGTTAATGATTTTTCCAGAGGATATATTAAAATGACGCGTGACAGAGAAGATACAAAAGAAATTATTGGGGAAGTTTTGGAAAAAGTTTCTTTAATAATTGCACCTTTTGCACCTTATATTTCAGAATATATTTTTAGGAATTTTTCAAAAAATTCAGTTCATTTGTCATTATGGCCGCAGGCAGATAAGAAAAAGATTAAAAAAAGTTTGGAAAAAGATTTTGAAAATATGTTTAAAATAATTGAAATAGGATTGTCTAGCCGGGATAAAGAAGGTATTGGTTTGAAATGGCCTTTGAATAGTGCAGATATAACTGCTAATTTTGATTTGGATGAGAATATAAAAGAAAAAATAAAAGAACAATTGAATGTAAAAAATGTTTGGTTTGATTTAGTTTCGGATTTAGATACTCCTTCTGTGAAATTGAATTTAACTTCTTCTCCGGAGCTTGAAGCCGAGGGTTATGCCCGTGAATTGTCGAGGCAGGTTCAGGCATTTAGGAAAAAGTTGGGTTTAAATAAAAAAGATTTAATAAAATTGCATGTTAACACCGACGAAGAGTTTGCAAAGATTCTTGAATCTCAAGAAAATTTTATTAAAGACAGAACTAATTCAAAAAAGCTTAATATTGTTACAACCGTAAAGAAAGAAAACTTTAAAAACAGTACTGACTTTAGAATTAAAGATAAAAGAGGGACAATAGGAATTGCCATTAAGTGACTACCCATTGGTAATTTAAAGAATTCACTCTTTTACCATAACAAACTTTAAAAAGGAAAGTGAACATATAGAAAAATGATAGTTAAAGATGAGTTTCTGAGCCGACTTAGGAAGATTTTCGATTTGAATCTTTATGAAGTAAAAGTTTGGACTGCACTTTTATCGCGTGGAACTTCAACTGCAGGAGAGTTGAGCAATATTTCTGATGTTCCCCGTTCAAGAACTTATGATATTCTTGAGAGCTTGGAAAAGAAAGGATTTATTATTATGAAACTTGGAAAGCCAATTAAGTTTGTGGCTCTGAAACCAGAAGAAGTTGTTGAAAGAGTTAAGAAAAATCTTGTTGTTGAGGCAAAGGAAAAATCTGCCAGATTGGAAAAATTAAAAGGTGATGAGGTTCTTGAAGAATTAAGTACTTTATTTACTAAAGGAATTAAATTTGTTGAGCCAACTGATTTATCCGGAAGTTTAAGAGGAAGACAAAATTTGTATAATCATTTGGATATGATGGTTCGTGAAGCTGAAAAAACAATAACAATTGTAACAACTGCTGAGGGTCTGAACCGAAAACTTGAGGCACTTATGCCTTCTCTTGAAAAATGCAAAAAGCGAGGGGTAAAAATAAGAATTGCTGCACCTATTGATAGCAATAATTTAAAAATTGCAAAGGAATTGAAAAAAGTTGCTGAAATTAAAAATATGCAAAACATAAAAGCAAGATTTACAATTATTGATTCAACCCAATTAATGTTTATGCTTTTAGATGATGAAAAATTCCATCCTAATTATGATGTTGGTGTTTGGATTAATACTGAATTCTTTGCTCAGGCATTAGAGC
>Ga0315547_1003071_pt1 | contig 11141 bp, 6 predicted proteins | sample SalMarSW160240MG_2_FD_202542 | JGI IMG/M metagenome (GOLD analysis project Ga0315547, IMG submission 202542) | Salt marsh sediment microbial communities from the Plum Island Ecosystem LTER, Massachusetts, United States - Salt Marsh Sediment SW1601-240 ... | reverse complement strand
GAAATATCTTGACCCGAATTCCCTTTCCGGTGCAACCCGTTCTTCAATCTCACGAACTGAGATTGGGAGCGGTTCTTCTTCCGGTTTGACGAGAAGGTTTGAGATTTGTTGGAAAATGTTTGCAATATCCTTTATTTTGATTGTGAGGATATACCTATTTTCAGAGATCTCTTTAATTCCATTTATAAAAGGGAGTTTGAATAACCTAATAATGTATTCAATATCCTCAACTTCTATTTCAAGTCCTTCTATCTTTTCTCTACCGGCCAAGCTGTCAAGGGTGAAATAGCCCAATCTATCCTGCAGGGATTGCATCTCCTCAACTATTATTCGGAATTGCTCTAGCAGATTTCTTCTCGAAAGATTTTGAGAAAGCAAATCGTCCAGTTGAGAGCTTCTGTCTCCCTCACCAGTGAACAAATCCTTCAACTCTGTTAGGGTAAAAGGAAACTTGGAATGTGCCTGTACAAGTTTGATTAAGTCTTCCGTCTTCAACAGAGAAACAGCATACTCCTCTGCTCGTTCCTCTAACTTTCCTCCGGAAAAACTTGGACCCACAAGAACTACAAAATCAGCCTCTCTTTTCTTTCTATGGTCTCTCAGAGAAATCCAATCTATTTGCCGATCCGAAATCTTACCGGATCTACTTGTCTTACCATCAATATTAGCTTTGAATAGCTCTTGACCGATATTCGCGGTAAGAAGCACATCTGTGTCTCCTTTACCCCCAATGAGTACCGCCTCGAACCCCAAGAAATTACAAGCCTCCTTTATTGCTTCTTCAAAATCGGTTGGAGAGTCGCTTCTAAATTGTCTTTCTTTCAGCTGTTTAACAATCAGATCTGCTCCCAAAGGGAATTTCTTGGCGTCATGTTTTTCTTCATGAGCCTCTTTAGCCCATTCTCTTAATCCAAACAGTCCCCGTTTCACTTTAACAAATAGTGCTTTCCCTCGCCTTCGCTTGATATCAGTATAAATGACTGCCCCCATTGTTGCCTCTGGTGTTCTGCCCGCGGAACTCAGTACTCCTTCCTCTAACGCAAGTTGGGTAATGATCTTGGCGGAAAGTGGTCTCTTCTGTTTCTTCAGAACATGATATGCAGCATCTTTGAAATTCATACCATCTCCTTATTATAATCTTCTAGGGTCAGCAATCGCCCCTTTTATCGCGGAGGCGGCCGCAACCACCGGGCTACACAGGTAGACCTTACTTGTGGGATGACCGTTCCGCCCCTTAAAATTTCGGTTGGTGGTGTAAAGCCCCACCTCGTTCTCCGCCAAAACCCCCATATGTCCGCCGATACAGGGTCCACAAGTCGGTGGACTGATCACCGCACCCGCTTCGATAAATAGCTGAATCAACCCCTCCGAAATCATCTCCTGCAAGATTAGCTGAGTGCTGGGAATGACAATCAAACGAACGTCCCGATGGATTCTCTCACCCTTGAGAATTTGAGCCGCATTCCGGAAATCCTCCAGATGTCCGTTGGTGCAGGAACCGATGACCACTTGGTCAATTCTGACCGGCTCCACCTCCGAGATCGGTTTGACGTTGCTGGGGAGATAGGGCAAAGCCACCTGCGGCTCCAGGTCGGAGACGTTGAATTCATAGGTCTTCAGATAATCGGCGTCCTCATCAGACTCATAAATGGTGAACTCTCGTCGGGTTCGCTCGGTGACGTAATCGACAACCTTTTTGTCCGCCTCCATTATCCCCCCCTTGGCGCCGGCTTCAATGGCCATGTTGCAGATGGTGAAACGGTCTGAAAGCGGGAGCTGTCTAACCACCTCTCCGGTGAACTCTAAGCTGCAGTAAACCGCTCCATCTACTCCTAACTGTCCAATGGTGTAGAGAATCAAGTCTTTGCCGCCGACCATCTCCGGCAATTTACCGCTGTAGACGATTTTGATTGAAGGTGGAACTCTGAACCAATTCTCACCTAAAGCCCAGGAGGCAGCCATGTCGGTGCTCCCGACACCGGTCGCGAAAGCCCCCAAAGCTCCGTAGGTGCAGGTATGGGAGTCAGCGCCAACGACTAAATCTCCGGGCACAACCAGACCCTTCTCCGGCAGGAGGGCATGGCATATTCCGGAGCGTCCCACCTCGAAGTAGTTTTCGATCTTCTGTTTTCGGGCGAACTCCCGCATGATCTTCGACAGCCCCGCGGCCTTGACATCCTTGGCGGGGACAAAATGGTCGTTGACCAGAGCAATTTTGTTAGAGTCGAAGACCTCCTTTGCTCCGATCCGGTTAAAGACCTCCACCGAGAGGGGGACGGTTACATCGGTCCCCATGACCAGATCGACTTTGGCGAAGACCAGCTCGCTGGGTTTAACTGAATCCCCTCCGGAGTGGGCGGCAAAGATCTTTTCGGTGATGGTCATACCCATGTCTGTCTCAGGTCAAGTGGCCCTTGATCTCGCGGCAGATGTAATCTCCGGACTCTTTGGTTCCCAAGTCTCCACCGAGGTCTCTAGTGGTCTGGTTCTCTCGAATCGCTTTGATGACCGCATCTTCGACCATTTTCGCCTGGGAGGGATAACCTAAATACTCAAGCATTATTTGAACTGTGAGGATGGCCCCGAAAGGATTAGCGATGTTCTTGCCGCCATATTTGGGAGCGGAGCCGTGCACCGGCTCGAACATGGAGGTGCCTTCGGGGTTGATGTTTCCGGAGGCGGCCATGCCCAATCCCCCTTGAAGCTGTGCTCCCAGGTCGGTAACGATGTCCCCGAACATGTTGCAGGTCACAATCACCTCAAACTGCTCCGGACGCTTCACCATCTGCATCACCAGGGCGTCAACGAAGAGGTGCTGTTTTTCAATCTCCGGATACTCTTCCCCGACCTCCTGAAAAGCTCTCTGCCACAGATCCCCCTCGAAGCGCATGGCGTTGCTCTTGTCGCTCATGGTGACCTTGTGATGTCCATTCTTTTGAGCATACTCGAAAGCGTAGCGGATGATTCGCTCCACTCCCTTGCGGGTGTTCAAGCTCTCCTGAACGGCAACCTCATCGGGAGTCCCGGTCTTGAAATTGCCACCAATCCCCACATAAGTTCCCTCGGTGTTCTCGCGGAATACGACGAAGTTCACCTCCTCGCAGGTCTTGTCCCTCAGGGGGCATAGCCTTTCGTCCAGAAGCTTGACAGGGCGGTAATTGACATACAGGTCGAGCTTGAAGCGCAAGCCCAAAAGGATGTCTCGGGCGTGAGCCATATCCGGTATTCGTGGGTCTCCCAGAGCCCCGATGAAGATGGCATCGAAATTTTCGCGGAACTCTGCAATCATCTCCGGGGGGAGGCTCACACCAGTTTTTAGGTATCTCTCGGCGCCGAAATCGAAATGGACCAAGTCGAGCTCAACTCCGCCATGCTCCTGGAAGACATTCAGAACCTTGAGGGCCTCGTTGGTGACGTCAATCCCGATGCCATCACCGGGGATTACTGCTATCTTTTTCATACTAATTCACCGAAAATGGAAGTCAAAGGGCTTCTTTATCTCATCGAGCCTATAATTTGAGCTATCCGTTAACCTATGTCAAGCCAAACGACAAAGCCCGTGGGGGAAACAGGTAACAGGGCACAGGAGACAGGGAATAGGAATTAGTAGATAGGAGTTAGGCAGACAAGAGCGTGGGCGGTGCGGAAGAGACAACTCACTACTGACTACCAACCACTAACCAATCCCCACAAAGAACTTGACTGAGAGGCCGATTCAGATAACTTGAAGATCGTGCGGGAAGAAGAGAAATACCTGGATGGCTTGATAGACGTCGCTCTTACCGAGGATGTCGGAGTCGGAGACGTCACCACTGCGGCGGTGGTTCCCAAGGGGAGGAAGGGGCTGGCGGAGGTGATTGCCAGGGATGGAGGCATCATCGCGGGGTTGGAGTTTACTCAGAACCTATTCAAGAAACTGGATAAAGAGTTGAAAATCGAGACTGAGTTCCAGGATGGTCAAAAGATCAAAGAGGGGGAGGTGGTTCTCACCATTGAAGGAGAACTGGAGTCGATCCTGAGAGGCGAAAGGGTGGCCTTGAATTTCCTGGGCCGGCTCTCCGGCATAGCCACTTTGACCTCCAAGTTCGTGGAGAGAATCAAGGGAACCAAAAGCAAGATCTTAGATACCCGCAAGACCACCCCGGGTATGCGCCTGTTGGAGAAATACGCCGTCACCGTCGGCGGCGGCGAAAACCATCGCTTCGGGCTATACGACATGATCTTGATCAAGGAGAACCACCTCACCGCTTCCGGCGGGATAGAGGCGGCTTTGAAGGCCGCTAGACTCTACGTTGATGAATACCAGGGGCAAACCAAGGGCCGGCATAGTCTCAAGATCGAAGTTGAGGTGAAAAACACCGAGGAGCTCAAGGAGGCGCTGAAATTCTCACCAGACATAATAATGTTAGATAACTTCGATGTCGAGGAAATCAAAAAAGGGGTTGAGATGGTTGAAAGATTAGAAACCGACGAGGGTAAGGCGCCGAAGCTGGAGGTGTCCGGCGGTGTGGGTCTGGAAAACGTGAGAGAGATCGCCGAAGCCGGGGTTGATTTCATCTCCGTGGGGGCACTAACTCACTCCCCGAAGGCGCTGGACTTCAGCTTACTAGTCCAGAAAGTCTACCAGTGAGCGTAACAGCCAATAGTGTCCAGACTCGCTAAATATCTTCTCTTCCTGCTTCTCTTTCCAGTTCAGTTCTCGTCGGGGGCAGAATTAGAGTGGCCGCTGAAGGCGGAAGTCTCCCTCTCATCGATTTTTAGCGATTATCGACCATTCCATTATCATTCCGGCCTGGATTTGAGGACCGGTGGGAAGGTGGGAGTGCGAGTCTATGCCCCCGGAGACGGCTACCTCTATCGCACCTATACCTCCTTCTGGGGTTACGGCAGGGCACTCTACATACGTCTCAATGATGGTCGAATCTTAGTTTTTGGTCATCTGTCCGCGTTTAATCCGGAAGTCGAGAAGCGGGTTTTCCAAGAGCAGGTAAAGAACCGCACCTATTACACGAACGTCTTTTATGAGCCGGGTGAGATGCCTGTAAGGAGAGGGCAGCTGATCGGCTACACCGGCCAGACCGGCTCCGGTGGTCCCCACCTCCACTTCGAGATGCGAGACCAGAATAACAATCCTATCAATCCACTGAAAAACGGTTACGAGATCGAAGACCCTCTCCCCCCGAGGTTTCTGAATTTAGCCATTCGAGATTTATCCACCCGGACTCCCTGGAGGGACAGTGGAAGCTGCGAGGTCATACCGGCCTATTACGAGCGAGCCGGGGAGCGTTATGAACTCATAGAGACCCCGGCCGTTTCAGGTCGTTTTGGAGTGGAGGTAAACGTTATCGATAGGATCTATAAGCCTACAGACTCTTACGGCGTGTATGCCTTGGAGTTTTTCCTCGATGATAGTCTCATTTTCTCCGAGAGATTCGATGAGATTTCCTTTGAGACCACCAGGCAGCAGGAACTCTCCAAGGACTTTGGATTACGGCGTCAACTGGCTACCTCCGAGGACGATCTCGACTATCACACCTACTACAACCTTTACAATTTGATCCGTGAACCTTGTCGGGGAGTTCTGGATACCGAGATTCAGAAGGCTCTCCATCCGGGCAAACATAGAGGCGTCATTAGAGCTTACGATTGCAATGATAACTTCTCGGAGTTGAACTTCGAGCTTCTGGTGGATCAGCCGCCGGAAGTGATCAGCCTCGAACTCTTATTTAAGGGTGTGAATAGCTTCTCCGCCAGAGCTTACATCAACGCCGGCGACTTCGCTATCTGGATGGTGGAATTCGAAATCCGAAGAGACGGAGACTGGGAATATCTAGGATCACTGCCCGGAGAGGGGGAGAGTGCGCTCTACAGAATAGACTGGGTCGAAGATTCCACCGACACGTTCCAGTTCCGGGTCAGCGCTCTCGATATCTGGGAGACCAGGAGCGCTTATCTTGTCAGAGCGGTCATCCCCGACACTCTCTTGGCATATAGCTCGAGTGAGACTGCCTGGAAAAGTAAAATCACCATCGAGGATGATCATGATGGTGGAGAGGCCAAGTCAATTGGTCCTGCGGGAGGGATTTGTCAGTCAGACGATGGAATGGTCTCGGTCGAATTCGACGTGGGGTCTCTTTATTTCGGAATTAGACCAAAGTGCAAAATCGAAGATGTTGAAACTCCACCTTCAGGTAAACTGGGTTCGTCCGCTTATGCGTTTTTCCCGCAGACTGTCCCCTTCGTAAAGAGAGCGAAGCTTTCATACGATCTAAGCTCCTACGAAGGGGAGCGCTCCAAGCTCGGCATTTATGAACTGGAGCAGGATACCACTTTTGACTTCAAGGGGAATGAGTTCGATGGCGAGTCTAACACCATCTCGGCAAAGATCGATTACTTTGGGACTTTCGTCCTCTTAGAGGATTCAGAGCCGCCGCGGATATCACGTCTTTATCCCAGCTCCGGAAGTAAACTCACCCATAGAACGCCCAGGATCTTCGCTCAGCTCAGGGATGATTTGAGCGGAATTGTGAGGGAGGAGGATATCGAAGTGACCATCGACGGGGTTTGGGTTCCAGCGGAATACGACTACGAGACCGAAGAGCTGTCCTATCGGGTGCCTCGCCCGTTGAAATACGGGAAACACACCTTAATGGTCTCGGCGACTGATGCCTGCGGAAACAAGACTGTTCGCAGTTCGGTTTTCACAGTTGCAGAGTCAGAATGAGCGTTGCCGACCGTCGTTGATCACGGGACTTCCGCACTCCAGACTGGCGATTATTGTAGATGATTCCCCTCAAAGATGACAATCCCACCTCAACTCTCCCCCTGTTCACCGTTGGCCTAATAGTATTGAACAGTCTGGTATTCTTCTATCAGCAAACGCTGGGGGAGGCTGCTACTGCATTTGTTTTCACCTACGGTGCCGTTCCCGAGGCGGTGAGTTCATTCCGAATGACCGACTTCCCCGCGCCCCTGACGGTTCTAACCTCGATGTTCCTCCACGGGGGCTGGTTTCACTTGATCGGAAACATGCTGTTTCTCTGGATCTTCGGCAAAAACATCGAAGACCAGCTAGGACATCTCCGCTTTCTGATTTTCTATCTAATATGCGGGGTGCTAGCTTCCCTGGCGCACATAATGGTTACACCTCACTCCCCGATTCCAATGGTGGGAGCCTCCGGAGCCATCGCCGGGGTTTTAGGAGCGTACCTCCTCAGGTTTCCCAACGCGCGGATATTGACTCTCATCTGGTTTGGTTTTTTCATTCGGGTGGTGCGGGTTCCGGCGATCTTCTTTTTGGGATTCTGGTTCATCTTACAGCTGCTTTACGGGCTGCCAAGCTTGGCCATGCGGGGTATGGGAGGGATCGCCTTCTTCGCTCATATTGGCGGATTCATCGCGGGGCTTCTGCTCTTCCCCTTCTGGGAGAGGAAACTGCGCCGCAAACGGGCGTATTATCGCCGCTGGTAGTTCTTTTCCATGAGAAAACGACGTTGTCATCTCTGCGGAAAAAGGCTCAAAAAGGGGGGATTGAAATATCATCTGAAAGTTGAGCTCATCTCCGATTTCGATGGCTATCTGTCTGTCCCGTACAACGAGAAGAAGAATTACGCCCAGGAGATCAAGGATACCGTTGAAGCCCTGAAGGGCAAATCGGGGAAAGAACTGGAAGAGGAGGTCTATCAGAAGTTCGAATTCCTCCTTTGTCCTGATTGCAAAAGGAGACTGGTTTCGTTCCTCAAATCCCGAGAAAAAGAGTGATCTCAGAATACAGTCGCTTGTATTTTCAGATTCCTCCTCACGGTAACATCGTGGCGTCATACGCCAGACACGACACCCCTCATCCTTCAACCCGTAGAGCGGTGAATTCATTACCGCCTTAGAGTGTATTCACAACGGAGTATGGCCTTCAAGTTTTCAAGAATCCAATTGGCCTGTGGGTCGGGGAATTTATCCCCGACATTATTTCGGTCCGTGCGGATCCGTATGGAGCGGATAAATTCCGCCCGCTACGGCGATAGTCCCCGTAGGGTGGTGAATTCATTACCGCTGTTTGTGCGGACTATCGGTCTCAAACCCATAGAGGGTAGCCCGGTGGCCTCTGCCACTGGGAGTTGCTTCCCGACGGCAGATGTCAGGAGCAAACTCCTGACACCACAAATAGGCAATGATTGCTTTCCTCAAAATGCTGTTGAAAATGTCCACCAGAAGGTTAAATTAGAGAGGGTTTGTCACATGAGCTTTCGTCATAGATTAGGTTACTGAGAAAGATGAGCTTCGCCGATTTCGTCCATCTCCATAATCATACCCAGTACAGTCTCCTGGATGGTGCCTGCCGCATCGATTTGGTGCTGGAGCTGACCAAAGAGATGAAGATGCCCGCCCTGGCGATCACCGATCACGGCAATATGTTCGGCGCCATCGAATTCTATCAGAAGGCGAAATCTCAGGGGATCAAGCCCATTATCGGAACGGAGGCTTATGTAGCGCCCAGCTCCCGTTTGAAAAAAGAGCCGGTCAGAGGTCTGCCGGATTCCGGCTATCACCTGATTCTCTTAGTCAAGAATCGCCAGGGGTATCAGAACCTGATTCAACTTTCGACTGCCGGTTACCTGGAGGGATTCTATTTCAGGCCCCGTATCGACAAGGAGCTCCTGAGAAAGCATTCCGAAGGCTTAATCGCTCTTTCCAGCTGTCTTAAGGGGGAGGTCCCTCACCGCCTGCTTCGGGAGGACAAAGAGGGGGCGAAGAAAGCGGCCATCGAGTATTCCGAAATCTTCGGGGAGGGGAATTTCTTCATCGAGATCCAGAATCACGGCATCGAGGCTCAACTTAAGGTCCTGCCCCAGCTGGTGAAATTGGCAGGCGAGCTCGACCTTCCGATTGTGGCCACAAACGATTGTCATTACCTTTACAGGGAGGATTATCCGGCTCACGACGCCCTGCTCTGCATCCAGACCGGAAAGAGCATCTCCGATACCGACCGCCTGAGATACGCCACCGACCAGATCTACTTCAAATCCCCTCAGGAGATGAAGGAGGCTTTCAAAGACTACCCGGAGGCGATAGAGAACTCCGTCGGCATCGCCGACAGGTGCAGCCTGGAGCTGGAGTTCGGAAAGTCCCACGTTCCGCGCTTTCCCCTCCCGGTGGGATTTGACACTCCCGAGGCCTACTTAGAGAATCTGGCTCACAAAGGGCTCGAAAGGCGCTACTCAAAGGTTAGCAGAGAGCTTGAAGAGAGGTTGAGCTACGAGCTTAAGGTAATCATCCAGATGGGTTATGCCGGATATTTCCTCATCGTTAAGGATTTCATCGACTACGCCAGGGAGAGCGGCATCCCGGTCGGTCCCGGCAGAGGCTCTGTCGGAGGCAGCCTGGTCTCCTACTGCCTGGGAATAACCAGCATCGACCCCTTAAAATACGGGCTCATCTTCGAGCGTTTTCTCAATCCGGAGCGTCTGAGCATGCCCGATATCGACATCGATTTCTCCGACAAGGGAAGGGATAAGGTGATCGATTACGTCACTCACAAGTATGGTCAAGAGAGCGTGTGTCAGATCATCACCTTCGGGACCATGGCGGCTCGGGCGGTGATCAGAGATGTCGGCAGGGTGCTTTCGATGCCTTACTCCGAGGTCGACCGCATCGCCAAGATGATACCGTTCGACTGGGATATGAATCTGAGCAAGGCCGTCGACACCCACCCCACCCTGAGAAGCCTCTATCAGGAGGACCCCCGGGTGGGGAAACTGATTGACCTCTCCAAGACCCTGGAAGGTCTGTCGAGACATGCCTCTACCCATGCCGCCGGGGTGGTGATCGCCCCCTCGAAATTGACCGACTTCGTGCCGCTGTTTAAGTCCAACAAGGATGAGATCACCACCCAGTATGATATGCACGGCATCGAGGCCATCGGTCTAATCAAGATGGATTTTCTGGGCCTGAGGACCCTTACGGTCTTGGACGAGACCGTGAAGCTGCTGGAGAGGACCAGAGGTATCAAGATCGACATGAATGATATCCCTTTAGACGACCGGGAAGTCTATGGACTTTTCGCCCGGGGTGAGACCGTCGGCGTCTTTCAGTTCGAAAGTCGGGGGATGCGTGACTATCTGCAGAAGCTGAAGCCCGAAAACTTGGAAGACTTGACCGCCATGAATGCCCTCTATCGCCCCGGGCCCTTAGATGCCGGGATGGTCTCCGAATACATCGACAGGAAGCAGGGACGCAAGAAGATAAAATACGAGCATCCCCTCTTAGAGCCGATCTTGAAAGACACTTACGGCGTGATCGTCTATCAGGAACAGGTCTTACAGATCGCGCATCAACTGGCAGGTTACAGTTTAGCGGAGGGCGATCTTTTGCGTAAGGCCATGGGGAAAAAGATTGGCGAAATAATGGCGCAACAGCGGAAGGAGTTTATCGACCGCGCCCACAAGAACGGTGTTCCCAAAAGAGCCGCCGAGAAGATCTTCAACCACGTTGAGACCTTCGGACGTTACGGTTTCGTGAAATCGCACTCCGTCGGATACGCCCACATCGCCTATCAGACCGCATATTCAAAGACCCATTACCCGGTGGAGTTTATGGCCGCGGCCATGACCTCGGAGATGGGGAACTCCGACCGCATTTTTATCCTGATGGAGGAGTGCCGTCGCATGGGGATCGAGGTTCTCCCACCAGACATCAACGAAAGCCTGGCGACCTTTAGTCCCATCGGGAATTCCATTCGCTTCGGGCTTTTGGGCGTGAAAAACGTTGGGGTGGGGGCAGTGAGCGCCAGCACCCAGGCTCGGGAGACCGGCGGTGTCTTCAGAAGCATCTATGATTTCTGCGAGCGAGTGGATATGCAGCAGATTAACAAACGCGCCTTAGAAAGCTTAATCACCGCCGGAGCCTTCGATTCCACTCGGGGACATCGGGCACAATTGGTGGCGGCGGTCGATTCCGCAGTCTCCTATGGTCAGGCACTTCAGGATGAGAAAAAACGCGGTCAGACCTCCCTTTTCGGAGGCGATTCCTCCGGTGCGACCTCCTCCCTTTTAGCTCCCGGCTTACCGGAGGTGCCTCCCTGGGACAGAGCCAGAATCTTATCCAAGGAGAAGGAGATTCTGGGATTCTATATCTCCGGACATCCA